>Ga0335085_10013514_pt1 | contig 11969 bp, 7 predicted proteins | sample Lox_Sample_45_FD_206712 | JGI IMG/M metagenome (GOLD analysis project Ga0335085, IMG submission 206712) | Soil microbial communities from Loxahatchee National Wildlife Refuge, Florida, United States - Lox_Sample_4.5 | ecosystem: Environmental > Terrestrial > Soil > Wetlands | place: USA: Florida...
CCTTCTGGCCCTGGAGACCTTCGGCGAGCATCGGGGGGCGTGGCGCGGCGATCTCTTGCTCGTCTGCGGCAGCTTCTCCTGGGCGCTCTACACGCTGATGGCGCGCATCTGGCGGATCCCGGCGCTGCAGGCAACGCTGGCGATCGCGCTGTTCGCGGCGCCCGTCTACCTGCCGGTCTGGCTGGCGCTCCTCCCCTCCCGGATCGGTGCGGCCCCGGTCGGCGAGGTGCTGTTCCAGATGATCTATCAGGGGGTCCTGGCGGTGGTGGTGGCGGGCTTCCTGTTCACGCGGGCGCTCGGCGCGCTGGGCCCCACGGCGCTCACCACCATCACCGCGGTCGTGCCCGCCCTGACTGCGCTGGCGGCCTGGCCTTTGCTCGGCGAAGCGCTGGGACCCGGGGGGCTGGCCGGCGTGGGACTGGTGACCGCTGCAATGCTGATCGGCGTCGTGCGGGCTCGCAAGGCCGAGCCGCCTCCCGCCGCGTCGCGTTGACCCGCAGCCCGGCGCACGCGCTAGCGGTTCCCGGCCGCTGCTCCGGGGGTTCCGGGCGGATGCAGCCGGGCCCCTGTTTGATTTCTCGAGGGGTGGCTGGCTCGGGGGAGGGTGGCTCAATCGGCGAGGTACTTGCGGTCCGAGGCAGCGCCGGGTCGCTGATTGAGCACCTTGGCGCCGCGACTCATGGAGACGATCCCGGTGCGGGCCTGCTCCTTGATGCCGAAGGGGCGGAGGACCTCGAGGAGCTTGGCCAGCTTGTCCGGCTGTCCCGTCGCCTCCAGCATCAGGGTGGTGGAGGAGACGTCCACGATCCGGGCCTGGAACAGGTCGGCCAGGCTGACGACCTCCTGGCGGGTCCGGGCGCTCACCCCCACCTTGACCAGGAGCATCTCGTGGGCCAGCTGGTCCCCGTCCGCGGTGACATCCCCCACCTTGACCACACCGATCAACTTTCGGAACTGCTTGGCCACCTGATCCAGGGCCGTACTCGGCCCCTCCACGACGATGGTCACCCGGGTGAGGCCCGGCACCTCCGAGCTGCCGGCGGTGAAGCTCTCCACGTTGTAGCCTCGCCGCGCGAAGAGGTTGCCCATCCGGGCCAGCAGGCCGGGTTCGTCCTGCATCAGGGCCACCAGCACGTGCCTCATGGGGCCGCATCCTCTCGTGGGTCCTCCAGGAAGTCGGCGTTGCTCGTGCCCGGCTGGACCATCGGGTACACGTTCTCGGCCGCGTCCACCCGGCAGTCCATCAAGTAGGGTCCGTCTGTCTGCTGCGCCTCGGCAAAGGCGTCCGTGAGGTCCGAGACCGCGCAGACCTGGCGGCCGGGAATGCCGAAGCTCGACGCCAGCCTGACGAAATCGGGACCGCTGATCGGCGTCCCGATGTAACGGGCCTCGTGGAACAGCTCCTGCCACTGCCGGACCATGCCCAGGAAGCCATTGTTCATGATGAGGATCTTGACGGGCAGTCGCTCCTGCGCGATGGTGGCCAGTTCCTGCATGTTCATCTGGAAGCTGCCGTCGCCGACCACGACCCACACCGGCTCCCCCGGGTGGCCCGCCTGCACCCCGATGGCCGCCGGCAGCGAGTAGCCCATGGTGCCCAGGCCGCCCGAGGTGAAAAAGCTGTTGAGGCGGGCAAAGCGGTAGTGCTGGGCCACCCACATCTGATGCTGGCCGACGTCGCTCACCACGAGGGCCGTACCGCTCGTGGCCCGGTGGAGGGCCCGTACGACCTCCTGCGGGGGGAGCGGTCCCTGGCCGGGGATCCGGAGAGGGTGCCGCTCGCGCCAGGCGTCGATGCGGGAGAGCCATTCCCCGTGGTCGAGGGCGGGAGCCTGGGCCTGCAGGGCCTCGAGCACCAGGCGCACGTCGCCCACCATGGGGAGGAAGGCCGGCACCCGTTTTCCGATCTCGGCGGGATCGATATCCACGTGCACCACCCGGATCTGCGGGGCAAAGTGCTGGAGGCTCCCCGTGAACCGATCGTCCATGCGCATGCCGAGGGCGATGAGCAGGTCGGCGTGCTGGACCGCCAGGTTTGCCCAGGCTACCCCGTGCATGCCGGCCATGCCGAGGCAGAGGGGGTGGTCGGCGGGCAGGGCACTCAACCCGAGCAAGGTGCTCACGACGGGGGCGTTGATGCGCTCGGCGAAGCGCTGGAGCTCTCCCCAGGCCCGGGCGATGTGCACGCCATGGCCGGCCAGCACCACAGGCCGCGTCGATTCCGCGATGACCTGCGCGGCGCGCTGAATCTGGTAGGGGGCGCTCCGGACGACCGGCCGGTAGCCCAGTCGGGCGACCCGCTCCGGGTAGTGGAACTCGCACGGCGCGAGCAGCACGTCCTTCGGGATGTCCACCAAGACGGGGCCTGGCCGCCCGGTCCGCGCCAGGAAGAAGGCCTCGCGCAGGATTCCCACCAGGTCCAGTCCCTCCCGCACCAAGTAGTTGTGCTTGGTGATGGGGAGGGTGATGCCGGTGATGTTGATCTCCTGGAAGGCATCGCTCCCGATCACGGAACTGGCCACCTGCGCCGTCACGGCCACCATGGGGACGGAGTCCATCATGGCCGTGGCGATGCCCGTGACCAGATTGGTGGCCCCGGGGCCCGAGGTGGCAACGCAGACCCCGACTTTTCCCGTGGCCCGGGCGTAGCCGTCGGCGGCGTGGGCAGCCGCCTGCTCGTGGCGCACCAGGACATGGTGGATCTGGGGATACTTGGCCAGGGCGTCGAAGAGGGGCAGTGCCGCCCCGCCCGGATAGGCCCAGAGAATGTCGACGCCCTCGCGGACGAGGCACTCCCATAAAGCTTCTGCGCCGGTGTAGCCCATGCGGCTGCGCGCCTCCCTGTCGTTCCCGCGGGCCGGCTTCGGGTAGCCGGGCTCAGACACGGTGGCGGCGACGTTACCAGCGGGGGCGACGGGAATCAAGCAGTTTTCAGCAGCCTGTTATGGGACCAGGGCGTCCGAGGCGTCTGGTTGTGGGACCTCTGAGGGTGATGGGTCTTGTGGGAGTATGTCCTGACTGGCAGGAGGTGCTTCGGTGGCCGACTCCGACGACGGCAGCGTCGGCGGTGCAAGAAGCTCTGGAAGGGCGGGATCCGGTGCGACGGCGACCGGCTGTGCGGTGAGCGACGCCTCAGCCGGCGGGGTCGGGGCCGAGTTCCACATCGGAAGCCCCGGCGGCGGAGGAACGTCGGGGAGAGCGGCAGCCGGGGCGACGGCGACGGACTGCTCGGTGAGCGACGCCTCCGCAGGGGCCGGCGGCGCCTCGATCGCAGGCTCGGCTTCCGCGGGCGCAGGGACGGTCGATTGCGCCGGGCGCTCGATGGTGCTGATCGGCGAGGGTTGGACGGGGATCGATGCCTGTTGCAGCTTTTGCCCCCGACCCTTCGTCTCGAGCGGGCTCGCCTGGCCGGCGATGAACGGGTGGACGACCTCCAGGGCGGCCAGGAACTCGGGGTAGAAGTTCTTGGAGGCGAATCCGAAGCGGGAGCCGTTGTAACGGGTCACGATATCTTCGATGGCGTTGCTGCCCACGGTCGCGCTCGCCGTTTGAATTCCGGCATGCCCGTGGTTGTACGCGACAATGGCCAACGGCCACGAGCCAAGCACCGCGTAGTTGTTCCGGAGGAGGTGGGCCGCGGCCTCGGTGGCCCGGATGGGGTCACGCCGGTCGTCCCGTTTCCGCGTGATCGTAAGGTACTTCTTCCCCGTGGACCTGATGAACTGCCAGAGTCCTACCGCACCCGCCTTGGAACGTGCCTCCGGGTTGAAGCTGGACTCAACGAGAGGGAGCGCCGCCAGCTCCAGGGGGACCTGATGCTGGTGCAGGATGATCACGATGCGCGGGAGGAGCGTCTTGGCCCGATACAATCCCTCGGCTACCCTCTCCCGCAGGCCCTGCTGGACCCGGATATTGCCGGCCGCCCGTTGCAGGGCCTCCGCCTGACACGGACAACCCCAGAGCTGAGCTACCGCGATCCCGTCCGGGCCCAGCGTCTCGGGTGCGGCGCCCTGGGCGAGCCGGGTCAGGATGTCCCCGTACTTCTGTCGCAGTCGATCGATGTCGGGTTTCGCCAGCTGCTCCGCCCTGGCCTGATTTGTCGTCCCGCCGACGTGCACTACGTGATAGATCACGCCGAGGTTCTCGCGATCGTGCAGCACGAAGTCGCCCACACCGAAATCGGTGTAGATCTGCTTCCAGAACTGTACTTGGGCGTCCAGTTGGGCTGGTTTGGGGAAGAGGGCGGGAGAGAGCGCCATGTTGGCGATCGCCGTGGCCGGCCAGAGGGCTGCGAACAATAGCACGACGGCCAAGAGCAGACGCCGAATCAATAGCAATTGTGTCGAACAGGAGTGGTGGATATGCATTCTTGGCCGACTTTGGTCCCTTAGGATAATGCCTTCAATTGCTACACTCCCCCCGGGCTCTAGGAGAGTGCAGGATATGGGCCAACCCTGCACCTGCCTCTGAGCCACCTCACGACCGGGAGAACCTCCGGTCACCTGTTCTTGTAGCAAACGAGTCCGTGGCGCGCAAGGGTCTTCCGGGCCTCGTGTCCGGTTTTCGCAACATCAGCCAGCCCGGATTATTCACGAAAGGGCCGTGAATAATCCGGGCTAATGTGCCAATGGCCATTGCCGCGGCGGCATGACGCATGCTGAGAGGCACACCGGGTACCCGTCCCCCGTCCGGCGTGACGGCTGCGGTATCGGCATGCGCCAGGGGTCGTTGATCCATTCTGGGCCACCATCGACAAGGCCTCTTGTTATGCCCGCGTTCTTCGCGAGCCCTATTCGCGAAGAACGCGGGCTAAGCGCCCTCTGGCCCTTCCCAGTGACTCGCCACCTGCAAGTCATCTTTGTCCATCTTGTTCACGGCCAGTTTCCCGTCGGCGGGAATCCTTCCCTCCGTCCACAGGTAGTTGTTGAGCGCCCGTTCCGCCTTCCAGGTCCAGAAGGCACTCTCGATGGGAAGGCGCCGTCCCGTCGCGCGCTGGACCGATTCGATCAACTCGAGTGCGATCTGCACGACGATGTCCTGCTCGTGCCCATCGGGATGCTGGACGATGAACAGTCGCTTGGAGGGATCCGACGGCCTGCCCTCTGCCGCGGGTGCCGGCCAGAGACGGAAGCCGTTCAGGGTCAGACGGACCACCGCCGCGGAGGGCCGCCCGGGCGCCCGGTCGGACGGCGGCGCCAGAGGGACCGCGCTCTGAGGCGCCGGCTTTGTCAGGGCCGCCGTCACCGCGTTACGGACGGTCTCGGGCGTCATCGGCTTGCGGACGAAGTCCGTGGCGCCGAGCTTCATGGCATCCACGGCCAGCTCGATCGAGGCGTAGGCCGTGATCATGATCACCCGCACATCGGCCCGGCGCTCCTTCATGCGGCGCAGAGTCTCGAGGCCGTCCATGCCCGGCATGCGCTGGTCGAGCAGCACCACATCCCAGGCCGTGCCGTCGCCAAACGCCGTCAGGCCGCGGGGCCCATCCGCCGCCTCGCCCACCTCGTAGCCGGCGGCCTCGAGCGTCATGCGCATCACGCGACGGATGTGCTCCTCGTCATCCACGACCAGGGCGCGTCTTCCCATCATCCTTCCCTCACGTGTGATCTGGAGATCCGACCACGGACTCGCGAAACGCCTGCAGGGTGAAGGTGAACGTCGTCCCATGCCCGACCCTCGACTGTACGACGATCTGCCCGCCGTGGGCAACGACGATGCTCTTCGAGATGGCCAGCCCCAGCCCCGCGCCGCCGGAGGGGGCGTCGGGCACGCGGACGAATCTGTCGAAGATGACGGGAAGATACTCCGGCGGAATCCCATGGCCCGTATCCGCCACGGAGACCGCCACCTGGCCATCGCGGCGGACGGCGCTGATGTGGATGTGACCGCCGGGGTCGGTGTGCCGCAGGGCATTGCTGAGCAGGTTGCTGAGGACCCGCTCCAGTTGTTCCCGGTCGGCGAGCACGGAGGGTAGGTCCGGCCCCAGGTCGACCTTGAGCGCAATACCTCTGGATTCCACCTGCGGCCGGAACGACTCCGCCACCGGAACGATCAGATCCCGGGCTGGCACCGGTAGGAGGTGAGGCGCCGCCTCCCCGGCCTCGATCTTGGAGAGGTCGAGGAGGTCCCGCATCAGCCGCTCCAGCCGACCACATTCCTCTCGGCACGCGTCCAGCACCTCGCGCTGCTTGTCGGTGAGCACGCCGGCGGCCCCCTCCAGCAGCAAATGGACGCTCATCTGGACGCTGGTCAGGGGGGTCCGCAGCTCGTGGGAGGCGGTGGCGATGAACTCCGACTTGAGCCGGTCGATCTCGCGCAGGTGCGTGATGTCCTCGAGCAGGGCCACCGCCCCCAGGAGGCGCCCGGCCTCGTCCTGCATCGGGGATGTCCGGAGCCGGAAGGCGTGCTCCCGTCCATCCACGATGAGTGGCAGGACCGAGGCGGCGCCCTCACCGGCAACCGGTTCCTGGGACGTCAGCGTCTCGGAGACGGCCATGGCGATCCGGCTGTCGTGGGCCACCTCCTGCACGGGCCGGCCGACGCTCTTCGGCTCCGGGCCGAAGATCTCCTCTGCGGCGGGGTTGAGCTTCGTCACCCGTCCTTGGGCGTCGGTCACGATGACCGGATCGTAGAGCGAGTCAATGGCCGCTTCGGTGGTCTGCTGAGCGACGAGGAGCTTGCCCAGGTCGGAGCGGCGGAGCTGGCGGATGCGGTCGGCCATGCTGTTGAAACCTGCCGCCAGGATGCCGATCTCGTCGTGGGACGCCACCCGGGCCCTCGCCTCCAGGTCGCCGCCGGCAACTCTCTCCATCGTAGCCGTCAGCTCCCGCAATGGGCTGACCGTCCGATTGGCGAGGAAGATGGCGAGTCCGATCCCGGCGAGGATAAGCGAGCCGGCGATGGCGAGCGTGGTGAGGAACCACCGGCGGGCGACCCAGGCGGCGGTCTCGGACTTGGTCACCATGGCTCGCTGGTTGACCTGGGTGAGGTTGTCGCAGTCGGCCTGGAGTTGATGAAAGAGGGATTCAAGACCAATGAACTTCCCGCCGGGGTCGAAGGCATCGATCGCTTCGGGATCCCGCCCTGTCGAGATGCCACGGCGGGACGCCCTTGACACCTTCATCTGGGCAAGAAACGCATCCACCTGCCGGTAGTAGACGTCACGATCTCGTCGGATGGTTTCGATGATATCGGGTTCGGCCGGCTCGGTGATGTTGTTTGCCGCACGCTGGAAGTGGTCGTCGAACCGCTTGCGTTCCTGGCCCAGTGTGGTGAGGGCTGGCGCGCGGCGACCGAGGAGCGCATACAGGACGGCCGAGCCCTGCCGGTCCAGGCTCTCTCGCATCCCCTGGGCCGCGACCACGGAGTCGTAGTTGTTGGCCAAGATGTTCCGGGACACGCCGCCCATCTCGAGGAGATGCCAGGCGCTCCAGCCGCCCAGGGCGACGAGCGCCGCGACGAAGACGAGGTAACTGATGACGAGTTTCGTCCGCAGATTCATCGTGGGTGCCCCGGCCGCGCCAGCCGGCAAGGTCCGCGAAGCGATCCGCCCGGGTTCGCGGGCGCGCCTACGGGCGCGATTCCCGGCGGGAGTATAGCATACCGCCGCGCGATTTCCGCGGGGCTGACATCCTGGGATGTGGTCGCGGGGCGTCGAGGTGTCCGTCTCGGCCGGCGCCTCGGAACGGCCGCGGCGGGCGCAGATTGATAGGCTGGGGAGAAGGTGGCTCCCGAGACTGGGACGATCCAGCCGGAGACAGTGCGGTGTCGCGGCACCTCGCCAGGCGGGATCGTCACAGGTGGTAGGGCACGCTCACGGTTACCTTGCCGGGCTTGAACAGCAAGGCAGCCTTGATGAGCAGGGCACTCTGGTTGTGCAGAAAGTGCTCCCACCAGTGGGAGGGAATGAACTCCGGGAGAACCACCGTGAGGTACCGCCCCTCGCCTTGGCGTTCCATCCGATCGATGTAATCCAGAAGGGGCCGCAGGATGGAGCGGTAAGGCGATTCCAGGACCACGAGGGGAACGTCCGGCGCCCACTCCGCCCACTTCAGGCGGAGCTTGGTCGTCTGGGTGGAATCGAGGTCCACCGTCAGGGCGGTGACATTGGGAGAGATGGATCTGGCGTACTCCAGCGCCTCCACGACCCCCTTGTGCAGGCCCGCGACCATGACCACCACGGGATTCTTGCCGATCTGAGGCCGCATGGCGCCGGTCAGCGAGAGGCGCTTGGCGACGAGCTTGTAGTGATGGTTGACGCGGAGCAATGCCAAAACGATGAGGGGAATCAGCACGATGACCATCCACGCCCCATGCGTGAACTTCGACACCGCGATGACGACCGTGACGACGCCGGTGGTCAAGGCGCCGAGCCCGTTCAGGAGGATGTGGTGCGGCTTCGGGCGCTCGTCCGGGAGCTTGAGCCAGTGACGGACCATGCCGGCTTGGGACAGCGTGAATGACAGGAAGACGCCGACGGCGTACAGCGGGATGAGGGCGTGGGTGCTGCCGCTAAATACCACCAGCAGCAGGACGGAGAGGCTGGCCAGGATGATGATGCCGTTGCTGAAAACCAGCCGGTCACCCCGGTTCGCCATCTGCCGAGGCATGAAGCCGTCGCGGGCCATGATGGAGGACAGGCGGGGGAAGTCCTGGAACGAGGTGTTGACGGCCAGAAACAAGATCAGGGCCGTCGCCGCCTGGATGTTGTAGTACAGGACGTTTTCCCCGATGGCGGCACGGGCCAGGAGAGACACGACCGTCTCCGATTCCTTGGGCACCACGTGGTAGACGTGGGCCAAATAGGCGATTCCCAGCGAGGTCGCGCCCAGAATCGAGGCCATCCATACCAGCGTGGCGCTAGCGTTCTTGGGCTCTGGAGGCCGAAACGCCGGGATCCCGTTGCTCACGGCCTCGATGCCAGTCAGCGTCGCGCAGCCGGATGAGAAGGCCCGCAGGATGAGGAAGACGGTGACCGCTTCCGTCGCCTTGATCTCTTCCGGCGGATAGGTCTGGACGGTTCCCGTGGCGACCCGGTAAAACCCGGCCAGGATCAGGAGCCCCAGACTGGCTATGAACCAGTAGGTTGGGATCGTGAAGAGGCGACCGGACTCCCGAACCCCGCGGAGATTTGCCACGGTCACGGCGATGACTGTGAGGGTGCAGATGGCGACCCGCCAGGGAAACAGGGCCGGGAATGCCGAGGTGATGGCGGCGACGCCCGAGGCAGTGCTGACGGCGACCGTGAGGACGTAATCGATGAGCAGGGCGGCGCCTGCGATGAGGCCAGGCAGCGTCCCCAGGTTGTCCTTGGCCACGATGTACGATCCGCCGCCTGATGGGTAGGCGTGGATCGTCTGCCAATACGAGGCGGCCACGATTCCCACCAGGATGACGATTCCGACCATGATGGGGAAGGAGTAGGCGATGGCCGCCGCCCCGGCCATGACGAGCACCAGCATGATTTCCTCCGTGCCGTAGGCCACGGAGGACAGGGCATCCGACGCGAAAACGGCGAGTCCGGCGATCTTGCCCAGCCGCTCGTGCTTTTCCGCGGATGTGGCCAGCGGCTGGCCGAGGATGATGCGCTTCAGCGAGTTGGCCACGATCCCTCCGCACAAAGGGCTGCCAGAGGTGTCCTCGGCAGCCCGGGGAGGGATGCTAGCCTTGCCGGGGTACCGTGTCAAGCGGTGAAGTGGGCCAGCGGGGGCTATTCCGATGTCAGGCGGTAGCCTACCCCGGGCTCGGTGAGCAGGTAGCGGGGGCGAGCCGGGTCGGCTTCCAGCTTGCGGCGGAGCTGGGCCATGTAGACGCGCAGGTAGTGGGCCTGGTCGGCGTAGGGCGGGCCCCACACCTCGATCAGGAGCTGGCGGTGGGTCAAGACCTTTCCCGCGTGGCGGATGAGCGTGGTCAGTAGCCGATATTCGATGGGCGTGAGATGGACCTGGCTCCCGGCGACGGACACCTGCCGCTTGGGGAGATCCACATGCAGGTCGCCGAGAGTGAACGTCGATTCGGCGGCATCCTCCGGGCTGCGCGTCGCGTGCCGGAGGGCCGCCCGCATGCGGGCCAGCAGCTCTCCCACCCCGAAGGGCTTGCTCACGTAGTCATCGGCACCGGCATCGAGAGCAGCTATCTTGTCCCGCTCCTGGCCTCTTGCCGACAGCACGACGATCGGCAGGGCCGTCCATTCCCGAAGTCGCCGGATGACGTCGAGACCGTCGATGTCGGGGAGGCCGAGATCGAGAATCACGATGTCGGGCTGACGCGTGGCTGCCTCGACGAGGCCGGCCTCCCCGGTGGTTGCCTCGAACAGGCGGTACCCATGGCTCCCCAGGGTTGCGCGGAGGAAGCGTCGGATTTGCGAGTCGTCTTCGATGACCAGGACGACTGGGCCTTCCACGGGCGCCGCCGCGGCATCCTGGGTTTCCGGGGCCTGGGGAGGGGCACTCGGCTCAGACAACTTCAGGCATCTCCGGTGGAGCCTCTTTGGCGGGCAGCGTGAAGCGGAAGACCGCCCCGCCCCCGGGACGATTCTCGGCCCAGATCTTGCCGCCGTGGGCTTCGATGATCGCCCGGCAAATGGCGAGGCCCAAGCCTACCCCCCGGCTGTCGGCAGTCTGGCCACGATAGAACTTGTCGAATACTCGCTCCTCTTCCCCGGGCCCGAACCCTGGCCCCCGGTCGGCCACCTCCACCAGCACCGCTCCATCGGATGGAGATGCGGAGATGTCGATGCCACTCCGCCTCGGCGTGTACTTGACGCCGTTGTCCAGGAGGTTGATGAGCACCTGCTCGATCAGGATCGCGTCGATCTGGACCAGCGGCAGATCAGCCGGGACCTGGATGGCCACCGGACGATCGTTGAGCCGCTTTCCCATTCGGGCCAAGGCCGTGCCCACGACCTCCTCCAGCGGATGCCAGTCCTTCTTCACCGCCAGCGTGCCGGCCTCGAGCCGGGTCATGTCGAGGAGGTTGCTGACCAGGCGGTTCAGCCGTTCCGCCTCGTCAACGATGGACTGCAGGAGATCCTGCCAGGTTCCACGCTGAAAGTGCGTTCCGTCCTCCAGCAGGCTGCTGGCGGCCCCCATGATGGTGGCCAGGGGTGTCCGCAGGTCGTGGGACACGGAGCTGAGCAGCGCGTTCCGCAACCGTTCCGCCTCGGCCCTGACCTGGGCCTGCTGGGCTTCCTCCGCGAGCTGTGCCCGCTCCAGAGCGATGGCCGTTTGGTTGGCGAAGGTCTCGAGCTGGTGGAGCTGTTCGGGGCCCTCGAGGGCGCGTGCCTCTGCCGGACGGACCCCGAGCACACCCAGCGTCCCCCGCGAGGCAACCAGGGGCAGGTAGAGAGCCTTGGCGCCCGGCAGTGTGCTCGTCCCCATCCCGGCCATCTGCCGGTGCTCGTACACCCACTGGCTGACCCCCAGCTCGGTTGTGTCCATCGCGAATGGGGCCGGGAGGCCGGTCTGAATCGTGGGTCGGCCGCTGGCGTCAGGAAGCATGACGACAACCTGGCTGCGGAACACCTCGGCGATATGTCGGGTGGCGGCGGAGAGGATGTTCTCGGTTCCCCGGACGCTGGCCAGCTCCCGGCTCAAGGCGTAGAGTGCCGCCGTCCGCCGCTCCCGCATCCGGGCGGACTCGGCTTGCGCCCGAATGCGTATGGTCAACCCGCTGATAACCAAGGCGACCACGAGCATGACGGCAAAGGTGACGAAGTATTGCGTGTCCGACACGGCGAAGCTGTAGAAGGGCCGAATGAAGAAGAAATCGAAGGCCGCCACACTGAGGATAGAGGCAAGGACCGAGGGGCCGCGCGTAGAGCGGGCCGCCACGCCGACCACGCCGAGCAGATACACCATGATGATGTTGCCCGACTCGAAATACGGGAACATCAGCCAGGCGACTGCGGTGCAGAGGGCGACGACGCCCGTGGCGTAAACGTAGGCGGGCCATTCCGTCCGGCGGGGCCG
>Ga0335085_10013515_pt1 | contig 11967 bp, 8 predicted proteins | sample Lox_Sample_45_FD_206712 | JGI IMG/M metagenome (GOLD analysis project Ga0335085, IMG submission 206712) | Soil microbial communities from Loxahatchee National Wildlife Refuge, Florida, United States - Lox_Sample_4.5 | ecosystem: Environmental > Terrestrial > Soil > Wetlands | place: USA: Florida...
GGTGCTGCGAGACGGTCGCCCGGCTCCGGTGAAGGTCAACGTCGGGATCGACGACGGTACGCGGGTGGAGATCGTGGGCGACTCTCCCGCCGTCGGCGAGCCCGTGATCGTCGAGCAATCCGGCGGGGGCGGCGCGCAGCGCGAGGGCGCGCCGCAGACGCGCTCGCCGTTCCGACTCTGAAGGCCGGGGAGCCGCGCGCATGTCCGATCTCGTGATCGAGGTGAAGGACGTCACCAGGACCTACTGGATGGGCGACTTCGAGGTGCACGCGCTCCGCGGCGTGAGCTTGCGCATCGAGCGCGGCGAGTTCGTGGCCATCATGGGTGCCTCCGGCTCCGGCAAGTCGACGCTCATGAATCTGCTCGGCTGCCTCGATCGGCCCACCAGCGGGAGCTACTTCCTCGAGGGCATCGATGTCGCCCACCAGGACGAGGTCGCGCTCGCGAAGGTGCGGAGCCGGCGGATCGGCTTCGTCTTCCAGAGCTTCAATCTGCTGGCCCGGACGACCGCGGAGGAGAACGTCGCGCTCCCGCTGCTCTATTCGGGTCGGCTCGCGGAGGCCCCCACGCTGGCGCGGCAGGTGCTGCACTCGCTCGGCTTGGCCGGTCGCGAAGCGAATCATCCGAGCCAGCTCTCGGGCGGGCAGCAGCAGCGGGTCGCGATCGCGCGGGCGCTCATCAACGATCCCGCCATCCTGCTGGCGGACGAGCCGACCGGGAACCTCGACTCCGCGACGGCGACCGAGATCATGACGACGATCCGGAACCTGAACCGCCAGAGGGGCCTCACGGTCGTCCTCGTCACGCACGAGCCGGAGATGGCGGCCTTCGCCGATCGGATCATCACGATGCGCGACGGGGTGGTCGCCTCCGACGAGGCGACGGGGCAGCGCGCCTCGCCGCCGAGCGCGCCGGCTGCCGAGACCCATGCCGCGGACAAGGCGGGTCCGAGCACCGACTCCGTGTCGCTCGTCTCGTTCCTGGGCATGGCGCTGCTGGTGGCCGGGCGCGCCATCGCGCGCAACAAGGTGCGCTCCGCCTTGACCATGCTCGGGATCTTCATCGGCGTCGCCGCACTGATCACGATGGTGGCGATCGGCCAGGGCGCGAACGCCGCGGTGATTGCGCAGATCGAGAGCCTCGGCGCCAACCTGCTGGTGGTGCTGCCCGGCGCCGCCACGAGCGGGGGCGTGCGCGGCGGCTTCGGCAGCGCCTCCACGCTGCGCGTCTCGGACGCGGAAGCGATCCGCAAGGAGGCGCCGGCCGTCGCCAACGTCAGCTATCTGATCCGCGGAGCGGCCCAGGCCCAGTACAGCGACAAGAACTGGAACACCACCGTCCAGGGCGTGAGCCTGAGCTTCCTCGAGATCCAGCATTGGCCGGTCGTCGCCGGGCGGTCGATCAGCCAGGAGGACGAGCAGTCGGGTGCCCGCGTCTGCCTCATCGGGCAGACGGTCTTCCAGAACCTCTTCGGCGCTCACGAGAATCCGGTCGGCGCCACGGTGATCGTGAAGAGCGTCCCCCTGCAGGTGATCGGGCTGCTCTCGACGCTCGGGCAGTCCGGCTACGGACGCGACCAGGACGACGTGATCCTGATCCCGTTCTCGACGGCGGAGACCAAGGTCCTCGGCGTCGCCGCACCGAGCCAGGTGAACGCGAGCCAGAACCCGATCTACGCGACGCAGCCGAATCCCTTCGGCATCCAGCCGAGGCTCACGGGCTACGTGAACATGATCTACGTGCAGGCGGAGAGCGCAGAGCTCGTCGACACCGCTCTGCAGCAGGTGACCAAGCTGCTGAATACCCGACACGGAATCCAGACGGGGCAGATGTCGGACTTCGACGTGCGCAACATCAGCCAGATCACGCAGGCGCGCGAGGGCAGCAGCCGGATCATGGCGATGCTGCTGGCGGCAGTCGCTTCGATCTCGCTCCTCGTCGGCGGGATCGGGATCATGAACATCCTGCTGGTCTCGGTGACCGAGAGGACTCGCGAGATCGGGATCCGCATGGCCATCGGGGCCCGCCGCGTGCACGTGCTGCTGCAGTTCCTCGTCGAGGCGGTGCTGCTGAGCGGCATCGGCGGCGTGGCCGGCATCGTGGTGGGGATCGCGATCTCGGAGCTGGTCTCGTGGCTTGCGGGCTGGCCGACGCTGCTCTCGGCCGCTGCCATCGCCGGAGGCTTCTTCTTCTCCGCCGCAGTCGGCGTCTTCTTCGGCTACTACCCGGCCCGTCGCGCCGCGCTGCTCAACCCCATCGAAGCGCTGCGCTACGAGTGATGAGTGCGCCGGTGAAGGACCGTTCCTGGCGACGCCGACTCCCGATCGCTGCGATGGCCGCGCTGCTCGGCGGCTGCGCCGTCGGCCCGGACTTCGTCCGCCCGCAGGCACCGGCGACCCCGCGCTACACGGCGGAGCCGACGCCGACCGAGATGACGCCGGCCGTCGGAGGCGTCACGCAGCGCATCGACTCCTCGCAGGCGATCTCGTCCGAGTGGTGGGAGCTCTTCCGCTCTCCGTCGCTCGACGAGGTGGTCGCGCGGACCCTGCAGGACAATCCGAGCCTCGCGGCAGCGCGGGCCACCCTGGCCCAGGCGCTCGAGGCGGTGACGGCGGCCCGCGGAGCCTTCTTCCCGCAGCTCGATCTCGGGGCGACCGCGCAGCGCCAGCAGAGCGCGCTGCTGGGACGATCGAAGCAGGCGCTCACGAACTCGTCCCAGATCTCGAACCTCTATTCGGTCGGTCCCACCGTCAGCTACCTGGTCGATGTCTTCGGCGCGGTGCGGCGCGGCGTCGAGGAGCAGCAGGCGCTGGCCGAGTTCCAACGCTACGAGCTCGCCGCGGCCTGGCTGACGCTCAGCGGCAACGCGGTCACCGAATCGATCAACATCGCCTCGCTGCGCGCGCAGATCGAGGCGGCCGAGGACGTCGTCACCGACGACGAGCAGAACCTCGCCCTCGTGCAGCGCAAGCTCGAGGCCGGGAAGGTGCCCCGCACCGACGTGCTCACCGCCGAGACGCAGCTCGAGACCGACCGGGCGATCCTGCCTCCGCTGCGCCAGCAGCTCGCGGTCGCCCAGCACGCGATCTCGATCCTGGTCGGCCAGTTCCCGGCCGACTGGTCGGCGCCCGACTTCGCCCTCGAGGGATTCGAGCTGCCGCGAGAGCTTCCGCTGAGCCTCCCCTCCGAGCTGGTGCGCCAGCGCCCGGACGTCCTGGCGGCCGAGGCCCAGCTCCACGCGGCAAGCGCCGCGATCGGCGTCGCCACGGCGCAGCTCTTCCCGAGCCTGACCTTGTCGGGGTCCGTCACCCAGGAGGCGCTCGACGTCGGCTCGCTCTTCAGCGGCGGCGGGACGGCCTGGGTGCTGGCGGGCCACCTGGCGGCGCCGCTCTTCCACGGTGGAACGCTGCTGGCGGAGCGACGCGGCGCGATCGATGCGTACCAGGTGTCGCTCGCGACCTACCAGGAGACCGTCCTGCAGGCGTTCCAGCAGGTGGCCGACACGCTGCGAGCACTCGACCACGACGCCGAGCTCGTCAGCGCCCAGAAGCGGCTTCTCGATACCGCCACCGAGTCGCTGTCCCTTCAGAGGATCAGCTACGAAGCCGGCAAGACCGACCTGCTCCTGCTGCTCGTCGCCCAGCGCGCGTACGCGGAGGCGCGTCTCGGCCTCGCGCGGGCGGAAGGCCAACGCCTCGCGGACACCGCACAGCTCTTCGTCGGGCTCGGCGGAGGCTGGTGGCAGGCCCAGATCTAGCGGCGCAGCGTCTCGTTCGTCCCTCCGCCCGCCGACGCGCGCGCGGCTAGGGCGCCTTCGCGACCTTGATGTAGGTCACGCGCTTTCCCGCCGGATCGTCCTGGCCGTTCAGCACCACGGTCCAGCCCTTCTTGACATCGCCGAGCGCGAGCTTCTGCGAGCCGGACATGATGGTCGCCGAGGCGTCGACGGTGTAGACCACGCCCTCGTCGTTCGTGCTCTTCACGGTGATCTTGCGCGCGGCAGCGTCGATCGCGGTGACCTCGCCCGTGACGGCGAAGCCCAGCCTCTCCTCGACGCGCGGCTGCGCCGCGGCGGCCCCCGCGAGCGCGGTCCCGAGCGCCAGGGCCGAGACCAGGGTCAACGCAGGGCCGAGTCGCTCGATCCGGCGTCGCATCATGGCGTTCCCTCCTCGTAGGCCCACGACGGGCCATCCCGCATGATAGGGCGAAGGCAGCGATCAGGGCCCGGGCTTCACCTGGATCGATTCGAGATACGCGAGCAGATCGACCATTCCCGGCGACGGCCCGGTTTCCCCCTTGCGTGCGCGCAGCCCCTTCCATCCCCAGACCGGCATCGCCTCCGAGCCGTGACCGCCTGCCATGTCGCGCCCGTCGATGATCGAGGCGACCAGGCGCCGGTCGAACTGTCCCCCGTGGCGCTCCGCGATCCGGCGCAGATCCGGCGGCGCGCTCCGCATGGACGACGCGGCGGGACCGTTGCCGCTGGCGTCTTCCCCGTGGCACGAGGCGCACAGGGCGACGAAGCGCTGGCGCCCGCGTGTCTGGGCGGGGGTCGCTCCGGCCTGCGCCGCGTACGCCGCCAGCGCCGCGAGCGCGATCGCTGCACACAAGGTCGTCGATCGCATGCGGATCCCCCTCCCTCGGTCGCGGCCCTCGACTTCGACGTCGCGGGCGCTGCGCGGCGAGCGATGCGATTGGCTCAGTCGACGGCGTCCCGGATCAGCGGGCAGGTCATGCAGTGCCCACCGCCGCGCCCGCGTCCGAGCTCGGCCCCGACGATGCTGATGACCTCGATGCCCTGCTTGCGCAGCAGCGTGTTGGTGTAGGTGTTCCGGTCGTAGGCGTACACCACGCCGGGCGAGGCGCACACGAGGTTGGCGCCGCTGTCCCACTGCGTGCGTTCGCGCATGTACGCGGTCCCGCCGGTCTCGACGACCCGCATCTTCTTGATTCCGAGCGCCTCCGCCACCGTGTCGACGAAGGGCTTCTCGTCCTTGCGCAGCTCGACGCCTCCCGGCTTGCTGCTCGGCCGGTACGAGTACGCGTGGATGTTGTAGACGATGTCGGGGTAGAGCAGCACGCAGTCGCGATCGGCGAACGTGAAGACCGTGTCGAGATGCATCGCCGCCCGCAGCTTGGGCATCGCCGCGACGATCACCCGCTGGGCTGCCTTCTGCTCGAAGAGCGCCGCCGCGAGCTGGCTGATCCCCTGGCGCGAGCTGCGCTCGCTCATGCCGATCAGCACGTTGCCCTTGCCGATCGGCATCACGTCGCCGCCCTCGAGGGTGGCGAGGCCGTGGTCCTGGTTCGGGTCGCCCCACCAGACCTTCACCTTGCCGGCGAAATCCGGATGGAACTTGTAGATCGACGTGGTGAGGATCGTCTCCTCGTGCCGCGCGGGCCAGTAGAGCGGGTTCAGCGTGCAGCCGCCGTAGATCCAGCAGGTGGTGTCGCGCGTGTAGAGCGTGTTGGGCAGCGGCGGCAGCAGGTACTCGGTGACGCCGGCGGCGTCCTTCACCAGCTTGAGCATCTCGCCGCCGTGGGTCTCCGGGAACTCCTCGGTCGAGAGGCCGCCGATCAGCGTCTCGGCGAGATCGCGCGCAGAGAGGCCGTGGAGGTAGCTCTTGATCTCGTCGACGAGACCGAGGCCCACCTGGTTCGGCACGATCTGGTGGTCGAGGATCCACTTCCTGGCCTCGGGGAGCGCGACCGTCTCGGCGAGCAGGTTGTGCATCTCGACGACGTCGACGCCGCGGTCGCGCATCTTCTGGATGAAGTCGAAGTGGTCGCGCTTGGCGTTCTCGACCCACAGGACGTCGTCGAAGAGCAGCGCGTCGCAGTTGCTCGGCGTGAGCCGCTGATGCGCGCGGCCGGGCGCACACACCATCACCTTGCGGAGCTGGCCGACCTCCGAGTGGACGCCGTAGGCCTGCGGCTTCGCATCAGCCATGTTGGGGGGACTCCAGCTCCGGAGGGCGATGCCCGGAGGGTGATGGGGTCGGCTTCCCGCGGCGCCAACACCGGCTCACGGTTGCGCGTAGCATATCGGCATCGCCGGGGTTGGCCAGCGCAGGAGGAGGGGACCGTGCGGTCGACGGTGGTGAGGACGATCCGAAGTGCGGCGGTGCTGCTCGTCGTCTGCGCCGCGACGCTCCTGGCGGTGCGGGCGTACGATGCACGACGCGGTCCTCCGCTCGAGCTCTGGCACCGCTTCGTGCCGCCCGAGCTCGGCGCCGACGAGCTCGACCGCGCCGACTGGAGCGCCTATCTCCGGGCCGAGGACGCAGCCTTCGACGCCGTGCGCGCCGAGGTCACCGACAAGCTCCAGGCTGGCTCCCGCCTCGCGCTCAATCGCTACTTCGCCGGGAGCCCCGTCCATCCGGCCCGCTTCTCGCACGACTGGAACCGATCCTTCGTCCTCGAGCCCGACGGCGCGCCGCGCGGCGCGGTGGTCCTGCTGCACGGGCTCACGGACTCGCCCTACAGCATGCGCGAGGTCGCGCGCCTCTATCGCGCGCACGGCTACGTCGCGATCGGCATCCGGCTCCCGGCGCACGGGACCGTCCCGGGCGCGTTGACCGAGGCCCGCGCAGCGTCGTGGTCGGCGGCGACGCGCCTCGCGGTGCGCGAGGCGCGGACGCGCGCCGGCGGACCGCTGCCCCTGCACCTCGTCGGCTACTCGAACGGCGGAGCGCTCGCGCTCCAGTACGCGCTCGACGCGATCGACGATCCGGCGCTCGCGCGTCCCGATCGCCTGGTGCTGATCTCGCCGATGGTCGGCATCACCGCGTTCGCGCGCTTCGCCGGGCTCGCGGGTCTGCCGGCGGTCTTCCCGGCCTTCGCAAAGGCGGCCTGGCTCGCGATCCTCCCCGAGTTCAATCCCTTCAAGTACAACTCGTTCCCGGTCAACGCGGCGCGCCAGACCCAGCTCCTGACGAGCGTCCTGCAGCGGCAGATGGCCCGCCTGGGCGGCGCAGGTCGCCTCGCCGAGCTGCCTCCGGTCCTCACCTTCCAGTCCGTGATCGACTTCACCGTCAGCACCCAGGCCGTGGTCTCCACGCTGTACGATCGACTGCCGCCGAACGGCAGCGAGCTCGTGCTGTACGACCTGAACCGCAGCGCCCACTTCGAGCCGCTGCTGCGCCCGAGCGTCGACGCCGCGCTCGCGCGACTGCTGCCCGACCCGCCTCGCCCGTTTCGCGCGACGCTCGTCACCAACGCCGGCCCCGACACGGCGGAGGTCGTGGAGCGCGCGCTCGACGCGGGCGCGACCTCGGAGCGATCGCGCCCCCTCGGCCTCTCGTACCCGGGCGACGTCTTCTCGCTGTCGCACATCGCGCTCCCGTTCTCGCCCGAGGATCCCCTCTACGGCACCGCGCCCGACCCGGCCGAGGACTTCGGCATCCAGCTCGGCACCCTCGCCAAGCGCGGCGAGCGCGGCACGCTCCTGATGAGCCTCGACTCGCTGCTGCGCATGACGTCGAACCCCTTCTTCGCGTACCAGATGGAGCGCATCGAGGAGACGATCGCCGCGCCCCGGGACGCCGGATGCGGCGCCGCGGGGGCGCGTTCGGGTTGCCGCCCATGAGGCGCGATGCCATGCTGGGCCCGCAGCCGCGCCGTGGGAATCGGAGCCGGTGCCCGCCCGTGACCGAGATCGGAGGAGCGAGCGTGACGAGGACCCCCCGCTCGCGCGCGGCCGCGATCGCCGCCTGCGCGGCGCTGCTCGCTCTCCCGGCGTGCCGTCCCACCGAGGAGGTGCACGCGCCGGACGTCCGCCCGGTGCGCGCCCTCAGCGTCGAGACGCAGAAGGGTGGCGAGACGGTCTCCCTCACGGGACACGTCTACGCGCAGGAGGAGGTGGCGCTCGCCTTCCGCGTCGGCGGACGCCTGATCGAGCGCTCGGTCAACGTCGGAGATCGGGTCCAGCCCGGGCAGCCGATCGGCCGCCTCGAATCCGTCACCGCCGAGAACGCGGTGCAGGCCGCGCGCGCGAACCTCGCCGCCGCGAGCGCGCAGGCGGCCGACGCGCGCCTCGACTTCGAGCGCCAGGAGGCGCTGCTGGCGCGCGGCGTCGCGCCGCGGGCCGTGTTCGATCGGGCGCTGAAGGCCCGGCAGGCCGCGGACGCGCGGGTCGATGCCGCCCGGGCGCAGCTCGACACCGCGCGGGAGCAGCTCTCCTACACCGAGCTGTTCGCCGACTCGGCCGGCTCCGTGACGGCGCGCGGCGCCGAGCCGGGCGAGGTCGTGGCGGCCGGCCAGATGATCGTGCGGATCGCGCGCAAGGGCGGGCGCGACGCCGTCTTCCAGGTCCCTGCGCGGGTCATCGAGGCGGCGGCCGGCCTCGATCCGGTGGTGACCGTCGCGCTCACCGCGGATCCGAGCGTGCGCGCGACCGGTCGCGTGCGCGAGGTGTCGCCGCAGGCCGATCCCGTGACGCGCACCTTCGAGGTCAAGGTCGGGCTCAGCGATCCGCCGGACGCGATGCGGCTCGGCTCGACGGTGACCGGCTCGATCCAGCTCGGCGGCGCGTCGGGCATCAGCATCCCGGCCTCGGCGCTGACGTCCGCCAACGGCAGCCCGGCGGTGTGGGTGGTCGATGCTCGCACCAACACGGTGTCGCTCCAGAACATCGAGGTGCTGCGCTACGGCGTCTCCGACGTGTCGGTGGGCCAGGGCCTCGCGCCCGACGACCTCGTCGTGACCGCCGGCGTGCAGACGCTGCGCCCCGGCCAGAAGGTCCGCCTGCTCCAGGCCACCCCTTGAGCGGATTCAACCTCTCCGCCTGGGCGCTGCGCGAGCGGTCGATCGTCGTCTTCCTGATGCTCGCCACCATCGCGGCGGGGGTGGCCTCCTACTTCGCGCTGGGCCGGAACGAGGATCCCGAGTTCACCTTCCGCACGATGGTCGTCCAGGCCGGATGGCCGGGCGCAACGCTGGACGAGACGCTGCTGCAGGTCACCGAGCGCATCGAGCGCACGCTGCAGGAGACCCGAGGCCTCGACTTCCTGCGCAGCTACACGGTGGCGGGCTCGACCACCATCTTCGTGACCCTCCGCGGCGACACGCGGCCCCGGGACGTTCCCGACATCTGGTATCAGGTGCGGAAGAACGTGGGCGACATGCGCCACACGCTGCCGGCCGGCGTCGTCGGACCCGGCTTCGACGACGATTTCGGCGATACCTACGGGATCATCTACGGCTTCACCGCCGACGGCTTCTCGCCGCGCGAGCTGCGCGACTACGTCGAGGACGTGCGCTCGAAGCTGCTGCTCGTCCCGGACGTCTCGAAGATCGAGATCCTCGGCGCCCAGGATGAGAAGATCTACGTCGAGTTCTCGATGGAAAAGCTCGCTGGCCTGGGGATCGACCGCAACGCGCTGATCGCGGCGCTGCAGGCGCAGAACGCGGTGCGCCCGGCGGGCGTGATCCAGACGGGCGACGAGTCGCTCTCGATCCGCGTGTCCGGCGCGTTCCGCACGGACCAGGACGTCCGCGACGTCAACTTCGCCGTCGGCGGCCGCATGCTCCGACTCGGCGACATCGCGGAGGTGAAGCACGGCTACGCGGACCCGCCGCAGCCGATGTTCCGCGTGAACGGCGTGCCGGCGATCGGGCTCGCCATCGCGATGCGCGAGGGCGGCGACGTCCTGGCGCTCGGCAAGAACGTGGCGCACGCGATGGCGGAGATCACCGCCAACCTGCCGATCGGCATCGAGCCGAAGCTGGTGGCCGATCAGCCCGTGACCGTCGAGCACGCCGTCGGTGAGTTCATGGAGTCGCTGTGGCAGGCCATCGCCATCATCCTGGTGTGCAGCATGGTGAGCCTCGGCCTGCGCCCGGGCGCGGTAGTCGCGCTCTCGATCCCGCTCACGATCTGCATGGTCTTCCCGGTGATGCAGGCGATGCACATCGACCTGCAGCGGATCTCGCTCGGCGCGCTGATCATCGCGCTCGGCCTGCTGGTCGACGACGCCATGACCACGATCGACGTCATGACCCGGCGGCTCGAGGCGGGCGACGACATGGAGGGCGCGGCGAGCTTCGCCTACACCAGCGTGGCCTTCGCGATGCTCACCGGGAGCTTCGTGACGATGGCCGGCTTCGTCCCGATCGGCTTCGCCCGGAGCGCCGCGGGTGAGTACACCTTCTCGATCTTCGCCGTGGTGAGCGCCGCGCTGGTGCTCTCCTGGTTCGTCGCCGTGCTGTTCGCTCCGCTGCTGGGCGTCTGGCTGCTGAAGCGACCCGAGAAGGCGCGCTCGGAGGAGCGCGGCCGCCTGATGCGCGCGTATCGCGCCTTCCTGATCGGCGCGCTGCGCTGGCGCTGGCTCACGATCGCCGTCTCGCTCGCGCTCTTCGCGGCGTCGCTCTGGGCGATGCGCCTGGTGCCCCGTCAGTTCTTCCCGCCGTCGGACCGGGTCGAGCTGCTGGTCGACCTGGACCTGCCCCAGAACGCCTCGATCTACGCCACCGAGGCGGTGGTCGAGCGGCTCGACGCGATCCTGAAGCAGGATCCCGACGTCGACCGCTGGAGCAGCTACGTGGGTCGCGGCGCGATCCGCTTCTACCTGCCGCTCGACGTCCAGCTCGCCAATCCCTTCTTCGGGCAGTCGGTCGTGCTGGCGAAGGACGTCGCGGCGCGCGAGCGGCTCCAGGACCGGCTCGAGAAGGTGCTCGCCGAGCAGTTCCCGAGCGTCGTCGCGCGCGTCTCGCCCCTCGAGCTCGGCCCGCCGGTCGGCTGGCCCGTGCAGTACCGCGTGAGCGGGCCGGATCCGAGCGAGCTGCGCGCGCTCGCGCTCCGCGTAGCGGGGACGGTCGCGGCGGATCCCGCCGCGCGCCGCGTGAACTTCGACTGGATGGAGCCGGCGCGCGAGGTGCGGATCCAGGTCGACCAGGACGAGGCGCGCCAGCTCGGGCTGAGCTCGCAGGCGGTCGCGTCCGCGCTGAACGGCGCCATCACCGGCACCACGGTGACGCAGGTCCGCGACTCGATCTACCTGATCGACGTGGTGACGCGCGCCGTCGAGAACGAGCGCGTCGATCTGTCGACGCTCGAGACGCTGCAGGTGCCGCTGCCGAACGGCCGCACCATTCCGCTCACCCAGTTCGCGACCCTCGAGTACACCCAGGCCTACCCGCTGGTGTGGCGGCGGGACCGGGTCCCCACGCTGACCGTGCATGCGGACGTGGCGCCCGGCGTCCTCCCCGAGGAGGTGGTCGACCGGCTGGAGCCGGCCGTGGCGAAGCTGAACGCGGAGCTGCCGCGCCCCTACCGGATCGCGCTCGGCGGGATCGCGGAGGAGAGCGCCTACTCGCGCGCGTCGGTGATCGCCGTGGTCCCGCTCATGCTCTTCATCATGCTCACCTTCCTGATCATCCAGCTCCGCAGCTTCCAGCGCCTGTTCCTCGTGCTGAGCGTGGTCCCGCTGGGCCTGATCGGCGTGATCGGGGCGCTCCTTCTCTCGCACCGCCCGCTCGGCTTCGTGGCGATCCTCGGCATCCTCGCGCTGGTGGGGGTGATCGCGCGCAACGCCGTCATCCTGATCGAGCAGGTCGAGGCGGAGCGGGCCGAGGGGAAGGGGGTGTGGGACGCGGTCGTCGCGGCCTGCGAGTCGCGCTTCCGCCCCATCATGCTGACGGCGATCTCGACCGTGCTCGGGCTCATCCCGATCGCCTTCACCGTCTTCTGGGGACCAATGGCGATCGCGGTCATGGGCGGCCTGCTGGTGGCGACGCTGCTGACGCTCGTGTTCCTTCCGACCGTCTACGTCGCGTGGTTCCGCGGAAGCGAGGCACCGGCACCCGGTGCCGAGCCCTCGCCCGCGGCGGGGGGGGAGCGACCCGCTCCGGCGAGCCAGGGGGGAGCACCGTGAGCGAAGAGTCGGCGGCCGGGTCGGACGCAGCGCGGCCGCGACGCGAGCCCTCCTACGCGGACGCGATCATCCCCCTCGTCGCCCTCGTCGTCTC
>Ga0335085_10013516_pt1 | contig 11967 bp, 6 predicted proteins | sample Lox_Sample_45_FD_206712 | JGI IMG/M metagenome (GOLD analysis project Ga0335085, IMG submission 206712) | Soil microbial communities from Loxahatchee National Wildlife Refuge, Florida, United States - Lox_Sample_4.5 | ecosystem: Environmental > Terrestrial > Soil > Wetlands | place: USA: Florida...
GAAAATGCAGCCTGGATCAGTGGCGTTGCCGTTCACCGAATTGCAGGAGTTGCCCAGCGCTCCGCCATACTGCGCGGCGGCCAGTTGGTAGTACACATAGTTCGGATTGCCTTGTAGCGCGCCGGTATTCTGATTCACCAGCGCCTGAATGCCCGCCATGATCGGCGCGGCAAAGGACGTCCCGCCGCCGCCCGACCACTCCGAAGGCTCGCCCGCGCACGATGCGCCGCCGTTCCGTTGGTCACTAAAGCAGGTGACATAATAGTGGCCCCAAATGCCGTTGCTGGCGAACAGCGAGACATCTGGAAGATCGCGCACGCCGTCGTCCGGCACGCCCGCCAGCGATTGCCAGGACGGTTTGGCATACCCCGCGCACGTACCGCTCACTACCAGCGCCACTGAGGGACTTCCGGTAGCGCAACCACTCGGACCACCGCTGCCCGCGGCCACTTCCAGCAAGCCGTCGCTGCGAGCCTGCGCGCTGCCGCAGAAGCCGTTCGTGCCGTACACCGTGTCGAAGCCCAGGTAGCCCGCGAGCAGCCCGCCGGCGCATGACCCGTTCCAGGGCACCTCGGGAATATACGAAAGCGCCGAACCATACGTGTCGCTGTTCGTCGAGCTCCAGTAGGTGTTGACCGTCCCCGCCAGCACGTCGCCGAAATCGGTGCCGCCCACTGCTACGTTGTAGGGCGTCGAGGCGAACGCGCTCACCGCGATGCCATGGGTTGCCTGACTGGATCCCGCGTCGCATGAGGCAGCGCCTTCATCCCCCGCCGATACAAACACCGAGATGCCTTCCGCCACCGCCTGCTGATACAGCGCGCTAAACGCGGCGTTGGACGTTTGGCCGTTATCCGCTTCGCAATCGCCGTAGCTGATGCTCACCACGCCCGGCGGCGTGGCGCTGTTCACCAGGTTCGAGAGTGCGATTAATCCTCCGAACGTCGTGCGGGTGTTGGCGCACGCGGCCACCAGCACGGTCGCATCGGGAGCCGCGGCGCTGGCCCATTCGGCGTCCAGCGTGGCCTCCCCGTCGTCCCCCTGCACCACGCCCGGATCGAAGCAGTTCGAACCTCCCGAGGGCGGCGCCGGATGCACTGTCGCGAGCGACCCGGACGTGTACGCCGCAAGCCCCAGGCGGCTGCGGAAGGTGTCGTAATCGGAAGTGCGGTAGAGGTCCGAGTCCTCGATCACCGCGATGGTCTGGCCCTTGCCCGTCACGCCCCCGGCGAACAGCGGGTTCAAATTATAAATCGTCGCGAGATCCGAGGGCGTCACCGCCTGGTTGATGAACCCCTGCGAAGTGAAGGTGTAGTGCGGGTGCGGCTTGGCCATCGTGTGCGGAGTAAAGTCGTTCATCGACACGATGCCGCGCACTGCAGGCGCCAGCGCCGCGGGAATCTGCGGATCGCTCATGTTGCCCACATGCGCCGCGCCGTTCACGTTGAGATGATGGATCTCCGTGTGGAATGCCTCGCGCACCTGCCCGGCACTGCCCGAAAAATCGATCTGCATGCCGTTCGGGTACACCGCGTTCACGGCGAACCCCTTCGACTTCAACCAGCTTGTGACCGTGTCAATGTCGCTCTGTGACGGCCCGTAGAGTTGGCCGTACTGCGCGGCAGTCAGCCACTTGTGGAACTTCGGCGACTTGGGATTGTGCAGGTCGTCGATCATCTGCCTGGCCGCCTGCTCCTGTTCATCGGGACGCTGCATCAGCAGCAGCATGTGCTCCATGGCGAAATCGTCGGCTACGCGTCCTCGATCGTTCAGCGGATTGGCTGCCCCGCGCGTGTTGCCATGCAGTGTGTGCAGCCGCGCTTCGTCGACGCGTCCGGTGATCAGAATCCGGGAGTGCAGGCCGGCCGCCGGCTGCGCCGCCAGCGCCAGCGGAAGAAGAAAGAAGGCGATTGAAAGTCTGGACATACGGTTGTTCGATGCGATTGACAACTGCGGTTCGAGTGCAGCGCGAGGTGTCATGTTACTAGATTCATGCACCCGTCGCACCGTTCCAGCCAACTTGTAACTTACATCTTTTCAGTGTGGCCGAACCGACCGCAGGGCTGCCAGGTGCGGCAGATTGCCCCAGTGGTTGGCCCGCGCGGAGGGGAAACGCCGCGTCTGCCCGCCCACGAAGCCGCGTTTGCCGCGAACGTGACTGAGCGGTCGCAATCGCCCGGAGCGCGCGCACTGGTCCCGCATCTCGGCGTCACGAGCACTCCCAATGGTAGAGTGACCAGAAGAGGGCAAAGGGATGGTTCGTTCGACCCGACGCGATTTTCTCAAATCGGCCCTGGCAACCGGCGCCATTGCTGGACTCGGCCGCCCCGCATTCTCGCAAACCAGACGCTCCGCCTCCGACTGGGTCACGCTGGGACGCTCCAACGTGAAAGTCACGCGCCTCGCGTTCGGCACCGGCACGTATGGAGGCCGCATTCAGCGGGACCTGGGCCAGGAAGAGTTCACTCGCCTCGTGCGCCACGCCTATGATCGCGGCATCCGCTTCTTCGAAACCGCCGAGAGCTATCACGGCATGCCCGAAATGCTGGCCACCGCGCTCAAGAGCGTTCCGCGCGACACGTACAAACTGATGACCAAGTACAGCACGCCGGCCGAAGGCGATCCCGTGCCCAAAATCGACCAGTTCCGCCGCCAGCTCAACACCGAGTACATCGACATTCTGCTGCTGCACTGCCTGCGCCCCGCCACCTGGTCCACCGACTACGCCCACCTGCAGGACGGTTTCTCCGCCGCCAAGGACAAGAAGATCATCCTGTCGCACGGAGCTTCGGTGCACGGATTGCCCGCGCTGCGCACCTTCCCCGGCAACCGCTGGCTCGATATCGCTATGATCCGCATGAACCACAAGGGCACCCGCATGGACACGCCTTTCGACAAGGAACCGCCCAGCGAAACCATTGGCAACGTCGATGAGGTCGTCGAGCACACCAGGAAAGTGCACGCGCAGGGCATGGGAGTCATCAGCATGAAACTCTGCGGGGAAGGCCGCTTCACGCGCGCCGAAGATCGCGACGCCGCCATGAAGTTCGCCATGGACTTGGGCGCCGTGGACGCCGTGACCATCGGCTTCAAGAACACACAAGAAATCGACGAAGCTATCGACCGCATGAATCGAGTCCTGAATGCCTGAAGCGCGCGGCGGCTTATGAACTGGAAGATCGCAGCCGGGAATTTCTTTCGCCTCTGTCTGCGGCTGGTGGCCGCGCTGGTGGTGCAGAAGGTGCTCCGCCAAGCCGGCTTTTTCGCCTGGATGGCGCGCGATGCTGGCGGCCTCAACATCATCATCAGCCCCGTGGGCGAAGTCTACGCCGTGCTATTGGCCTTTACGATCTTCGTCATCTGGGGCCAGTTCACCGAGGTCGAGAACCTGGTGATCCGCGAGTGCAATTCGCTCGACGACCTCCTGCGCTTCTCCGCGTTTCTCGATGCCGATGCGGCCCGTTCGATCCGCCGCGCCGTCACCGAATACGCCCATCGGGTGCTGAAATCCGAGTGGCCGGCGCTGGGCCAGGGGCGCGCCGACAAGCAGTCCGACGAGTTGTTCGTCGAGGTTCTGGAAGCCGTCGTCACCGCGCGCGCAGAGACCGAGCCCCAGAAAGCCGTGCACGCCCGCCTGCTCGAAATGGCCCAGCAATCCGCCGCCTGCCGCGATGAGCGCGTCGCAAAAAGCCTCACCCGCATGCCGCCCACGCTCTCCATCCTCGTCCGCACTGTGGCCGCCGCTCTGTTGCTGCTGATCTTTATTTATCCGTTCGAAGATGGCCTTATCGGCGGCGCCTGTTTCGTGCTGGCCTCAGTCGTAGTGTTTCTCGCCAACCTGGTGATGACGGATACCGACAATCCGATCCAAGGCATCTGGAACGTCAGCCCCAAACCGTTCGCGGCGCTGGCCAGCCAGTAACCTCCGGTTGCCCCGCGCTCGCCACAGGATTAACATCTCTTATATCTGCACCGGAGGTTCTTCGATGTCTAAAGCCCTACTGGCTGTCTGCGCCTTGCTCCTGCCTGTGCTGTCTCAGGCCCAGGTCAAACTTCTGCGGCACCCCACTTACGCCAACGGCAAGGTGGCTTTCAGCTACCTTGGCGATATCTGGATCGCCAATGAGGACGGCTCGAATGTCATGCGCCTCACCGATAACGAGGCTCGCGACCAATACCCGCGCTTCTCGCCGGATGGCAACTGGATCGCCTTCTCCTCAAACCGCGCCGGCAACGAAGATGTCTACGTGATCCCCGCGACTGGCGGCAAGCCACGCCAGGTTACTTTCCACAGCGCGCCCGACACCGTCTCCGGCTGGACCCCCGACGGAAAGAACATCGTCTTCTCCTCGGCGCGCGCCAAGGGCGCCTTCCCCAGCGTCGCCACGCTGTTCGAAGTTCCGGTAGAGGGCGGCATCGAACAGCCGCTGCCGGTCGATTGGGGCGCCTGGGGCAGTTTCTCGCCCGACGGCAAAAAACTGGTCTTCCAGCGCCATCCCTCCGTCTGGTCGCGCAAGCATTATCGCGGCGCCTATGCCGCCGACCTGTGGGTCTACGACACCACCGCCAAGACCTATAGCAGCAGCCGCCTCGGTGACCCCGCCTATCGCGGCAACTCCCTCTGGCCCATGTACGGCGCCGATGGCTACATCTACTTCGTCGCCGACATCACCCCGAACGAGAAGACGATCCAGAACAACAGCCCCGAGGTCCGTAAAAGCGTCAACAATATCTGGAAGGTCTCGGAAAAGGGCGGTATGCCCGTCCAGGTGACCAAACATACCGACGGCAACTTGTTCTTCCCCAGCATTTCGGCCGACCGCAAGACCATCGTCTACGAAGACAACTTCGGCCTGTGGAAGCTCGACGTGGCCAGCGGCAAGACCAGCGAGATCCGCATCAACATCAAGTCCGACTCGAAGATCAACGACACTGAACTGATCACCCTCGCCAACCAGGCCGAGGCCTTCCACCTCTCGCCTTCCAACCAGCGCGCCGCGGTCGTGGTGCACGGCGAAATCTTCACCATCGCCACCAATCGCGGCGAGCCGCAGCGCGTCACCGAAACCGCCTGGCGCGAGCAGGACGTGCGCTGGTCGCCCAACGGCAAATGGCTGGCCTTCGTCTCCGACCGCACCGGCCGCCAGGAAGTTTGGATCTCCGACGAGCTCGGCAAGATGCCCAAGAAGCTCAGCGAGGCCGATTGCGACAAGACCGGCATCACCTGGGCGCCAGATTCCAAAACGCTCCTCTGGAACGGCAGCGACCACAAACTGCGCCGCGTCGATATCGACTCCGGTAAGACCGACGTGCTGGTCGAAAATCCCGGCGGCAACATCGGCGCGCCGCAGTTCTCGCCCGATGGCAAATGGATTTCCTACTCCAAACAGGACAATCTGCTGCGCAACCACGTCTTCATCAGGAACCTGGCCTCGGGCGACGAACACATGATCACCTCCGACCAGTTCCAGATCGCCACGGGCGCGAAATGGACACCGGACGGCAAGAAGCTTCTGCTCATCGGCGGCGTCAATCTGCCGAACATGGCATCACAGGGTTTCCGCGGCACGCCCAGCCAGCTTTACAGCGTCTCGCTCACCCACATCGAGAAGGCCCCCGACGATCGCGAAATCAATACCGAAGAGCAGGCCTTGGCGGCGCTTAACGAACCCGGCAACGGCGGTGGCGGCGGTGGTGGTCGCGCCGGGCGCGGCGGTGGCGGCGCTCCGCAGAACGTCACCGTGGCCATCGAATGGGACGGCATGGAGCGCCGTATCAAAAAGCTTACCAACATGACAGGCTCGGTGAACAACGTGGTACCTTCGCCTGATAGCCGCACCTACGCATTCATGGCGGCCGGCGGCGGCGCGGCCGGTGCGCCTCCCGCCGAAGGTGAAGGAGCCGCGGGGGGCGGTCCGGCCATCTACACCATCGCCGAGGACGGCACCCAATTGCAGCGCCTCAACACCACCATCCCCAACGAAGGCGCGGGACGCGGTCGCGGTGGGCGCGGCGGCGGTGGCGGATTCGGCGGCGGCAACGAACCGCAGTGGACCCGCGACAGCCGCAGCATTTACTTCTCGGCGGGCGGCGGCATTTACTCGGTTGCCGTGCCCGCAGGCGGTGGCTCCGATACAGCAGCTCCCGCGACGGCCGGCGGCGGACGTGGGGGTCGTGGTGGACGCGGTGGGGCCGCCACCACGGCTGCGGCTGCTACCGCCAATACGGGCGCCGGTCCGCGCCAGGTCAGCTTCACCGTGCGCATGGTGGTCGATCGTGTCGCCGAGCGCCAGCAGGTCTTCGAAGAAGCGTGGCGCGTGATGAAGAATCGCTTCTACGACGCCAACATGCACGGCGCCAACTGGGCCGCGGCCAAGGACACTTACGAATCGCTCCTGCCGCACATCGCCGATACCGAAGAGCTCCACAACGTCATCATGGAGATGATCGGCGAGATCAACGCCTCGCACACCGGCATTTCGGGCGGCGGCAACCTGCCCGGCGAAGCCGCGCCCGCCGAGCGCATCCAGACGCGCAACCCCGGCTTCGAAATGGTGCCCGACTCTTCGGGCTATTACAAGGTCGCGTCCATCACGCCCAAAGGCCCGGCTGATTTCGAATACGTCAAACTCGCGCCCGGCAACTTCATCCTGGCGGTCAACGAAAAGCCGCTCAAGAGCACCGACAATTACTGGGAGCTGTTCAACGTGCTGCCCGGACGCAAGCTCGAGTTCCTGGTGAATAACAAGCCCTCCACCGATGGCGCCTGGACCGTCAGCCTGGAGCCGCTTTCCTCCGCCGCGCTCTCCAACCTGGAGTACGACAACTGGGTGGCCGCGCATAAGCGGATGGTTGAGAAGCTCTCTAATGGCGAGATCGGCTACCTGCACATCAAGGCCATGGACGCCCCGTCGCTGCTGAAATTTCAGGAAGACCTGATCGACAACCGCGGCAAGAAGGCTCTGATCATCGACCAGCGCTTCAACGGAGGCGGCGGCATCGACCAGGAACTGCTCGAGATCCTCAACCAGCGCAAACAGTACCAGCGCACCCGCGGACGCGATTCGCTCGACGTGCCGCGTCCCGTCGAAGCCTTTTTCGGCCCCATGGTGGTGCTGCAGAACGAGCGCTCCGCCAGCGACGCCGAAATGTTCCCGGCGGGCTTCAAAGCCCTCGGACTCGGAAAAGTGATCGGCACCAACACCATGGGCGCGGTTATCGGCACCGGCTCCTTCACGCTGCTGGATGGCTCCGCTCTGCGCACCCCCGGGGCGGGGGTCTACACCGGCGACGGCATCAACATGGAAAACTACGGCGTGCCCCCGGACATCTACCAGGACAACACTCCGTCCGATTTCGCCACCGGCCATGACAGGCAAATCGAGAAAGCCATCGAGGTGCTGAAGTCAGAAATGAAGTAGAGGGTCGCCCGGCGCCGCTTCACCGCGGAGCCGCAGAGTTCAGGGAGCAAACGCGGAGGAAAATCCTATTGGTTTTCCTCCGTTTTTTCTCTACGTGCTCAGTGTCTCGGTGGTGAATCCAGAATCTCGTCTTCTATCCGCGTTTTCTCCGTGCGCCCCGCGGTGAACACAGAGCCCGCCCCGCACTCACGCCGCCGAGAGCCACTCCTTCAGCATCTCGTCCGGCTGCCCCTTCAGGTCCACGGGCTGCGTGCGCGATTCCTGGTTATTCTCGATCCACACCGCCAACACGCCCTTCGGCGTCGGACGCAGCTCCAGCCGGCGCTCGCGCGCCTCCAGCCGCAGCGTAGCACCCAGCCACGCAATGTGGACTTTCACACGGAGCGCATGTCCCATGCGGGCAGCCTGGCGCAGAAGTTCCTCGGTATAGCGTCCCTTCTTCAACTCCTCCGCGTACGGCGCGGTCGCCTGGGCCGCCGCGCGCTGCGAAGTGCGCGCCCGGTCCCGCCGCACGGCATCGTCCTGACCCTCATCGCGCGATTCGAGGCTTTTCAGGTTGTTCTCCAGATTGTCTAGAAAACTCATATCCATTTATTCTGACGTAACGGGCGCGAATCCGCATGGCTCATTTGGTAAAAAACACGCCATCACCGGCTTCCAGAGGGCGATCCGGGACAACCCCCGAAGGGGTACCATGAAAGCGAATGCCCGAAGCCCCGGCTCGCCGGCTCACCCATTTGCGCAACGGTTTGCTGCACCTCCACAAATGTCTACTCGATGCCGAGCGGGCCGCCTACGAGCGCGATATCGAGCGCATCACCTCCAGCGGGCAGTTCCTGAACCTGGTGCTCAGCGACCCGTGGTTCGCCTGGCTTCGCGATCTCTCCCAGTTCATCGTGGTGGTCGATGAGGCGCTCGACGAAGAGGATCCCGTCACGGATGCCGATGCCACTCGCCTCGTGGCGCAGGCGCGAGAAATGGTTTCGCCTGACGAGTTGGGCAATGGTTTCCGCCGCCACTACTTCGAAGCCATGCAGCGCGACCCGTCCGTGGTGCTCGCCCACCGTGACATGATGCGCGTCTTCGCGGAACTCTGACGGCGCATGGCGGCGATCGCGGTCCTGAGCCTGGCTACCTGGCTGTACTTGATACTCGCCCGCGGCGGCTTCTGGCAGATGCGCGAGGTGCCGCCCCCTCCAACTCAAAGTGAAAGCTTAGCCAGCGTGGTCGCCGTGATCCCCGCTCGCAACGAAGCTGCCGGAGTCGGCCGCGCGATCGCCTCGCTCGCCGCACAGGACTATCGCGGGCCTTACCACATCGTCCTCGTCGATGACGCCTCCACCGACGGGACCGCGGAGGTGGCCCGCAAGGCCGCGCCTGCCGATCGCCTCACCATCGTGCAAGCCGCGCCGCTTCCGCCCGGCTGGACCGGCAAGCTCTGGGCCCTCGCCGAAGGGGTCCGCTACGCCCAGCGGCTCAACCCCGAGTTTCTGCTGCTCACCGACGCCGATATCGTCCACCCGCCCGGCAATCTCCGCCATCTCACCTCGCGCGCCACCTCCGGCTTCGACGTCGTCTCCTATATGGCCACGCTCCGCGCCGAGTCCCCCGCCGAGCGCGCCCTGATCCCGCCCTTCGTATTCTTCTTCTTCCTGCTCTATCCTCCGCGCTGGATCGCCGACCCGCGCCGCGGCACTGCCGGAGCCGCGGGGGGCTGCCTGCTGATCCGTACCGCGGCGCTCGATCGCATCGGCGGAATCGCCGCCATTCGCGGCGAGTTGATCGACGACTGTTCGCTCGCCCGCGCCGTCAAACGCTCCGGCGGACGCGTCTGGCTGGGACTCAGCCGCGCCACCGAAAGCATCCGCGAGTACCGCACTTTCGGCGAAATCGGCCGCACGATCTCGCGTACGGCCTTCACCCAACTCCGCTATTCGCCGTGGCTCCTCGCGGGCACGGTGCTGGGCCTCGTGCTCACTTACCTCGTTCCTCCCATAGCAACACTCACCGCCGTCCAACCCGCTCAAGCTTTCGGAGCAGCCGCCTGGCTCGCCATGACGGCGGCTTATTTCCCCGCCATCCGTTTCTATCGACAAAGCTGGTTCTGGGCGCCACTGCTGCCGCTCGCCGCCGCCTTCTATCTCGCCGCCACGGTCCACTCCGCGCTCGCCCACTGGCGGGGTATAGGCGGACAGTGGAAAGGTCGCGTCTCCTCCCGCAACCTCCCTCGGCAGTAGCGCCGATTCACCTCCCGGCCCGGCCCGGTAGCTCCCATTGACGCTGAGACGCAGGAAAAATTGCGGAGCAAACCGATCAATGTGTCTTACCCGCATCTTCCTCTCGGCACTTGGGGGCTCCGCGTCAGGGTGCCGGCCGAGATTATATAACCTCCCCTACCCGCGGGCCTTGACAACGACCCGTCTTTAGAGACACAATTTCGTTATCGTTAAAGCCCCATTCTGTAACGGATGAGGCCAGGGCCGAATTCGCTAGAGAGGTTAGTGCCATGAAGCTGTTCCGTATCCTCGTCGGATCTCTTCTTTTTGTCGGTTTGGCGGCGTTCGCTTTCGCCCAGACCCCCACCGCCGCGGTCAACGGCACCGTGGTCGATCCCACCGGCGCCAGCGTCCCCGACGCCAAGGTCACCATCGTCAACCAGGAAACCAACGTCGCCACCCAGCGCACCACCAGCGGCGAGGGAGCCTTCACCGTCATCAATCTCCTACCCGGCAACTACCTGCTCACCGTGGAAAAGTCCGGTTTCAAGAAAACCGTGTTGCCGGTTTTCAAGCTCGACGTCAACCAGACCCTCACCGAAAACGTCACCATGCAACTCGGTTCCTCGACCGAAACCGTTGAGGTGAATGCCGAGTCGATCGAGGTCATGATCCAGCGCTCCTCGAGCGAACTCGGCACCACCATCGACGAGCAGGAAATGCACGAACTGCCCCTCAACGGCCGCAACTTCACCCAGTTGCTGATCACCCAGCCGGGCGTCAATCCGGTCAACACCGCACAGGGAGGCAACGGTATCGGCAGCGCCGATGGCGGCAATATCGGCATCCCTAACGCCGTGGTCTACCGCCCCTCGGTGAATGGCGCCGGCAACCGCTCCAACGTTTTCTACATGGATGGGATCATCAACACCGACGACCGCGGCGGCGGCTGGTCCATCCAGCCCATCGCCGACACCATCCAGGAATTCAAGGTTCAGTCGCACAACAATGACGCGCAGTATGGCAACGTTCTCGGATCCGTCGTCAACATCGCCACCAAGAGCGGCGGCAACCGCTTCCACGGCTCCGCCTGGGACTTCGCCCGTAACGCCGCCTTCGATGCCCGCAATCCCTTCACCGGATTCTGTACTGCCGCGCAGTGCCCCTCGCTGGCCAACCAGTTGAATAGCCAGGTAGCCGCCGGAACCCAGACCACTGCCGGCGCCGCCGCCATTCTCTCCGGCACACCCGTATCGCCACTCGGCTATACCTCCAACATTTACGGCGGCACCATTGGCGGTCCCATCGTCAAGAATAAGACTTTCTTCTACTTCGGTTACGAAGGCTGGCATTTCGCGCAGCCGCAGAATTCCTACGCGAACGTGCCCACCACCTGCGAGCTAGGCGGCGACTTCACCGGCACCAAGTGCCCTGAGCTGGTCGGCGCCGTCAATTCCACCAAGACCGGCATCACTCCGGCCCAGATCTTCAACCCCTTCGCGGAAAGCGGAGCGAACTCGTCGGTGCCCTTTTATTGCGATAGCGCCGGTAATCCCATGCCGCTGCTGAATCCCGGCCTCGCCTTCGGCCAACCCGGCTACGGCGTGCAGGGATCGGGCGGCACGGCTTGCAACAAAATCCCCACCGCCCTCCTGGATGCCAAGCTGACTAACGTCGTCTCCGCTTATACCGCTCCTCAGTACAAGAACTGCCAGTTCGCCCCGAACTATGTCTTCGCGGTGGACAACTGCCTGGACCAGCGCAATAAGACCGATGTCTCGAACAACTTCGATATCCGCATCGACCACCACTTCAGCGATAAGAACACCGTCTTCGCCCGCGCCTATATGCTCTGGGATACCGACCAAGGCATTGTGGCCGGCACCACTTCCGTCTCGCCCAGTCCCTACCATGTGTGGAACATCGGCGGCGCCTGGGATCACATCTTCACCCCGAACCTGATTCTGGAAGTGCGCGGCGGCATCAATGCCCGCCCCGTCACCGTGAATCCCACCAACCCGCAGGGCTACACGCCCGAAACTTCGGCCGGCTTCAATAACCTCTCCACCACGGCGGGCTTCTTCCTGAACGTCGGCGGCTACATCGGTTCGTCCAACAGCGGTATCGGCAACGTCGGACCGCAGTACCGCGCCAACCCCGAGCACAACCTCAACGCCTCCATGACCTGGAGTCACGGCAAACACACCATCCGCTGGGGCGCCGAGTATCTTTACGAGAACCGCTACGAGGTCAATACTTACGAAACCTTCGTTTCCAGCGCCACCCAGACCTGCCCCACCAACGGCAGCGGCCTCTTCACCTGCGGTAGC
>Ga0335085_10013518_pt1 | contig 11965 bp, 11 predicted proteins | sample Lox_Sample_45_FD_206712 | JGI IMG/M metagenome (GOLD analysis project Ga0335085, IMG submission 206712) | Soil microbial communities from Loxahatchee National Wildlife Refuge, Florida, United States - Lox_Sample_4.5 | ecosystem: Environmental > Terrestrial > Soil > Wetlands | place: USA...
GCTGTGGAACAGGCCGCGGAGTCGGTGATGGTGGCGGATACGGACGGATTCATCCGCTACGTGAATCCGGCCTTCTGCGCGATGTCAGGGTATTCGCGGGAGGAAGCCGTCGGCCAGCGGACGAAACTGCTGCGCTCCGGACGGCACGACCGCAGGTTTTACGCCGAGCTGTGGAACCGGATATTGAGCGGGCAGATCTGGCGCGGGGAGTTTGAAAACCGGCGGAAGGACGGGAGCCTGGTGCCCATGGAAACCTGTATCACGCCGGTGCGGGGACCGCGCGGGGGCATCACGTCGTTCATCTGCATCGCGCAGGACGTCTCGCAGCGGAGGTCGCTCGAGCGGCAGTTCCTGCAGGCCCAGAAATTCGAGGCCATCGGCCAGCTTGCGGGGGGAATCGCGCACGACTTCAACAACGTGCTGGCCGCCATCGTCGGGATGGCGGAACTGGGACAGTTGGAAGCGCCGGAAGGAACTCGTATCGCGGAGCGCTTGCAGAAGATTTGCCACCATGCGGGTCGGGCCGTCGCGCTCACGAGGCAGTTGCTGGCCTTCTCGCGCCGGCAGCAACTCGAACGCCGCCACATCAACCTCAACCTTTCCATCAACGAGGTGACCAGCCTGATCAGCGAATCGCTGGGAAAAGACGTGGAAGTGCGCACCGAATTGTCCGGCGATCTTCCCAGCATCCTGGCGGACCCATCGCAGATTGAGCAGGTGCTGATGAACCTGTCCGTCAACGCGCGGGATGCCATGCCCCGCGGGGGCGTGTTGACGTTCTCAACGGGAACCGCACGGCTCGACGAAGAGGCCTGCCGGACGCGTCCGGGAATCTCTCCCGGGGAATTTGTCCATCTTTCCGTATCGGACACGGGAATGGGGATGGACGCGGTGACGCAGAGCCGGATTTTCGAGCCGTTTTTCACGACCAAACCGCTCGGCAAGGGAACCGGCCTGGGACTGGCCACCGCCTACGGCGTGGTGAAACAGCACGGCGGTTTCATCGAAGTCAACAGCACGCCAGGAGCAGGCACGACGTTTCACCTCTTTTTCCCGGCAGCGGTCGCGTCCGAACCGGCGGCATCGAATCCTCCGGACACGGATCCGGTGCGCGGCGGCAATGAAACGATTCTGCTGGCGGAAGACCACGATGGGCTGCGCGAGCTGGTGCGCGAATCGCTGCAGACGCTCGGCTACCGGGTGCTGACGGCGAGCGACGGCCAGGAGGCCCTGGACGTATATCACCGGCACCCCGGAAAGATCGATCTGCTGGTGCTGGACGTGGTGATGCCCCGGCTGCGTGGACCCGACGTTTACCAGCGAATCCGCTGTCTGAATCCGCCCATCCCTGTGCTGTTCTGCACGGGCTACAATCCGGACTCGGCACACGTTGAGGCGCTCTCCAGCCATCCCGTGCTCCAGAAGCCGTATCCGGCGCTGGAACTAGCGCGAGCTGTCCGCCGGCTCCTGGATCAACGCAGTGCTCCGCAAAATTGACGATCCGCGTCCCATGATTCCCGCTGCGCCGTGGTATACTCCCGCAGCCTTGGCGGTATCGAGAACTTAGAGGCCCGCCTGTCGGGGGCGAGTGGAGCTATGGATTCGAAGAAGGAACAGGCTTTCGTCGGCGTCTTCGTGATCATCGCGGTCGGTCTGCTGATTGTCACCATCTTCGCGGTAGAAGGAACGCTGAACCGCGCGGGACGGACCTACCTGACGTATTTCAAGAATGCGGGCGGGCTGGAACCGGGATCGCTGGTGCGCTATGCGGGCATCCGGGTGGGCCGGGTGGAGAAACTGACCATCGACCCGAAGGATCCTGCGCGGGTTGTCATCGAACTCGGCGTGGAGCCGGGTGTGCCGGTGAAAACGGACAGCATGGCGAAGATCCAGAGCACCTCCGCGCTGGGGGAGAACTATCTGGAGGTCACGCCGGGAAAACCGGATTCGCCGCTTGCAAAAAATGGCGCGGTGCTGCCCTCGAAGGAATACTTCGGAATCGGCGATCTGGCGGACATGCTGAACCAGCTGGGGCCGAACGTCCAGGACCTGGTGACTCACCTGAATGACCGGGTGGTGCAGCTCAAGGTGACCATCGACCGGACGAACGACCTGCTGAACGACCAGAACCGGGCGAACGTGTCCGGTGCCCTGAGCAATTTGAACGGAATGCTGGCGGAAAACCGGCCAAAGATCAGGAGCGCGATCGGGCACGTCGACGACGTAAGCGCGAAGCTCGGCCCCACGGTGGACCAGTTCAAACAGACAGCGAAACAAGCGGACGATACGATCAAGAAGCTCGACGAGATCCTGGGAGAGAACCGGGCCGATCTGCACGCGTCGATCGAGCAGTTGCGCAAGGCGCTGAATGATGCGAGCAAACTGGTGGATAACCTGAATTCGACAGTGAACACGAACTCGGAAAACATCGACGAGATCCTGGATAACATCCGGCTGACCACGGAGAACCTGCGCGAGTTCACGGACGAGATCCGCACACGGCCGTATTCGCTAATCCGGTCGTCGCAACCTCCGGAACACAAGCCGGGGGAGAATCCCAAGCCGTGAGAGAGGGTCCTGGCATGAGCCTTCGAGCGAGTGCAGCCGCGGCGCTGGCCGCGGGATTCCTGATGGTGCTGGCGGGCTGTGGGGCAGCGCGGCCGGTGAAGTATTACTCGCTGGCGGCGCCGCAGGTGTCCCCCAGTGGTCAGAAACTGGATGTATCGCTGCTGGTGGGCCACTTCCGCGCACCCACGATGTATCGCGATACACGGATCGCCTACCGGATGGGTCCCAATGAGCTGGGATTGTACGAAGACCACCGGTGGGTTGCGGCGCCCGTCCTGATCGTGGAAGAGATGGTGCTGCACACGCTGCGCCGGAGCGGGAATTACAAGAGCGTTCAATTGCTTGCCTCCAATGCGAAGGGCGATTACGTGGTGCGCGGCAGGATCGAGCACTTCGAGGAAGTGGACGACGGACCACTATCGGCCCGCGTGGCGCTGCACATGAGCCTGTATGATCAGAAGAGCGGTGAAACCGTCTGGTCCCAGAGCTATTCGCAAGACGAGCCCGCGGCGAGCAAGAACGTGGCCAGCGTCGCCGCGGCACTCGACAAAAACCTCCAGCAAGGAATCCTTCAACTGGTTTCCGGCATGAATGAGTATCTCGCGGCGCATCCGCGGCCGGCAGCCGCCAACTAAGGTCCGCCTACTCTTCCAGGCAAACTCCCTCCCGCGGATTCGCCGGGAGTCTTCCCGCGCCGCATGACGGCAGAGTTCAGCAGTCGAGAGCGGAACGGCGCAGGCGGAAGCCATTGAGATTGCCCAGCACGGCGGCGGCAATCTTTTCGGGCTGGAGAAGTTCGCGGGCGAGCTGCTGAATCTCTTCGCGCGTGACGGCTTCGATCGAGCGCGTGAGATCCTCGGTCGAGTAGTGGCGGCCAAAGAACAGCTCCTGCCGGGCCAGGTTGGACATGCGTGCCGTGGAAGATTCCAAGGAGAGGACGAGCGAGCCGATGAGGTGATCTTTCGCGCGGCGGAGTTCTTCTTCTGTGATCGGTTCGGCCTTTATATTGCGAAATTCCTCGATCACGCAGCGGATAACCTTGCCGGCATTTTCGCGGGCCGTGCCGGCATAGACGCAGAGCATTCCCGCGTCGCGGTAAGGATTGAGGTCGCTGACGATGGTGTACGCCAATCCCTGCTGCTCCCGAATATTTTGGAACAGGCGCGACGACATGCCGCCGCCCAGCACGTAATTGAAGACGGAAAGCGCGTAGCGGCTTTCACTTGCGGCCGGACGAGAGGGAACGCCGATGCAGATTTGCACCTGCTCGAGGCCTTTCTTCGTATGCGTGGTGATGTGCGCGCAGGGCCTGGGCGGCGCCTCCGGGGCACGCAGGCGCGACCGTCCCGCCTGGAGAGCGCCGAATTCGGAGATCACCATGTCTCGGATCTCGCTGTGATGCAGACTCCCGGCAGCGGTGATCAACAGATTGTCGAGCGAGAACAGGTCCCGGTAGCAGGCGAGGGCTTTTGCGGCATTGAATCCGCTGACTGACCGGCGCGTGCCGAGGATGGGCCTGCCGAGCGCATGCTTGCCCCAGAATTTCTGCGAGAAAATCTCGTGAACCAGATATTCCGGATTGTCCTGCTCCATCTTCAGCTCTTCGAGGATGACGTTCTTTTCCTTGATCACGTCCTCTTCCGCACAGCGCGAGCGCAGGACCATATCCGCCATGATTGCGAAGGCCGTGGGAACATGCTCATCCAGCACTTTCGTATTGAGGCAGATCATTTCCTTCGCGGTGAACGCGTCCAGGTAGCCCCCCACGCGTTCGATCTCCCGCGCGATATCTTCGGCCGAGCGGCGCTCGGTGCCCTTGAACAGCATGTGCTCGATGAAGTGGGCGATGCCGGCCAGTTCAGGAGGCTCGCTTCGCGAGCCGGAGCGCGCCCAAATGCCAACAGCGACGGAACGCACCTGAGGCATGGCCTCCGTGATGAGCACGAGACCGTTGGTCAGGACTTCCCGCTCGATTTGGCGCACTTCCAACATGACCGTCATCCCATTCTAGCCCGGGAAGGCTGGGGCGCCGAATCGAAGGGGACGAATACGGAACGTGTTTAGGAACTCTTCGCCGTGGCGGCGACTTTGCCGTATTCGCTGGTGTAGTAGAGCGGGACGTCCATATAGGTCCCCTTGTCCAGCGAATAGACCTCGCAACTGTCGTAAGGATACGAATAAATGTGAATGCTGACGGCGCGCTGACGGTATTCGGGAAGGTTCAGCACCTGGTGCACGGGCTCGGCGGGATTGACGGCCCCGGGATGGAGCGCGTCCATGATGTACTCGTCGGTGGGTACCATGCGGCAGGTGTGCTGATCGCGGTCGGTAATGTCCACGCGGAAATTCTGCACTTTCAGTTTGCCGATGGGAACGGACATCCAGCAATTCTGGTCGCGATGATTGTGAATGCGGCTCACCTGGCCGCTATCCCAGCAAATGGCCATCACCTCAAAGAGCTCGCATTTGTGGATCAGGTTGCGCGTGTAGCAGCAGGGGTCCCAGTGGAGATAGGGTTCGAGCGTGGAAGCCTGCACACCGTGCCCCTGGCAGAATTTCAGAACGTTTTCCACGGTGAATTGCGGCTGCGGGATGGCGGTGAGCCGGCGGACCCATTCGCTGACGGGCATCTGCTCCATGGTTTCCTCCGATGCAGGACGACGAAAGCAGTATAGCGGAACCGCGCGCGAGCGGCGGGAGAAACCTCGCGTGCTACCATCGAGAAAGACGCAGACCCGACCCAATGAGCGAAGAACTGCTGGGAAAATCGCAGAAGGAGCTGCGCGAGTGGATGGCATCGCTGGGCGAGCCGGCCTATCGCGGGGCGCAGGTGTATCACGCGATCTACGCGGAGCGGCGCTTCGCCTTCTCCGCAATGACGAACCTTCCGGCGGCGCTGAGCGAGCGGCTGGAGCGCGAAGCGGCCATCACACTGCCGCGCATCGCGCGGAAGTATCACTCGGCGGACGGATCGGTGCGGTACCTCCTGCCGCTGGACGAGACGCCGTCTCCGGGAGGAGCCGCGGCGCGCGTCACCACCGTGGAAACGGTGTTCATGCCTTCGGAGGGGAGGCAGACGATCTGCATTTCCACGCAGGCGGGATGCGCGGTGGATTGCAAATTCTGCCTGACGGCCACACTGGGACTGGTGCGGAATCTTACGGCGGGAGAAATCGTGGGCCAGGTGCTCGTGGCGCTGGAAGACAACCGCGAGCGGCTCGCGCCTCGCACCAACGTTGTGTTGATGGGACAGGGCGAACCTCTGCTGAATTACGATGCGACGATGGCGGCCGTGCGCATTCTGCTCGACCCGAACGGAATGGGACTGGCCGCCAGGCACGTGACGCTGTCGACCAGCGGGATTATTCCGGGGATCGAGCGGCTGGCGAAGGAAAAAGTACGGCCGAAACTGGCGATCTCGCTGAATGCGTCCAACGACGCGGAACGCGACGCGATCATGCCCATCAATCGGAAGTACCCGATTGCCGCGCTCATGGACGCCTGCCGGCGGTACCCGCTGCGGCCGTGGGAACGGCTGACGTTCGAATACGTTCTGCTGGGCGGCGTGAATGATTCGGCCGAGGCGGCGCGGCGCGTGGCGCGCCTGCTCGCGGGAATGCGCGCGAAGGTCAACTTGATCCCGTGGAATCCGGGCGCATTGCCCTACCGTCCGCCGACGGCGGAAGCAGTGGAGCAATTCCGGCGCATTCTGGCGGAAAAAGATGTGCCCGTGTTCGTGCGCTATTCGCGAGGCCAGGATATTTTCGCGGCGTGCGGCCAGCTCGCCGTAATCGAAACCGGGATAGAAGCCCGCGCGTGAGGCCGGGGCAGGGCCGCACGCGGTCACAAATGGAAGGAACCCGAGGAGTGAACACATGCCAACCTACGTGTGCACCGTAACCGGCAAGAAACTGAACGCGGGCCAGAAGCGCGAAATTGCAGCGGAAATCACACGTGCGCACAGCACACTAACGGGCGCGCCGCGATCATTCGCGCAGCTGTACTTCCTGGAGCCGAAAGCGGGAGACCACTTCGTGGGCGGAGTGCCCGCGAAACTGGAAATGGCCTTCGTCCGCGGCGAGATTCGCGCCGGGCGAACCGGCGTAGTGAAACGAAAACTGCTGCAGGAAATTGTCACCGCAGTCAGCCGGATTTGCCGGATTCCTGCGGCGGGTGTGTGGGTCTACTTGAACGAACTGCCGGCAGGACAAATGGCGGAATATGGCCGGGTGCTGCCGGAGCCCGGCGGCGAGGCGGAATGGATGGCGGCGTTGCCGGCGGAAACACAGGAACGCATGGCGGGCGCTGTCCGCGCGGCGGGCAGACGCGGGACGAGGCGGCAGCGGTGATCCGGCCGGCTACTGCAACGGCTCGGCGCGGTAGAGATGAACGGTGTGCCGGGCGGCAGCGGCGATGGTCATGAGCAGAATGCCGGCCATAGCGATCGCTCCGCCCACGTCGAACAGACGATAGTCGCGCTGCAGCACATGCACCAGCGGCACGCCCGAATGGAAATAGAGCGCGACGTTGCCGATAGACAGCAGGATGCGCAGCTCCGTGGGGCCGAAGCCGCCGAAGGACATGTGAAACGTGCCGATCGTATATGTGGCAAGATACACCTCGATAGAAAGAATGTAGTAAGAGATGAGCAGCCCCGCCGCAACCGTCAGGCTCATGTAGCCGGAAAGCGCCAGCCCACCGAGCAGGAAAAGCGCGCCGAAGGTGTCCACCACATGGTCCACATAGAAGCCGTAGCGTGGCCGCGGCTGATTGCGGAATCGGGCGAGCGTGCCGTCGAGGCTGTCGCCGAACCAGTTGATGGCCAGACAGGCGATAACCAGGAGCAGGCCGATGCGGTCGGTGCGCGCCAACCAGTAGGAAAGACCGGCGCCCAGCATCGAGAGCAGGCCGAGCGCGGTAAGCGCGTCCGACGACACCCAGCCCGGCAACCGGGCGGCGAGCCAGAGCAGGCAGATTTTTTCGATACGCGTGAGGATGCTGCCCTGCGCGCGCTCGGCGGAACGAAACTCGGAAGAGACCATTGCGAACTCCTCCCAGGGAAGTGCTCTCGAAAGACTACGCAGGCGCGACCGGGATGGCAACGGAGAGCGATGGAGCGAACGCGGATGCCTGTGAAACCATCAGGCGCGGATACCGATGATGGCCATCTGCCGGCCCGTGTGTCCCTTCTCGCGGCGATGACTGAACAGCAAATCCGTGCGGCAGGAGGTGCAAAGCGTGCTGGATAGGATTTGCGCGGAGGGCACGCCCGCGGTTAGAAGCTGACTTCGATTCGCTGCGCGCAGGTCGAGCCGCACCCGCGGCGCCGGAGCGTCGTGGCCCGGCGGAGTCATCGAGAGCCAGGGGAACGGCGCAGGGTCATCGCCCGAGGCGAGGCGGTCGAAAGGTCCCTCGAACCATCCGCGCGCATCGGCAAACTGCGCGGCAAACGCCTGAGCGACCTCAGGGCCGACCTCGTAACAGCAGCCGCCGATGGCCGGGCCCAGGACGGCAATCACGTCTTCCACGCGCGTGTCGAATTCCATCCGCATGCGGCCGAGCGTCTTCTCCGCGAGGCGCGCCAGTGTGCCGCGCCACCCCGCGTGGATGGCGGCAACGGCGTGCCTGCGCGGATCGGCAAGCAGAATGGGAACGCAATCCGCCGTCTGCACGGCGAGCAGCAGGCCGGGAGCGCGCGTGATTAACGCGTCACCGCGCAGGGGCGCGTGCGGCCGCGAATCCACATGATGAATCGTGTCGGTGTGACGCTGGCGCAGCGTCACCAGAGACGTGTGCCGTGCTCCGAGCGCGTGGAGAAGAATCCTGCGATTCTCCGCCACGGCCTCTTCGCTGTCCCATTCCGTTGAGCCGAGATTCAGGACGCGCGCCTCGGCCAGCCGGCTCACGCCACCCAGGCGCGTGCTGAACGCATGCACGATCCAGGGAAGTTCGTCGAGCGGCACGGCGCGCAGAAGCGTCACGCGGCCCGAGCGCGCGGCATGCCAGCCCGAACCCCTGCCCCCGATGGCGGCGTGATCCGCGGCGCGGCGGCGGCGGGCGCCGCTATAGGGTTTTCGCAGCTTCTTCATGCGATGCACAGAGCAGTATAAGACGGAAGGCGCGGCAGCTTCGAATGGACTGAAGTCTGGCCGGAATCAACCGCCGTCACAGGGGGCGGGCCGTCAGGCTTTGTCGCGCTGCCGGATTCGAGGCGAGATCGATGCAGGTCCAGGCCATGGCCAGCGCGCCATCTTCGAGCGCTTTGTCGGCGTCTGGCGTCACACAGTGCGCCGTAAATTCGGGCTGATGGTTGACGGCCGGAAGCGAGTTGATGCCGATCATGGGATGAATGGAAGGCATGGCGAGCGAAACGTTGCCCATGTCCGTGGAGCCGGAAGGCCGCGTCATCCACTCGCCGAGATCGGGAAAGGGCCGGCCGAGCGCCTCGGAATTGCCGCGGTAGATTTCCGCCATCATCGCGTTGTGCAGCATCTGCGCGTACGGTTTATCACCGCCGGTGATGGTCAGCTTCGTGCCGGTAGCCAGAGCTCCGGCCTCAAAGCAACGATAGACCTTCGGCCGCAGCTCGGTGAGCTGCTCGAGAGTTTCCGACCGGATAATGTAACGCGCCGAGGTGTGCGCCGGAACCACGTTGGGCGCCGCTCCGCCATTGGTCACGATTCCGTGGATGCGGTCGCCGGATCGGATGTGCTGCCGCAGCAGGCCGATCGCGGTCTGGGCGATGGTCAGCGCGTCCGCGGCGTTCACGCCCAGCTCGGGAAACGCCGAGGCGTGCGATTCCTTTCCGGTCACCTGGACCTCGAACATCGACGCGGCGATGATGTTCGCCCGCAGCATGTCGAATGGCGCGGGATGCACCATCATGGCGGCGTGGAGACCGTCAAATACGCCGCGCTCCAGCAGCAGAATTTTTCCGCTGGCATTGCCCACTTCCTCGGCAGGCGTGCCGATGACGCTAATGGTCAGGCCCACCTCGTCCGCCACTTTCGCCGCCGCCAGCGCCGCCCCCACGGCCGAAGCCGCGATGATGTTGTGCCCGCAGGCGTGGCCGATGCCCGGCAGGCAGTCGTATTCGGCGCAGATGCCCACGTGCAGCGGGCCGGACCCTGCGCGCGCGCGGAATGCCGTGGGCACTTGGCCGACTCCCTTCTCCACTTTGAATCCTGCATCCGCAAGCGACTCGCACAACCAGGATGAAGCCTTCTCTTCTTCGAATCCCAGTTCGGGATGCGCGTGAATGCGGTGGCTTAGCGCCACGAGCGCGTCGCGGGCGGAGCTGAATCGTTCCTTCGCTGCGGATTTTGCGTCCATGGGTGGAGTTCCCTTCGTGTGTCCGGTGTGCCGCCGTCAGGATACCACGCCGCCACAATTCAGTTTCCGCCTGGCGGGACGCCCGGAGCGCACAGGCAGGATTGCCTGTGCTACTGTTTGGCCATGATTGTCGGGCTGGGCATCGACATCGCGGAAATCAACCGCATCGAAGCGGCCATCCAGCGGTACGGCGAACACTTTCTCCACCGCCTGTTCACGCGCGCGGAAATCGAGTACTGCGAGAGCCATCGCAACCGCTACGAACGCTACGCCGGCCGTTTTGCCGCGAAGGAAGCGGCGATGAAGGCTCTGGGAACCGGCTGGCGCCGCGGGATTCGCTGGGTGGACATTGAAGTGGCGCGCGAGCCGGGCGGAAAACCGGTCCTGCGGCTTTCAGGCCGCGCGGCGGAAATCGCCGCGGCCATGGGCGTGCGGCACACCGCGCTGAGCATCACCCATGCGGGAAATACAGCGCAGGCGCAAGTGATCTTCGAGAATTAAAACGCTCGGAAACGCGGCGCCGTGTGGGTTGTGTCAGGAGTCGACAACCCGCCCGCGCAGTTCCCCGCCCTGCGCGGCGAGCTTCACGTCGAGCCACGTGTTCCGCGGCCAGCGGCCGTCCACGCGGACAGGCAAGTAGTTGCCGGTGAGCGCGCCGGTCCACTCCCGCCCATCAGCGCGCATGCCGGAACGCTCCAGCGTCAGCACACGGTGGCGGCTGCCGGATTGCGCCTCGCGGAACGCGGCGGCCTTCTGTCCGGAAATCGCACGCAGCTCGGTGCTGCGTTCGCGAATCACGCCCGGCGGAACACTCTCCGCGATCCCAGCGGCCTTCGTGCCCGGCCGGCTCGAATACGAAAATACGTGCAGGTAGCTGAACGGCAGCCGCTCCACGAGCGCTACCGTGCGTTCGTGGTCCCCCTGGGTTTCGCCCGGAAAACCGCAAATCACATCCGCGCCGAAAGCAGCGTGCGGCAAGCGTTCTGCCGCGCGCAGGATGCGCTCCTCGTAATGCGCTGCACGATACCAGCGGTGCATGGCGGCAAGGATGCGGTCCGAGCCGGACTGCAGCGGCACGTGGAAGTGCGGCGCGATACGGCCGCCGTGGCGGGCGACGAGATCCACCAGGTCGAGAGTGACATCCATCGGCTCGATGGAGCTCAGCCGGATGCGATCCACCGGCGTTGCGTCCACCAGACGCGCGAGCAAATCCCGCAGAGGAACGCGGGGCACGAGGTCGCGGCCCCAGGCGCCAAGATTGATCCCGCTCAGCACGACTTCCCGCGCGCCGGCGGAAACCAGCCCGTGGACCTCCTGCTCCACACGCTGGGGCGGCAGGCTTCGGCTTCGCCCGCGAACGAAAGGAATCACGCAATAGGCGCAGCGATTGTCGCAGCCGTCCTGGATTTTCAGCACAGGACGCGTCCGGGCGCCAGCCGCGGCGGGGGCCACCATGACCTCGTCCGCCCGAAAAATGTCGCCGGTCAGGATCTTCGGAGAATGCTCCATGGCGAACGGCACAGAACCGGCCAGCAGGCCAAGCGGCACGAAGTGCTCCGTGAGCGCAGGCTGCGCATCTGCCAGCAGCTTGCCGATGCGCTGCTGGTGGGAATTGCCCACCACCCAGGCGACTCCTGGAAGCGCCGCCAATTCTTCCGGTGCGCGCTGCGCGTAGCAGCCGGTGGCGAGGATGCGCGCGGCCGGATTGTCGCGGGCCAGGCGCCGGATTGCCTCGCGGGCCTGCGCGTCCGCAGCCGCGGTGACTGTGCAGGTGTTGAGCACCACCAGGTCCGCGCGCGATGGTGCATCGCATGGCGTCAGGCCGCTCGCGGCGAGCTGGGCCTCGATGGAGGCGGCATCTGCCTGCGTGGCGCGGCATCCGAAATTTTCTATCCAGTATGTCTGCAATTGTATGACCGGCGGGCCCGCGCTGCCGCGCACCGGGCCGCTCCGCCGCCGATTATATCAACCTCGTTGCCGGGAATTCGCGCCAGCCGGATTGCGCTGGGTGCGCTGGTGTTGGATGATGCCATCGCGCCGGGACGTTTGCGGCGAAAGAAATCGA
>Ga0335085_10013519_pt1 | contig 11964 bp, 10 predicted proteins | sample Lox_Sample_45_FD_206712 | JGI IMG/M metagenome (GOLD analysis project Ga0335085, IMG submission 206712) | Soil microbial communities from Loxahatchee National Wildlife Refuge, Florida, United States - Lox_Sample_4.5 | ecosystem: Environmental > Terrestrial > Soil > Wetlands | place: USA...
TGGGCCCGCGAATCGCGAAGACCATCAAGCCAACGCTGAAACGTGACGGTTTGCTCGACCGTGAACATGTGTATCCTGTAGGATACTGCCGTGTCAACCGGCGCCGAACCTGCGGACAACCTCGACGGCCGACATCTCCTCCTTTGCCCCGTTCTGGCGCCGCTTCACTTCGACCATACCCTTCTCGAGCCCGCGCGGACCGACCACTACCTGCCACGGAATGCCGATGAGATCGTGGGTCGCGAACTTGGCGCCTGGGCGATCATCGGTATCGTCGTACAGCACGTCCTTCCCGGCGGCGCGCAGCTTGGCGTACAGGTCATCGCAGGCCGCGTCGGTCTTCGCGTCACCCTTCTTCAGATTGATCAGGGAGACATCGAACGGCGCGACGGCTTCCGGCCAGATGATCCCGCCATCGTCGTGGCTGGCTTCGATGATAGCGCCGACGAGGCGCGACACGCCCACGCCATACGATCCGCCGTGGATCGGCACGTCCTTGCCGTCGGGGCCGGTCACCGTGGCCTTCATGGGCACCGAGTATTTGGTGCCAAAGTAAAAAATCTGCCCCACCTCGATTCCCCGCGCGGAAACCCGCTTTTCCGCGGGCACTTCCTTCTCGAAGCGCGCCTGATCGTGAACGTCCGAGGTGGCGGCGTAGAGCGCCGTGCGCTGCTCCACGATGGGCGCGAGATCGCCGTCGAAATCCACATGCTCATCCGGCACCGGCATGTCGAGCAGGTCCTTGTGGCAGAACACTTCGCTCTCGCCGGTTTCCGCCAGCACGATGAATTCGTGGGAAAGATCGCCGCCGATCGGACCCGTCTCGGCCCGCATCGGGATCGTCACCAGGCCCATGCGATGGAATGTACGCAGATAGGCGACATACATTTTGTTGTAGGAGCGCCGAGCATTCTCGAAATCAATGTCGAAGGAATAAGCGTCCTTCATCAGGAATTCGCGGCCGCGCATGACACCAAAGCGCGGGCGCACCTCGTCGCGGAATTTCCACTGCGTGTGATAGAGATTGAGCGGCAGCGATTTGTACGACTTCACGTACGCCCGGAAGATGTCCGTGATCATGTCCTCGTTGGTCGGGCCGTAGAGCAGCTCGCGCTCGTGCCGGTCCTTGATGCGCAGCATTTCGGGACCGTAGGCGTCGTAGCGGCCCGTCTCCTTCCACAACTCCGACGGCTGCAGCGTCGGCATCAGGATTTCAATGGCGCCGGCGCGGTTCATCTCCTCGCGCACGATCTGCTCGATCTTCTGCAGCACGGCAAACCCGAGCGGCAGCCAGGCATAGATGCCGGCAGCCTCCTGCCGGATCATGCCAGCGCGCAGCATCAGGCGGTGCGACACGATCTGCGCCTCGGAGGGCGTTTCTTTCAGGGTGGGCAGAAAATAGCGGGACAGGCGCATGACCTGATTTACTCTGGGGTTTTGCTGCGGCGCACCTTCATACGGAAGTGAAGGCACAAGGGCAAACGTCCCTTGACCGGATACGATGCCCGTCTATTTCTGGGAAAGCATCATACCGGGGGATTCATGACCACGGCGCGCCGCCTTCAAATCCTGATCGGGCTTGTCATCGCGCTGGGCCTGCCCTTCGCCCATCTCGGCGATCTCGGCAAGAAATATAGCGGGCTGGGTCCCCTGTGGGGCGGAGAGGCCGTGTGGTGGGGCCTCTTCGTTGTCGTCCTCCTTTACGTTCTGCTGGTCGAACGCCGGTCGCTTTCGTCGCTGCATTTTGTCCGGCCACGCGTGATGGACCTTGTCGCGGGTGCGATCGCCGCGATCGTGGTGATCGTCGGTATCGGCGTGATGTTCAATTTCGTGCTGCCGGCCCTGCACCTGACGGTAACTCAAAGGCTGAGCGCCCTCATGTCCGCTCCGTTTCTGTTTCGCGTTCTCCTCGTTACGCGCGCTGCTTTTGTCGAGGAGACCCTGTTTCGCGGCTATGGCTTCGAGCGCATCACCGAACTGACCGGCAGTGCTGGTCTCGCCGCCATCGTCACGTTCGCCCTTTTCACGCTGGCGCATTATTCCAGCGGCGGCTGGGGACAGGTCCTCATCGCTGCCTGGGGCGGGTTCGTCATCACTGCTCTCTTTGTCTGGCGGCGAAACCTGTGGGCCAACATCCTCTGTCACTGGCTGACGGACGCAGCAGGATTCCTGTTGTTACCGATGGCGCCGCACCATTAGTCCAGGCAAAGGACGACGCGCTGCCCTTACGCCGCCGCCGAACGGGTTCGCCCCAGCTGATGCGGCGATATCGGTTCGCCCGATAATTCCCTGGCCCGATCGCGCTCGCCCAGCATGGCGATCACCGTCGGCACGATGTCGAGCGAATTGCGGACACCATAGTCGGCGGGCCGCCAGCCGGGTCCCGAAATGTACGCAAACCCGAGCGGATTGGTATGACCGCCGGTCCGACGGTACGGCAACGGACCGATCTGTCCCAGCTCGGGGTGCGTGAACGCGATCGGCGTGCCCTTCCAGTGGATATAGAGATCCGGCTGCGTCGGCCCGATGTCATAGGGATCGCGTTGCTCGACGATCATCGATTCCAGAACGGGCATACCGCTGCGCGGCTCACGGCAGTCGGCGAGAAGCTTGCGCACGTCGGAAAGCACGTCCGCATACTTGTCGCGCGAAACGGTGCCCCGGGACTCGCGTCCCTCAAGATTGATCCGCACCCGGCCATCGTAGAACGAGGGAAGCGCAAAAGCATCCATTTCCGGCCAGAAAGGGCGATAGCGGGTGACCGGCATCCATTCGATGACGGCGTAATCGCGTTCCCGTTCGTAGACGAAGTCTTCTCCGATCCCGGAAGCGGGCGGCTTGAAATGCCACAGAGGCGGGATCATCGCCTCAAGCCGGAAATGCCAGCTCCCATCATCCGGCAGTGCCGGGGCGCCGCTGGGCAGACGTGCCGCCCAGGCTTCCTCGCGCATGTAGGGCCGCCCGAAGCGCTTGCGGAACAGCAGTTCACCCAGCAGCGCCATCGAAGCAATGTCGGCGCCGTTCGAGCCCATGCCGTGCATGGCGAAGAGGACGACATCCGCATCCGGAAATTCGTCCATCAGCAGCCCGGTCAGATCATCGATCGCCGCGTAAATGGCATGCAGGCCATTGCGAGCGGCCGCAGCCGATGGAGCGCCGCTGACATCGTGCTGGCGATCGATGCCGTGCCACATCTGCTCGATCGCGGAGTGGGCCTCGCTGACGACGACCATCGCGAGATCCCATTCCGGCAATCTTTCTTTTAGAAGCCATGCGGCAGATGCGGCACGCACATCGACGGCGCGCTTCAGCGCCGCCGCGGCGAGCTCCGTCTTTTCCACCGACGGCCACGTGAAGCCGTAGATATAGTCGGTTGCCGGGTATGGACCGAAGCGCGCCTCAATCTCGTCCAGCAGTCCATCCGGACGCGATTGCGGCGCCACGCCCGGATCGTGTGCTCCCCAGTTCGTGAACCCGAGCGTATTCGGCGCCTTGCCAAGGTCGCAGTACGGCAAGTCCAGAACCACGACGCGCGACGAAAGCCTTGCCGTGAACGGCATCGCCGACGTGGGAACCTGCGCCACCTTGTAAGACTCAGGATCAAATGTGACGGCGGACCAGCGGCGGATCGCTTCCGGCGACAGACCTGTGCTCACATGCTCCCAGGCGAGACCGGAATAGCGGGCCTGGCCGTGGTCCAGCGCGAAACGGGCGCTTCGCTTCTGCAACGCCCGCATGTGCGGCAGCAATCCCTGCGCCATCATGCTTTCGGCGAGAGAGATCTCGTAGCCATCCAGGCCAATTGCAAGTACGCGCCGTTGCGACATCCCAGGCCCCATAACGACAGGATCTTGTAGCGCAGTTTCAGCGGATTCGGATGCAACTGCCGGTCAGCGGCCGACCGGCGTCATCCCGTTGAACGCCACTTGCGGACCCATGTCGTCGACCAGCGATTTGAGGTCCACATCGGCGACCTTGGTTGGAGCCTTGCGGTGCTCGAGTTCGGCGAGCCCGTAGCCGGTGTGCACTGTCGCGTCCGGATCGAGGCGGTCGCGATAGCCCTGTTCGGCCTCATACCAGCGCTGCTTGTCCTCGCTGTCGTTGCAGGTCGAGGCTTCCGCGCCGGTGGCGCCCCAGCGATGCTCGACGCAATCGTACGGGTCGAACGACATCGCATAGATGCGTTTCACCAGCATGTCGAAGTTCAGCGACACCGGCTGCTTCGCCGAGTTCAGATAAGTGACAACGCAGCTCTGCGTTTCGCTGGCGTACAGCTTCTGGAGGTCGCCCTTGAGATCGAGCCCGTCATACACGATGCGCGGGTCGCGCTTGCGCCACAGATCCAGCATTTCGGCCAGATCCTTGTGCGACTGGGCGAAGATCGCCTTGATGCGCGCGTCGCGCTTGGGCGTGGCGTAGGATTCCCAGGTATCATCCGCTGCCGCATAGATGTTCTGCGGCAGGCTGGCCGGGTGCGGCTTTTCGGAAATGCCGTTCTCTGTCGCCTGCTCGACGCTGGCGGCGCGGTCCTTGAACTCCTTGCACAGCTCGCCGAGCGTAACCTTGAACTCGTAGATCGGGTTGAAGCTCATCTCGCCACCGGATACCGCGACGCGGACATATTCGAAGTAGCTGAGATCGACTCCGCTGTAATCCCACTGCGCGGTCTTCTCGTTGCCGGACGGATCGGACTTCGTGCCCACATACTGCTCGAGCGAATAGTCCGGGATGTCCTGGTTGTGGGCGAGCACAATATGGCCGCCGATCAGATGGCCTTCGCCGTCGGAATGCGCCTTGGCCAGGGTCAGCGGCCGCCAATCCTTGAATCCGCCGCCCAGCTTCACGGGCGGCTGGCCGAATTGCGCCCCATACACGTCGCGCGACACGGAGAAGTCTGGGCTCGCGCCCATGTAGTGGATGCGGCCGTCGCTGTCGACGCGATAGACGATCGCGGCATGGCCGTTCACGTCGTAAAGAACCGTGCCGGGATGAATCGTCTTTGCACTGATCTTCGGCGAATAGAAGTCGGGCAGCACGCCCTTGTCCTCGTCCGCCGCCTGGCGGTAGGTCGCCGAGGTGATGGAACCGAGGATCGCGCGCATGGCCGCCGGCTGGTCGATGCCATTCCCCTTGTCGATGAACTCATAGCGGCTGACCGCACGGTTGCCGTTCTTGGAGAAGCGCAAATCCGAGCCGCTTCCCGACACGCCATTCACGAATCCGAACGGCAGCCCGTTCTTCGAGGCGTAATAGGCGCGCAGGAAGTAGACGAACTTGGCGCAGTCGGCATCGACGTCGAAATTGTGCGGATCGCTGCTGCGATAGGGATTGGCGGCGCTGCGCATGCAGCTTTCCGTGGAATTGCACGTGCTGTCGCCGATCGACTGCACGAACTTGCCGAAGCCCTGCTCGTCGGCTTCAGACCAATGATCCTTGGTGATTCGCCACCGCGTGTCGGCGGACGCCTGCACTGACGACGCAGCAACAAGAATTCCCAACGCAACCCACAACGCTCGCATGGCACACTCGCACAAATGACAGCGAGAAAACGCAAGTGCGCGGCGCGCGGTTGTTGGATTTCATATTAAGATCGGACAGCTTCGAATGAGCATGACATTTGCGGGTTTAATCGGCGTTTACGTTTGCGAATTGTGGCCCTTTCGGGACATTCGGAAACCTGTGTGCGAGTCGTCGCGTTATGTTCGTGGCAGTGAAATCGAGCGGAGGAAAGAGGCGCGATGTTTGTCGTTTGATCGAGCGGCAGGCAGCGATCGTATGCGTCTAACGTCCAACAGCCGCCATGCCCTGGAATGGCACCTGCTCACCCATCGCATCGATCAGCGATTTCACATCGACCGGCGGGGGATCGTCGACGCCTGAACCCTTCGCCTGTTCGTTCATCTCGGCGACGTTGAAGCCCATATGCGCATCGTAGACGCGATCGGTCTGATTGCGCAGGCGCTGCTCGGCGTCGTACCAGCGGGTCTTCTCACGCCCATCGGGACAATTCGCTCGCTCCTCACCTTCCGCGCCCCAACGCAGTTCGATGCAATTGTAAGGATCGAACGACAGGCGGTAGATGCGATGGATCATGTCGTCCAGCGTCATCGGAATCGGGTGCTTGCCTGAGCTGAGGTAGGTGATCGTGCACGCCTTGCTCTGCTCGTCGTAGGCCTCCTGCAGATCCTTCTTGAGGAAATTGCCGTCATAGACGATGCGTGGATCGCGGTTGATCCAGAGATGGATCATCTCGCCCATGTCCTTGTAGAACTGCGCCAACGCCGCGCGCAGCCGCGCATCGCGCGACGGCGTGGCGTAGGTCTCCCACTCCACATTGTCCGAACCGTAGATGTTGTCGGGCAGCCGCGCCGGATGCGCCTTGTTGGCGATGCCGTCCTTGATGGCGAGATCGACATACTGGGCGCGGTCGTTCAGATCGTTGCACAATGTCTGCATCGTCGCTTTCAGTTCGTAGAGCGGATTGTAATCCATCCGCCCGCCGGAGATCGCGACGCGCACATATTCGTAGAACCCGAGCTTGATGCCCTTGTAGGTGAACGTCGCCTTCCTGGGATCGTCGGCCGGCCTGGCGCCATTGCCGGTGTACTGAATCATCGAGAAGTCGGCGATCTGATCGTTTCCCGCCATCGCCATGTGGCCGCCGAGCAGATGACCGGCGCTATCCCGATGCGCACCGACCAGCTTCATCGGCCGCCAGTTCTTGAACCCGCCGCCAAGCTTCGCCGGGCTCTGGCCGAACTGTGCGCCATAGACGCTGCGCGTGATGGTGAAATCGGGATGGGCATCCATGTAATAGGCGCGGCCATCCTCATCCACCTTGTAGATGATGCCAACGTGCCCGTTGGAGTCGTAGACGATGGTGCCGGCCCGGATGCTGCCCGGCTGGATCGCCGGCGAATAGAAATCCGACAGCACGCCGCGCTTCTCGCCCGCGTCTGTACGGTAGGTGCCGGAGAAGACCGTTTCGAGCATCTGGCGGATCTGCTCCGGCGCATTGATGCCACCGCCGCCATCCACAATGTCGTGCCGCGAGGTCGCATGGTTGGCGGTATGGGTGTAGCGAAGATCGCTATTCTCGCCGGCCAGCCCATTCACGAATCCGAACGGCAAGCCGTTCTTCCACGCGTAATACGCGCGCAGGAGGTACGGCCATTTGGCGCAATCCACATCGATGTCGATGAAGGCCTGATCGGAGTTGCGATAGGGGTTGGCTGCATTGCGCAGGCAGCTTTCCGACGAGCTGCAATTGGTCTCGCCGAGCGCCTGGACGAACTTGCCGAAGCCCTGCTCGTCGGCCGCCGACCAGTGATCCTTGGCGATGCGCCACGGGCTCGCCTGCGCCGGAAGCGCCAACGCCAGCAGACCCGCGAAAATCACGGCAAAACGGGCCAAGTCCACCACCCACCCAGGACTGGGGGAGAGTCCGGGGCAATGCAGGGGAAGTCAAGGTGAGGTCAGGAGCCGAAATGCGCCAGAAGGTTGGCCAAGGCCGGGGCTCCGATGCAGTAAACGACGGCCAAGATCGCGGCGGCGATGAGGACCTTGTGATCTTTCAGACCGCGGGGAGGCAAACCATGGTGAAGTGTCTCGAAGGCCATGACACGCAGAACTCAAAATGGAACTCTTCCGCTCTCAACGCGGCAAAGGCCAATTGGCTCCGGACTTGTGGAGGACCTCTGGTGACGTCACGCTTGAGCCCGGGGTGATTCACCAGATCAGCCATGCTGGAGCGACTGTTTGGACTGGCTGGGCACGGCACGACCGCGCGCCGCGAACTCGTTGCCGGCGCCACGACCTTCCTCACCATGGCGTACATCCTCTTCGTCAATCCGAAGATCCTGGCCGCCGCGGGCCTCGACCAGAGTGCGGTGTTCATGGCGACCTGCCTGTCCGCCGTGCTCACCACCTTGCTGATGGGCCTTTACGCCAACCTGCCGGTGGCGCTGGCGCCGGGCATGGGGCTCAATGCCTACTTCGCCTTCACCGTTGTGCCGGCGCTGCACGGCGACTGGCGGCTGGCACTCGGCTGCGTGGCGATGTCCGGCGTGCTGTTCGTCATCCTCTCGGTGACACCGGCGCGCGAGTGGCTGATCAACGCGATCCCGAAGAGCTTGAAACTGTCGGTGGCCGCCGGCATCGGATTCTTCCTCGCGCTCATCGGGTTCGCCAATGCGGGCATCGTGGTCGCCAGCCCCTCGACGATGATTCAACAAGGCGGGCTGACCGACCCCAAAGTGCTGATCGCCGCGAGCGCCTTTGTGCTGATCATCGCGCTGGCTGCACGCCGCATCATGGGTGCCGTGCTGATCGGCGTCATCGCGGCCACGGCCGCGGCCATCGCCTTCCGGCTCGAGCCGGTGCCACAGATCCTTTCGCTGCCGTCGTCGATCGCACCGACCTTCCTGCAATTCCATTTCGGCGGCGCGTCGCTCGATGCCATCGCCACCGCCGTGTTCGCCTTCCTGCTGATCGACATGCTCGACACGTCGGGCACGCTCACCGCGGTCGCACACCAGGCCGGATTGCTGGACGAGAACGGACGCTTGCCGAATGCGCGGCGTGCGCTCACCACAGATGCGCTCGGCACCATCATCGGCGCGGGCCTCGGCACCTCGCCGGTGACGGCCTACATCGAAAGCGCGGCCGGCATCCAGGCCGGCGGCCGCACGGGACTGACGGCCGTGGTCGTCGCGATACTGTTCCTGCTGGCGCTGTTCTTCGCCCCTCTGGCCGCTGCCGTTCCGGCTTATGCCACCGCACCGGCGCTGATCTTCGTCGCGGCGCTGATGGTGCGCGGCTTCCGCGGCATCGACTGGAGCGATCTCACCGAAGCGGCGCCGGCGCTGGTCACCGCGCTCGCCATCCCCTTCACCTACTCCATCGCCACGGGCATCGGGCTCGGCTTCATCGCCTACGCGGCCGTGAAGATCGTCTCGGGGCGCTGGCGCGAGGTAAACGCCGCCGTGGCCGTGATCGCCGTGGCGTTCATTATCAAAATCGCGCTGACTTGATCCCCGCCTCGATCAGTCAAAGCGCAAGGATGTGCGCCGCAATCAAGGCGTAAAAGATCACCCAAAGCGGCACCGCGATGCCGGTAGCCAAACCCATCTTCTTGAGGAGCTGAGGGCTATTCGGCGCACCGGATTCGCGATCGACCTCACCCAACCCCACCGGCAGCAGACAGAACAGTGCGAGGAACCACAGGCCCGCGAACGCACTGAGCAAGACAGCCCAATGGACAAGGAGGAGCGTCACGCCTGCTCCAACTCGATCAGGGTGCCGACGAAATCCTTCGGATGCAGGAAGATCACCGGCTTGCCGTGTGCGCCGGTGCGCGGTTCGCCGCTCCCGGTAATGGTGGCGCCGGCCGCCTTCATCCGGTCGCGCGCGGCGCAGATGTCGTCCACCTCGTAGCAGACATGATGCATGCCGCCGGACGGATTCTTCTCGAGGAATTTCGCGATCGGCGAATTGTCGCCCAGCGGCTCCAGCAGCTCGATCTTGGTGTTGGGCAATTCGACGAACACGGTGATGACGCCGTGATCGGGCAATGGCACCGGCTCCGACACTTTCGCCCCCAAGGTGGCGCGATAGACTTGCGCTGCCTTCTTCACATCCCTGGTTGCGATGGCGACATGGTTCAACCGGCCGATCATGCTAGACTCCGTGGCGGGGATTCTGTTTAGGACAGAGGGGGCGGATGCGCAAATTCATCCATTATGCCATTGCGGCGGCAGCGATGTTCGACATCGCCCACGCCGACGCGATCGACGACATCGCGCACAAGACGATGAAGGCGTCCCCGGTTGCGGGCTTCTCCGTCGGCGTGATGCGCGGCGGCCATGTTGTCGCCCTTCGCGGCTATGGCGACATGAATGCCGGCACCGTCTCGCACATCGATTCCATCAGCAAGAACATCACGTCCGCCGCGATCCTGCTGCTGGTGGACGAAGGCAAGCTGCACCTCGATGATCCGGTCGAGAAATACGTGCCGGAGATGAAGGGTCGCGGCGCCACGGTGCGCAACCTGCTCAACCAGACGTCCGGCATCCCGAGCTTCACTTCGCTTCCGGTATTTGATTCGCTCGCTGGTCGCAGCCTTTCGCACGCGCAGATCCTGGCGCTGGTTACGAACCACAGGAACGACTTCGCACCAGGCACAAGCTGGCGCTATGACAATACCGGATTCTATCTGCTTGGCATGATCGTCGAGCGCGTCGGCGGGCAGTCCTATGGCGCCTACATCGGCGCCCTGTTCCGCCGCCTGGGGATGAACCATTCGTCCAATGGGTGTGCAGCGCAAGGCCACGAGGTCCGTGCCGGCAAGGTGATCGCGGCGAAGGCAATCGCCTGGGAGAACGCGTTCGCGGGCGGCAGCGTCTGTTCGACGGTCGGCGACCTTCTCATCTGGGAACAGGCGCTGCAGCATGGTGGTCTGCTCAGGCCCGCAACATTCGTGGCGATGACCTCGCCCACCCGCCTCGCCGACGGGGTTGTCATCGACTACGGCTTTGGCACGCGTCTCGGCGATCTCGGCGGGCACCGCGTGATGGGACACACGGGCAGCGGAGGAGGCTTCAAGGCGGTCCTCAAGTATTTTCCTGGCGAGGACCTGACGATCGCCGTACTCGTCGACACCGAAGGCGACGCGTCGGCGAACACGATCTCGACGGCCATCGCGCGCGCACTCCTGAACATCCCTGCCACCATTTCGGACAAACCCGCGCCCCGGCTGTCCGATTATGTGGGCATCTACCGGTCGGACGACGGCGACGTCAAGATATTCGTCCAGAACGGGAAGCTCGCGTTCGGCCTGCCAGGCAAGAAGAAGGCTCTCGGCGTGCTGCGCTATCAGGGCGACGATGTCTTTGCGGTCGATCCCGACGTGCTGGTGAAGAACAAGCGCGTCGGCGGCAAGCTCGAATGGATCGTGGCCTACGAAGGCGGGCTGATGATGGACCCGAAGCGGCGCGACCAGAGATAGGCGATCTCGATCCGGTTTGTATGGTGCCGTGACTGACCGGTTGGTTCTGCTCTCGGGCACTCCTCCGCCGCCGGCGTTCGCTATTTCCCAAGACGTGTTCTCCCGAGCCCAAGACCTGTGTCCAGGCGCGAGCAACGCTGGAACGGTGTTCCGCGTGAAAAACTAGAGTCGGGACTCACTGCGTTCGAAGCGCAACTTGCGGGCGATACCCTAGATCGCGCACATGATGAGTGGGCTTGGCCCAGCGGAATTCCATCATCGAAATTCTGAATCTCATGATACGGTGTGGCCGGCAGGGGCGGCGGTTTGGCTGAACAAGAACGCGTCTTCACGAAATGCGCATGGCGGCTGATCCCGCTCATGATGCTGCTTTACGTCGTGAATTTCATCGACCGATCGAATGTGGGTTTCGCCGCCCTCACGATGAACAAGGATCTGGGGTTCTCTCCATCCGTCCACGGTTTCGCCTCCGGCATCTTCTTCATCGGCTATCTCCTGTTTCAGGTGCCGGCGACAGTCCTGATCGAGCGCGTCGGCGCGCGACGGTTGACCGCCGCCATCCTGCTGATCTGGGGTTTGATTTCGGCATCGAATGCGTTCGTGCGCGACGCGCACACGTTCTACATCGTGCGCTTTGTGCTGGGCGTCGCGGAGGCCGGCTTCTTTCCGGGCATGATCTTCTATCTGACGCTGTGGTTCCCCAAGCGCCTGCGCGGGCGGTATTCCGCCATGTTCAGCAGCGCCATTCCGCTTGCCGGGATCATCGGCGGACCGCTCTCCGGCCTCATTCTCGGACTGGACGGCATGGGCGGTCTTCACGGCTGGCAATGGGTGTTTCTGATCCAGGGCTTGCCCGCTTCTTTGCTGGCCTTCGCCGTTTTCAAATTTCTGCCGGATTCCCCGGCGCGCGCGCCATGGCTCGAGGACGCGGAGAAGAATGCCGTCAGCGCCGGCCTCGA
>Ga0335085_10013520_pt1 | contig 11964 bp, 3 predicted proteins | sample Lox_Sample_45_FD_206712 | JGI IMG/M metagenome (GOLD analysis project Ga0335085, IMG submission 206712) | Soil microbial communities from Loxahatchee National Wildlife Refuge, Florida, United States - Lox_Sample_4.5 | ecosystem: Environmental > Terrestrial > Soil > Wetlands | place: USA: Florida...
TCCTTTACCGGCAGCGACTGAGTGCCCGCATCGTGATGGCCGACTGGATGCACGACCCGCTGGCGGGCACAATCCGTGACCTCGGTATTCCGTACCTTGATGTTACCGAGCTGAGCCAGGCGATTCTCGAACGCAGCGGTGTTCCGGTGTCGGCCGTAACGGTGCTGCCGCAGCAGGTGGACGGCACGGAGTCAGAGGGTGCTGCAATTGCGGCGTTCGTCAATCGGCACCATCCCGGTAGTCTGCTGGTCATTACGGCTCGCACGCACACCGCTCGCACGAAGTTGTTGCTCCGGCGCAAGCTTCCACACGACATCCGGGTGTCTGTGCGCAGTTCTCGCTTCGACGCGTTTTCGGCCGACTCGTGGTGGCGCGCGCGGGATCAGACGCGCGAGGTCCTCGTCGAGTACTTGCGCTGGGTCAACACCCTGCTGCTGCCGAACTTGTGGCCGCCTCCGGCGAGCGTCGAACCGACGCGTCTGGCGTTGAATTAGAAGACCAGCGTGACGAATCTGAAGCGCGCGATCAAGCAAACCGTGGCCTCGTGCGCATGGCGACTATCGGCGCGCCGCCGGCGACCAGGGTGCTTCGTGTTGATGCACCACCGAATCGGCCGAAAAGGCGATCCGTTTCCCCATCTGGATGTGGGCGAGTTCCGTCGCCAGTTGGAATGGTTGGCCAAATACTGCGACGTCATCGGTCCCGAGGAACTCCGGGACGCCGCGCAACGTCCGCCACGATCGCGAACGCCGGTGATGCTGACTTTCGATGATGGGACCCGGGACTACCACGATGTCGCCTATCCTGTGCTGAAGGAATACGGCATGCGGGCGGTGGTGTTCGTCGTGACCGACCACATCGACCGGTCGAGGCTTCTATGGTTCGACAGGCTTCATCTGGCCGTTCACGCCGCTCGACGGGATTACGTCCGGCTGCCCTGGCGCCCCGACGAACGTCTCCCTCTCGGCGGTTTGCACAACAGCGCAGTCATCGACACCTGTAAGCGACATCTCAAGGGCGTACCTGACGACATCAAGGATCGGGACCTGGACGCTCTCGTCGCGGCGCTCGGCGATCCATGGCTGCCCGACGTCGGCCGTCAGATGTTGAGCTGGGATGAAGTGCGCCGAACGATGGATCTGACCACCTTTGGTGGCCACACGCATACCCACCCGCTCATGTCGCAGGTCGACAGTGTGCGGCTCGAGCATGAGGTTCGAGCGTGCCACGATCGGATCACTGCGGAAACGGGAATACGACCGACGCTGTTCGCGTACCCCAACGGAGACTTTACGCCCGAGGCGAAGCGCATGGTGTCGCGATTCGGATTCGACACCGCGTTCTCGACGATCGCGGGCCTCGCCAACGGAGACACCGACTGGCTCGAAGTTCGCCGGATAGGAGTGGGACACATTGTCCCAACCACATGGATGATGAAGCAATCATGGACCTGACACTCGCCGCCCCATCGCACGTGGAGATCGTCGCGCCGCATTCTGATGTCCGCGTGGACTTTCTCGATGACTGGAGGTCCATCGAACTCCTCGAGAGTGAATGGAATCATCTCCTCAGGCAATCGGCGAGCGACAGCATTTTTCTGACGTGGGACTGGATCCGTTCCTGGGCCGCCGTGATGAGGGACGTTCGCCCGCTCGTCGTGTGCGTTCGTGATGCCCGCGGCGATCTCGCTGGCGTGGCGCCGTTCTATCAGGCGACGATGCGACTGAGTCACTCGATACCGTACAGAGTGCTTCGGGTCATGGCCGATTACCCAACTGGTGCCGACTACACCGACTGGGTCCTTCGGCGCTCCGATGACCAGGCAGTGACGATGGCCATCGTCAAGGCACTCAGGGCGCGGCGCGGATGGGATCTGATCTGGATGCCCGGGATGGCGGGTTGGACCGGCTCGTTCGAGCGCATCGTCACCGCCAGCCGTGCGTGCGGGCTGTATTGCCAGACGCGAGAGCAGTCATTTGCGTACGTCGCTCTGCCTCCCGAGAGGGACGCGTATTTCCGGGCGCTCTCGAAAAACAAGAAGCAGCAGTTGCGTGCAGAGATGAAGCGGATCGGGGACCTGCCGGGGCTCGACGTGTGTCGATGCGAGACGGAGGAGCAGATCCCCGAGTTCCTCGAGGCGCTTTTTGCGCTCCACAGCCGTCGGTGGAATGAAAAAGGCGATACAGGCACTTTCAAGAGTCGCCCGCAGGAAGTCGAGTTTTTTCGGCACTTTGTACCAGTCGCCCTGCGAAACGGGTGGCTGCGCCTGTTCGGGTTGCGCGTCAATGGCGAACTCAAAGCAGTTCAGATCGGTTACGTCTATCGCAATGTGTTCAACCAGCTCCAGGAAGGCTTCGACCCCGAATTCATCAAAGGCGTCGGCAACGTGCTCAGAGCGAAAGTCATCGAGCAGTGTATCGACGAGGGCCTGGATGGGTACGACTTTCTCGGTGACATGACGGAGCACAAACGGCGATGGCTTGGAGTAGAGCGCACAGGCCACGACCTGTTGATCGGTCGATCGAAGCTGAAGAACCTGCTGCTCTTCAAGGGAGGAGTCTGGCCCTCCGGGCGTTTCATGCGCCAGGTATCGCCGCCGCTCGACGATGTGCAATGAGGCTGTTCGACACGAGACATACCCCCCACCTTCGTGGGACCACCTGACGGGCCATTCAAACGGCAACCTCGAGTCACTACACTCGGTTGCGCGTGACTTCACATGGCTTCGCTTATTCGGTACCGAGCAATTCCGAGCAGCGTGACGTTCCAGTCTTGACCCTCGTCTGTGACGAGTCGTCGACGGACTCGTCGGCGTGCTGTCATCTACAGGAGAGAATCAAGGTGCCGCGCAGAGTCGCAGCGTTCTTCCTCGGTCTGGCAGTTGCGGTGGCGACGGCGGTCGTGACCCAGGTGCCGGCCAGCGCGCAAAGCGGCCCCACGGTCGACAAGACAGTTTCGGTCGACGGAATTGGCTCGAGTCGGACAACGGCTGCCTTCAGCACGACGGCAGCGGGGGACGTCCTCGTCGCCTTCGTCGCCGCCGACGGCCCCTCGCCGGGTGCGCAAACCGCCACGGTGAGCGGCGGCGGGCTGACGTGGAGTCTCGTAAAGCGCGTCAACAGCCAACCTGGCACGTCGGAGATTTGGACTGCGAACGCTCCTTCAGTGCTCACCAACGTAACGGTGACGTCGACTGAGGGATCCGGCGCCTATTACCAGTCGCTGACCGTGGTCGCATACACAGGCGCCAGCGGCATCGGTGCGAGCGTCGGGGCAAGCGCCGCGAGCGGAGCGCCAGGCGTCACGCTGACGACGACCAAGTCTGGATCGCTTGTGTATGGCGTTGGCAACGATTGGAGTAATGGCGTCGCTCGAACGCTCGGCGCCAACCAGACGATGGTTCACCAGTACCTGGCGCCTGTTGGCGATACGTACTGGGTGCAGAGTCTCACAAACGCAGTCACGACGGCTGGTACGGCGGCGCAACTGAACGACACCGCGCCCACCGCCGATCAGTGGAATCTGGCGGCAGTCGAAATCCTTGCGCTCAAGACTTTTCAGGTCGTGCCGTATAACGGCACGCTCAACGCAGGACAGTCCGATTCGGCGACCTACTATCTGCAGGTCTCGCCAGCGGGCGGTTTCACCGGACCGCTGACGTGCAGCGTCTCGGCAATGCCTGCTGCCTCAACCGCCGTTGCGAAGCCGACAGGAGGTCCGCCTCAACCCGGTCCAATCGCTGTGACGATCGCGACAGGAGCCGCGACTACGGCGGGCACGTATCATCCCGTTGTCACGTGCACCGCGGGCACTCTGTCCGCGTCGGCGACTCTCACGCTCGTCGTCACCACCCTGCCCGACTTCCGAATTGCGCTGGAGCCCAACAGCCTCACGATCAGTCAAGGGCAAGCGGGAATCGCCGACATCGAGATGGAGGCGATCAATGGATACGTGCAGGGCACTACGTTTACCGTCGCTGCCGTTCCGTCGGGAGTCGTCCCAACGTTCGCGCTCGACGGGCTGGTCCCGACTGCGAGCGGAACTCTCCAACTGGCTGTCGGGGGATCGACGGCCCCTGGAGTGTATCCACTCGTCGTCACGGCCACGTCCACTGACGGCACTGTCGTACGTCAGTCGCCATTCACGCTGACCGTCCTGGCACAAAACGCCAGCGGTTCCTGGCGCCAGCAGGCGCTCGGTGATTCGACTGCGCAGCTTTACGGCGCGATCGTCGGCGACGTGGGCAACACCGGCAAGAGCCGTGTTTATGGCACCGGCGGCGACGGCCTGCTATACGAGTACTCGTTCAACGCGACGTCCTGGTCGTTTGCGAAGATGCCTGTCGGCGTCGCCAGCGACGGCATCATGCACAACGGTGGGATCGGGCCCGGCCGCAATGATGGTGTCAATCGGCTGTACGTCGCGGCCACTCTCAGCGGGCGCGTCTACGAAGCTTCGTGGGTGAACGGAGCCTGGCAGGTTGCTGTGGTTGGCACTCTGACAGGCGCGAGCGATGTCGCGGTGGGTTATGGTCGTAACGACGGCCAGATACGTATCTACGCGACGGCGCAGTCCGGAGCCTCGGAGTTCACGTGGAATGGATCGGGATGGACGCAGGTTGTGATGGGTGCGGCCGAAAGCGGCGAGGTGCATGGCCTCGACGTGGGACCAGGCCGCAACGACGGCATCAACCGTGTGTACACGGCGAACGATGCGAACGGCCGGGTCTACGAATATTCGTGGAACGGGTCGACCTGGGACAAGCTGCTGATGGGAACCAACGTGGATGCGCGAAACATCCACGTGGGCGACGGCCGCAATGATGGCCAGATGCGCGCGTATGTGGCCTCGGCCGATGGAAACGTCTACGAGTACACCTGGAACGGGACGTCGTGGCAAAACGCGTCGATCGGCACGGCGGGCACAACCGGTGTCAAAGTGCAGGCGCTTCCGCTCAAGACGAAGGGCGACAACGCCGCTCGAGTCTACGCGGCTGGCGCCGACGGCGGCGTCTACGAGTACTCCTGGTCCGGCTCCGCCTGGCAGACCACGCGCCTTGGTTCGGCCACCGCGTACATGTACGGCCTTGACGCTGGCGATGTACTCAACCAGGGCACGACGCAGATCTACGGGAGCAGTTACGACGGAAACGTGTATCTCTTCGAGTGGATCCCGACCGTGGCGGCGCCACCCGTCGTTGTACCGAACATCGTGGGTGAGTTGCAGGGCGCGGTGGCAGGCATTCTCGGCGGCGTCGGACTGGTGGCGGGAACGGCGACCAATCAAGCGAGCACGACGGTACCGATAGGAGTTGTGGTCAGCCAGTCGCCGGCGAGCGGCACACAGGCGCCTGAGGGAAGCGCTGTGGCCTTTTCCGTGTCCTCCGGAGTCGGCGTTCCGAACGTCGTGAATCAAACGCAGTCGAACGCTACGACAGCGATCGTTAACGCAGGCCTCACGGCGAGTGTAAGTACTGCGTCCAGCACGACCGTGGCGGCCGGCCTCGTCATCAGTCAGGCTCCCGCGGCAGGAACGCACCTGTCGGGAGGCTCCTCGGTCACGATTGTCGTTTCAACTGGACCGCCGCCGGTCACTGTGCCCAACGTTGTCGGTCAAACACAGGCGACCGCGACGAGCGCGATCGTGGCGGCTGGCTTGACGGTCGGCACCATCACAACGGCTGTGAGTGGTTCGACGCCTCCGGGATCGGTGATCAGTCAGAGCGTCGCGGCGGGGACGCAGGTCGCGCCCGGGACTGCGATCAATCTCGTCATCGCGTTGGCGACTGTGCCGAACGTCGTGGGGCAGTCACAGGCGGCCGCCACTGCGGCGATCACCGGCGCCGGATTGACAGTAGGAACGATCACGACGGCGGCGAGCACTTCAGTCCCCGCCGGATCGGTGATTAGCCAGAGCCTCGCATCGGGAACCCAGGTGGCGGCCGGCACCGCAGTCAATCTGGTCGTCTCGTCGGGTCCGCCGTTGCCGGGCCCTGCGGTGGACAGCGTCGTGTTCTCCGACGGAACAGGGACGCGCACAACGCCGACATTCAGCACATCGGCGGCGGGCGATCTGCTGCTGGCCTTTGCCGCAGCCGACGGTCCGTCAACTGGCGGCCAGACTCTCACGGTTTCCGGCGCTGGTCTCACGTGGACGCTCGTGAAACGCAGCAACACGCAGGACGGCACCGCGGAAGTCTGGAAGGCGACAGCGGCCGCGCTGCTGTCGGACGTCACCGTGACTTCCACACAAACAAAGAGCGGGTACCACGCGTCTGTCACCGTGGTTGCTTTCAAAGGCTCGAGCGGCACGGGCGCGTCGGCCGCGGCCAGCGGAGCAAGTGGAGCGCAGAGCGTCACACTGGTCAGCACCAGAGCCGGTTCGCTCGTTTACGGCGTGGGCAACGATTGGGACCGTGCCGTCGCGCGGACTCTGGGAACGAACCAGACGATGACGCACCAGTGGGTGGACACCGCTGTGGGCGACACCTTCTGGGTGCAGGCTCTGACGGGAACGGTGCCGGCCATCGGCACGAGCGTTCAATTGAACGACACTGCGCCAACGAACGATCGCTGGAATTTTGTCGGCGTCGAGATCATGCCCGTCGGTCCCACGACCGCCGGCCCGACGCCCGCAAGTGGATCGACAAATGTCAGTCTGAGCGCAGTACCCACTGTCGTGTTCAATCAGGCGATGGCGCCAGCCACGATTACGGCGTCGACCTTCTTCCTGAAAGACGCGACGAATACGACGGTGCCGGCGACAGTCAGTTATAACGCCTCGTACCAGGCGGCGACACTGACACCGACCAACCCGCTGGTGCCGGGCCCGACGACGTATACGGCGACTCTGAAAGGCGGAACCGGAGGCGTCACGGACCTCGCCGGGAATCCGATGGCAGCGGACCTGGTCTGGTCGTTTACGACCATTCCAAAGACGCCAATCGTGACGACCGTCTCGCCGGTGAATACCGCCACGAACGTGAGCGTGAACAGCGCGGTAACCGTGACGTTCAGCGACACCATGACAGCCGCGACGATCAACGCGTCGACAGTGATGCTGAGAGACTCGCAGAACAAGCTCGTCCCGGCGACGGTGACCTACGATGCCCCGAGTGTTACAGCACGACTGCAACCGAGCAGCGCGCTGAACGCGTCGGATATCTACACAGTGACGGTCGCAGGTGGATCAGGCGGCGTGGCGAACCTGGCTGGAACGCCGATGCCGACTGACGTTGTGTGGTTCTTCACCACAGCCTCGAGCGTCGTGCTGAATACCGCCCATCCGCTTGCGCAGGGGATGGTCGGACTGTGGCACTTCAACAGCTCCACCACGCCAGTGAATCTTGTCTTCCCGGGGGACCCGGTGCTGAGTCCAGGCTTCACTGGAACGCCAACGTTCCAGCCGAACGGCTGGGGCTTCATCCCGAGCTCCACCGCTTATCTGGGAGTCAACGACGGAGGCAGCGGCGGCCTCTACGATTTCACTACCGGTCCCTTCACGGTTGAATTCGACTTCTTGTTCAACGTCATGCCGCCGTCGTCGGTGAGCGGCGCTGTCGGCATCGGTCGCGATAGTTTCCAGGTTGCTGGATGGCTGCTCACGTTGGCGAACGCCGACGCCGGCACAAGCCATTATCGCTGGGGGCCGCAGTGGAACAGGCCTGGCATTGAGAAGGAGTACATGGCGTACCAGCTCGTGCCGAACAGTTTCGCGCGCGTCACGATGGTCATCACTCCTGGCGCGAATCCGACTCTCTACCTGAACGGCGTTGCGGCGACTTCCGGTTGCTGCGATCCGTGGGACGGGACCGCGTCATATTCCGGGCTCTTCCGCATCGGCCAGGACGAAGCGGGCAACTCGCCGAAGATGCCCATCAGCCGCGTCATCGTCTGGAACCGCGCGCTGAGCGCGGCGGAAGTCATGCAGATCGGCGAGACCAGCCCGTTTGCATACATGAAACCACAGTAGTCTGCCGGCGCGCCGCTGAATTGGGCGGTCGCGCTTTTCTCGTCCAACCGCGATGCGCCAACGGTGGCGGCTCAATGCCGCCACCTTTGTGCTTGTACGAACCGCCGTTTCCATCTGGGTTTGCAACTCACTCCACGTGCCGGTTTCGTGAGCGTCACGCTGCCTGCTCACGCGATGAAAATCACTTCTCAAGAGATCTGAGTCATGCGAATGCCCTATCGGAACTCTCGCCATCGCATCGGACGATCATGTCTTGCACTGATCGTCCTGGGCCTGTTGCAGGCGAGCGCGGTTTCCGCTCAGGTGAACGTCCTCACGAACCACTACGACAACTTGAGGACCGGCGCCAACCTCACCGAAACGACGCTCACCGTGTCCAACGTGAACGTCAACCAGTTTGGAAAGCTCTACACGTATCCAGTGGACGGAGCGGTTTACGCCCAACCGCTGTACATGAGCGGCGTAAACATCGGTGGGACCCTTCACAACGTGTTGTTCGTCGCTACGATGAACGACAAGGTCTACGCGTTCGACGCGAGCAGCAACTCGTCGGTTCCACTGTGGACGCGCGACTTTACGAGCGCTCCGTCGGTCATTCCCGTACCAATTACCGACATCGTTCCCGCCAACCTGAACATCGTTGGAAACGTGGGCATTGAAAGCACGCCTGTCATCGATGCGAGCATCGGAACCCTTTATCTGCTCGCGCGGACGAAAGAGGGCCTCAATTACGTTCAGAAACTGCATGCGCTCGACGCCACGACGGGACTCGATCGGCCAGGCAGCCCGGTCACGATCCAGGCATCGGTCAGCGGCACTGCTCCCGACTCGGTGGTCGTTCCCGGAGGAACGGCAATCAACTTCGATCCCAAGATGCAAAACCAGCGTGCCGGGCTGGCGCTCGCGAATGGCGCGGTGGTAATCGCCTGGGCATCGCATGAAGACACCACGCCGTTCCACGGTTGGATCATGGCTTACGACGCAACGACGCTCGGCCAGATTGGAGCGTTTTGCGTTACGCCTGACTACTACTACGGCGGAGTCTGGCAGGCGGGCCGTGCTCCCGCGATCGATGCGACCGGAAATGTGTACTTTCAAACCGGGAACGCGGTCTGGGACGGCGTCCGCAACTTTGGTGACTCCGTTCTCAAATTCAGTGTCAGCCGTACGGCTCTTTCGCTCGTCGATTATTTCACTCCGAGTGACGCCAATCTTCTGAACGTAAATGGCACGGACCTCGGTTCGACGGGAGCGACACTGCTTCCAAACTCCAGCGTACTGGTCGCGGGCGGGAAAGAAAGTGTCATCTACCTGTTGAACGCCAATGCGCTCGGCCAGCAGGCTGTGAACGATACGCAGATCGTCCAGGAATTGTCGCTCAACGGCGGCCCGATGAAAGGTGGTCCGGCATTCTGGAACTCGGCGACCGCGGGACCGCTCGTGTACACCTGGGCGCAGAACGATGTACTCGTCGCGTTTCACTTCAACGGCACCAGCCTGGACCTGACGCCTTACGCGCAGGGAGCAGTCGTGTCTCCCGGTTCGCCCGGCGGCGCACTCGCGGTTTCAGCGAGCGGAAACGTCAGCGGCACTGGAATCGTCTGGGCGGCGCTGTCGACGAGCCAGGACGGCGATAACGGATCGGTTGCCGGAGTCTTGCGAGCTTACAACGCTGAAACGCTGCAGGAAATCTGGAATACCGAGCAGAGTCCTACGCGCGACCGACTCGGCACGTTGATGAAATTCGTGCCGCCTGTCGTGGCAAACGGCAAGGTGTTTTTGCCGACCGACGACAACACCGTCGCCGTATACGGACTGTTGTCGCCAGACTTCTCCGTGGCCGTGACACCGGCGACGCGCAGCGTCGCGCCGTTGGGAAGCGCGATCTACACCGTCAGCATCGGTGCGATGGGCGGATTCGGCGGGGCAGTCACACTCAGTGCGAGCAGTCTGCCGACCGGCGCAACAGCTTCCTTCAGCCCGCCAACGGTGACCGGCGCTGGTACCTCGATACTCACGGTTTCGACCACGGCCGCGACGCCTGTTTCCACTTCGATTCTGGTCATCACCGGCACCAGCGGCGCGCTCACGCATACCGCGAACGCAACATTGGGCGTTGTCAGCATGAGCGCGTTCAGCATCGACTTCGTAGGGACCGGCACGGCGATGGCCGCGACAGAGAGCGCCGGTGTAATTGCAAAGAAAAACTGGAACAACGCCACGGGCGCGACACGTACGACGGGTCTGACGCTGTTGGACGACACGGGCGCGACGACGACGGCATCGGTGACATGGCTTGCGGACAACACGTCCGCGACGCCAGTCACAGATTCAGCCGGAAACGTGCGGATGATGAAAGGCTATCTCGATACGCCATCCGCCAACCCGACAACCGTCGTCGTCTCCGGCTTGAGCGCCGGTACCTACGACGTCTACATCTACGCCGACGGCAACAACGCGTCGGCTTCGCGGGGCGCCGTGTATCAACTCAGCGCGCCGGGAATCACAGCCACGGTCGGCCTGACCGACGCCGCGAACGCGAACTTCGGCGGGACGTTCTCTCAGGCGATCAATGGCAACGGGAACTACGTCAAGTTCGGCGCAGTGACGACAACAGGCTTCACGCTGACGGCGACGCCGGGCACAGCGAGCGACTCGGCGCCTCGAGCGCCGGTCAATGGCATCCAAATCATCCCGACGGCACCGGCGGTTCCCGATTTCATCATGTCGGCGTCGCCAGGCGCGGGACCAATTCTGGCAGGCGGCAGCGCCACGTACACCGTCAACGTCACGGCGATTGCCGGATTTGCCGGAGTGGTGACCCTTGGTGTCAGTGGACTTCCAGCTGGAGCCTCGGCCACCTTCGTGCCGGCTTCGATCAGCGGCGCTGGAAACTCGACGCTGACCGTGGTCACGACCGCCGCCACGCCAATCGGCACGTCGACGCCGACCATCACGGGCACGAGCGGCGCACTCAGTCACACGACGACAACGACGCTCGGCGTCGCAACATCGCCGTCGCTTACGAGCCCCACCGTGGATGCGATGGTGTCTGCCGACGGCACAGGAACACAAACCACGCGGGCCTTCAGTACGACGGCGCCTGGCGATTTATTGATCGCGTTTGTAGGTTCGGACGGCCCAACCACCGGAACCCAGACGGTAACGGTGTCCGGCGCTGGATTGACCTGGACGCTCGTGAAGCGGTCGAATGCGCAGCTGGGCACTGCAGAAATCTGGAAGGCAACGGCCTCGGCCGTTCTGACGAATACGACGGTCACGTCTACGCAAGCCCAGACGGCATTTCGCCAGTCGTTGACGGTCGTCGCCTTCAAGGGAACGAGCGGTACCGGGGCGTCCGGGGCGGCTAACGCCTCCAGCGGAGCACAGAGCGTCGCGCTCACCACAACGAAAGCCGGATCGCTTGTCTACGGCGTGGGGCACGACTGGGACGCGGCGGTCGCGCGTGCGATGGGTCCGAATCAAACGATGGTGCATCAGGTCGTCGATACGGCCACCGGAGACACCTACTGGGTGCAGGCACTGAATACTGTGGTCGCGACCGGCAACAGCAGTGCCGTACTGAATGACACTGCGCCGACCGCGGATCGGTGGGACTTCGCGAGCGTCGAGATCCTGCCACCAGCAACCGGCGTGCTCGGTACCTCGCCGGCCAACGGCGCCACCGGCGTCGGCATCGTCGCAGCGGTTACGGCTACGTTCACCCAGCCGATGACTCCGAGCAGCATCACGGGTACCGCGTTCTTCATGAAGGATCCGACGAACGTGTCGGTGCCGGCGACCGTGACGTACGACGCAGTGTCGCGCACGGCGAGACTGCAGCCGACGAATCCGCTCGCGTTGTCAACCACCTACACGGCGACCGTCAAGAGCGGCGCCGCCGGCGTGACCGACGTCGGTGGGAATGCGATGGCGTCCGACGTGGTCTGGTCGTTCACGACCGTCAATTCACCGACGGTGACCGCGACGACG
>Ga0335085_10013522_pt1 | contig 11963 bp, 5 predicted proteins | sample Lox_Sample_45_FD_206712 | JGI IMG/M metagenome (GOLD analysis project Ga0335085, IMG submission 206712) | Soil microbial communities from Loxahatchee National Wildlife Refuge, Florida, United States - Lox_Sample_4.5 | ecosystem: Environmental > Terrestrial > Soil > Wetlands | place: USA: Florida...
GCGCCACGGAGAAGAACACGTCGAGGATCTTCGCGTAGCTGATCTTCGCCGGGTCGTACACCAGGCGCACGGCCTCCGCGAACGGGGCGGGGTCGGCGCCCGCCGCCGCCGGCGTGGCCAGGCCCGACGTGGCCGAGCTGATGCCCTTCACGTGCCGGAACACCGACTCCACGCCCCAGTAGCAGCCGCCCGCCAGCACCACCTCCGCCTTGGGCGAGGCGGCGTGGAGGAGCTTCTCAGCGGCCCGACCGCCCCAGCCGAGCGGGAGGCCGGCCAGCATCAGGAGCGCGAGCGGGAAACTCCGTTGCGCCGAGCGTATCGGTGCCATCGTGCGGCCTCGGGTCTCCGGTGTGTTGGGCTACGGTACCCGGACCGGCCCGTTGGGGTCCACCTCGCCAAGCTACCGCCGGCGCCCGCGGCGAGTCGGCGAGGGGGCGGCGCTCCGGCGCGCGCCGGCCGCCAAGGGCCGCCCGTGCGGCGGCCCCAGGTCCTGATTCCGCTGATGATCGGGAAGTGCGCCGGACAGGAGTCGAACCTGCGACCTCCAGCTCCGGAGGCTGGCGCTCTATCCAGCTGAGCTACCGGCGCGCGACGACGAAAAGCTAGCCGGGGGCGCGGGAACGCCGCAACCGATTCGTTCGCCGCGGCGCGCCCCGCCCGGATGTCGGATCTTGCGGTCGGCTCGGGGGCGGCCGGCTCAGGAAGCCGGGCCGCGCCCCAGCCGCAACCCCGCCTGCGCGGTGATGGTGGACAGCTGCTCCCGCCGCGCGACGCCCGCCGCCACCGGGAAGTCGTAGCGCTCCAGCTCGTAGCGCAGCCCGAGCGTGAAGAGCCCGATCTGGTACTCGAAGCCGGCGCCGGCCGCGTAGGCCCGGCTGGGCTTCGCCAGGCCGCTCACCGTCACGCTCGGCAGCACCTCCCCGCGCAGCACGCCCGTCACGCCGCCGCCCACGAACGCGAGCCGCAGCTCGCCGCCGAGGCGCAGCGCGCTCCACCGCTGCCGCGCCACGGTCGTGGTGAGCGAGCGCGACGAGACACCGGCGTCGAGCGCCAGCCAGGGCACCGTGATCACCGAGACCCTGGCCAGGACCTCGCCGAGATCCTCGTCGTCCGCCGACGCCGAGTCGGCGCTGAGCTTGCCGCCGGCGGCGTGCAGGAAGAGCTCGAAGTGCGGGCCGACGAGCAGCCGGCCTTCGCCGCCGATCAACGTGCCCGACGACTGCTCGACGCCGTTGCCCGCGCCGACCCTGTGCTCCGACAGCGCCACCAGGGGCCCGCCCTCGACCGCCAGCTGCGCGGCGAGGCGGCCGGAGCCGACGACGACGAGGGCGCCCGCGAGCAGCGCCCGCCCGAGAGCCGTTCGCCCGTTCATCGTGCACCTCCGGTCGCCGGGGCGATCACGAGCCGCGTCTGCCGGAGCTTCTCGTCGTTGCGCTGCCGGATCGCCGCGTTCGCCGCCTCGCGCGCCGCGCGCCGCCGCGCGTTCTCGGCCATGTTCGCCGGGATGCCGCGGTGGTGCTGCCGGAGCTGGAAGCTCACGAATCCGGTGACGACGCCGGCCCCGGCCACCCCGCCGGAAAGAAGCGCGTTCCCCGAGCCGAGGGTCCCGCTCGGGAGCAGCGCCTGGATCAGCAGCGCGCCCGCCGCGACGCCGAGCCCCTTGAGCAGGTTGCCCGTGGCGACGGACGTCGGATACTGCTCGGGCAGCAGGTCCGCGCCCCCGAGCGGCGGCAGCGTGTCCTCGAGGGGCGCGTGGAGGTGCGACACGTCGGCGTAGACGGTGATCGTGTCGGTGAGCTGCAGCAGCCGGCTCGCGCCGATCGCGTCGATCTGGTAACGGCCGGGCGGGGCGAGCGAGCCGTCGGCCAGCAGGCCGTCCCAGCGCACCTCGCGCAGCCCCTCGTTCTCGCCGTCGTAGAGCACGCGGCCCGCGGCGGCCGCGGAGCGCACTTCCACGCGGAGCTGCGCGCGGTGCGTCGTGAGCGCCATGAGGGTGATCTGGCCGCTCCCCGGCGCCAGCGTGTCGCCCCGGAACGGCCGCAGCGCCACGGCGAACGTGCGGTTGCGCGCGTCGGCGAACGCGGCGAGCTGCGCGGCGCTGAAGCTCTGCGGGTCGAGGTCCACGAACGGATCGCGCTCGATGGCCGCGCGGAAGTACGTCACCGCCGAGTCGCGCTTGGCGGGCCCCGGCTGCAGCGCGAGCGAGGCCCCGAGGTACTTGAAGGCCTCGACCCGCTGGTCGGGGCTCACGACGTACGGCGAGGACGGCGAGATGATCTGGCGCAGCAGCACCAGCGCCTGCTCGACCTCGAGGTTCTCGTACAGGCGCCGCGCGCGCTGCAGCATCTCGGCGGTGTTGCTCTGCGCCGCGAGCGGCGGCGCCAGGGCCAGGAGGAGCGCGATGAATGCCGCGAAGCGTCTCACGGGCCACCCTCGCTGCGAAGGGTCTTCGTGCCCAGGTTGAGCGTGGCGTTGGGCTCGACGGTGATCGTGGTGTCGAGCGTGACGTAGCCGGCGGCCGTGATGCGCAGGTGCCGGCGCCCTGCGGCGATCTCGACGTCGAAGGCGGCCCCCGGGTCGCCGATCTTGCGCCCGTCGATGAAGATCAGCGCGTTGGGCGGCACCGTCCGCACCCGGATCTGGCCGTTGCCGGCCGGAGCCGGAGCCGCGGCCGACTCGACGCCCTGCGGCTGGACCCGCTGCCGCGCCGCCGTCCTGGGGCGGCGCTCGGGGGCCGGGCCCGGGGCGGCGCTCGACTCTGCCGGCGGCTTGACGGCGACGGCGGCGGACTCGGGAGCGGCGGGCGCGGCGGGCAACGCGGCCGAGGTGGAAGCTCCCGCGGCGGGGGCTCCCGCGACCCGGGCGGCGGGCGAGGCCGCCGGCGCCGCGCTCCCGCCGCGCAGCGCGAGCCAAGTCCCGGCGGCGCCGAGCGCGACGACGATCGCGGCCGCGGCCACGAGGGGCCACCGGCGGCGGCGGGCGGCCGGCGCAGGCTTCGGGGGCGCCGGCGCGGTGATCGTCGGCGTGGTGTTGATCGTCGGCAGGCCGCCGGCCAGCATCGCCGCGCCGATCGTGCGCGCGTCGGCCAGGGGCGGGAGCGAGCCGGTGCGGATCTTCGGCACCGGCTCGCCGCGCGCCAGCTGGCGCAGCAGCTCCTCGCTCTGCGCCTTCTCCTCGGCCGTGCAGGGCACCGCCTCGAGCGCGCGCACCATCTCGTGCGTCGAGGCGTAGCGCTGGCCGGCGTCCTTCGCGAGCGCGCGGTAGACGACGGCGAGCAGCTCGTCGGGCACGCCCTCGCGCACCGCGCGGACGTCGGGCACCGGCGTGAAGTAGTGGTGCTGGATGATGGTGATGACCGACTCGGCGTCGAACGGCACCTGCCCGGTCAGCATCTGGAAGCCGAGCACGCCGAGGGAGTACTGGTCGCTCTGCGGCCCGACCTTCTGGCCCGCGCACTGTTCGGGGCTCATGAAGTGCGGCGTGCCGATCACGGCGCCGCTCGCCGTCAGCGTCTTCTCCTCCGACGCGCGCGCGATGCCGAAGTCGGACACGAGCACGCGGCCGTCGTGGTCCACCAGGACGTTGGCGCCCTTGATGTCGCGGTGGACGATCTGGCGGTCGTGGGCGAAGGCGAGCGCATCGGCGGTCGCGCGGAGGATCTGGAGCACTACGGGCACGGGGAGCGCGCCCTGCTGCTCGACGATCGCGTCCACCGCGCGGCCCTCGACGAACTTCATCGCGAAGTAGTACGTGCCCGCCGCCTGGCCCACGCGGTAGATGGGGATGATGTGCGGGTGGTCGAGGGCGGCGGCCATGCGGGCCTCGCGCCGGAAGCGCTCGGCCATGTCGGGGCCCGCCGTCCCCGGCGGCAGGACCTTGAGCGCCACCAGCCGCCGCAGCTCGATCTCGCGCGCGCGGTAGACGACGGCCATGCCGCCCCGGCCCAGCTCCTTCTCGACCTCGTAGTCGTCGGCGAGATCGTGGCGCAGCTGCGCCAGCAGCTGGTCCTGCTGCTCGGCCGTGATGAGCATGACCGTGGCCGCGCCCGGATCGGTCACGCCCGCGCCGCAGGCGTTGCAGTACAGCGAGCCGGGCGGGAGGTCGGTCCCGCACTTCGGGCAGTTCATCAGGTGCCCGTCGCCGCGAAGTACAGCGTGTTGAGGCCGGTGCCCGTGGCGGAGACCGTGTTGGCGCCGGGCGAGCCGCCCAGTGTCCACGACACTTCCGCGAGGCCGTCGCCGTTCGTCGAGACCGTCTGCGTCAGCTGGCCCGCGAGGTTGCCGCCGCCGCCCGTGACGGTGAAGGTCACGCTCACGCCCGCGACCGGCAGGCCGATCGCGTCCACCACGCGCGCGGTCAGGGCCTTGGGCAGCGTCGTGCCGTGAGCGGCCGTCTGGCCCGTGCCGCGCACCTGCCGGAGGCCGGCCGCCACGGAGCCCGTGAACGGCGGGGCGGTGAGAATGCCGCTGGGCGCGAACGGCGCCGCGAGCACCGAGTCGCCCGTGGCCGCGAGGTTCGCCCCGCCGCGCGGGCCCCGAGCATCGCCCCACCACCACCCGGTCAGATTCGAGCCGGAGCTCCGGGTGTCCAGGAGTCCGCCGACGGTGTTGTCGTAGACGGCGTTGTCGTTCGTGCTCCAGAATGACGCGGACGCGGGGATCCCGTCGAACTTCAGGCCGATTTGGTTCTCCGTGATGATGCTCTGTGTGGCGCTGAAGCCGAGACTCCCGCCGGGGCTGCTGCCGTAGAAGAGCAGGCCCGGGAATGACGTGTACCCCGTGATCACGGAATTCTGGAGCCAGACGTTGGACGCAAAGAGCGCCGCCACGGCCCCGGTATAGTAGATGCCGCCCCGGTACCCGTTCGCTACGGTGTCGCCCGTGGCGCTGACGGTATCGGTGTAGAGCTGGAGTCCCCATCCCCAGAAGAGAATCGGCTGCGCGTTCGGCGCGGACGTGAAGTACGACTGCGAGAGCTGGGCATACGCCCCGGTGTCGAAGATGTTGACGATGTTGCCGGTGCGACGGCTGAACCGGGTCCCCATCGTCGCGATCCACGGGGTGCCCGCGGACGTCAGTGTGGACTTGTAGACCAGTCCGGCCTCGCTGCCCGTGATGGAGAGCAGGTAGATGGAGTCCACATCCGTCAGCCAGCTCGCCCAACTCGTCGTGTCCACGGTTCCGCCCTCGACCACCGCCTTCGAGGAGCCGTCGAGCTGCGTCCCCACCTGCATGTTGCTGAACGTGTTCCACGCCGCGTAGGCCTCGGAGCGCCGCACGCGGATGCCGATGCCCGTGCCGACGGTGCCGGGGTAGTTCACGTTGTAGAACGTGTTCCACCGGATGTCGACCGGACTCGTGTAGTAGAGCCACGCGCCGGGAGCGCCGGAGACCAGGCTGCCGTTGCGCGAGTCCGTGATTAGCACGCCGGCGCAGCGTGCGTCCACGTCGCAATCCGGGCTATCCGACGCGTCGTAGGAATCCCACCCGACCTGGAACGTGTTGTTCTGGATGTTGACCAGCCCGGTGACGCTGTCGATCTGGATCAGGGGGTGCCATCCGGAGAGCGTGTGGTTGGTGATGGTCGCGCTGGCGGGGCCGCGCACCAGGATGCGCGGGCCGTGTGTGGCCCGGATGACGTTGGCGGTGAGCGAGACCGCCGCGCCGCCGCGGAGCGAGATGCCGGCCCCGCCTTCCGGGATGCCGATCGAGTCCACGCCGATGATCGAGTCGGATGCGACCGTCGCGGTCGAGCTGTTCACCAGGGAGACGCCGTAACCCCGGACGCTCCGGATCCGCAGGTTGATCAGGTTGCTGCCGGCCTGCGAGTTGGCGACCAGGACGCCGCGCCCGATACGCGTCGTGACGGTGCCAGGTGGATTGACGTACAACCACTGCAGGTCCACGTCCGAGCCATTGCCGCTGAACGCGGCGCCGTCGAGCGTGTGGCGGATCGCGAGGTACCGCAACGCCACGGGCGCCGTAGTGACGGCCGTGATGGCCGCCGCGCCCGTGTCGTGCGCGAGGAGCGGCAGCAACGACGGATTGCGCCCGCCGGACACGTACGCCGCCGAATCGCCCAGGATCGTGACGCGCCGAGCGAGGGCCACCGATTCCGAGTACCCGCCCACGCCGCGCAGGACGACGACCGTGTCCCCGGCGTCGGCGGCGTTCACGGCGTCCTGGATCTTCGCGTACGGGCGCTCGTACGTGCCGACCCGGAGCCCCGTGAACAGCGCGTTGCTGACGTAGAGGCGCGTCGGGTTCACCACGGCCAGCCGCACCGTGTCGGCGATCGCTCCCGCCCGCGCAATGAGGGCGGTGCTGCCCCAGCCGATGGCGAGCGCCGCGCCGGTCGGCAGCACCGTGTCCACGGCGGCGCGGTTCGTGGACTGCCAGGCCACCGGGTAGTTGGCGATCGAGACGCCGCGCGCGTTGCGCACGTCCACCGGCAGCACGAGCGCCTGGCCGATCGCCGTCAGGGTGTCGACCGCCGGATTGTTGACCACCATGGTCGCCGGCAGGTTCTGCACGGTGACGAGCGCCGAGTCGTACAACGCGCCGCTCGTGGCGCGCACCACGGTCTGGCCCGTGTCCACGGCCGTGATGACCCCGCTGGTGCTCACCTTGGCGATGGTCGCGTCGTCGCTCGTCCACGTGACGGCGCCGCGCGCCAGCGCCGCCCCCCGCGCGTTCTTGACCGTGACCGGAACCGTGTCCACATCGCCCAGGCTCGTGAAGGCGACGGCCGCGGGCGTGATGTCCACGCTGGCGGGCACGTTGGTGACCTTCGCCAGGCCGGTGTCCGCCGTCGAGCCGACCGACGCGATTAGGCGCGCCGTTCCCACGGCCAGCGCTATCGCCCGGCCGTCCGAGAGCAGGGTGACGATCGTCGAGTCGGGAGTGCGCCACGACACGATGGCGGCCACCGAGTCGCCGCGCCCGTTCCGCGCCACGGCGCGGAAGACCAGCGTATCGCCCAGGCTGGTGGCCGTGGCCGAATCGGGCAGGACCGTCAGCGTCACGGGACTGTTGCTGATCGAGATGGCCGCCGTGTCGGCGCCCGCGTCGAGCGAGGCCACCACATGTGCGGTGCCGATCGCCAGCGCCGTCACCAGGCCGGCGTTGCTGACCTGTACGCTCCCCGGCTCAAGCGTGAACCAGACGGGGCTCGCCGCCTGGATCTCGATGCCGCGCCGGTCGAACGCTCGCGCGGTGAGCTGCGCCTGGCCGCCGAGCGACGTGATCGGTGGCACCGGGCGCGGCGTGATCGCGACGCTGGTCGCCCGCTGCGCCACGGTCACCGGAAGGCTGTCGCGCACGCCGCCGCGCAGCGCATAGAGGAACGTGGAGCCGTTGCGCGCGGACGTGACGAGCCCGCCGGCCGAGGCCGTGACGATCGAGGCATCCCCCACTGTCCAGCTCGCCGGGGCCAGTCCGGCAATGGGGCTCCCGCGTGGGTCGTGCCCCGTCGCGACCACCGTCGCCGTGTCGGTCAGTGCGGCGATCGTGAGCGACGCCGGGTTGAAGGTCCAATGCGCCAGTTGCTGTGCCACCGTCACCGTGACCATCGCGGTGTCGCGGTCCACCATCGCCCGCACGGTCGCCGTGCCGTTGCCCTTCGCCGTGAGGTGCCCGACGGGCGCCAGCGCGACCACGGTCGTATCCGACGACGACCAGCGGCACGTCACGCCCGGCATGGCTGCTCCGACCGCGTCGCGCGCCGTGGAGAGCAGGGTCACGGAATCGCCGAGGCTGCTGAAATGCACGGCGCTGGAGTCGAGCGTGACCGTGTCCGCCACGACCAGCAGGGCCCGCCTCACGCTGGGCGGGTTCGCGGGCAGCGCCGAGCTCACGAGCGAGATCGTGAGCGTGTCCACGCCGCGGCTCTTCGGCACCAGCGTGTCGCCGTGCACGGCGACGATCCCGGTATCCGACGAGACGAACGCGAGCCGCGCCCCGGCCAGCGGCGATCCGTCGACGGTCACGGTGACCTGCGGCGTGAGCGGTGCCGCCACCACCAGCACCGTGTCGCCTGCGTAGCCGAGCACGACGTTCTTGAGCGCGCCGGGCCTCAGCGCATCCGTGATCTGGCAGGTCGTTGTGCAGACGAGACCGGCGGCGACGGCCGCCGCGCGAGCACCGAGAGAGCCCAGGCGCATGGCCCGTCCCCTGTGGGCTGATAAAGCTAACCTGCGCCCGTAACCGAAGGCCCGCAAGAGACTTGCGAGCCGAATACCCGGGAAACTTCGTCGCCAATCAGCTTGCCGGAAATTGGCCGTGCGGCAGGATGGAAAAGCGAGGGGCCCGAGCCGCTGATGCGGACTCGGGCCCACCGGGACAGAGTCGGGGCGAGAGGATTTGAACCTCCGACCTCCTGGTCCCGAACCAGGCGCGCTAACCGGTCTGCGCCACGCCCCGTTTGCCTCGATCGCCGTCGAGTTCCACGGCGCCCATCGTCAGGAACCGAAGCGCCGCGAGCAAGCGCAGAAACGTAAGTGCGCCAGGGACGGGCAACAACCCCGGCGGCACGCCACCCCGCGCTGGCCCCGCCGCCGTGATCGCAGCATCGGCGTGCGCGCTCCCGCTCGCGGCGACGCCGACGAGCGGCGCTCGCGACGTCGGCTGCGCCGCGCTGGCGGGCGCTCGCGCGCGCCCGCGGACCATCGCCGGGTGGTCGCACGCCGGTGCGTCGCGCCGGCGTGCCGGCGGCGCAATACGGTCCCGGGGGTACCCGCAGGCGGTCAGGCCCCGACCCGGTGGGGTCGTGCGGAAGTCGCAATGGGGACCCGGCGGTGCCGGACATCTAATACACTGTGCTGCATATATTTGCGGAATCGCTGGCGGCGCTGGTGCGAAATCTGCCAGCAATCGGGGTGCTGGGCGGGCCGGGGCTCTGTCCTCGGCCGGAAGCGCACGCCGTTACATGATGTTGACATAAGTGCGCGCAAGTAGTATGTGGTGTGGGCGTTTTTTGACCTCAGTTCAACCCTTTACCGCAGGACAGTAGTGGCACGGTTTTGGCCCCGTAGCCGAGACGACCGAGCGGTTCAGGTGCCTTCTGCGAGGCCCTGGCCGGGGCGCATTCCTTTCCGTATGGCTCCGTTTCCCGCGTCGGTTCCGGCGAGTCCCATCGGCCTGGGCGCAGCCAGCCCTCACTCAAGAGGACGCGTATGAGACGAGTAAGGTTCGCAATCGGTGCGCTGGCGTTGCTGTGGATGGCGCCGCTGCGCGCGCAAGAGCCCGTCGGCACGATCCGCGGCCGCGTCACCGACGACGCGACCCAGGAGCCGCTGGCGGGTGTCTCGCTCCGCATCGGGAGCCATGCCGCGACGACCCAGGCGGACGGGCGGTTCGTCCTGCCTGGGGTGCCGGCGGGCACCGACAGTCTGCGTGCACGGATGCTTGGATACGCACCCGTGGCGCACGAGGTGACGGTGGTGGGCGGCCAGGTCACGGTCGCCGACTTCACCATGACCGCGCAGGCCGTCGGCCTGTCGGCGATCGTGGTCGTGGGCTACGGCGAGCAGAAGGCCGGCGACATCACCGGCGCCGTATCGTCCACGGGCGCGATGGACTTCAACCCGATCTCGCCCACGGTCGCCCAGCCGGGCAACCTGATCCAGGGCAAGGTCGCCGGCGTCGAGGTAGTGGACAACAACGCGCCGGGCGGCGGCGTGACGCTGCGCATCCGCGGCGCGACCTCGGTCAACGCCTCGAGCGATCCGCTCTACGTGATCGACGGCATGCCCGTCGGCACGGGGGGCCTCGCCATCCCGGGCCAGGACCCGCTGAACTTCCTGAACCCCGACGACATCGCGAACATCACGGTCCTGAAGGACGCCTCCGCCGCCGCGATCTACGGCGCGAACGCGGCCAACGGCGTGGTGCTCATCACCACGAAGTCGGGCGCCGGCCGGCAGGGCACGCAGATCGACTACAGCACCAGCGCCTCCGCGTCGACCGTGACCAAGCTGCCCGCCGTGCTGAACGCGACGCAGTTCGCGGCGGCGGTGGCCACGTATGCCCCGACCCGCACGTCCATGCTCGGCTCGTCGAGCACGAACTGGCTCGACCTGATCACCCGGACGGGGTACGCCCAGGAGCAGAACATCACGCTCACCAACGGCGGCTCGGACCGGTTCTACCGGCTGTCGTTCGGCTACCTGAACCAGCAGGGCATTCTGAAGGGCAGCTCGGTCACCCGCATTTCGCTCGGCTTGAACTACGACCAGCACATGCTGAACGACGCCCTCGACATCAAGACGGACATCAAGGCGTCGCGCGAGAACGACTTCTTCTCGCCGAACGGCGCGCTGGGCGGGGCGGTCTCGATGGCGCCGACCCAGCCGGTCTACGACCCGACCAACACGCAGGGCTTCGGGACCGGGTACTGGGACTGGAACACCAGCGGCGCGTCGGCGAGCAACCCGGTGGCCGCGACGAACCTGGCCCTGGACCACGGCACCACGTGGCGCAGCGTCGGGAACGTGCAGGCCTCCTACAAGATGCCGTTCCTGAGCGCGCTGTCGGCGCACGTGAACTTCGGCTACGACTACGGGCAGAACGTGCACGACCAGTTCGCGCCCAGCAATCTGGCCGACCAGACCCGCCAGGGTCACGGCTACATCAACATCTACGACGGCCTCACGGTGAACTCGGTGGCGGAGGCGTACCTGAACTACGCCGCGCCGCTCGACGTGGTGCCGGGCAACGTCGACGTCACGGGCGGGTACTCGTACTCCCAGTCGCACCAGGAGTATCCGTCGATCCAGGAGAACAACATCTCCACGAACCTGCTCGGCGACGCGGGCATTCCGTCGTGTTCGGTGGCGGGCTGCCTGAACGATTCGAAGAACACGATCGACAGCAAGCTCATCTCCTTCTTCGGCCGCATCAACTACAACCTGAACGACCGCTACCTGATCGCCGCCAGCATCCGGCGCGACGGGTCGTCGCGGTTCGGTCCGGCGAACGCCTGGGGTAACTTCCCCTCGGTGTCGCTGGCCTGGCGCATCTCGCAGGAGTCCTTCCTGCGCGACATCAGCCAGATCTCCGACCTGAAGCTGCGCGCCTCGTGGGCCATCACGGGCAACCAGTCGTTCGGCGACTACCTGCAGTACTCCGCGTACCAGTACGGCAACAACGCGGCGCAGTATCAGCTGGGGAACCAGATCATCACCACGATCCGCCCGAACGCCGTGGATCCCAACATCAAGTGGGAACAGACCAAGTCCTACAACCTCGGTCTCGACTACGGCCTGTTCAACCAGCGGATCAGCGGCTCGATCGACTGGTACACGAAGAACACCAGCGACATGATCTTCACGGTGCCCATCGCGGCCGCCGTGAGCTTCTCGAACTACGAGACGACGAACATCGGCTCGATGAAGAACACGGGCGTCGAGTTCAGCCTGAACGCCCGCATCCTCGAGGGCCGCGACCGCGGCCTGGCCTGGACGGCGTCGTTCACCGCCAGCCACAACAAGAACACGCTGACCCAGGTCTATCCGGGCGCCAGCGCCTCGGTGCAGGCGATTCCGGTGGGCGGCATTTCCGGCGGCGTGGGCACCACGGCCGAGATCCTCGAGCCGGGCTTCCCGATCTACTCGTTCTACGTGTGCCGGCAGTTCTACCAGAACGGCAAGCCGGTGGACGGGAAGTACTACTACGCGACCGGCGACAGCACCTTCACGTCGGCTGCCGGGCAGGACAACTGCGACTCTCGCGGGTTGCGGCCGTACCACAATCCGGCCCCGGACTGGATCCTCGGCCACACGTCGAACTTCACGTACGGCGACTGGGACCTGGGCTTCACGCTGCGCGCGTACCTGGGTAACTGGGTGTACAACAACGTGGCGTCCCAGGCCGCGGCGACGGCGTTCACCAACGGTGGCTCCCCGTCCAACGTCTCCACGTCCTTCCTGGCGACCGGCTTCTCGGTCCCGCGCTACCTGTCGGACT
>Ga0335085_10013523_pt1 | contig 11962 bp, 6 predicted proteins | sample Lox_Sample_45_FD_206712 | JGI IMG/M metagenome (GOLD analysis project Ga0335085, IMG submission 206712) | Soil microbial communities from Loxahatchee National Wildlife Refuge, Florida, United States - Lox_Sample_4.5 | ecosystem: Environmental > Terrestrial > Soil > Wetlands | place: USA: Florida...
CATCCTTAGTTGCCATCATTGAGTTGGGCACTCTAAGGAAACTGCCTCGGTTAACGGGGAGGAAGGTGGGGATGACGTCAAGTCCTCATGGCCTTTATGCCCAGGGCCACACACGTGCTACAATGGGTGATACAAAGGGTCGCAAACTCGCGAGAGTGAGCTAATCCCAAAAAATCGCTCTCAGTTCAGATTGGAGTCTGCAACTCGACTCCATGAAGGCGGAATCGCTAGTAATCGCGGATCAGCATGCCGCGGTGAATACGTTCCCGGGCCTTGTACACACCGCCCGTCACACCATGAGAGCTGACTGTACCAGAAGTCGCTCGGCTAACCCGCAAGGGAAGCAGGCGCCTAAGGTATGGTTGGTGATTGGGGTGAAGTCGTAACAAGGTAGCCGTTGGGGAACCAGCGGCTGGATCACCTCCTTTCTAAGGAGTCACCGGTTCCGGTCAAACGGAATTCAAAGACACCTAGGTCAATACCCAGAACGGTAACCCCTTCTAAAAATAAGGGAAGACGGGTTTGAGAAGGCCCGTTAAAGAGGGTTTAAATATCCCCTTTAAGGGTCTATAGCTCTACGAAACTCCCAAGGGCTAAAAAGCTATAGGCCATTCGGTGATGTGAGGGCCTATAGCTCAGTTGGTTAGAGCGCACGCCTGATAAGCGTGAGGTCGATAGTTCAACTCTATCTAGGCCCACCAAATAAAGTTTAAAGTTAAGAGTTTGAAGTTGGAAGTCAAAAACTTGAGACTTTGAACTTGAAACTTCCGACTGGATTTGTGGGGATGTAGCTCAGCGGGAGAGCACCTGCCTTGCACGCAGGGGGCCGGCGGTTCAAATCCGCTCATCTCCACCAGAATGAGATGAGGGGTTAGCCGAAAGCAATTCCCGTCTAATGATAAAGTTTGTTAGCTTGTTCTTTGACAATTGAATATGGATGAAGGGATGATGGCATCATTATAATAATCATTTCAAATTGGAGATCGCAAATTTCAAATTGAAATTCAGTTTGAAATCTAAAATCTGCAATTTGAAATAAAGTTTTATGGTCAAGCTACTAAGGGCATACGGTGGATGCCTTGGTGCCAGAAGGCGATGAAAGACGTGGTAAGCTGCGATAAGCTTCGGGGAGCCGCTAAACAGGCTTAGAGCCGGAGATCTCTGAATGGGAAAACCCATCTCGAGTAATTTCGGGATATCCCGTCATGAATCCATAGTGGCGGGAGGCGAACGAGGGGAACTGAAACATCTCAGTACCTTCAGGAAAAGAAATCAATAGAGCTTCCCTGAGTAGTGGCGAGCGAAAGGGGATGAGCCTAAATTCCGTATATGTTAAAGCCTGTGAGCGTTGTATACGGGAGGTAACGGGTTCTTATCGGGACTCATCACAGTGAGTCCGGGGAGAATCCAATTCTATAGTCGAAGGGGCTGGAAAGCCCCGCCATAGAAGGTGATAGACCTGTAGACGAAATGGAATTGGAATCCCTGGGTAGGATACCCAAGTACCACGGGACACGGGAAATCCTGTGGGAATTCGGGAGGACCATCTTCCAAGGCTAAATACTATCTGGCAACCGATAGCGAACTAGTACCGTGAGGGAAAGGTGAAAAGAACCCCGATGAGGGGAGTGAAATAGTACCTGAAACCGTATGCTTACAAGCAGTGGGAGGACGTTGGGTTAGTTGAAGGTTCGCCTTTAGCTGATCCTGTCTGACCGCGTGCCTTTTGCATAATGAGCCTGCGAGTTACTCTATGTGGCAAGGTTAATTCCTCAACAGGAAGGAGCCGCAGCGAAAGCGAGTCTTAAATGGGCGATTGAGTCGCATGGAGTAGACCCGAAACCAAGTGATCTATCCATGGCCAGGGTGAAATTCGCGTAATGGCGAATGAAGGCCCGAACCGGTGAAGGTTGAAAACTTCTCGGATGAGCTGTGGATCGGAGCGAAAGACTAATCAAACTTGGAGATAGCTGGTTCTCCCCGAAATATATTTAGGTATAGCCTCAGGACATTCGTTAACGGAGGTAGAGCACTGGATGGGCTAGGGGTCCTACCAGATTACCAAACCCAACCAAACTTCGAATGCCGTTAAACGTTATCCTGGGAGTCAGCCCGTGGGAGATAACTTCCGTGGACGAGAGGGGAACATCCCAGACCGTCAGCTAAGGTCCCTAAAATGTGCTAAGTGGGAAAGGATGTGGAAGCGCTCAGACAGCCAGGAGGTTGGCTTAGAAGCAGCCATCCTTTAAAGAAAGCGTAATAGCTCACTGGTCAAGTGAGTCTGCGCCAAAAATGTAACGGGGCTCAAGCATATTACCGAAGCTGCGGTCCCGTTTTCGATTCGTCGGAAACGGGAGGTAGGGGAGCATTCCATTGTAGAGCGAAGGGTGATCGTGAGGACACCTGGACGAGATGGAAGGGATCATGCAGGCACGAGTAGCGATAATGCTAATGAGAAACTAGCACGCCGTAAACCTCAGGTTTCCTGAGCAAGGTTAATCCTCTCAGGGTTAGTCGATCCCTAAGCCGAGGCTGAGAAGCGTAGGTGATGGGAAACAGGTTAATATTCCTGTACCACCGGGTTGGCGTTTGAGCGATGAGGGGGTGCAGAAGGGTAGGTCATCCAGGTGCTGGATGTCCTGGTTCAAGCTCGTAGGTGGGAACTTTTGGTAAGTCCGGAGTTCCAATTGCAAACACCGAGAAGTGATGACGTTCCCGAGTAATCGGGAGTAAGTGACTGAGCCCATGCTGACAAGAAAAGCCTCTAGCAAGTCAATCAGGTGATCGTACCGCAAACCGACTCAGGTAGGTGGGGAGAATATCCCAAGGCGCTTGAGAGAACCCTGGTTAAGGAACTCGGCACACTAACACCGTAACTTCGGAAGAAGGTGTGTCACGATCTGTCAAGGGACTTGCTCCCGGAGCAGATTGTGATCGCAGTGAAATGGGGGTGGCGACTGTTTACTAAAAACACAGGAGTCTGCTAAGTCGCAAGACGATGTATAGGCTCTGACGCCTGCCCGGTGCTGGAAGGTTAAGGGGATTCGTCATGCTGTAGCAATACGGCAGAAGCGTTGAACCGAAGCCCCAGTAAACGGCGGCCGTAACTATAACGGTCCTAAGGTAGCGAAATTCCTTGTCGGGTAAGTTCCGACCTGCACGAATGGCGTAACGACTTCCCCGCTGTCTCAACCAGGGACTCAGCGAAACTGTATTGGCGGTGCCGATGCCGTCTACCCGCGGCAAGACGGAAAGACCCCGTGCACCTTTACTACAACTTGGCAATGAATTTCGGAATCATCTGTGTAGGATAGGTGGGAGACTATGAGATCTCGGCGCTAGTCGGGATGGAGTCAACCTTGAAATACCACCCTGATTGTTTTGGAATTCTAACCTAGGCCCGTTTATCCGGGTCGGGGACATTGCCTGGTGGGTAGTTTGACTGGGGCGGTCGCCTCCCAAAAGATAACGGAGGCGCGCAAAGGTTCCCTCAGGCTGATTGGAAACCAGCCGTAGAGTGTAAAGGCATAAGGGAGCTTGACTGCAAGACCAACAAGTCAAGCAGGTACGAAAGTAGGCCTTAGTGATCCGGCGGGTCCGTATGGAAGGCCCGTCGCTCAACGGATAAAAGGTACGCCGGGGATAACAGGCTAATTTCTCCCAAGAGTTCATATCGACGGGGAAGTTTGGCACCTCGATGTCGGCTCATCGCATCCTGGGGCTGTAGCAGGTCCCAAGGGTTTGGCTGTTCGCCAATTAAAGCGGTACGCGAGCTGGGTTTAAAACGTCGTGAGACAGTTTGGTCCCTATCTGCCGTGGGCGTAGGATACTTGAGGGGAGCTGTCCCTAGTACGAGAGGACCGGGATGGACGAACCTACGGTGTTCCAGTTGTGACGCCAGTCGCAGCGCTGGGTAGCCGTGTTCGGAAGGGATAACCGCTGAAAGCATCTAAGCGGGAAGCCCACCCCAAGATGAGGTATCCCTCCTGATAGCAATATCGGGATAAGACCCCTTGGAGACTACAAGGTTGATAGGTCAGATGTGTAAGTACCGTGAGGTATTGAGCATACTGATACTAATAGGTCGATCGGCTTGACCATAATTGAAATTATGAGATAGAGTCTCCCTTCATCCATATTCTTAATTTAACACGTGAAGTGTAAGGCGTGAAGAGTAAGGTGTTAAACTTCTTACGATTTACAGTTTACGATTTCACGAACAAAGTTTCTTGGTGACCATGGCGAAGGGGAAACACCCGTTCCCATTCCGAACACGGCAGTTAAGCCCTTCAGCGCCGATGGTACTGCATGGGTAACTGTGTGGGAGAGTAGGACGTTGCCGAGATTAAAAATTGTCGTCGTGAAAACGACGACACGGAAAGCCTGCCATCTGATGGCAGGCTTTTTTTTGATTTTCTTTTGCTACTGAAAGCAAGACTGATCATCGATGATTGGATTCGTTCCCACGAGCAATCAGACGTGATGATTTCGGCTGTGTAAACAACTGCAAGCCATGCCAATCGTTGATAGTTTCGATCAAGCGTTGACAAACTCCGAACGTCGGGTTATCGCACAAATGGACACTCCGATGAAGATCCAGGCCTTTCTTGACGGACTTCCTTACAGCATAGAAAAAGGTTATCGCTGTCCGCTTCGTGTCTTACGTGAGCAGGTGGCGCACTGCTTTGATGGGGCTTTGTTTGGCGCTGTAGCCCTGCGCCGCCTTGGAGACCCTCCCCTGATCTTAAATATGATTGCTAATCATGAGGATGATGATCATCTACTGGCACTGTACAAGCGTGATGGGCATTGGGGTGCGGTGGCCAAATCCAATTTTGTCGGCTTGCGATTCCGGGAGCCTATTTTTCGAACCCTGCGTGAATTGGTGGTGTCTTATTTCGAACAGTTTTATAATGTCGAACGGAAAAAAACGCTTCGCGGTTATACCCTGCCCCTTCATTTAAAAGCTTTTGATAAATTCAACTGGATGATAAACGATCCTCCAATCAAGAAAATAGGAGACCGCTTAGACCAGATTCGAAAGATCCACATCCTTACAAGGGGCATGATTGCAGGGCTTTCCCAGGTCGATGACCGCTCGTACCGGGCAGGGTTGGTCGGTACGAACAGGGCGGGCCTTTATCGACCTCAGAAAAGAACAAAAAGAAAGCCTGAAAAATTTTGACGTCGCGGCCCGAATGAAGTGATGTTTAACGGTACCGGCTGTGTTAATAAGTGCCCCCATTGGGGGAGATGGGTCATGGGATCATTAAAGTGACCGTGGTGGAAAAATCGACATCCTGTGTAGGCAGGTATTGTTGTTCCCTAAACAAAGAGGGACAGAAGAGATGAAGATCTTAAGGGTAGACATCGCGAATGAAGAAATGACGTTCGAGAATCTCGATGAAAGTTGGAAGTCCATTGGAGGCAGTGCCTTCGTCGCAAAGATCATGAACGAGGAGGTTCCTCCGGCGGCCGATCCGCTCGGCCCTGACAATCTTTTCATTATTGCCGTTGGTCCTCTGGCGGGGACCCAGGCACCTCAGCTAGGCCGCATATCCGTTGGCGCGAAAAGTCCTCTCACGCTGGGAATCAAAGAGGCAAACTCGGGGGGCCCGGCCGCACAAATCCTCGACAGGCTTGGCATTCGAGCCGTTATTATTCAGGGCACACCTCGTGACGATCGGTTGTTCTGTTTATTCATCTCAAAGGATAAAACAACCCTTGTTCCGACAGAAGAATACAGGGGCATGAAGAATTATGAACTGGTGGACAGGCTTCGCAAACACTATGGGGAGAAAGTAGCCGTCATCTGTACCGGGATTGCCGGTGAGCGAAAATACAAAGGGGCATCGGTCTCTTTGACTGACCTATTCGGAGATCCATCACGGAACGCCGCAAGGGGCGGACTCGGTGCGGTGATGGGGTCGAAGGGACTCAAAGCCATTGTTATCGACCCCTCTCACGTTGGGCAGGTTGATATTGCACGCCCGGAAGAATTTCGCAAGATCGTCAAATCATGGACGGATACCCTCAAGCATGACATCAGCTGCAGTCTCTATTCCCGTTTCGGAACTCCCTTTGCCATCTCTAACTCCGCCAGCCAAGGAACGTTGCCGTCGAATAATTACCGTTCGGGAAGACCCGAAAACTTCGTCGCCGTGAGCGGCAATAGCATCCAGAAGATTCTGTTTGAACGTGGCGGGAAGATGCATGGCTGCATGCCCGGCTGCGTTGTACAGTGTTCGATCATCTATCCTGATAAAGATGGAAAGCGGCTCTGTTCTGCCTATGAATATGAAACGATCGCCATGCTTGGGACCAACCTGGGAATTACCGATAATGATGCCATAGGAAGGCTCAAATGGATGTGTGACGACCTGGGCGTGGATGCGATTGAGACAGGAAGCAGTCTCGGTCTTGCCGCAGATGCCGGAAAAATGTCATTTGGGGATTGGGAGTCCGCTGCGCGACTCTTAGAGGAAATTGAAAAGGAGACGCCGTTCGGCCTTGCCTTGGGCAATGGCGTGGTAGCCACTGCAAGATACTTAAATGTCACTCGGGTCCCAGCTTATAAAGGGCAGGCAATCCCCGGCCACGATCCCAGATCGGTAAAGGGAACAGGGGTTACTTATTTTACGAGTCCCATGGGAGCAGATCATACGGCAGGCCTGACCTACAGGAATCCGAGGAACAAAGATAAGCAGGCTGAGAATTCGCTTAAATCCCAGATTCAGGCTGCCACCTGCGATGCCTTTGGCTACTGTTTGAATTCTGTCCCCGGCGGCCGTGCATCCATCTATCAACTTTTTGCGGATCTCATGAATGCCAGGTACGGGGTTGGGTTGACTCCCGAGGATATCCTGGGGATTGGCAAACAAACACTCAAAGATCAACTCGCTTTTAATGAAAAGGCAGAGTTCAGTAAAATGGATTCGAAAGCAACACCCTTCGTTCGGGAAGAAGCGATTGCTCCCACCGGTCAGGTTTTCGACGTGGATGATGGAGAGATGGGGAATATCTGGAAGGGGTTGGATTCTTATCAGGAGAAGGAAAAGGTCTGGGAAGTCCGCATCCCGCCACTGCCGGAGATAATGTTTGGCGCAGGTGTTGTGAAGAGCATGGGCGAGCGGATCCAACCATTGAAAATAAAGAAGGCATTACTGACGACCGATCCTATGATGTTTTCGATGGGAAGGGCTGAGGAGGTCCGCAAGATTCTGGAATCGAGCGGTATTTCAACGGTTATCTTTTCAGAGGTCGAGCCTGATCCTCCTATCGAACTTGTTGAGAGGGTCGGTAAGATTTATGCAAATCATGGTTGTGATGGAATCGTGGGGCTTGGTGGCGGAAGCTCGATGGATACGGCAAAAGCCGTTGGCCTCAGGGTGACGCACGCCGGCGAGATGAGAGAATATGAAAGCATCGTGGGCGGAACTGCAAAGATCAAACCTCTTCTGCCGCCGATCATCTGCATTCCTACCACTTCAGGGACAGGGAGCGAGGTGAATCCTTATGCGGTGATCACCGATAAGGAGCGAGACCTGAAATTTATGTTGATGAGCAATCATTTTATTCCCAGGTTGGCCGTCATCGACCCCCAATACTGCAAGACGATGCCAGCTCGCCTCACCGTCGAATCGGGAATTGATGCTTTGGCTCACTGCATCGAGGGTTATGTCTCGTTAGCAATCCCCTATCATCCCTACTTTGAGGCGATGGCGGTCTACGGAGTGAAGTTGATCGGACGAAGCCTCATTCGGGCCCATCAGAACGGCGAGGATATCGCGGCACGCACCGATATGTGCATGGCAGCCATCTGTGGAGGTCTCGCTTTTCTAAAGGGATTAGGGATTGGACATGCCATGACGCATGTGCTCGGCGCCCATTACCATTTGCCGCATGGTCGCGCAGCCATCTATGGACTCCTCTGCTTTGTTAAGGCCAATCAGGAGACTTGCAAAGAGCAGTTTATCGATATGGCGCAACTGCTCAATCGCTCCAATGATCTTGAGGGAAGTCTCTGTGATTTCTACAAAAGACTTGATATCCCCGTTAGCTTAAAGGCTCTCAGCATTCCGAGAGGCGACCTGAAAAGAATTGCTTTTTATACGTCCCGGGATGCGGTGAATATGGCCACCAATCCCGCATCCGTAAGCGAAAAGAGGATTTTGGAACTTCTTCAGGAGATTTATGAGTAGCCCTCCAATGGACTTCCTCTTCTTTCGGCCTCCTGAAAGGTAACGATGAGTTGGAAAGAAGATCCGCGATGGGCCTATGTCTTCGTCAATTTGTCTTGCCTGATGTGGGCCAGTAATTTTTTGTTGGGGAGGACGCTGCGGGAGGAGATCGGACCCCTGATGCTCACGATCTGCCGTTTTGGGGTGGCCTCCGTATTCTATGCGGCAATCTTTGGCCGTTCTGCGGTCAGGGAGCGACCGTCACTCCGGCACTGGACTTTGCTCATCGCCATGGCATTGACAGGGGCGGTGGGATTTCCCCTCCTTCTGTATCGCGGTCTCCAACTCACGACGGCGAGCGAGGCCGTGCTGATTAACGCCACGGGCCCACTGATAACAGCAGTCCTGGCGTCGATTCTTCTGAGGGAGAGATTGTTTCCTCGTCATATTCTTGGGGGGGTGATATCCTTTTTGGGCGTGGGGCTGATCGTCAGCGGGGGCTCCTTCGAAAGGCTTCGCCAGTGGCATATCAATGTCGGTGATTTATACGTCCTCGTTGCTGTTGTGCTCTGGGGGGTTTACTCGGTGATCAGTCGTTGGGCAACGCGATCCCGCTCTGTTTTTTCAGTGACAGCCATCTCCACGTGGATAGCTCTTCCGTTTTTTCTCGGGGCATCCGCCGCGGGTTGGCAGTCTGCGCCCACCCATTGGAGCTGGCACCTCTTGCTGGCGGTGGTCTACATTGGTGTTTTTCCTTCGGGACTGGCCTTCCTTTCGTGGAACGAGGGGGTACGCCGGGTCGGCCCCAACCGGGCGATGGTATTCTATAATATGCTCCCGGTTTACGGATCGGTCCTTGGGGTGATTCTACTCGGAGAGTCCCTCGGGCCGCAGCATTTTACCGGGGGCGGCCTGATCCTGACGGGTAGCCTCCTCGCCATCTGGCCGGAATTGAGAACCGCGGCAGGGAAGAGGTGAAACAGGGCGCAACCGGGAGGCCTGCCGTTCGCGAAAATAGGCGGTAGCGATCATATTTACACGGCAAGAGTTCCAAGTTTCTCCACACGCCGTACGCAAGGTTTATGCTTTGGCAGTTTTTTAAAGTTCGGACACCGACCACGGTCGCGGGTACGTTCTAAACTGTTGACATGACCACCCTCGCGGTATAATCTGTGAAGGAGGGTGCGTTAAGTGAGTCTGGGACCTGAATCATTCAACTAAATCAACCGCGGCCCCGTGCGTAAGGGTTGATCGAAAATTTCAAACCTTCAACAAGATACAGCGAAAAGCGACAGGGCTTGAAATGTGAGCCAGGTTTTCCCCAAGCCGTCATTTGTTTTGTTCCGGGTTTAAATGTTTAATGAGATTTTTGAGGAAACTAAAGAAAGGAGTTAAATATGGGGGCGAAAAAAATTTTGATGATTGTCGGGGATTTTGTGGAGGATTATGAGGTAATGGTGCCTTTTCAGGCGTTGCTGATGGTTGGGCATACCGTTCACGCGGTCTGCCCCGGGAAAAAGGCTGGTGAAAAAGTTCGGACTGCAATCCATGATTTTGAAGGAGATCAAACGTACAGCGAGAAGCCAGGCCATAACTTCACGCTGAACGCGACCTTCGATGAGGTCAAGCCAGAAGCCTACGATGCCCTGGTCATTCCTGGCGGACGGGCGCCGGAATACATTCGCCTGGACGGGAAGGTGCTTAAGATAGTTCAGCATTTTTCCAAAGCGAATAAGCCCATTGCATCGATTTGCCATGGGGCGCAAGTTTTGGCAGCGGCAGAGGTACTTACAGGCAAAGCATGTTCAGCCTACCCGGCCGTGGGACCCGATGTGAAAACTGCTGGTGGTAAGTACGTGGATATCGCAATGGATAAGGCCCATGTCGACGGAAGCCTGGTAACTGCCCCCGCATGGCCGGCTCACCCTGAATGGCTGGCGAAGTTTTTGAAGGTCTTAGGAACGAAGATTGAGCTCTAAAGAGAGTTAAAGAAGTGAACCAAAAATGATGCATTCGATTGAGGAGGCAAAATATGATTAGAGGCAAAAAACTTATCACCTTGATATTACTGGTTGCTGTAGCTACGAGTGTCGCCGGGTGCTTTACCATCAGAATAGGGGGGAAAGCCGAACTGGCCCCTAGTTCAGAAGAGGGCACGAAGATTGCTCACAAGAGGTGCTGGTACGCCCTTTGGGGTTTGGTTCCTATCGGGGATAACTCCACCGATTCTCTCATCCCTGAAACCGCAAGAAAAGTGAGGGTGGAAACGAAATATACCGTCCCGGATTTCTTAATCAATATTTTCACAATCCTTCTTACGATTGAGACTTTTACTGTCGAGATATACGAAGTAAAATAGGAAACTTTATCCTGCAAAATTATATACTCTCCTTATTTTTCGAGTCGAACCTAAAGTAATGCAGAAGTTCGGGCGGGGTGAGCCGTTCCGAACTGAGAATTCAGGGCCACGGAGAGACAGCAAGAAGGTTCGCGGAAGCGCGCACGTTCATCATTCCAAGCGTAAACATGGGGTACTACGTTTACAAACTCCCGCTTAAACACCTCCCCTCAGAAGTCAAACCAAGTAATTAAAGATTTATGAGAATTTTCCTGTCTTTTAATTCAGATTAAGATCGACTCTAATCCACCCATTACTCTGCCGAAAATTGGCACTATTTTTGCTTCTCTAAGTATTGGAGGAAAGGATTTTAGGTATTTTATGCCTGAAACATTTCTCGGCGATCTTACGCAGACAAAACTATTTGACATTCTTAAACCCCTCTTCACTGATAAAAAGACCGGAAAGATTGCGTTCGAGGGGAAAGAGGGAGGAGAGTTGTATTTAGAACTCGGAAATATTATCCATGCAAAAACGAGCAATGCTGTTGGAGAATTTGCTTTCTTTACCCTCATGGGACTGAAAGTTGGAAAAACCTCATTTGAACCGGATGAAGTCCCACCAGAAAGAACGATCTCCATTTCAACCGAACAGCTTATCTTGAATTGGTCTTCCCAAAAGCAGTGGGATAAGATCAGAGAAGTCGTCCCCTCCCCCCATGCCATTTTTAAGGCGCTCCCGCAGAAGAACTCGGAGAGCATAAGTCTCAGCGCTGAGCAGTGGAACATCTCTGCCCTGTGTAACGGGATGAAAACCGTGTCAGAGATTGCCGAATCTCTCAATTGGGATGAATTCAAAACATCCAAGACCATCTTTCAGCTCGTCCAGTTAGGATTATTAGAGAAGACGGAACGGCAGAAATCGGTCAAAAAAAAACTAATTACAAACGGCTTCTTTCTCATGGTCGAAACCGAATTAAAAAAGATGATTGGTCCCATGGCTCCCTTTATTATCGACGACAAACTCACGGATTTGGGTGAGACAAAGGATTCCCTGGCTCAAGATCAGGCCTCATCCTTTGTCGAGGCACTCAGCGAAGAGATCTCCGATGACTTCATGAAAAAGGAATTCCTCAAAGTCATGACGGACTATCTCTTGGCCGGAAAAAGGAGGAATTAAATCCTGAAATCTGAAAACTTAGAGAAAAAAAGCAGCAAATTTTTTTGGAAAGGAACTGCAAAAAAGGGCACCATTGCGACTTTATGTCACGTAGCTTCGGATCTGAGTCTCGGTTCCCCGTTTCAATATTGGGTAAGAACTCCAACGTTTCGGGGGACCGCTCCATGGCGTAAATATTCCTGATCCAAATGTGAGGTTTCATGCTAAAAGCTTTGAAAACCTTCTCATTTGAGGGTAGGGGCTGAAAAGAGATCTCTTTTTATAA
>Ga0335085_10013524_pt1 | contig 11960 bp, 10 predicted proteins | sample Lox_Sample_45_FD_206712 | JGI IMG/M metagenome (GOLD analysis project Ga0335085, IMG submission 206712) | Soil microbial communities from Loxahatchee National Wildlife Refuge, Florida, United States - Lox_Sample_4.5 | ecosystem: Environmental > Terrestrial > Soil > Wetlands | place: USA...
ATGAGGATGAGCAGAAAGAGCCCGATGCCGGCGGCGGGATACCAGCGGCTAAGATGCCGGAGATTGCGCGTGTAGAAGAGGAAGAGCACGACGATGCCGAAGGGGAGAACGACGCCCGCGAGTCCGATGGACAGGAAGCCCAGGGCGCAGGCGGCTCCGAAGGCGGCAGACGTAAGTAGCGTGGGATGGCGTAACCCGCGCCAGAAACAGTAAATAGCCAGCGTGAGCCACAGGGTAAGCAGCAACACGGGGTACACGAGGTGTCCGAAGAGGAAAACACCGCACGAAGTCATGAGGATGAGGGCGGCGTAAAATCCGGCGACCGGCGTGAGGAAGAGACGGCAGGCCAGGGTGAGGGTGACAGCGAAGAGCGCCAGGGCACAGAAGGCTATTGGAAGGCGAGCTGCGGCGTCCGATATGCCGAAGACGCGAAAGCTAAGCGCGGTGAGCCAGATGAGCAGCGGAGGCGTCTGGGGAGCACGGACCCCGTTGTAATGCGGAATCACCCAGTCACCAGTGGATACCACTTCGCGGGCGGCTTCGGCGTTGGCGGCGTCGGGGCCATCGAGCAGCGGCGGCTTAACCAGAGAGAACGAGGCGTAAAGAAGGATCCAGAGGCCGAGCAGCGGGAAGACGAATCGCTTGGCGGTGCGGAATGGGTTCACGGGAGAAGCTCCGGTCTCCGGCGTAGGCGGGGCATCTGGCGATTATAGAAAATGCGAAGAGCAGGGAGTAGGAACCAGGGCTGAGAATGGAAACCCTGCGGCGGTTATGGTGCAAAGATATAGTAAGGACAGCTCTTCCAGCACACCAATGTCTACTGTTCTACAGGCTCCGGCGACCACGCTGCTTTATAACGACTGGTACCCCGCGATGCGTAGCGAAGGGCTGCGCGGCAAGACGCTCGCAACAGCCATGCTGCTGGGGATTCCCCTGGTGCTGGGGCGAAAAGAGGATGGGCGCCTCTTTGCCATGCGCGATGCCTGTCCGCACCGTGGGATTCCGCTGTCGTGCGGGTGGTACGACGGGCGCGAGCTAACGTGCAAGTATCACGGTTGGGCGTTCGAACCGGTGAGCGGGCAGTGCATGGAGATTCCGTCGCTCACGCCGGCCGATACCCTTGATCCGAAGAAGATTTACGGGCAGGCATTTCCCTGCGAGGAGCGCGACGGATATGCGTGGGTGTATGTTCCGCAGCCTGGAACAGGGCGCGCGCGACGGGATGATCTGCCTGCGGTGCCGGAAACGCCGAAGTTTGGGCCGCGTTTCCGGTGGGCCCATCTGACCGCCGATCTACCGTGCAATGTCGACCACGGAATCATCGGCCTGATGGATCCGGCACACGGACCGTTCGTTCACCAGGCGTGGTGGTGGCGCAAGCGCGCCAGCATTCACGAGAAAGAAAAGCACTTCGAGCCCATTCCCGAGGGTTTTCGGATGTCTGCGCATCAGCCCTCGGGAAATAGCGCGCCCTATAAGCTGCTCGGCGTGTATGGCGAACCAATAACTACAACGATCGACTTTGTTCTGCCGAACCGCAGATACGAGACGATCCGCTGCGGGAATAAGTGGTTTGCAAGCCTGACAACTGTAACACCTACGGTTGCGAATGCGTGCCGCATCGACGTGTACGCAGCGTGGAATGTGTTTTACGCCGTGCCCTTTGTAACTCCTATTGCAAAGTTCTTCGGAAAGCGGTTCGTGCGGCAGGATCAGGAGACGATGATCCAGCAAGCCGAAGGCCTGAAGTACGATCCGTCGCTGATGCTGATCGATGATGCGGATCGTCCGGCGAAGTGGTACTTCGCGCTAAAACAGGCGAGGCTCGATTTGATGAGGACAGGTGAGCCGGCAAAGCATCCCATGGATGGTCCAGTGACGTTGCGGTGGCGCAGTTAGAGGCAGCGATTAGGGATTAGCAGATAGCACCTTACCGACACTGTGGAAGGATATGGCCATCCTCATCACGTTCGATGAGGGCGGCGGTTACTATGACTCTGGCTACGTGCAGGCGGTCGATTACTTCGGCGACGGCACGCGGATTCCCCTGATCGTGGTTTCTCCGTGGGTGAAGGCCGGTCACATTTCGCACGACTACTCCGATCACGTCTCGATCCTGAAGTTCATCGAGCGGAACTGGGGCCTGGAGACGGTGACCGAGCGCAGCCGCGACAACTTCCCCAACCCGGTTACGGATGCGGCGAATCCGTATGTTCCGGCAAATAGTCGGCTCTCAGCGATCTATTCGGCCTGTTCGACTTTCCGAACAACGAATAACAATCTGAAGCAGTTACAAATGTAGGCCGGAGTCGAAAGACTCCGGCTTTTTTATTCGGAACACCCGATTTACTCCGCGTGGCGGATGGCTCGTTCCAGAGCGCCCGTAGCGTTTTCGACGATAGCCTTGCCGTGACCAACAGCGATTCGCTTGGGCTGCAGTTCGAGCAGGCGTCGCGCGCTGGCGACAGCGGTCGGCTTGTGCCACGTGGCCCAGTTGGGTAACGGGAATACTGGCGACGCATCACCACTGACGCGCAAGCCACCTATCGCTACCAGAGCATCACCGGCGATCAGTGTGCCCGAGCGGGTATCGAAGAAAGCGATGTGCCCCGGGGTGTGTCCAGGAGTTGCAATGACGCGAAGCGAGCCGTACATTTCGTCGTCGGTGAGCAACACGGAGGGGATGGTCTGAACTTTGGGAAATGTGCCGCGAATTTTCGCGTGTGGCTCTTTGGGCTCAGTATTGAAGTCGCGCAGAAGCAGACGGGATTCCCGGCTACCGACAGCAACCTCGATGCCAACCAGTTCATTGGCCAATCTGTCGACAGAGCCGACGTGGTCACCATGCACATGGGTGAGTGCGATGCGTCGGAGCCGGCGGTTGAGGGCGTTAGCGGCGTTGAGTATGGCGCCTGCAGAGCCGGGAATCATGGTGTCGATGAGCGTCAGGCCATCGTCCTCACGGATAAAGTAGCAATTCACGAGACCGAGGCGGGAAAGCTGAAAGATATCCGGGGCAATTTCAACTTGTTTCATGCGATGTGCATTGTTTCATCCCGGCGTCATGCGTGGGAAGCCGCAGCCTGTTCCGGTTCGGATGCGGGCTCTTCGATCACAAGCTCCTCGACGGAGATACCCATAAGCTGGCCGATCTCCTTGAATCTCTCTTCCCATGCGGCAGCGCGACGGGCTTCGGCTTCAGGACCGGTATCTCCGTTGGCGATCGGCACTGTGGTTGCGGCCTGCCGGGCGGCATCGTGCAAATGGCGATAGACGTCGTACCAGATGTTCTGGGCCTGCCAGAGATTGCGCTCGAACGGCAGTTCGGAGAGCGTACGCGCGACGAAGAGTGCGTATTCGAGGGCGGATGTCTGGTGTTCGCCGCGGGTCAGGACTTCGTGCTGAAGCTGGACCATAGCCTGCTTCATCTTGCGGTCGGCGATGTAGCTAAGAAGCGACTTCTCGAGTTCAACATTGTCCGACAGTGCAAGACCGAGGTAGATGCGGAGCTGGATCGCGTCGAGGGGCTCGGCCTCGAGCGCGCGGCGAAGGCCGGCGTTGATCGCAAACGTTGCGGCCATGGTGAGAGCGGCTGGGCGCTGCAGTCCTGTCTGGCTCAGGAAGTGGAGCAGCGAGGCCTGATCTTCGTAGATGGAGGCGAGGCTCGCTTCGACCCGCTGCAGGCGCGGCTTCAGGATCAGTTCCAGAATGCGCTGCTGCTCGTCGCGGAAGAGTGAACGGATAGAGTAAGTGGTTCCACCGAAGTAACGGTCGAAGCCACGGATCACCTCGGGGAAGTCAGCCTGGATGAAAGCGAGGCGGACCAGCCGCGCGAATTCTTCGTAAAGGCCTTCGTCCTCCGGCTTGTGGCGTTTCACCGCCGCGGAGATGTTCTGGTCGCCGAAATGGAGGACGGCGAAGACGACAGTCTCCTGTTCCTCAGTGATCTTGGAACAGATGTGCGCTTTGCCGATGGCCAGGCGCCCGCGGCCCGAAGTTTCAACACCGTATTCGAGACGGCGTACGGTGTAGCAGAAGAGGTCCGTCTTATCGGGATAGCTGGTGAAGACGGAGCTGATTGCGTAGTGTGCTCCGACTTGTTCAAGCCCAACCTCCATGCCCCTGACGTACTGTTCATAGACCTCAGCTCCGTCGCCCAATTTGGCGATGTTGCTGACAGCGGTGGCAAGGCGGCGCTCGAATTCGGCCTCGAGACCCGCGGCCTGCTCGCCGAACAATGTCCGGGCCAACTGTAGCACGCGTGCTGCGTAAGCGATCACCTGTACGGTCTCGATGCCGGATATCTCATCGAAAAACCAGCCACAGCTCGTGTACATGAGCTGCGCGTGGCGCTCGAGTTCCATGAGCTCGATGGCCCGCGTGCTTTCGGCAGGATCGAGGTGATGTGACCCGTGAATAGCAAGAAAGGCGTCGATGTTTTCCGGGCTGCGGTCGAGGATGACGTCGATGAAGCTGTTACGGGCTTCGTCGACGTCTTTGAAGAGCCGCGAGCCAAGGTCGTGCACCATTGGAGCCACGGCATCCCGGAGCCAGTCAAGGCTTTCACGAAGTGGAGTCCGCCATTTCTGGTTCCAGCCTGGGCGGCCGCTGCTGCACCCGCAATCGGAGCGCCAGCGCTCAACGCCGTGTGCGCAACTCCACGAGGTATCCTCGACAATCTGGGCTTCCCATGCCGGCGGAAACTTCTCCAGAAACTCCCCGTAGTTTGTGAGCTTGACCCCCTTCTGCTCTTCGATGAATTTCAGGCCCCAGGCGAGCGCCATCTCACCGTACTTGTGGTGATGGCCATAACTCTCGCCGTCGGTTGCAACGTGGACGATCTGGGAATGATCGCACTTGTCGGAAAAGCCGGCGAGCAGGCGACGGGCGAAAGTTTCGCCGTTGTTGAGCAGGCCTTCGAAGGCAATGGCGCGCGAGCGAGGTCCGTCGTAAAAGAAAACGCCGATGGAGCGGCCTTCGTTGAGACGAACAACGTAGGAACGCGTGGTGTCGACGGTGGCGTCCGGTGTTTCCTTCCATGCAGACTCGCCTGATGAGTCGGAGGCTGAGGCCCCATCGGGTGGCGACCCGGGTGCCGCGTTTTCGAGGGAGGCGCTTTCCTTGGCGGCGTGCTTTGCGTGGCGGCCTTTTCCGCTCTGTCTTGGCAACTTTGCTGGAGCAGGAAGCTTGCGAACGCGGGCGCACTGGTGTGGCGCGAGCACGACGAAGCGAATGCCATGTGCGGCGAGGATGTCGAGGGTCTCGAAGTCGACGGCGGTTTCGGAGAGCCACATGCCCTCGGGCTTGCGTCCGAAACGGGATTCGAAATCGGCGATGCCCCAGCGCACCTGCGTGAGCTTGTCGCGAGTGGAGGCGAGCGGCATGATGACGTGGTTGTAGACCTGCGCCATGGCCGAGCCGTGGCCGCCGAAGCGCTGCTGGCTGAGAGTGTCGGCGTCCAGGATCATCTGGTAAACGCGGTGGGCGTTGTCTTTGAGCCACGAGAGCAGCGTTGGGCCAAAGTTAAAGCTGATGCGGCCGTAGTTGTTAAGGATGCGGATGATCTTGCCTTGGCCGTTAAGGATGCGGGCGGCGCCGTTCGGGGCGTAGCACTCGGCGGTAATGCGCTCGTTCCAGTCGTGGTAAGGAGCGGCGGAGCCCTGCGTCTCAACGGCCTCAAGCCAGGGGTTTTCGCGCGGAGGCTGATAAAAGTGGCCGTGAATACAGATGTACTTGGTGGGGGGACTAGACATTGCGAGCCGCTCTCTTTCGAGCATCAGCTAGCAGGATAGTCGATAAGGAGGTTGGATGCGGAGAGATGCGAGAGGCTGCGTTTGTCGTATGCTAGTCAGCGCTTTTCAAAAGAAGCCATGTCCACATGGTCCAGCCATTACTGGTTCAGCGCTGTACGAGATAGCTGCGAGCAAAGTCAGCTCAAGACGACGGATTAGGCCACGTCAAATCGGGTGAAAGGCAATGCTCTTTCGAGCTTGTCTTTTCGCAGCCCAAATTGATATTCAAGTCCGCGTATCAGACCAGCCAGCGGTACTGCCCTCACTCATACCGCAGCGCCTCAATCGGATCCAGGGTTGCGGCCTTGTACGCCGGATAAATCCCAAAGACCAGGCCGATGGCGCAGGAAACAGTGAATCCGATGACGGCCCAGACGGGCGACATTGACGCGGGCAGCGCAGCGACGAGCGTCCGGATGAGCAGAGTGATGGCGCCGCCGACAAGAATGCCGACGATGCCTCCGATGGCGCAGAGAGTGATGGCCTCAGTGGTGAACTGGATGAGGATGTTCTGCTTGGTCGCGCCCATCGCCTTACGGACACCAATTTCGCGGGTGCGCTCGGTGACTGAGACGAGCATGATGTTCATAACACCGACTCCACCAACCATGAGACCGACGCTCGAGACCGCGACCATGAAAATGGCGAGGCCGCCGGTGAGCTGGTTCCAGAGACGGGTGAGAGTGTCGGGCGCAAAGATCTCGAAGTTGTCCTTCTGCCAGGCGGCGACCTTGCGTCGGCGGCGCAGCAGCTCGCGGATTTCGTCTTCCACCAGACTACGGTTGCGAGGGTCGTCGTACTTGACGCTGAGCCAGTAGTCCTTTTCCTCCGGATGCAGTTTTAGGAATGTATGAAGCGGGAAAGTGGCCTTGTTGTCCTCGGGATTGGTGCCGCCGCCGAAGATCTGCTTGCGTTTATCGAAGACGCCGATGACGGTGAAGAGGTCTCCCTCGATATTGACCTCTTTGCCGATGGCGCTTTCATTGCCAAACAGCTTCTCGGCGGTGTCGTATCCGAGAATGACGACGTTGGCGCGGCGCTGGTCTTCGTCTTCAGTGAACAGGCGGCCCTGCGTGAGATTGAGATCGTATATGTCGCGGACGGCGATGGTGTTGCCCTCTTCCAATGTGCCCTGCGCCTTTTTGTTGCCGTATTTCACGCCGATAATGCCGACCTGGAAGATCTTGTTGACATGGCGGAGCGAGGCGTCGGCGGCGACGACGTGAGGCAAAGAGCGCATCGCGACCGCGTCTTCGAGCGTCATCCGCTTGCGGGCGAGCATCTCGGTGGTGGGACGGACGCCGATTACCGGCATGTGGAAGACCCAGAGGACATTCGAGCCGATGGAGTTGACCCAGTCCTGGATGTTGGCGTTGAGGCCGCCGATGATCGAGGAGATGGTGATGACGGTGGTGACACCGATGACGATGCCGAGGATGGTGAGCCCGGAGCGCAGTTTGTTGACGCGCACGGTCTCCAGGGCCATTCGGATAGATTCGCCGGAGCTGCCGAATTTCATCTCTGTCTCCTCCTCTAGAGTTCAGACCGCAGGGCGACGATAGGGTCGAGCCTGGCTGCCTGCCGGGCCGGATACACGCCGAAGAATATGCCGATGCCGGCCGACACAAAGATAGCTACCAGCACCGACCAGATGGCCACGTCGGAGGGGAATCCGATGATCAGAGTGACGAGCTTGGCGGCTCCCGCGCCGGCAAGGATGCCGATGATGCCGCCGACCAGTGACATGGAGCCGGCCTCGATGAGGAATTGCAGCAGGATGTCCTGGTAGCGTGCGCCGAGAGCCTTGCGGACGCCGATCTCGCGGGTGCGCTCGGTGACGGAGACCAGCATGATGTTCATGATGACGATGCCCCCGACGACCAGCGATATGCAGGCGATCCCGATGACGACGAAGAGAAAAGTCTGGCTGATACTCTTCCAAAGGCCGACGAAGGTCTCGTTGGTGGAGAGCTCGAAGCTGTCCTCTGCGCCCGGCGCGTCGTGGCGGCGCGAGCGGAGCAGACTGCGGGCCTCGTCGGCAGCGTGATCGAGCACGGGTCCGACGGCCCCGGCCTTAACGTAGATGGTGACGGTGTCGTTGGTTCCGTAGGTGTGCTGGTAGGCGGTGATGGGGACGGCAACGTAGTTGTCCTGGCTTACGCCCAGGGTGGAACCCTGACGCTCACCGACGCCGATGACGGTATAGGGGACGCCGTCGACGCGGACCTCCTGCCCGATGGGATCGACATTGGGCAGCAGCTTGTCGACGATGTCGTAGCCGACGATGGCGACGCGGGCGGCGTACTGCTCGTCGGCGGGAACGAAGCTGCGGCCGATCACCACATTGGAGTTGGTGATGGCCGGCATATTCCAGGTCCAGCCGCGGATATCGGTGTTGTCGCTGGAGTGATTGGTCGCGGAAACTTTGCCGCTGGTGTTGAGAAGCGCACCGACCTGCTGGCAGGTTTTGCAGTTGTCGCGGATGGCGTAATAGTCTTCGATCTTGACGTTCTTACGCTTCTGGAACTTCTGCCACTGCTCGTAGTTGAAGATGACGGGCGACTGCTTGGACAGGGTGAAGACGTCGGCTCCGTATCCGTAAACCTTGGTGGCGACGTAGCGGTTCACGCCGTTGGTCAGAGTGATGACGGCAATGACCGAGGACACCCCGATGACCACGCCAATGAGCGTGAGGATGGAGCGTAGCTTGTTTGCCCAGAGGGACTGGAGCGCGATCTTGAACGCCTCTTTGAGTTCCATAGCGATCCCCGGGGGCAGGTTTCACAAGTTTAGCAGCGGAAACAGCTGCCGATTGCTGATTTGTGACCAGCGGACACTGTCGCGCACAGTCCCGCCTGAACCCTCGTTGCTAAATGATACGCAGGCTGGGCGGGTTTGGTTCCGCAGGCCAAAGGACGGGGCAAGGCTCGGCAGAACTTTCCTTCCGGTGGGTGCGTAGAATGCACTGACGGGGCAGGTTCAGGGGAGGCGTCATCACTATGGCAGGCGCAGTGTTCCTTCTTCTTGCGATGCTGTTCGGGAATTTGATTCCGCCACCGCAGCCGACGGCATCGGCAAACGGTCCGGCGAACGAAGGTCCCACCTACGACAAGGACAAGTTGATCACCCCGAAAAATTATCGGGAATGGATCTATCTCTCGAGCGGCCTCGACATGAGCTACACCGCGCGGGACAAGGCTCCGGACCACTCCATGTTCGACAATGTCTTCGTCAATCCGGAGGCATACAAGGTCTTCAGGGAGACAGGCAAGTGGCCCGATAAGACCATGTTCGTGCTCGAAGTGCGTGGCGCGGAAAGCGCCGGATCCATCAATAAAGCCGGGCATTTTCAGAGCACAGATGTAATGGGCGCCGAGGTGCACCTGAAGGATGCATCGCACGGTGGATGGGCCTTCTACGATCTGGATGGAGATCGCGGCAATCTTATCGCCAAGACGGCCAACTGCTACTCGTGCCACGAGCAGCACGCGGCCGTGGATACGACCTTCGTGCAGTTCTATCCCACCCTTATCGGCATTGCCAAAGCCAAGGGAACGCTCAGCCCGGCCTACCAGGGCGAAAACAGCGGCAAATAGTCACGGCGATCAGGGGTTCCAGTTCGGCCCGATGAGTGCTCGCAGTCCCTCGGCTGTGGCCCATGGAGCTTTACCCGCGTAGCGCCGGACCCAGTCTTCTCCCGCTCCGATCTTCACGCGGTCGGGGGTCCATTCGGGCGAGAGTGCATTGGCCATGAGCGCGTACGCCGCACCATCGCGCAGGCGCAGAGCTTTCCAACAATTTCCGGGGACGGCGACGACCGGTCGTTGTCCGTGGGCGAAGTCGAGACCGAGGGTCTGCTGTTCGACACGTCCATCAGGATGAAAGATGAAGTAGTCGACCGGGCCTCCCTCGATGAGGATGTGCGTATCGTCCGAGGCGAGCCAGTGGAGATAGTTGATGGGCTTGTCGCGGGTGAGCATGTAGTAGTTCTGGCTCTGATCGGCGAGCTTGTGGCCGTGGTCGGTGAGGGTCTGGGCAGAGAATCCGATAATGCCGAGATAGCCGGATTCTTTGGCCAGCGGCTTGAGATTGAGGTCGTGGATAATCTGCTGAGCGCGAGCGTCAGGGTCCACCGGAGCGGCGGAGATTCTCTTCGGGGCCAGGATCTTGAAGACGACAGCAGCGAGAAGAATAAGTGGAAGGAAGACGAGGGTCAGGCGCTTCATGCGGGCAAGGGTACGGCATTTTCAGAAAAATTTGGTATCCCGTTAGCAAGCACTTTGCAAATCGGGCCTACCCCGACTAAATCTACTTAGCTGTGGCGCTAGCTCCGGGCAGCGTGTACTCGCCTTCAACTTGATAGTTCGCTTCACCGTTGGGGACACCCGCGCTCTTATAGGTGCCTTTGCCCTTTACCCCTTTGAGCTTGCCGGTACCGCCTGTGAAGGACCACGTACCATCACCGGTGAGGGCTTTTCCCCCGTCCGTCGTAGTGCCCGTTCCTTGGTTACGGCCGTAGAGCTTATCGCCGTTTTCCATCGTGATCACGAAGTAGCCTCGACCCTGAAACTTCGCGCCGTCCACATCAGTGAAGCTAGCGCCACTGTGCGTTGTCGATTTCAGCCCGGCTATCTCAAGCGGCGCGGTCCAGCTACAGGTGCCCTTTTCCATGATCAACACGTGGCCGGGATGGTCGCCGACCTCGACGGTGTAATCAGCGCTCGCCGGAACATCGCCGCATTTGAGGGTGCCGGAAACCGGAGTTTGGGCCGGCGCCGATCCGGCGGAGGCCACCAACAGAACAGTCAGGCCCAGTGATTTGTATTTCATCGTTCTTCCTCTCCGGGGGGGCCGTGTAACAGCGCGAGATTCTAGCACCCGGCATAGAAGAAAATTAAGGCGACAAATGGATTACTCCTCCCCTACAGGGCAGGCCACCTGCGAGACACAGACTGGTTCTAGCTACAATCGCTTTGGAATGCCTACCACCGTTCGCTCCTTCGCGAAGATCAACCTCGGCCTGGCCATCGGGCCGCCGAGAGCGGACGGTTTTCATTCGCTGACGACGCTCTACCAGACAATCGCAGCGCACGACCTGGTGACGGTCGAAGCGCGTCCGGCTGCGGCGACGTCCATTACGTTGGCCAGCAACGACGAACGGGTGCCACGGGACGAGCGGAATACTGCATTCAAGTCAGTGAAGCTGGCGCTGGACGCAACAGGGGTCATGGCCGACGTCTCCATCTATATAGATAAGCGCCTGCCGGTTCAGGGCGGTTTGGGGGCAGGATCGGCGAACGCCGTTGCGGCGCTGATTGGCCTCGAGCATGAGTTGGGGGAACACGGTCTGGCCCGGTTGGACAGAGCGGAGAGGCTCCGGATTGCGGCCGCGGTCGGCTCGGATGTGCCGCTGTTCCTGATTGGCGGCGCCGTACTCGGTGCCGGGCGCGGCGAAGAGGTGTATCCGATGCCGGATCTGCCAGTTACGCCGTGCGTAGTGGCTCTGCCGGAGATCGGAGTGTCGACACCGGAGGCCTTTCGCGACTGGGATATGCGGCACGGTTTTTCATCGAGCGGCGCATTGACCGGGGCGGCTGGCTCCGATAGACTTAATGAGTTGAGTCGGGCTCTCGCTGCGTCACTTTGCGAACCACACTCCTCCGGTGTCTTCCTTGAAGACCTGGCCTCGAAGACGGTATTGCCGGCAAAAGCCGGCGTGAATCCGCTTCATGCGCTTGTCCGAACCGGGATTGAAAACGACTTCGAAGAAGTTGTCTTTCCTCAGAATCCCCTGTTTGGCGAAATCAAGCGTGTGCTCGCAGGCCCGGAAGACCCGGAGACTGCGGCTCTATATGCGTCGCTGTCAGGCTCTGGATCGGCCCTTTTCGGGCTGTACGGATCGCGGCAGGCGGCGCGGGCGGCCGTGGCACGGCTCGACGGGATGGGGATCCGGTCGGTACTGACGGAGACCATGCCGCGAGAGAGGTATTGGCGGTCGCTGTTTGCAGGGATTAGTGATTAAGGATTAGGACTAAGTTTCCGAAAGCAATAGCGATTTTGAAGTTGTAGTACTGGGCGATCGACTAACGGTAGGTCAAGTGCCTTTGGAGCACTTTGTCTAGGTTCGAATCCTAGTCGCCCAGCCAGAGATTGAGTTTAGGGCCGGTG
>Ga0335085_10013525_pt1 | contig 11960 bp, 9 predicted proteins | sample Lox_Sample_45_FD_206712 | JGI IMG/M metagenome (GOLD analysis project Ga0335085, IMG submission 206712) | Soil microbial communities from Loxahatchee National Wildlife Refuge, Florida, United States - Lox_Sample_4.5 | ecosystem: Environmental > Terrestrial > Soil > Wetlands | place: USA: Florida...
TCGTAGGACTCTCTCTGCCGAGACTCTTGCTCGCATAATCAGCCACCCACAGGTTATAGGCCGTTAGAGACTTATTATTGCCAATTCGCTGCGACCACCATTCCGCATTCGTATAGATTATTGGTTTCTTGCCAGTAGCAGCTTTTACCAAAACCAGCCAAGAAGAAATGCGGCGGACGATCTCTTCCGATGAGAAGGTCGCCCAGGCATCGATTGGCCGCCCGTTCTTGTCTTTCGCCACCTTGTTGTTCTCTTTTACGAAATCCCATTCCACGTCTATGCACGGGGGGAGATCTCCATCTCCTAAGATTCCGACAGTTGAAAGGAAATTTTGCGCCTGCTTTTCTGGGGAATCGCTCGCCGTCATGAAATGATAAGCACCCCTGTGAAGCCGCGAACCGGGATTTCCGGCCTGAGCCGCACCAGCCCAATTTTTCGAGAAGTACGGATCGAAGGATTCATCACCCTGGGTTGCCTTGATATATACAAAGAATATCTTTTGGCGTGCGACAACGTTCCAATCGATGTCTCCCTGGTAGTGCGAAACGTCGATCCCGAAAGCAGCGTTCGTGCGAACATCATCTGGAAAGGTGAATTCATATGGCAAGGCCCTTAAGGGAGGTCCCAAGCTTTGGGCGTACTTGGCCAACTCGTCACGTGAGAGATCATCAACCAGCGGGGACCTCTCAGCTTCCACGCCACAGAGGCCAGCACTAAGAAGTATCAATTCAAGCGTTATGAATAGAAAACGGCCCATCCGCACTCGCCTCTCTGGACATGAAAACAGATGCCATTACGATCAAGCCCGGGCATAGTCAAGACGAATCCACATTTCTTGCCGATTAATACGTCCGCAAGATTGCGGTGATCTCACTGTTTTACAGCGACGGGAAAGTCGGGCACGGTATTGGGCTTGGTCGTGGCAGGCGTCTGTTGTCCTTTGGTTAGCTCCTTCACTCGTTCAGAAATGTACACATCCAGCATGTTCACTGTGATTTTCTCACTGTCTTTGGAGTAAGCGGCCTTGCCCGCGATACCTTCCACCAGCGCCTTAGTAAATGCTCCGTTCTGCCACTGAGGGTCTTCCAGGGAATACTGCCGTCCAGTTGAGGCGGTGAATACTACCACACCGTTCTCTGCGGAGGCCAACTCATTCACGATTCCGTTGATGTCAGCCGGCGCCCCACGGCGTGTTCCCATGACGCTGCCGCTGTGGCAGGTATCTACAAACATCACTGCCTTACCCGCCACGGTTTCCATGGTCGTTTTGATGTCGGAGAAAACCAGCCCTGTCCGTTTCAGGCGATCCAGATCCGCGTTGGAAGGCAGGAAGTAGTAGATGTTATTGGAATCATCGATGCCATGGCCGGCAAGAAAAAGCATCCCCACGTCGCGACTCGTGACCTGATGCTGTAGCCAGTCCAAACCATCTTCAATATCCTCTTTGGGAGCATCCATTAACAGCTTCACTTCAACGTCGCGGTACAGGATACCCTTCTGTTTGGTCATCGCTGCCGCGAAGTCTTTTGCATCCTTCGCAGCAAAGCCTAATCTCAACACCGGGTTTTGATAGTTACTCTCACCCACAGCGAGAACGTAAAGCTTGGGCTTTGCAATGAATTCCTCTTCGTGGCTGGCGGCGGGAGTTACTCCCCGCGCAGTACTGGCCCAAGCCAAGTGAACAGTTGCGGGTACTGATACGCTGAAGCGATTCTCGGCGATCAAACTTACTTGGCAGTCGCGCTCGGGGATGGTTACCGTAACTGCCTGCTGTTCGGCCTGCTTTGCCTGTGCCGGGCGTCCATCCACTAGTACCCGCAGGCGAGTAACCGGTTCACCGCTTGGCATGCGGATCGAATATTGCAGTGTCACGGAGTTGGAAGATACCTGCGTGCCATCCTCAGGTGACGTAATGGCAACCACAGGCGGCAGCGATTGGGAAATACTCGTCGCCGCTGTTGCCTTACGTTGCTCGGCGTTCGCTAGTTGTACCGCCTCCGCTTCGTCCAGCGTAGCCAGAATCTTGCTCACAACATCGGGGCGGTACTTAGCCTCCCGAAAGCGCGACGCTGGATAGAAGTCTGCTGCCTGGTCAGGGCCGTTGTTAACCTGCCACCCGAGCAGCTCTTCACCGCCGGGTGACGCGTCGTAATATCCACTAGGAGTCCAAACAACCCAACGCTTTCCATCAGGATCCGGAAAGAAAGCAGCCAACTCCCTACCGTCAGAGTAGCGGTACCATCGAATCGTTCCATCCAAGAAGGCTGCGATTGCAATGCGGCCGTTCGGTGAAACGTTGATAGCCCACGCATTAAGAGAAGACAGACCCCACTCAACCGTACCGTCTAAGCCGAACCGCCGCAGGCCCTTGTCGGTTGCAAGTAGGAATGACTGGCCGTCAGGCGCGATGGCTAGTGATTTGGACCATTCGTTCGACGACAACAGCCGCTTCCCATTCAACGTGGGTGGTTTGCCTTGGCTGTCGCACCAGGATTGAATATCAAGGTTGGAGGCCGAGACCCGTGGGGGAGACAGGCTGGCATCAGACTTGACAAAGCTCAGCGAACGCGCCGTAAGAGAAAACGTGGCTGGCTCAGCGGAGCCATGCGAAATGTGATTGAATGCGATCTTGCTGCCGTCGTTTGAGAGTTCGAATCCGCGCTTGCAGTCGCCGGCAAGTCTGGTATTGCGCCAATCAATGTGGTCAGGCTTCAACAGCCACTTCTGGTCCCCGTTTGCTCCCAGTACGCCAAGGTTCGGCTCCAGTGACCCAAATGCGATCGAATCGTCGGGCAGAGCCGCGAGGTCCGTGATGGTGTCCGTAGTGCCGGTAGGCAGGTCGATAGGCTTTCCTCGCCCTTCCGCCGGCCAGCGGCGAACCAATAAGTGAACGTTAGAGGACCAAAATCTTCCAGAGGCGAACAGAAAATCGCCTCCCTTTGACCAAACGACATCCCCGAGCTGCGCTCCCCCAATACCTGAAATATCGGCTTGATCTGGTTGATACAGGAAACGCAGGTTCTTAGCTGAAAGCACGACAACAGCACCTCGAATCGATCCGACCGCGATCTTTGCTCCATCGGGGGAAAACTTCACCCGGAAAGCGCCGCCAGTGAGACTTACCTTGATGTTCGGCGTAAGCGTACTGCTTTTGTTCGAGGTGATGTCAATGCGGCCGACGTCATAGAGATTTACGGTTCCGTCGGCCGTTGTTGTTACCAGGCGCGTCCCATCTGGGGAGAAGTCAGCGCCCGCTGAGTAGGTACTGTAGTCGGCGTCTTCAGCTATCAAGCGGAGACTGGCAGTGCCCGTCGCGGCAGCGACAACATTTGTTCGCTCGCCCACTGCAAATAGACGCAGGCCGCTTCTGTCAGCCAGCGTCGCAGCAAGCATCCGGCGATCCGGAGAAAACACCAATCTGTCAACCGAGTGACCTGCCAGATTAGCGTGACCAACAACCTGACCATTCGCCCGTGAGAAAAGATACAGTTGACCAGTCGCTCCGCCACATGCGATCAGCTTTCCGTCGTCTGAAATAGCCACAGATCCTAGCGGGGCGATTTCCAAACCGGTAGAAGGCCGAAGTGTCCTTTCAAGATGGCCGGTTGTCGCGTTCCAGACTCGCACCGTCTCATCGCTTGACGCGGATACAACCCATCGCCCGCGTTGGTCCGTATCAATTGCGGCGACGCCTCCCGTGTGTTGGCCGACCTCAATGCGTAATATTGGATTTCGTACGGCTTCTTGCGCCTCGCCAGCGACGAGACAAGCCAGTAGAGCTATCAGGGAAGCTGATGAGTGGAGTGAGGGCCTTCTCATGCCTTGCTGCGTGCCTCTTGATCCTGCAGGGGGACGAAGATCAGAGCAAGAAGAATGACAAAGGTAGCGACAATTAATTCTACATCTGTTGTCAATCATACGTCTGCTGCGAACACTTAGTCCGCCGGGTCATTCAGCTGAGAACTGATTAACGCTAACATTGCCCCGCTCGAATAAGCTCCGCATTGAGCTCGGCGCCTAGCAGCATGGCAAACGCCGTCAGGTAGAGCCACAATAGCAACGCGACTGCGCCCCCCAACACACCGTAAGTGTGGTTCACGTGAACCACTTTCTGGAAGTAAAGAGTAAGGCCCGTAGAGAGGACTAGCCAAACGACGACCGCCAGAGCAGCTCCCGGAAAAGCCTGCTTGAAAGTTGACTGAAAGTTAGGGGCATAGTGATAGACGAGCATGACCGCGAGCATGATGCAGGTTGAAGCCAGCAGGTACCGTATTGCGGGAAGCGCGGGTTCGAGTATGTTGATGACCTGAACTTGGGAAGCCAGCCATGTTCCGATGTGCCGCCCAACAATGATTAATGAGAAGGCAAGGACGGTCAGTCCTCCACTTACGAGAGTGAAAAGAATTGCTAACAAGCGCGTCAGCCAGAATGGACGTGTTTCTTGAACGCAGTAGCAGATGTTAAGAGCTTCCATCGTGTTGCTGAAGCTTCCCGAGGCCGACCAGATTGCTCCCAGAATTCCTACAGAGATCAGGGATGTGCCGTGCGGCGAGATGATGTCGCGCGTAACTCTTTCCAATAAGTGTTTGCTTTCCGGCGGCATCACTGTGGCCATGGTATCGACCACTGTGTCAAACAAATTCGGCATAGAAAGGCTTCCCACGATTGCCGATAACGCAATCAGCGCAGGGAATAAGGCGAGAACCATGTAAAAAGATAGTGCTGCCGAGAAGGCCATGATATGGTGCTGCTGAATATTTTGAACGCAATTTAGGGCCGTTCTCATCCCCGATCGTAGATCGAGTTGTGGACGAGCTGCGGTGGTCCCTGGCGTCTTCATGAGCCAACTCCCGGCGGTAACCGCGTCTGCGAGTGTACATCGGCTGCAAGCTGCTGGCTTGAAACTTCCTTCCCAAAGGTCATTGTGAAGTGACGGCCTCCTAGCCTCCCGCTTAAGGGCTATGCTATGTCATTCGCGGGCTGGCACCCGATGGCAAGTGAGTGCTACTCGTGCTGGGCATAACTTTCCCTTGACCACAAGACTGGTTGCGGGTATTGTTGCTGCTCACTCACCTGAAGATTGCGATCTGAGCACTTGTAGTTCGGTTCGCGCAGCCAGTTGGCTCATCGTCAGGGACAGGCCTCTACGAAAGAGGTTCCGGCGCAGACAGCCCGGGCATATACAGAAAGGCTTCCGAGATGGTCGACGATATCGACCAGAGCCTAAAGGACTGGATCGGCACCGTCATTCCGGGAGTTGCGGTTACGTTTGACGCACCAGGCGATGGCAAGGCCGCGTCAAGGGGCATCAGCGTTTACCTGCTGGAGGTACTCCAGGCTCTTCCGCCCAGTACACTCAAGCGCTCTCCCTTGCAACTGACGTTGCGATACCTGATTACAACGTCTGCGGACTCTGCCGGAGACGCTCATAAGATGATCGGACAACTTGCGTTGGCAGCGCTTGATCATTCCGGATTCGTGGTCGAGGCGGAATCGCTTCCGATCGAGTTGTGGCGCGCGTTTGGCATCGCTCCGAGGCCGTCGCTAGTATTGCGAGTTCCGCTTCGGCAGGAGCGTCCGGAACCTAAGGCTAAACCGGTGCTGTCACCGATGCGGGTAAAGGTGAGTGGCATTAGCAGCTTTTTCGGCGTCCTTTTGGCGCGTCCCGGAGACCTGCCGCTGGCGGATGCCGCCGTCGAGGTGCCTTCGTTGGGATTGCGTACCCGTTCTGACTGGAAAGGACGCTTCAGCTTCCCATCTGTGCCTTCCGAGTTGCCACTCAACATGAGGATTCGAGCAAAAGGTAAAGAATTCCAATTGCGGGTGGAGGAACCACACCCCGTTCCGGAAAACCCGTTGACGATTCCACTCGATATTTTGGAGGGATGATATGCCTATTTCCAATTACCGGACTCCAGCCGTCTACATGGAAGAAGTGCAGACGGGGCCGCGGCCGATTCAGGCTGTTGGTACCAACACAGCGGCGTTTGTCGGCCAAGCGCCCGATGCAAGTGCACATCCGGGCGAAGCAATTGCCTGCAGCAACTGGTCGCAGTTCGTCCGCGAGTTTGTGCCTCTTGAAGGTGGAAAGAGCACAGACCTATCCAACGCCGTAGCCGGCTTCTTCATGAACGGCGGGCAGCGATGCTATATCGTCAACATTGCTGACACGGACGCCATCGCCGGCACCGATAGGCCCCAAAGAACCGGCTTGAAGTTGCTGGAGACCATCGAAGACATCTCAATTGTGACTGCCCCGGGGCGCTCGGAAGCAGCATCCTACGAATCTCTGATCTCCCACGCGGAGAACATGCGCTATCGCATGGCGATCATCGACCCTCCGAAAGAGGTACCGAACACCGATCTCCTAAAGACAGCCGCGGCGGCGCCCATGCCGACCAAGCCCGCTAAGGACAAAGACGGAGGAGGCAGCACTCCAACTCCACCCGCACCTCCCGCCGGACTTCGGCCGAGAACGTCACAAAACGGCTATGCCGCTTTTTACTTTCCTTCGCTGGTGATTGCTGATCCGCTCACGCCAAAGGGCGACCTGACTATCTGCCCGCCCTCCGGACACATGGCTGGAATCTGGGCGCGCACTGATGCCATGAGAGGTGTCCACAAGGCACCGGCGAATGAGAGCGTGCGGGGCGCGCTGAATATTACCTACCGCGTTACCCATGATGAGCAGGCTGATCTAAATTCTTGCGGCGTCAACTGTATTCGCTCGTTCCCGTCGGGGATTCTCGTCTGGGGAGCACGTACGAACGCCGACGCGGCAAGCCCCTGGAGGTACCTAAACGTCCGACGGCTCTTCATCATGGTGGAGCAGTCCATCGTCAACAGCACGAACTGGATGATTTTCGAACCCAACAAGGAAGAGCTCTGGGGCCAGGTCAGGCGGGATGTTGGAGCTTTTCTGAGGAACGTCTGGAGGGACGGCGCTCTTATGGGACGAACTCCGGAAGAAGCATTCTTCGTAAAATGCGATGCGGAAACAAATCCGCCCGATATGGTCGATCAGGGAATACTGGTCACACTTGTAGGCCTAGCGCCTGTAAAGCCGGCCGAGTTCGTGATCTTCCGCATCGGCCAGACGAGCAGCGGCACGACCGTTGAAATGGTGTAACGAAGGGGTAATCAGAGGAGGCATACATGGCGGATCCGGCTAAAGATTCTCAAGCGAAAAGCGGTGCACAGCCCGGTGTCTTTATTGACCCTTACCGCTCCTACAATTTCAAACTCCTGATTGCCGGCGTAACCCAAGGGCACTTCACGTACTGCGGCAATATGGAAATCAACATCGAGCCCATCGCATACCGCGAAGGGGGGCAATCCCAGGTTGTCCATCGTCTTCCAGGGCCAGTGGATTACGGCGAGATCACATTGCGCTACGGGTTGACCGAGTCGCGGGAAATGTGGGACTGGATGATGACCGCCGTCCAGGGCAAGAAGGACTACGCCAAGAACGTTACGATCACATTGCTCGATGCGGACGGAGCGACTGAAGTCGTCCATTGGGACTTGGTAAACGCCTGGGTATGCAGCTGGCGGGGCGCTCTGCTCGACACCATGGGCCGCCAAGCGGCCATTGAGGAAATGAGGATATGCTTCGATACGCTCGATCGAGGCGAGAAATAGCAAGGTCTGGTCATGGGTACTCTTGCTTCCCTCGTGCAACACCTTCGCTACGGACTGGCGCGCTGGCTTGTGCCTGACATTCACGACTTGTTACTGCAGAGAATCGACGACGAGAACAATGCCGGCATTGGGGAAGCCCATCCGCGCATGTCGGAATCAGAAGTACCGTCCGAATTTGCGGTGTTGAGGCAGCAACCTCCGGAAGACTGGCTCGCACGCGTTCGCGAAGGCGCGCCACAATTGCTTGTCCCGGAGGACGCCGGTGGCGTGCCAAGCGTTCGATTGGACAACCTGGAGGACAGAAAAGGTCCTGTCGCGGATAACTCTCAACCGTCGAATCCGGTGGCTCCAATTCAAGCCCGATTGGATATGCCGTTAGACCCACATCGAATCAGCGACCGACAGCTCGACCAGCGAAAACGTTCTCCGAGAAGCAATTCCGGCACAAAATCCGAGCCCACACTCAAACGCAATACCCCAATGCAGTCGGGTCGGCAAGAACCTTTTCTGAAGAGTGATCCCGATGCAGAGACGGTGCCCACACTCGTACGCAGCGCGGCGCCGCTGCTCGATGATGCGCACCTGAGCCACAGACTTCCTCGACCCATGTCTCCAAAGATGCCAACGAGAGAGAGAATCGCAAACGCGCTGCACGCAGCGGCGCGCGCTGTGTCCGGCAAGGAATCGCGGACGAACCGGCAGCAGAAGTCCGCGGTTGAAATGGAAGCCGCCGAGGCCGCCGCCTCAAGGGTACCCATTGAGCGTGGGAGTCGCCCTGAGCCTCTACGACCGCGCGAACCAATGAAAGCCGTCGACCGGTCAACGACAGCGCGACACCCAGTGGCAAGAGCCACGCCAGATGTGGGAGGTCCCAAACAGCCGGCAAGATACACAGGTACCTCCCCACAGCAAGACCTGCGGCAACTCATAACACTTCCAGTTGTCACCCAGGACAAGCGCATGGTAGCGAATCTTGCGGCGAAGCGCTCACCGGACCAGTCGGACCGACCTTCTCCGGCTCCAGAGCGATCGGTTACACGCGTTGAACAGCACCAAGAGGCACCGACCCATCAGAAACGCACCACGGAACGCCAGCCCTATCAGTCCCTGACCGCTCCGCCAACCCATACTGTGAAGCTCCAGAAGACATCAGGAGATCTCGGGACCCGGACAAATACTAGTCGTGACGTGTGGCGAAACCATTCATATAACACCATATCGATGGGCCGCCCAGCGGTCGCCGACCGGATTTCCGGCCAGAGGCGGAGTCGAGCGAGCCGGTGGCCCGCACTGATGGCCCAATCTCAGAATCGGGAGTCACCGATCAAGGATCTACAGACTCAGCAGCGCCAAACACTGTTGAGGCGCGAGCAAGCGGGAGTTGACTAATGGAACGCGTCGCATTCATGGTGGAACAAACTGGCGACCGCATCCCGTGCATGCTCAACCCAGACAGCGTAGTTCTGCGGCGACTTGCCGGGGTGCAGCCCCGGCGAAGTAGTGGCGGGGCGCTTAGCCGCGGCGTCTTGGCGGATGATCCTCTGTTCTACACCGGCGGCGGCACCACTGAGGTTCTGCTTAACTTGCTGTTTGATGTGTCGCTGTCCGAGGCGGCGCAGCAGATTGATGACGTCCGCTCGATGACACGCCCGCTTTTTGAGTTGTCGCAGGGCAGGGCCAAGACATCCGGCCAGGCAGAGCTTCCTCTGGTTCGCTTTGTGTGGGGGAAGGCTTGGAACGTGCTGGGAGTGGTAAGCGCCGTCTCTGAACGGTTGGAATGTTTCACGTCTGAAGGCGCACCGCAACGCTCGTGGATGCGTATCCGAATGCTGCGAGTCGGCGAACCAGAGGAACCCGCACAGTCGCTGGACGAACCAATTGCTCCATCCGATATTTCGCCGGAGGAAGTGTCCGGGGAGGAATCTGACTTCTACTCGGTCACTGGCGAAGGGATGGGAGATGATTCTTCGACCGAGCGACTCGACCAAATAGCCTTTACCAAGTATGGAAGTTCATCCTGGTGGAAGTTGATCGCTGCGTTTAACAACATCGACGATCCGCTGAACGTCACGGCCGGCACCACTCTGCGGCTGCCGCCGAACACAGCTTAATGACGGAACGTGGAAGTGAAAAGCGGAGTGTACGGCAAAACTACCCATGAACCCAGTCATCGCAGCTCCGAAATTTCGAGTGGAAGTCGATGGCCTGCCGTTGTCCAATGACGCGCTGTACACGCTTCAGACTGTCCGGATACAACAAGTGCTCTCCAGCCCGACTCTCTGCGAGCTTACATTTAACAGCCCGCTACATTTGCAGAGCCTCGACGGTTTAAACGTCGGGGCACACGTTCTCGTGGAGGTTGGGATTTCTGCAGACACAGTCTTCGAGGGTGATGTCACGGCGCTCGAGTACGATTATCAACCTTCTCAGGGCGAGACGTTACGGGTACGCGCGTATGACAGTATACACAAGTTGCGCAAGCGGCAGACCGTGCGCATGCATGTACAGGTAACGCCAATGGACTTGGTGAAGGAACTGGTTGCGCCGCTCGGAATTGCGGTCGTGGGCGCCGAGACCGGACCTTCTCTTCGCAATGTAATGCAGCACGAGCAATCTGATCTGCGCCTGCTCCAAGAGATCTGTTTCCGACATGGCCTCTACTTCTTTCTTGTAGGTGACGCACTGCAATTGATGACGCTGTCGGGGCGTTCGTCGAACTTGACGCTCGAGCTCGGCGCTAACCTTATAGAGGCGAACGTCTCGGTGAATCTCGACCCAACGTGCGGCAGAATTGTGGCCTCCGGTTGGGACGCGCAGCGGATAGAGGCACATAACGCCAAAGTCGCCGAATCGAGAGTGGGCCGCGAGGTGGACATGAGCGCACTCGTCTCCGGCGACAAACCGGAACGAACGTTGGTTGATGAGTCCGCTCAAGATGACCAGCAAGCAGAGTCGATTGCACAGGCTGTTCTCGATTTCCGTAGTGCACGCGAGGTTACACTTACGGGCATTGCCGAAGGCGACAGCAGGTTATGTCCAGGAAAGGCCGTTGAGGTTAGCGGAGTGGCGTCTCGAGCCGAGGGCACATATGTCTTGACGTCGGTAACACATATGATCGACGGCCAACGAGGATATGTGGCTGAAATTTCCACTGACCCCCCGGAACCTCCGAGGCCGACCCGTTCCGCCGGGAGTCTGGCAACATGGGGCAAAGTCACCCAAGTTGATGATCCCGAGAAACTCGGTCGAGTGAAGGTATCGTTACCGACCTTTAACGACGTGGAAACTGATTGGCTCGCTGTTCTGTCAACGGGAGCCGGCACGGGCAAGGGTGTGATCGCCTTGCCTGCCCCTGGGGATCACGTTCTGGTGCTGTTCCTCAACCGTACGGATATGCAAGCTGTCGTACTCGGGGGCTTGTATGGGGCGGGTGGCCCACCTGACAGCGGAGTGGAAGACGGCAACGTACGGAGGTATTCCGTGCTGACGGCGGGTGGACAGAAACTGGTGTTCGATGACGTTGGTTGCAAATTACGGGTCGAGAACAAGGACGGCAGCTTTGTTGAGCTGGCACCGGAAAAATTGATGATTCATTCGCACACAGATTTTGAGATCGACGCACCAGGCAGAGCCGTCGTAGTGCGTGGAAAAACAATAGACTTTGTTCAGGCTTGAATGCTGCTGCTAACTGAAGATGCGTTGCTGGTTTGTAAGCATGAAGTGGGCAAGGTGAATATCGCCCCTACACAGGACTTTGTAATGATCAACCATCGGCTGATCCTGGTAGAAGCCAATCCGGAAGGACGCAGTATTTCAGGTTGTCCGTTAACATTTCCTTTCAAACCATGTTTGACGACGCTAAAGGTGCGAAAGGGATACTCGACGTTCATTCGCATCGGTACTAAGCCGGTGTGTCTCGACACCGTAATCGGGCTGACCGATGGCACACCGCCCGGAACTGTGGACTACATTGTGCGAAGGCCAGGGCAGAGCTTTGTAGGAGGTAGTGCATGAGCGTGCAGCGATACCGTGCGTGGCGTTTCGTGCACCCGGACCTGGATGCGTACCGGACTTCGCCTGGCCTGCAATTGACATCCACCGGACGTATCGCGATGGTGGAAGAGCGCGACTCGGTTCGGCAAGCTATCCTTCTTCTGTTGTCAACGCGCCCGGGCGAGCGCGTGATGAGGCCCACTTATGGCTGTGACCTTTGGCGACTGGTCTTCTCATTCAACGACCTCACTACAGCAGGATTGGCCATCCATTATGTCCGCCACGCTCTGCAACGCTGGGAGCCGCGCATAGAGGTCATTCATCTT
>Ga0335085_10013526_pt1 | contig 11957 bp, 9 predicted proteins | sample Lox_Sample_45_FD_206712 | JGI IMG/M metagenome (GOLD analysis project Ga0335085, IMG submission 206712) | Soil microbial communities from Loxahatchee National Wildlife Refuge, Florida, United States - Lox_Sample_4.5 | ecosystem: Environmental > Terrestrial > Soil > Wetlands | place: USA: Florida...
CGGGCTACCCCTTCACGCCATTTGTCTTCGTCCTGGCCGCTGCCGCCATTGTCGGCAACGCCATCTACGCCGCCGTCAAAGACCCGCACCAATTCACTTATCTCCTTGTCGCCATCGTCCTCATGCTCCTCGGCCTCCCCGGCTATTTCTTTTGGTCCCGCCGCAAGCCGTAACGGCTTTCCGTTTCAGCAAGCCGTTAAATGTCCAATGTGGCGCTGGCTTTTATGCCAGCCCTTTATTTGATAGCCAGGGAGTATCTCACGTGTGGCACAGCCATTCCTGGCTGTGCTCTTCGAGCGCCCCTTACAGCAACGACAAAGGGTCCATGTCCACCAGCACAGCCGTCTGCGGAATCTCCTTCGCGTCGCAAAACGCCATCGCTCCGCTCAGCAACTTGGTTATCACCGACCTCTTCGGCGACTTCAACAGAAATTGGAAGCGGTGCTCCTTTTTCAACCGTGCCAGCGGCGCCGACGCCGGCCCCAAAATCCGGATGCCTTTCCCATCCGACGGCGCAAAATATTCGGAGAGTTGCCGCGACCACCGGATCGCGTTTTCCAGATTCACATCGCGCACAATCACGTTCGCCAGCGACGTGAACGGCGGATATGCCATCATCCGCCGGTAGTGCAGTTCCCTCTCGTAGAACGCCGGGTAATCCTGTTTCACCGCGTCCTGGATCGCGTAATGCTCCGGATAATACGTCTGGATCAGCACGCGCCCCGGCAGTTCCCCGCGTCCCGCGCGCCCCGCCACCTGCGTCAGCAATTGAAACGTCCGCTCCGCCGCCCGAAAATCCGGAAAACTCAACGATGAATCCGCCGAAATCACGCCCACCAGCGTCACCCGCTGAAAATCGTGCCCCTTCGCCAGCATCTGCGTGCCCACCAGAATATCCAGCGCGCCGCCGGCAAACGCTCCCAGCGTCTCCTGATACTGCTGCTTCGTGCGCACCGTGTCGCGGTCCAGCCGCCCAATTCGCGCGCCGGGGAACTTCTTGCGCAGCCGTTCCTCCAGGTGCTCGGAGCCTTCGCCGAAAAAATAGACATACTTCGAATCGCATTTCGGACAGGTCTTCGGCACCACCCGGGTGTAGCCGCAGTAGTGGCACTCCAGGCGGTTCCGGTTCTTGTGATATGTCAGCGAAATGCTGCAATTCGCGCACTGTACCGAAGCGCCGCAGCTCCGGCACAACACCGACCAGGAATAACCGCGCCGGTTGATCAGGATCAGCGCCTGGGTCTGGAATTGCAGGCACTCCGCAATGCCATCTTGCAGCACTTTCGAAATTGGGCTGGTCTGGTGCGTCTTCTGGAACTCCGCTCGCAAATCCACGATCTCGACCGCCGCCAGGGAACGGTTCTCCACGCGCGCCGCCATGGTCAGCAGTTCGTATTTCCCGCTGGTCGCGTTGTGATACGTCTCCATCGCCGGCGTCGCCGAGCCCAGCAGCGCCACCGCATTTTCCAGCTTGGCCCGCACAATCGCCACGTCGCGACCGTGATATCGCGGCGTTTCCTCTTGCTTGAAGCTGTTCTCTTGCTCCTCGTCTACGATCACCAGGCCGAGATTCTCGAGCGGCGCAAAAACCGCAGAGCGTGTGCCCACGACCACCCGCGCCTGCCCATTCCGCACGCGCCACCATTCTCGCGCCCGCTCCACGTCGCTCAGCGCCGAGTGCAGCACCGCCACGCCCTCAAATTGCGCCCCAAACCACGCCCGGCACTGCCGCCCGATCCACAGCGTCAACGCAATCTCTGGCACCAGAATGATCGCCGTCTTCCCACGCGCCAGCGTGTCCTGCACGCTTCGCAGGTAAACTTCCGTCTTCCCGCTGCCCGTCACGCCGTGCAAAAGCTGCACGCCAAACTCGCCCAGCTCAAATCGCGCGCGCACCGCGCCAAACGCCCGCTCTTGCGCCTCATTCAGCGAGTGCGACGGCGCTTCGTACCCCACGTCGAACGGGTCATCCGCCGGATCAATCCTCTCTTCCCAGCTCTCCAGCAACCCATCGCGCAGCATCCGCTCAATCAGCGCCCGCGAAACACCCGCTAGTTTCACCAACTGCGGCAGCGGCAACGCCCCACGCTCCGTCTCGAGCAGCGCTCGAATCCGCTCCTCTTTAGGGTGTAGGGGCGGCTTTACGCCGCCTTCTTCCGGCGCCGCGTCATGGCGACCTCCCTTCCACGCCACCACCGTCTGCACTTTGCGCTTGCGCCCCTGCAGCGTCTCTTGCAACTGCACGTAACCCCGCCGCTGCAACCGCTGCAATCCTCCCGGCGAAATTCCCAGCTTGCCCGCCGAGGAAATCGTCAGCACCCCCTTTTTCCCCAAAAGTTTCAGAAGGAAATCGGCTTCAGCGCCCGGCAGATCCGTAAGAAACTTGCCATCTTTAAAGTCACTCGCGAGCGTTTTCCCCGCCTCCGTCAACACCACCTGCCGCTTCAACGCCAGTTCCGTTACAGGTGGCAGCATCCCTCGGAACACTTCGCCAACCGGCGCCAGGTAATACCCTGCGATCCACTGCCCAAGTTCCAGCAATTTCGGGGTCAGCGCGGGTATCAGATCGAGCGTCTTCTCAATCTCCCGAATTTTTGTTTCCGCCGGCGCCTTCTCTGTAAGCTCCACCACTACGCCCACCAGCGATTTCTTCCGAAACGGCACCAAGACGCGCGAACCAGGCTGCACCTGGTCACGCAACTCTCCCGGAATCGCATAGGTAAACGTGTTGCGCAGCGGTACGGGCAACGCAACGTTGCAATAGGCAGCACTCATTTCGTGTGTAGTGTAACAGCACCGGTAGCACAGCCATTCCTGGCTGTGCTCTTCCTCTGTGCCCTCTGCGTTCTTTCTCTGTGGTCTCTGTGTAAAAAAAGCCAGAATGGACGGTAACTTACCGGCTAATCAACGTAATCCCCGCAAAAACCGCCGTAATCCCCAGCCACTGCACTCGCGACACGCTCTCTCGCAAAAATATCGCCGCCAGCCCCACGGTCACCGCTCCATACAACGACGCCAGCACGCTCACCACCGAAGTCTGCTCGCGCATCATCCCAAAATTATTGAAGACGTATGCGCTGGTATCAAGCAAGCCCACCCCCAAAATCCAAGGCACATCCCGCCGCAACGGCACGGCCATCGATTGCCGGAATGCCAGAATCACCAGCGCCGTTGCCAGCACACTCGTCAACCGGATCACCCACACGGACGGCGCGCTCCCCAGCATCGGCACCACACGCAACCCCAGCAACCAGAACATCACCCCAAATCCAACCGCCGACAGCAACGCCCATTCCACGCCCAGCCGGCTCTTCCCCGGCCGCCTCGCCTCATCCAGCGCATTCGCATCGTCCGCCACGTGCTCGCCGCGCGCCACCAGGACCACACCCGCAATCGTCAGCAGCAATCCGACCAGTCTCACCGGCGTCAGCCGCTCTCCCGTGAACGCCGAGAGCATCATCGTCAGCACCGGGTAGCTTGCCGAAATCGGCGCCACGATGGACAACTTTCCAATCTCAAAGGAACGATAGAGCGCCAGCGTCGAAGTCGTGTTCAGCAGCCCCGCCGCAACTCCCCAAGCCCACGGCCGCCAGCCGCCCCCGGCAAACAATGGACCCCAGCCACCCAGCAGCCGCATCACCAGCGTCAGCAGGCAAAATCCGCACACTTGCATGTACAGCATCGTGCGGAACGCCCCCAGCTTCCGCGTCGCATAACGCGCGAACAGGTCCGCGGAGCCCCAGCACAACGCCGTGGCCAATCCAAGAAGAATTCCCATGATGAATGTTCAGGATTTCGTTTTCTTTGGCAGTGCCAGGCCCAATTCTGCCATGACTTTCTGCAGGTCTTTCCAAACGTCAGCCTTCGCAGGAGGATTCCGCAGCAGGTACGCCGGGTGATACGTGGCCATCAGCTTGCGCCCGCGCCACTCCAGCCACACGCCGCGATATTGCGAAATTCCGCGCGTGGTGTTGAGTATTGTCTTCGCCGCCACTGCGCCCAGGCAAACGATCACTTTCGGCTGAATCACGTCAATCTGACGAAGCAGAAACGGCGAACACGTGCTCACTTCATCCGGCTCCGGCGTGCGATTCTCCGGCGGCCGGCACTTCACTACGTTGCAAATGTAAACGTCGCGGCGCTGCAATCCCATCGCCTCGATCATCTGCGTCAGGAGTTTTCCCGCGCGCCCCACAAAGGGAAGCCCTTGCATATCTTCATCGGCGCCCGGCCCTTCGCCCACGAACACCAATTGCGCCTTTGGATTACCGTCGCCAAACACAAGTTTGTTGCGCCCCTTGTGCAGCTTGCACCGCGTGCAATCGCCAATGTCCTCGCGAATCTTCAGCAGCGTGTCGTTCGTGATCTTGTCCACGGCTTCAAATAGCGATGGTCCCGCGGGCGGCACAACAATGGGGACGGGTGAGGCCGCAGACGCCACCTTCGCTGGAGCAGCCTTCGGCATCGCTTTCGGCAAAGTAGTCTCCTCGGCAATCCGCCGCGGCAAAGCCTCGGTCACGCTCGCTTCTTCGATGGCGGCCCCATTTCCGCTACCCACGCGATCCTTGTAGAAGAGGCGAATACCCAGGTCCTCGTAGTAGCGGAGCCGGTCTTCGATTTCTTGCTGTAAAGAAGGAGAGAAACGTTCAGCCATGGTCAGGTCTAGTCGCCCGCGCGATGCGAAGCTGGCTTGCTGCGCAGCACGCCGCGCACGCGCAATACTTCATCCAATATGCGCTGTGCCACTTCGGCTTTGCTCCATCGTGGCAGGGGCAGGTCGCGTCCATCTCGCGAGAAAATGGTCACAATATTCGTATCCACGTCAAACCCCGCACCTTCGGCGGTCACGTCGTTCGCCACAATCAGATCCGCGTTCTTCTTTTCCAGCTTCTTTCGCGCATTCTCGGCCACGTGGTCCGTTTCTGCCGCAAAACCCACTACCACGCGGTCACCTTTTTCGCGCGCCACGGTCGCCAGAATGTCCGGATTCGGCTCCAACCGGATCGTCAGCTCATCCTTCGTCCGCTTGATCTTCGTTGTCGCTGGCTCGGCCGGGCGGTAATCTGCCACCGCTGCCGCAAACACCGCAATCGTCGCCTGAGCAAACCTCGTTTCGACGGCCCGCAGCATTCCCTCGGTTGTCCGCACATCCACTCGTTCCACGCACTCCGGCGTATCGAGCGCCGTCGGCCCGCTGATCAAAACCACTTTCGCCCCGCGCCGCGCCGCTGCTTCCGCAACCGCATAACCCATCTTCCCCGACGACCGGTTAGTAATAAATCGCACCGGATCCAGGTCCTCGCACGTCGGTCCCGCCGTCACCAGCACCGTTTCTCCGGCAAGGTCTTTTCCCGCCTGCAAAACTTCCTGCACGGCTTTAAGAATCTCTTCCTGCGCCGCCAGCCGTCCCGGCCCAGTCATCCCGCAAGCCAGATAGCCCTCGCCCGGCTCCACAATCCGCACGCCGCGTTTTCGCAGCGCCGCCAGATTCTCCTGCGTCGCCGGATGCTGCCACATATTCACGTTCATGGCAGGCGCCACAACCACTGGCGCGGTCGAGGCCAGGTACAGTGTGGAAAGAAAGTCGTCCGCCAACCCGCGCGCGAATTTCGCCAGGATATCCGCCGTCGCGGGCGCCACCAGCAGCAGATCGGTCCGCTGCGCCACGGCGATATGTTCAATCGCCGACTCCAGATTCGCGTCGCCGCCATCCGAATTTGCAAACAAATCCGTGATGACCTTCTGCCCGCTGAGTGCGGCAAAGGTCAGCGGCGTGATAAATTCCCGAGCCGCTTTCGTCATCACGACTTGTACGGTGTGCCCCTCGGTTTGCAGGCGGCGGACAAGCTCCGCGGACTTGTAAGCCGCGACTCCGCCGGTAACGCCGAGGGTAATACGCATGGAAAATTCGCCGGCCTACTTCCGCCGCTTCCCGCCGTCCTTCTCGTCTTCGCTGGGCATCAGGTCCGTGAAGTCATACTCGATCAGACCCTGGTTCACTTCTTCGCAGGCGATCCGCGTAGCCTTTTGCGTGCGCTGATTTTCCACCATCGGCGGCGCTCCGGCCATGATCTGCCGCGCGCGCCTCGCCGCCAGCACCACATACGCAAACTGGCTCTCGGGAGCTTTCGTTTGCACGCTCATGAGTGTCTTACCCTCCAAACGACGCCAGAACTTGATTTACCAACTCGCGGCGCCGCGCGCTGGAGCAGCGCAACGCCGTCACAATGGCCTGTGTTTCTTTTCCTGCGCGCTCTACGTCGTCGTTCACCACGCAAAAATCGTAAAACTTCTCGCTGGCCACAATTTCGTCGTGTGCCTTCGCCAGCCGCCGCGCAATCTCGTCGTCTGCGTCCGTTTTCCGGCTGCGCAGCCGCCGTTCCAGCTCCTGGCGCGAGGGAGGAAGTATAAAGATTGCCACCGACTCCGGCAACTTTTCCTTCACCTGCGCCGCGCCCTGAACGTCAATCTCGAGGACCAGGTCTAGGCCCTTGGCCCTCGACTCCTCCAGCCATTTTTTCGGCGTGCCGTAGGAATGGTTCCCAAACACGCGCGCATATTCCAGAAATTCACCTCGGGCGACCATGGCGTCGAACTGCTCGGACGTAACGAAATCATAGCATTTCCCACTCGCCTCCGTCGCCCGCCGTGGCCTGGTGGTACACGACACCGAGGGCATCGTCCCCGGCATCTCCAGAATCTTCTGTACCAGCGTCGATTTTCCCGATCCCGACGGCCCTGACACTATCAGTACCAACGGTTGCAATTTCGCCGGCTCGCTCATTCGATGTTCTGGACCTGTTCCCGCAATTTCTCGATCTCCGCCTTGATTTCCAGCGCCAGGCTGGTGATCATTAGCGCTTCGCTTTCCACTCCCGGCGTTTTCGAAAGCATCGTGTTCGCTTCCCGGTGCATCTCCTGCAGTAGAAAATCCAGCTTCTTGCCCAGCTCGCCCGCTCCGTCCAGCAGCTTCGCGAACTGCTGCAGGTGGCTCCGCAGCCGGTCGAGCTCCTCGCTGATGTCGCTCCGCTCCGCTAGCAATGCCGATTCCTGCGCCAATCGCGCCGGATCGATCGGCGCACCGTTCAGCAATTCCTTCAGTCGCGATTCCAGCCGCCGCGCAAACGCCGGCCGCAGGGTGTTCATTAGCCCGCGCACTTTTTCCGTCTGCTCGCCAATGTGCGCTACCCGGGAACGAAGCTCCTCCGTCAGGTGCCGTCCTTCCGTTCGGCGCATCTCGTCCATGCGCACCAGCGCATCACCCAGGCACGATTCTAGCGCCTTCCCCAGCGCCTCCTGCTCTTCTTCGGAATCCGGAAGCGCCGGCGCCAACCCTCCAATCACACCGGGCAGTCGCAACAGTGAAACGATATCCAACTCTTCTTTTCCGCCCGTCTGCTGGCGCAATTCATCTGCCGCCCGCAAATACGCCTGCAGCAGTTCCCGGTTCACGTGTACCGGCGCCGCTTCCCCAGGCTCCACATTCACGTGAATGTCCACGTGTCCACGGTGGATGTGATTCTTCACGACTTGGCGCAACCTCAATTCGTACGGCTCCAGCGAATCCGGCATCCTCAGCTTGATGTCCAGAAAGCGGTGATTCACGCTTTTCACGCTGATGCGAAGTGCCCAGCCCGCGTGTTCGCTCCGGGCCATGGCGTATCCCGTCATGGACCGGCACTCCAGTTTTGCTGGAGTTTCCTGCCGTGCTTCCATTCCCGTTTTTGGCGTCATGAAGTTTTGCTCGATTTCAGCGTCTCGCCGCTCGGCACTGCGGCGGGGGCCACCGCATCCTGATCCGCAAATTGTAAATCGTGCAGCCGGGCGTAGCTGCCGCCTTGGGCCAGGAGTTCCGCGTGCGTCCCGCGCTCGCGAATCTGCCCGTCCTCCAGCACTAGAATTTTATCGGCTTTGCGGATAGTTCCCAAGCGGTGCGCGATCACAAACGTGGTTCGCCCCACCATCAGGTTGCTCAGAGCCTTCTGCACGTACATCTCCGATTCGGAGTCGAGTTCCGAAGTCGCTTCGTCCAGAATCAGAATCGGTGAATCCTTCAAGATCGCTCGCGCAATCGCGATGCGCTGCCGCTGCCCGCCGCTCAACCGCGTCCCGCGTTCGCCGATAATAGTTTCATAGCCCTGGGGCAATTCCTGAATGAAATCATGCGCCAGCGCTGCTTGTGCCGCCTGCTCCACTTTCTCGCGGCTCACGTTTTTCTGCCCGTAACAAATGTTGTTCCACACCGTGTCGTGAAACAGGATATTTTCCTGCGTCACCATGGCGATCTGCCCGCGCAGCGAGCTCAGTTTCACTTGGCGAGTGTCCAGGCCATCCACGAGAATCGCTCCCGAGGTCACTTCGTAAAATCGAGGAATCAGATTGACCAGGGTGGTTTTTCCCGCTCCGCTCGACCCCACAAATGCCACCACTTCGCCCTTGCGTGCCGTGAAGGAAATGTCCCGTAGCACCAGCGCGGAATCGTAGGAAAAACTCACGTTGTCAAACTCAATTTCGCTCGAAAGAGGCGCCAGCTCGATGGCACCGGCCGCGTCGCGCTCCTCTTCCTTCAGGTCCAGATAAGCGAAGACCTGGGTCGTCGCGCCCTGCGCCTGCTCAAACTGCTGGTACACCGCGCCCATGCGCTTCACCGGCTCATACGCCTTGAATAGCGCGTAAACGAAAGTGAGAAACAATCCCACCGTCAATTGCTCGTGCCGGATGCGGTCGCGCGCGTAGAGCAACAGCAGCGAAATCACCACCGGCAGCAGCAAGTCCATCATCGGCGAACTCACCGCCTGCGTGCTCACCCACCGCATCGTTTCCCGCAGCAGCCTCCGCGCCGCTGCCCGGAACTTCCCAATCTCGAACTCCTCCATCCCAAACGCTTTCACTACGCGGTTTCCGGCCACGGTTTCCTGTAAAATCTGGTTCAATTCGCCCAGCTTGTTCTGCGTGCTTTCTACCGAACGCCGGATCCGCCGCCCCAGCTTCCCGATCGGCCAGATGATCAGCGGCAGGAATATTCCGCAAGCCAGCGTCATCCGCCAGTCCACGTAGAACAGCACGAACACAAAGGCAAGAAATGCGAACGTCTGGCGGAAGACTTCCGCCAGGTACTCGGAAAGCGCCGGCTTCGCCCGTTCCACATCATTAATGACAGCCGACATCACCCGGCCCGTTGGCTGGTGCTGAAAAAATCCAATCGGCTGGCGTAGGACCTTCGCGTAGACCTCGTTCCGCAAATCCGTCAGCGCCCGCAGCCCCACAAATTGCACCAGGGTGCTCCCGCCAAATTCCGCCAGCGACCTCACGACAAAAATCGCCAGCAATGAAATGGACACCACGGCCCAAACGTTGTGAATGCTGTGCGGAAAGAAATGATTCAGATAAACCGCGGAACCATTGGGAAACCGGAAGAGCAGCACGTCCGAGTCCGGCGCGAAGGGATTCAGCACGCGGTCGAAGATCGGCTTGATCATCAACCCGATCACCGCTTCGGCCACGCCCACTACCAGCAGGAGCAGTACGCCCGTGGCCATGGAAAACCGGTACGGCGCCGCGTAGTGCAACAACCTCTTCAATTGTGGCGATAAAAAGGAACCCACTCCCTGCTCCTCACCCGGCCCCGACCCCATCCTCCTTGGTACGCTATGCGGCCCCAGCGCGATGTGTCAAGTTTTCGAGTTAGTCTTTCGTCTCGGATTGATTCGAGTTGTAATATAAGTCCTCAAAACCGTGAAAAGCCAACCCAGCTTTCGACTGAGCGATTATTGCTGTCAAGCGGCTGATAAGTTGATTGATCCTAATCTGGCCAGTCTCCACGATCTGATAATCTCGCGCCGCGGAAGGAACATTCTTCGATTCTCACCGTTGGGCAACAGCCCAATAGAACCAAAGGTGGCTCTTGTCGGAATTACACCGGGTAGTCAAAGCGAGCTCTTTTCCGACTGCTTCGCTCATACCCTATCGAGATTGCTGCAAAGAAAGCTGCCTTTGCCAAAGGCCAGGATCAGATCAAAGAACTACTTGCAGCCCACAGTTTCGCAAAGCAACTTGGCATTGACCTCCGTGGCAACCTTAACGAAAACCCGGCCCTCCTTACTACGTCGCTCGTAAAGTGCTGCTTGATGATAGATAGCAGTTACAAATATAAAGCTCCTGATGTTGCTGCGAACCCTGAAGCCAAGTTTTGTGCTTGCAATCGATTTGTTGCCGATGTGAGGAAATTCCCGACCTTGCAGTGGATCGTAATCTTCGGCGACGCTGGTTGGCAGGCTATTAATCTACTAACCCGGATTTCTCACCAGAAGTAAACAACTGCAGCAGATGGGAGTAGAAAAAGGCCGTTTTCTCAGGCATAACTGCGTTGTTCAGGACGTAGTAAATGCCGAAAGGAAACGGCCTTCCATGACAGAGTGTAACCAGACAGTCTTCCCATTTGAAGCGCATTTTTCGCGGCAGTTGGAAGCTCGCTTCGATGGCTCGGCGATGAGCACCGACGGCGGGGCGTTGCTGTTGCGCGCCGTGGACAGGAAAGTCCGGTTGATGCAGCGGGTGGCGGATTGCTTCACCGACGCACGCGATCCCGAGCGCGTGGAGCATACTCTTCCCGAGTTGCTGGCGCAGCGCATCTACGGCTTGGCGCTGGGCTATGAAGACCTGAATGATCACGAAGAGCTGCGTCACGATCCGCTGCTGGGCGTGCTGGCGGGCAAGCGCGAGCTGGAACAGCCGCTGGCCGGCAAGAGCACGCTGAACCGCTTGGAATTGACGCCGGCCGGCGCGCCGCACCGCTATCACAAGATTACCTACTCGGCCCAAGCGCTCGATGCGCTGCTGGTGGAGATCTTTCTGGAGGCGCACCAGCGGCCGCCACAAGAAATCGTGCTCGATCTAGACGTCACCGACACGCCGCTGCACGGGGAGCAGGAAGCTCGTTTCTTTCACGGCTACTACGGGCACTACTGCTACCTGCCGCTGTACATCTTCTGCGGAGGGCATTTGTTGTGTGCCCGCTTGCGGCCCTCGAATCAGGATGCTAGCGCAGGCAGTGTCGCGGAAGTCGCACGCATCGTGCGGCAGCTTCGTGGTCGCTGGCCACATGTGCGCATCATCCTGCGCGCCGACTCGGGTTTCTGCCGTGAGGAGTTGCTGGCCTGGTGCGAGAACCACCAGGTGCACTACGTTTTCGGCTTTGCGCGCAACCCGCTCCTGCGGCGCAAGATCGCTTCGCAGATGCGCCAGGCACGGCGGGAACACCAGCGCAGTGGCAAGGCCGCGCGCGTGTTCACGGAGTTCTCCTACCGCACGCGCAAGAGTTGGTCCTGCTCACGCCGTGTGGTGGCCAAGGCGGAATATCTGCAAAAGGGCGAGAACCCGCGCTTCGTGGTTACTTCGCTGGCGGCGCAGTCCTGGCCAGCGCAGAAACTCTATGAACAACTCTACTGCGCCCGCGGCGAAATGGAGAACCGCATCAAGGAACAACTCAGCTTGTTCAGCGACCGCCTGAGCACGGAAACGATGCGCGCCAATCAGTTGCGCCTGTACTTTTCGTCGTTGGCCTACGTGCTGCTGCAGGCGCTGCGACGGCTGGCGCTGGCGGGCACGGAGTGGGCCAGCGCCCAGGTGGAAACCATCCGTCTACGCTTGCTGAAGATCGCCGCCGAAGTGCGCCTCAGTGCGCGGCGCATCTGGGTGCGCTACTCGCGCGCCTATCCCTGGAAAAGCTTCTTCGCCGCGGCTCACGCGGCCCTGAGCGGCTGAAGTCGACTGACCTACCAAACTTTCGTCAAGCGCATAGCTCCCCACGGTGAATTCTGCCCAAAACGCCCTCAAGCTCTTTGCGCACAACACCGCGACGCCTTGCTAGCCCCTCTTGGTCGCGCCCATCGATGAACCTCTGCGAATGGCAGCTGAAAACCGCCTTCTTCCCCACCACTCGTGAGAAATCCAGGCTA
>Ga0335085_10013528_pt1 | contig 11956 bp, 10 predicted proteins | sample Lox_Sample_45_FD_206712 | JGI IMG/M metagenome (GOLD analysis project Ga0335085, IMG submission 206712) | Soil microbial communities from Loxahatchee National Wildlife Refuge, Florida, United States - Lox_Sample_4.5 | ecosystem: Environmental > Terrestrial > Soil > Wetlands | place: USA...
TTCAAGCTCCTCAACGACATTTCCTGGGTAAAACCCAATCCTCCTCCCAATCTCTCCTGTCGCTATTTCACCCACGCCACGGAAACCATCATCTGGGCCGCGCGCGACAAAAAATCGCGCCACACCTTCAACTACAAGCTCATGAAGGAACACAACCGCGGCAAGCAGATGAAATCCGTCTGGGAAATCAAGCCGCCCGAATCCTGGGAAAAACGCTTCGGCAAGCATCCCACCCAAAAACCCGTCGCCCTCCTCGAACGCATCCTCCTCGCCTCCTCCCACGAAGGCGACCTCGTCCTCGACCCCTTCTCCGGATCGGGTACCACCCTCCTTGCCGCGCTCAAACTCCGCCGCACCGCTGTTGGATTAGAACTTTCTTATGACTATCTCGCGCTCACACTCCAGCGCATCACCGCGAATCTCCTCCGCGTACAACTTTCTTTCTCCACGCTTCACTTTTCGCTTGATCTCTTCACCGGTTCCGAGGATCGATCAGATCGCGCATCCGAATGTAGTGGCCGACCTTTAGGTCGGCAAGCGAGCGCCAGCGAGCGCTCTCCCATGTCCGCCAACCTCCAACTTGTCCAAACCGAACTCCGCTTCTACTTCATCGGCCGCCAGAACCGCTCCGTAATCTTCTCCGTCCTCGCCCCTACTCTCGACGATGCCCTCCAACAATTCCGCCTCTCCGGCCACTCCCCGAGCGACGCCCTCTTCATCATCAAATCCGAAACCCAAATCTTCCTTCTCTAGTGGTATAGACGCACCTTCTTTTGCCTCTCGCACGTTCGTGATCTAATCCGCAGTATGGACCTCAACATGCCCACGGAGGGGTTTGAAAAATACAAAAGTCCGTCCCAAAGGGCACGAGTTAGCACAGAACCCTGGGCTGCGGCAAACCTCTACTGCCCTGCATGTGTTTCTCCGCGGATAGAGCCACTTCCGACAAATACACGCGCGCACGATTTCATTTGCCCAAACTGCCGCGGAAAGTTCCAGCTGAAAAGCAAATCATCAAACTTTGGCCGCCGCATACGGGATGGAGCATTTGATGCGATGAGTGAGGCAATATCATCTGGCCACACGCCAAACCTCTTCCTGCTGCGTTATAGAAAATCAGATTTCAAGGTCTCCGATGTCTTGCTCATCCCTCACTTTGCTTTTTCCTCCTCCATGCTTGAAAAATGCAAACCACTTTCCCCCAATGCAAAACGTGCTGGATGGATAGGGTGCAACTTCCTGCTGGACCGCATCGCCACCGACGCAAGAATCGGGGTAATCCGGGAGGGTATTGAAATCGAGTCGAGAATAGTCCGCGAAAAATATAAACGTCTGAAGCCCTTGGAAGCGGTAAAGTCTGAAAAAAGAGGTTGGACCCTCGACGTGCTAAATGCTGTTCGCTCACTTGGCAAATCTGAGTTTGTGCTCGACGAGGTCTACAACCTCGAAGACTTTCTTGCCGAGCTCCACCCGAAGAATTCGAACGTCCGCCCCAAAATCCGCCAGCAACTCCAAGTCCTCCGCGACTTAAGCCTCCTCACCTTCCTCGGTGATGGCTGTTACCGCCTGGTCTGAAGACTCCGCGGCATTAGGCCTTTGTGGCACAGGCATTCCTGCCTGTGCTGCCGCAATCCCCTGACCATCCCACACAAAAGCTCGCTGTCCCCAATGTTTTCCCCTAGAATCCCTTTCTGTTTCTCTCAAGGAGTGCACAGGCAGGGATGCCTGTGGCTTTGGATTTTTTCACCCCAGCTTGAGATTTCATGACTTTCTATCGCCGCAATCTCCCGCACTGGCATCCCGAGGGAAAGACCATCTTTCTCACCTGGAGACTCTTCGGCTCCCTGCCCGCTTCCTTTATGAAGAAATGGCCCACTCCCGCGCGAAGGACTGCTACGAACAGAGATTGCATCGCCTCGCAATCTGCCTTGGAAGAAAATTTTCCCCAACTCGATGACGCACTGGACGCGGCCAGATCCGGCCCCCTCTGGCTCGCCGACCCGGAACTCGCTGCCTACGCCGAGTACCCCATCTGGCATGGCGCCGATCTTGGCCGCTTCCACCTGCACGCCTACGTTGTCATGCCCAACCATGTTCATGCTTTGTTGGACCCATGCGTCCCTCTCGCCAAAATCACTGGCGCCATCAAAGGAGTGGCTGCTCGCGACGCCAACGCCGCGCTTGGGCGCACCGGCAAACCATTTTGGCAGGACGAATCCTTTGACCACTGGATCAGAAACCCCGAAGAATTTGCGCGAGTGCGGGATTACATCGAATGGAACCCGGTCAAGGCCGGGCTGGTGTCCAGCCCGGAGGATTGGAAATGGTCCAGCGCGGGCAGCCCGTACTTCAGGCGCGGGCCAAAATCAGCCTCACTCAGGAAAGGCCCATAGGACGGCGAGCCGCGCGGTTTCTCCGCGTGTTGGCCCTGGAGCGGAGGGATCGCGGCAATAGCGCTCCGTAGGACTCAACACCCGAGAGCCTTCATGTCTTCAAGCGCAGTTGCCTGACTCACGTTCCGACCCTCTCCGCCCGCGTCATTTCCGGCTCTCGTTCAACCAGCGCCTTCATCCGCTCAACAAATTTCAACGTGTGCGGCAATCCGGCGTGGGTCTCGAACGCCGCCTCATCCTTCCACACCGAATGGATGTAAAACACCCTTCCGCCCCGCAGCGCACGGTATGCCTCAATCCTCACGCAGCCTGCCTCTTCCCGCGAAGGACCCATCACCTCCCGCAACGCCTTTTCCGCCCCAGCCTCCGTGCCTTCCCGCACCACAAATTTCCCAAAGAAATCCATCTCCCTCACCTCCTTCTCCTCTACTCCTCTTCCCGCCACTCCCTCCGCTGCCCTACGCCTGCCCCGAGCAAAGTCGAGAGGCGGAGTGAACAATTCTCCTCGCAGATCTCTTCGCTCTCCGGTTCGAATCCATCGCGTTCGAACCACGGTATTATATGATTACTATTGACAACAAGTAATTCTTATGGTAACTTGTCGCGTGCAAACTCGACCTCACCTCCGGCCATCTCCGCTATCAAACCTCACTTTTCTCCTAACCCCCGCACTTTCTGCGCTTCCAGGTGACTCGTCCGCAACTCCATTCATTTCTGCACTTACGCAAAAGCAGGGGGGTACCCCCCTCTCCTTCCGGAATTCCTTCCGATCTTCGCTGGAGTGCCCTCACCTCGCCACTCTCTCCGCGCATTCGGTAACCTCTGTGACAAAACCTCTGTTCCACCCCATTCCGTTCCCTCCGCAACTTGCAGCCTGTCGATTGCCGTCAGTGAGCCTCTCTCTAAGTCCTTTCACTACGTCTCTTACGCGAACCCCCGGGGGTGTACCCCTCCCGAAAGGCGTATTGCCAGACCAGAATGCCATGGCCGAAGACTGGCAAGAGCTTCCGGTCTCGAATATCGCAGCACAAGCAAATCGCGCTGGACCTGCGCTACAAGGGGAATTACGCGGGTGGAGAAAAACTGGGTGGCAAGGGGGTATAAGTAGGAGAGAATGCGCAGGCAAGCGGAAGGAGGTGCGGCGTGAGAATGGAACGAGGATCGCGGGGGCAAGCGAAGGCAATCTGGAGCTTCGCGGGGATTGCAGCCCTGGCGGCGTTGGTGGCGGGTATAGGGGCGCGGGCGCAGGGCGAGTCCGGGAAATTTGCGCCGCCGGACGTGACCGCCGCGAACGGCATCGCGTTTCCGATGGATGCGGCAAAGGCGGGGATGGTGTCGTTCGTGGTTCGCATGGACCCGGGTGGAAACGTGCAGGAGTTGCAAGTGCTGCAGGACACGCCGCCGCTGACGGCACCGGCGCGCGAGGGCTTGAAGAAGTGGACGTTCCAGCCGGCGAAGGTGAACGGAAACAGCGTAGCGTCGATTTTTCCGGTGCACGTGGTGTTCAACCCGTACAACCCGGGTGGCACGTCGGTGACGGGTGGCGGGCCGCGGGTGCCGCCGGCGGTGCCGTCGAACCTGAGCAACTGGCTGCCGCCACAGGTGCGGATGGCGTCGTACGCGTTTTATCCGCCGAACAGCCAGGTGCAGGGGACGGTGGTGCTGTCAGTGAGCGTGGACAAGTGGGGGCACGTGTCGGGAATTCGCGTGGTGTACGGCGTGCAGCCGCTGGTGGAGGCGGCGACGGAGGCCGTGAAGCAATGGGGATTTCAGCCGGCGATGCGGAGTGGGGAGACCGGGCCGGGAAAATTGTGCATCGCGTTTGTGTTTCAGAGGAATTTGAGCTGAGGTCAGGTGGTAAGGCGGTCGGGCGAGATGGGGCGGAGCGTGGCGAGGGAGAGGGAGTAGAGGGCGTTGAGATCAGGGTCGGAGACGGAGAGACGGAGTTTGGATTGCGGCGGGTGGTAGACGCGCGCAGTGAGGGCGAGGGTATTGTCGGCGAAGCATTCGATGACGGACGCGTCGTAGAAGACGGTGAAGTGATGGTCGCCAGACTTGCGCGGGGGAAGCGGAACGGCGGAAGAGTTGAGCTGGAGTTCGCGGCCGGCTTGCGCGGGGTCGAAGATGAACGAGAGGACCGGCGACTGGCCGTCGGTGAGCGCGAGATGAAACGGTTTTTGCGAGGCGGCGAGATTGAGCTTGAGCGGCGCGGGATTTAGCGCGAGTTCGCGGATGCTGGCGCGCTGGGCGTCGGTGGCGGCGTAATTCAAGATCCAGGAGAAGCCTTCCAGGTTGAGGGAAGAGGTTTCGTCGATGACGCGCACGGTGAGTTCGCCGTCGACGTTGACGGAGAGCACGCGCGGAAGCGACATGCAGCCGGCCCAACCGGCGGCGGAGTATTCGGCTTCGGGACGTTTTTCGGTAATCCAACCCCACAGAATGCGGCGGTCGTGCGCGTCGAGTTGCGATTTCGGCGCGTAGAAGGCGCCGTGGTCGAGCAGGCCGCGTTTTTGCGAATGGAAGCGATGTTCCGCCGGGTCGTATTCGCCGACCTCCCAAATGACCTTGCGCTGCGTGGAGTAAAGAAGGACGTGCTTTCCGTCGAGCGCGAAGAAGTCCGGGCATTCCCACATGTCGCCGGCGTCGACCGGATCGGGGGTGGTGAGTCCGGTTGGTTCGCCTTGCGCGAGCGGTGGCAGCGCTTTCCAGTTGATCAGATCCGGCGAGCGATAGAGAAGAATCCGTCCTCCGGCGCCGCGCAGGCCGGAGCCGACTCCCATGTACCAGAGATTTTTCTCGCGCCAGAGGAAAGGATCGCGGAAGCCGGTGAGATTGGGATCGTGAGGAGGGCGCAGGACGGGAGTTTTGTGTTTTTGCCAGACGCGAAGTTCGGAATCGCGCGAGACAGCGAGGCACTGGGTTTCAAGGAAATTGTTGCGGCCATCGCGAATGGTGGCTTCGGAGGGCGCCACGGTTTTCACGCCGGTGTAGAGAAGCGTGGCAGCGCCGCCGTGGGTGACCGCGCTGCCGGTGAAACAGCCGTCGGCGTCAGGACCGTTGGGTGTGGGAGAAAGAGCGACCGGGAGATGCTGCCAGCGGAGCATGTCGGGGCTGACGGCGTGCGCCCAGTGCATGTCACCCCAAACGGCGGCGTGGGGATTGTACTGGAAAAACATGTGGTAGCGGCCGCGCCAGTAGATGGGGCCGTCGGGGTCGTTCATCCAGTTGCGCGCGGGGAGGAGATGAATTTGCGGGCGGAGCGGGTCGCCAGCGAGTTGGGATTGCGAGACCAATAGAGGGAGAGAGAAGTGTTTGGGCAGAGCGGCGAACGCGGAAGAAGCGGCGAGGGATTGGAGAAACAAACGCCTGCTGGGCATGCGTATGAAGATACCACGGACAAATTTTGGGACTGAAGTGAAGAAGGGCGGCGGCGATGAGTCGTAGACACCCACCCTTTCTCACAAGTCGCGAGGGGAGGGCACCATCAAGCAAGTTTGATTTGTAGTCTCACACCGGCTGCACAGGCTGAAGCCTGTGCCACAGTTCACGGGAACAGGCGGGAATGGAATTGCAGGGAGGCGGGGATGTGTTCGGCAAAGTAGACGGGATCGTGGCGGCCGGGATAGATGTGGAATTCATGCGCGATGTGGCGCGCGGTAAGGACCTGATCGAGAGCGCGGGCGCCGGCGTCGAAGCCGTAGTCGTCTTCGTCGCCGCAGTCGAAATAGATTTTGAGGCCGGAGAGCTTCGCGGTGCGGGCGAGGACGATGGGATTATTGCGGTCCCAAAACGCGGGATCGGGAGGATTGCCGAAGACGGCACCGAGGACGCGAGAGCGTGGCGAACCGGCGGAAGAGCCGCCGAGGAAGCTGGGGAGTCTTTCGATGAGCGCGGCGCTGTGGGCGCTGACGGCGCTGAAGAGTTGCGGATGGCGGAAGGCGAGATGCAGCGCGCCGTAGCCACCCATGGAAACGCCGGAGATGGCGCGATTGGCGCGGCCAGGAGCGACGCGATAACGCTTTTCGATGAAGGGGAAAAATTCCTGGAGAAGAAAGTCCTCGTAGCGATTCTTCCCGTCGCGGGAGTTGACGTAGAAGCCGGCGCCGCCGTCGGGGGTGGCGATGGGGAAGTCCTTGAGCTGATGTCTCTCGCGCATGTCATCTACGAGATTCCAGAGGCCGGAGTGGATGAAGAACTGTTCGTTGTCGCCGAGGCCGTGAAGGTCATAGAGGATGGGGAATTTTCTGGATTTGTCGGCGTCGAAGGAGGCGGGAAGGACGATGCAGTAGCGGACGGAGCGGGAGAGGATTTTGGAGGGAAGGGCGTTACATTCGACGCGGGGAGAAGCCGAAGCGGTGGGGAGGCAAAGAAAGCAGAAGAAGGTAACCAAGAAAAGAAGTGGAAGAAACCTCTTATTCATAGCGGAGGGCGTCGACGGGGTTGAGCTTGGCGGCACGAGAAGCAGGATAGAGTCCGGCGGCCAGACTGACAACAACGGCGAGCAAAAGAGCCGCAAGCGCCAGCAACCAGGGGACGGACGTGAGTTGGATGGGGTTGAGATTCTGGCGGAGAAGATAGGCGTTTGTGCCGAACGTGATAGCGCGGGCAAAGAGCCAACCAAAGACCACGCCGATGATGCCGCCGAAAAGGCCGATGACTCCGGCTTCGACGAAGAAAAGCTGCTGGACGTCGGCGTCGGATGCGCCCAGAGCCTTGAGGATGCCGATTTCGCGTCGGCGCTCGAGGATGGCCATGACCAGCGTGTTGACGATGCCGAGCGTGGCAATCGCGAGCGCAAGGCTGCCGAAGATACCGACGAGCAGATCGAAAACGGTGAAGAAGATGCGAAGCGATTTGGAAGCGTCGAAGAGGGAGAAGGCGCGGAAGCCCATTTTCTTGATGGCGTCCTCAATGGGCTGGACCAGAGACGGTGATTTGGCGCGAACGGAGAGCGAGGCGTAGGTGGTCTTGTTGGAAGGTGTATCGCTGACGATGTCGCGGAGATCGTTGACCTGCGCGGCGCGGAGAGCGGAAGCAGTGTCGAGAGGAATGAGCAGGCGCGCGTTGCCATAGCCGCCGTAGCCGGTAGCAGGTTCGGTTTCGACGACACCGACGATTTTCAGATGGAGTTCCCTGGGAACGATGGAGAAGCCGCCGGAGGCGCCGGCGGAATCGGCCGAGGTGTTGGCTCCCGTCGTGGAAGCAGGAAGAGGCTGGCGTTCTGCGTAACGGAGAACGAGATCCTGTCCGATGAGAGAGGCAGGCTTGTCGGAGAGTTCCTTGGCAAACTCGATCTGAAGGATGGCTTCATCGGCGCTGGCGGAGGCGAAGAAGCGGCCTTGCATGCCGTCAAAGGCGCCGGAATTTCGCGAGGAGTCCGGCATACCCGCGACGACGGTGCCGAACGGCTTGTTGTTGAAGCGGACTTCCGTGAAGAAACGGATTTGCGGATAGACCTCGAGGACGTTGGGAAGCTTTTCAAATTCCTTGCGAGCGTCTTCGTCGAGCGGGCGGGGTGGCACATCGGTCCCGGGTTCAGGACGCGGGCGATTCATGCCGCGGAAATTGGTTTTGGGGGTGACGAAAATGGTGTCGAAGAGGCCGCTTTCGGAGAGCCTGCGGGAAGCCAGCTGCTGCAGGCCGACGCCGATGGAAATGATGGCGACGAAGGAGGCGACACCGACGGCGACGCCGAGCGTGGTGAGAACGTTGCGCAAGATGGATTCGCGGAGATTGCGGAAAGCAAGATCGGTGAGGTCGTGGGGTTTCACTGCGGGATACCTTTCGCGGGAGCCGTGGAGAGGAGTTTGCCGTCGCCTAGAGTGGCGAGGCGATCGGCGAAATCTTCGGCCAGCGGGCGCTCGTGGGTGACCATGACGATGGTCATGCCGAGCTGAGACTGGAGTTCGCGGAGAAGGGTAAGGATGGCTTCGCCGGTGGCGGAGTCGAGATTACCGGTGGGCTCGTCGGCGAGAAGGATTTTGGGGCGATTGACGAGGGCGCGGGCGATTGCGACGCGCTGCTGTTCGCCGCCGGATAGCTCGGTGGGGCGATGGCCGAGGCGATGCGTGAGGCGGACGCGTTCGAGGGCTTCGCGGACGCGGGCTGGCCGCTCGGAGCGGTCCACTTCAGCGAGGCGGAGGGGGAGTTCGAGGTTTTCCTCGAGGGTCATGCGGGGGAGCAAGTTGAAGGATTGAAAAATCATGCCAATGGTGTTGCAGCGGTAGCGGGCGAGGGCGAGCGAAGAGAGCGAGGCGATGTTCCGGCCGAAGGCATGGATGGAGCCGGATGTGGGGCGGTCGAGGCCGGCGATGAGATTCAGAAGCGTGGACTTTCCAGAGCCGGATGTGCCAAGAAGGGCGAGGAATTCGTTGGCGGCGACGGTGAGAGAGACTTCGTTGACGGCGCGGACGGAGGTTTCGCCCATGGCGTAGTGCCGGGAAACGTGGTCAAGCTGGATGGCGGGATCGGAGGTGGGCATGAGAGTGGCGTCAAGTAATGATACGCGGGAACGGTGGAGAAAATATCATGAGCTGGCAGAACAAAGGCGGTAGACGCAGGCTAAACTTGCGCTTTGGTTATCTCAAGAACCACGGAGCCAGCCACGACCCGCCACTGCGGTTCGCAAAAGGCGCGAGCCGCCGGTCGGGATGACAAACCCGGGCTGATTGCTATCCAAAGGTGGGTCTCAGGGAGTCTTGGGGGGCGAGACCAAGGTGTAGATTGGGAATAGAATGGCGGCGGCCGGAGAGGAGGGCATCATGCCGACGATCGAGGGAAAAGAAGGAAAGATCTGGATTGACGCCTACGTGAAGAAGGCCGGGAAGCTGGCGGGCGTGGCGAAAGCTATTCGGGCTTTGGTGATGAAGTCCGTGGCGGACTGCGAGGAGTACGTGAATCCGTGGAAAATTCCGTCCTTTGATTCGAACGGGACGGTGTGCGGGTTTATGACGGGGAAGAGGCATGTGACGTTTATATTTCTGCGCGGGTCGGCTCTGCCGGACCCGCAGGGATTGCTGGAAGGGACCGGGAAACACGTGCGGCACGTGAAGGTGCGGACGACGGCGGATGTGAAGAAGCCGGCGTTGAAGAAACTGATTGTGGAAGCGGCGAAGCTGAACAAGAGGAAGCCGATGAAGGGGATGAAGGTAGATATGAATAAGAGGAGAGGGAAAGAAGGAAAGAGGAAACGACCGGGAGGAGCATGGTAGGAGTGTTGCCATGGTCCCTCGACTCCGCGGCCCGACACGCCAAACTGCGGCGTGGAAGACAAAATCGGGCCGCTCGGCTCGGGATGACAAGTTCTATACCGCGGATGCGTCAGGGTAGTGCGCAGATTCGGTGAAGAAGGAAGCTGGAGTGCGCCTCGGAGGTATTTGAGATGAAGCATTGGGTCACAGCTGGTATTGCGCTGCTGGTTTTGGCGGCGGGGGCGTGGGCGCAAAAGCCGCCGCTGCTGTCGGAAAAGGATGTGGCGGCGATTGCAGCGGAGATTAGCGGTGCGATGGCAAAGAGGAATCTGGAAGGGATTGCCCAGTATCACCGGCAGCGCGGGTCGAAGGGGTTCCATGCGGCGGCCGAACTGGTGGCAGGGAAGCTGAAGGAATACGGACTGAGCGACGTGGAGATTCTGCAATTTCCGGCGGATGGAAAGATTTTTTACGGGACGCAGAGGTCGCGCCCGGCGTGGGACGCAGATGCCGGCGAACTGGTTAAAACCAACATTGGGATCGACCCGGACGACGAGTGCCATACAGGACCAGCCAAAAGGCCTGGCACAACCATCGACAGCACCATTTGCGTTGGACTGAGAGAACAGAGGATCGCGAGTTTAGCGGCGGAGCCGGTGGCGCTGGCGGAAGACAGTGAGAGCGCGGATGTGACGGCCGAATTGGTGGATGTGGGTGCCGGAACGACCGAGAGAGACTACGCTGGGAAGGAGGTGAAAGGAAAGATCGCGCTGGTAAGCGCCCAGCCGGGCGCGGTGCAGGATCTGGCGGTGGGGAAGTTTGGCGCGGTGGGCATTGTGAGCTACGCACAGAACCAGAAGACGGCGTGGTGGGGCGAGAACCTGGATGCGATCCGGTGGGGCCATCTGGATACCTTTTCGTCGAACAAGACGTTTGGGTTCATGGTGTCGTTGCGGACGGCTCATGCTTTGCAAGAGCGATTAGCGAAAGGAGAAAAGATTGAGTTGCACGCATTGGTGAAGGCGGGGCAGCATTCAGGATTTTACGAGGTGGTGACGGCGACGATTCCGGGAGCAGACGAGAAATTGAAGCACGAGGAGATTTCGTATTCATGTCACCTGGATCATCAACGGCCGGGAGCGAACGACAATGCGAGCGGGTGTGCGACGATTCTGGAAGTGGCACGGACGCTGCAGAAGCTGATTGCGGAGAGAAAGCTCACACGGCCGGCGAGAACGATACGGTTTATTTTTCCACCTGAAATTGAAGGGACGATGGCGCTGCTGAATGCGAGGCCAGAGATGGCGAAGCGCATCAAGGCGGTGGTGCATATGGACATGGTGGGAGGCGGGCCGGAGACGAAGGCGGTGTTTCACGTGACGCGGGGGCCGATGAGCTTGCCGTCGTTTGTGCAGGATGAGGCGTGGGCGTTCGCGGAATGGGTGAACGAAGAGACCTATCAATATGCCGCGACGGGCAAAGCGGAGTTTCCGCTGGTGGAGGCGGAGGGCGGGAAAGAACCGCTGCGGGCAGAGTATTCGGCGTACACGATGGGGAGCGACCACGACGTATATCAGGATTCGTCGTTTGGGATACCAGCAATCTATCTGAACGACTGGCCGGACCGGTTCATCCACACGAATCTGGATACCCCGGCGAATATTGATGCGACGAAGTTGAAGCGGGTGGGGTTGATCGGAGCGACGAGCGGGTATTTTTTGGCGGGGATGAAGCAGGATTCAGAGAAGACCCTCGAACAACGGGCAATCATTGGGAGATCTCTCCGTGACGCGCAAACGAGATCTCGAATAGGTGGTTTGGATGAATCGACAAACTGCGTATGTATGAGAGGGCTGATGCAGTTTGAGGCAGGCCTTCTGAACAGTTTGCGTGCTTATCTTTCAGACCGTTCCAATATGGAGATCCAGTTAAATCAGGTCTGGGAAAACTGTCCGAGGGACCTACGTTTCGGTGAACCTGCAACCTATTTTCCGACATATAAGCGAACGGTGGAACCCAGAGGGCCCATGGCGGTCTTTGGCTACGACTACTTTGCGGAGGAGTGGAAGAAGAGAGGACATACAACGCAGCCGAAAATTCTGAGTTACGAGGGGCTATGGGGCGGGGGGGAAGAGTACGCGTACGAGGTGTTGAATTTTGCGAATGGCAAGAGGAATGCGCAGGAGATTCGGGAAGCGGTGTCGGCGGAGTATGGACCCGTCCCAGTGGAGATGGTGGTGGAGTACTTGAAGGCGCTCAAGGAGATTGGGGTGTTGGAAGAAGTTGAAGCAAGGAAGTGACGAGGGGATGACACTAGGAATCAGAAAGAAGCTAGGCCGAGGTGGGATTCAGCGTGTTGCCCCGCTCCCTCCC
>Ga0335085_10013529_pt1 | contig 11956 bp, 12 predicted proteins | sample Lox_Sample_45_FD_206712 | JGI IMG/M metagenome (GOLD analysis project Ga0335085, IMG submission 206712) | Soil microbial communities from Loxahatchee National Wildlife Refuge, Florida, United States - Lox_Sample_4.5 | ecosystem: Environmental > Terrestrial > Soil > Wetlands | place: USA...
CGCTTTCGATTTTTACCGATACGACTCCGGGATCGATCGATTGGGAACAAATCACCTATACCAGTTCCACCCGTGCCGGAGGAGTCATGACACTGCTCGGCGTAAAGCGTTGCCAGGATGGAACCGCGTCGGCCGCCCAGTCGGCGGGGAGTCCCATCACGCCGATCTTGGTGGACGATCCGCCGGATCCGCCGGATTACGAGGCCGAGATCGTCTCGACGGGGACGACGGCCGTTGCGGTTGTGGGAAACGCTAACCGCGTGCTCCGAAAGACGGTCCAACGTTGACGAAAGCGGGTGCTCCGATGAAGACAAAATGGATCACATTCGCGATGACGATAATCCTCTTGGGGTTGTGGCGGACCGGGGCCGAGGCGGCCTACACCTTTACCTCGACCGAGACCGATACGACGCCGGTCATTTTCACCATGAAAGATACACCCGTGTCCGTTACGTTTCAGATTAAAAACACCAGCACGGGAGCGAACGTGGACGAACGGATCTATCAAGTCCGATTCCGAATCAACACCTACGGCACGGTCTTCTTGAATACAACGGCCGCACCGGCGGGTTGGACGCGGACGGCCTTTTCCACCACGTCAATCACATTTCGGGCCAATACGGCGAACGATGCGATCGTCTGCACCACGGCCGGGTGCGCCGCCGGGCCGACCACCTCGGTGAATTTCACGCTGAATATGACAGCCGGAACTTCAACCACGGACGTGACCCAGCATCTAAGAGACGTCCGGGCCTATTTCCAAAACGCAACAGCGCCGTGGCCGCCGACCGGCAGTGATTCGAGGATTACGCTAAACAGCGGCGCCAGTATCGGCTCTTGGACCCTTAAGGCGCTCCGCGTCACCGGTTTTCAGATCACGGATCTAAGCGGGGTCCCCATATCTTCGATCACGGCGGGAACGAGCTTCAAACTGGTGATGACCATCCGGAACGACTCCTCGACCACGCAGTCTACCATCACCACGAACCCGAATCCGCCCACGGCTGTAAAGACCGGGACCGTAACGCAGGGCTTGACCTCGACGGTCTATAGTCCTAACCCGTTAACCCTGGCCGCGGGCGCTTCCGGGACGATCACCTTCACTTACAGTACGAACGCTTCGGATGCCGGGACAATCTATTTCACGGCCAACGCGAGAAACAATGCCAACACATCCACCTCGAAAACGGCCACATCGACCACGCTGTCGGTCGGCAAGTTCGTGGCCTCGATCAATTTATCCGCGACCTGCGTACTTTCCGGTCAGAACCTAACCGTGACGATGACGCTGACGGACAATTATACAAACAACATCATCAATGTCACGCCTACATTGACTCCCTCGGCCGGAGCGCCGATAACGTTGACTTCTGGCCCGACTCCCGCTCCGCCCAACGGACCGGTGACGGCCAACGGCGGTACTTTTGTCTTTACTTGGGTTTACCAGATCACCGGCACTTATCCTCAACCGTCCTTTTTCTTTACCGGCTCGGCTGTCGGGACGGAACAAACGGGCGGTTCCGGGACGGCGCGGACCACGCCCAATGTGACGTCGAGTACGGTGACTTACGGAGGTTATTCGCCGACGGTGACTCCGTCCAGCGTCAATACCAACAGCACCAACCAGGAGTTGAGCTGGACGATCACGAACAACGGCTGCGCCGATGTGAAACAGGTCCAGATCACGGTCCCGGCGGGCTGGGGTACGCCGGCCACGGACACCTATTCGATGATCGAACAGTTTAATCCGCCCAATCCCGGGACGACCCCCATCGAGGATGTCTGGACGGTATCCGGCGCCAATCCCGTCAACTTTGCCGCGACGATCTTGCCCCCCAGCGCGAGCGCGAATATCCTTCCGCTCATCGGGGGATCGCCCAAGGACGGCAGTTTCAACCTGGTCTTCCCATCCACACCCGCTTCCGCCGGAACCGGCACCTTCCAAATCACCATCACGGATACGAACAATGTATCCGTTACCCGGACGACGGATGTCACCGTGAACGCTTTCAATACAGGAAGTCCGAACCCGAACTCGAACGGGACCGGCGCCACTCGGGAGGATTTTCCATGAGGCGCGGACCGAAGGCCGTTGAGACATTGCAATGCATGCACACATGACATAGGAGGGAATCATGGGCTGGATCATATTTATGGGTTTGATCGCGATGGTCGTTGGCGGGTTGCTGATCGCATCGCCGCAGGCATTATTAAAAGTGAGTAATCAGATGAACCGGATGGTGACCCGGATTGACGAGCAGGTGATCAAATATCGCTTTGGATTCGGGGTCAGCCTGATACTGGCAGCGGTATTTCTCTTCTTTTACGCTTATCTGCTGGGCCGCCTACGGTAAAAGCGCCGGTTTCCGGACCCGAGAAGGGTGCAAAGGAATGAAGGGGGGACCGTGAGGTGCGCTTGACAGTCCCCCCTTTTTTGGTACACTCAACCTTAGAAAAATAAATTCACAAATAGATTTATACCCGAGATTTATACATGGACCGCGGCAATAAGACAATGAAAACCGCCGAAATTCTGAAGAAAGTCGATATTCCCCGCCACAAGCTTTACTACCTCGAACAGAAGGGGTACATCACGCCTAAACGGGTTCCGATGGGCGATCTGGAGGCGCGTGAATATTCGGAAGAGGACACACTAAAGATCAAACTGATCTGGAAATATCTTAAACGGGGATTCAAGCACAAGACGGCTTATCAAAAGGCGATCGAAGAGTTGAATGGAAGCCGAGCCTCGGTCGGTGAATCGTCTTGAAGAACGGCGTTGGGTGGAGATCATGACAGGGTCATTACTGGCCTGGGTAAAACCGAAACGGCATCTTCTGGGACTGGACATCGGCCGCAGCGCGATCAAGGTGGTCCAACTGGCGTCGACCGGGAAGGGGTTGGTTCTAAAGTACGCCGGGCTGACCGAACTGCCGCCCATGGACCGAACCGCCCAACCGGACCCGGATGGAAGCGCCCCCCTGGCTCTTCATGACGTGTTAAAGGAAGGCCGACTCAAACGGCAAAAAATCGCGATTAATTTCGGGGGGCGCAACCCGATCATCCGGTACATTCTGTTGCCGAAGATGCCCAAAGATGAATTGGCGGAAGCGGTTCGCTGGGAAGCGAAGAAATTGCTTCCGTTTCCGATCGAGGATGCCGTTCTGGATTATCTCATTGTCGGAGAAACTCAGGAGCGTGAGCTTAAGCGGATCGAGGTGCTGTTGGTCGCCACCGAACGGACCGCCGTGATGGGTCAAATCGGGGCCTTGAAGCGAATCAATCTTCCCATCGCCGCGATGGATGTCAATCCGATGGCACTCTTCAATACCGTCAAATTGAATTATAAATCGAATCTGGATGAAAACCTGGTCTTCGTGGATATCGGCGCCGATAAGATGGATATCAATATTTCAAAACGGGGGGTGCTGCGGTTCACGAGAAATGTCCAGGTCGGAGGAGAAGATATTACGAAGGCGGTTATGCAGGGATTAGGAATGGAACGGGAGGAGGCAGAGCAACTGAAACGGCAAAAGGGTCTATCCGGCGCGGCGGGGGCCGAAGGGGGCACCGGTCCGGCCGAGGATCCAGACGTCCGGCGGCACGAAATCATCAAGGCCGAGGTGGACCGGATGGTCCTTGAAACGCAACGATCCATGGATTACTACCGGGCCCAGTTCCGGGAGGGCTCGGTCAAAAAAATCGTGTTGATGGGTGGCGTAGGTCTCATGCCTGGATTCCAGGAATACTTTGCGTCCTATTTCGATGCCAATGTGGAATTGGACGACCCGTTTGCCGAAATCCTGTGCGATGAGACGGCATTCCGAGAGATCCGGTTGATGGCACCCCGATTTTCGACCGGCGTGGGATTGGCCCTCAGGACGACGGATGATTGAGAGAATGAAACCCTTGACCGCGGGAGAGCCATGAAGGCGCATATCAATTTGATCGCTCCCGAGATCCTGCTCGGAGAAAAACCCTTTTCCCTCAAGCAGAGGGCCATTCCGATGGGCGTGGCCGGCGGCGTTGTTCTATTGACCGTTCTATCATTGGGCTATGTGTGGAAGGTAAGCGTGCTGAAAAAAGAAGTCCGGGATCTTACCGTTCAACGGGACAAAACTCAGCAGGAACTGGCCCGGCTCAACGGAGAGATCGGAAAATTAACCAAGGAATCGCAGGCCGGTCAGGAGATCACGGCGCAGCAACTCGCCGCGATGAAGGACCTCCTGAAAAACCGCATCCTTTGGTCGGACGTCGTCCGGGAAGTGAGTTTCCTTGTGCCGGACGGCGTCTGGCTCACTCGGGTGGAGAGTACGGATTCAAAGTCCGTAGGACTTTTGCCCTCTTCTGCCGAAGCCGGGCTTCGATTTGTCGGTGTGGCCCAGTCCCAATCCGCCGTCAACCATTTTATATCGGCCCTTGAGCGGTCTCCCAGTTACGGGTATGTTTCATTGGTTTATGCTCAAAAGGGAAGTGGCGAAGGCGTCCAAGGGATGAGTTTTGAGCTGACGGCGAGTTTACGATAAGCGGGGAAAACCGTGACGCTGACCGGATATCTTGCAAGGTTGGACTTCGACAAACTATCGATGCGCGAACGAAGTCTGGCGGTTCTGACCGCCGGTGCCGTATTGTTTCTTTTCCTGAGCTATTTCCTGATTCCGATGGTCCGGAGCGCAAAGGACCTTGCGGTTCAAAAGGTCGCTCTAAAGTCCGAAATCGATCAAGGAACGACGCAAATCCCCTTGCTCCGGAAACGGGCCGAAGATCTATCGAAGTCGTCACAGGCAAATGAAACCAGCGCGGAGTTCGCGGGAAAGGCGGGGGATCTGTTTCCGGGAGGAAGTCGTCTGTCGTCCCTTTTGGAGGAGATGACCCGGTTGGCCCGTTTGCGGCAAATAGAATTTGTCTCGATTCGTCCGGAATCCGTCGAGGATAAGGGTGCCTATCTCCAACTCACCCTTCAGATCGACCTCCAGTCTCGGTTTCGTGAATTGGGAGATTATCTCCGGATGTTGGAAAATCTCCCGCGCGCGGTCGTCGTAAAAGAGGTAAAGGTTGAAACCCGGTCCGACATCAACCCGTCGGTATTGGCACATTTGAAGACGATAACGTATCTGGGAAAAGAGTAGGGGCATGAACACTCAAAGAGCGCTGAAATATTCTATAGGGATGTTTGGCCCTTCACTCCTCCCTTTCATCGGCTGCTGCCTGATGCTCATGGTTACGGCCAGTCCCTCGCGGGGTCAACCCCTTTCGGAGATTGATACCCAATGGCTGGAGCGTCAAGAAAAAGCCCTACAGTGGGGGAGGGATCCCTTTGTTCTTCCCGGCCAATCGACGGGTACGGTCTCGGAGGCTGAGGGCGAGTACCATCTCAGTGCGATAATTTATCGATCCGGGCGAGGGGTGGCGATCATCAACAACAAGATTCTTCGGAAAGGTGATACGATTGAGGGAAGACAGATTTCCGAGATCTTGGAAGATCGCGTGATATTGCAGGGCCCCTCGGGAGAGAAGGAACTGCGTGTTAATAAATTTGTTTTGGACCATTAGACCTGAGAGGAGGTCTCCATGGAGTGGGGACGTCATAAAATAACGGTTCGGATGACTTGGATCCTGATCGTGATGATTTGGATAGTAAGCCATTCGATGGCCTCTGCGGCCCCGACCGGAGCGGGGACTATCAATGTGATAAAGGAGGCCAACGAGGGAGACGGATCCATCTTTACCATGGAATTCCGGGATGCGGATCTCAAGGATGTCCTCCGGGCTCTGGGGCAGGAGGAAGGACTCAACGTGATTATCGGGGATGATGTCGGTGGGCGGCTGACCCTGAGTTTTCAACGGGTCACGGTGCACGAAGCGTTTGGCGCCATCCTCAAGATCAACAATCTGGTCTCCTTTCAGGATGGGACGATCATCCGTGTCGTTAAGTCGCCCTTTGCGGAGGGGGTAAACAATATGACGACACAGATCATTCCCGTAAACTATAGCGATGCCAAAATCGTCTCCGAATCCGTTAAGAACCTTTTGAGTAAACAGGGCAGTGTATCGGTCGATTCACGGACCAATTCGCTGATTGTCCGTGATCTTCCGGATAATGTCGTAAAGATTGTGTCCATCATGAAGAGTCTCGACACAAAAACGCCCGAGGTAATGATCGAAGCGCGCATCGTGGAGGCCAGCACGAACTTTGTACGGGAGCTCGGGATTCAATGGGGGGGTAAATTCGTCAATCAAACGAACGGGGGGACCTATACGGCAACCGGGGGTATTACCAATCCCGGAGGTCCGAATTCAAGCCCATTGCCGATGACGGGGGGCGTAGGATTAAGCGGCAACCCCTTTGTCGTCAATCTTCCGGCTGCCGTAACGCAGCTGTCGGGTGGAGTGGCCGCCTTTTCCTTCGGAAATTTGGCCAATACCCGACAGTTGGATCTTCAATTATCGGCTTTGGAAACTTCCGGTAACGGTCGGATTCTATCTAATCCTCGGGTATTGACCATGGATAATAAAGAGGCTATGATCTCAACCGGCACGGAGATCTTTGTTCAAAGCGTGGTTATCGCCGGGACGACCGTATCCGGAACTGGAACCGGAACGTCGGGCTCTGGGACGTCCGCGCTAGGAGGTAACGGGTTGACCCAGATCGATGCAAAGCTGGAACTGACCGTCAAACCCCATATCACGCCGGACAACCAAGTGGTCATGCATGTGAAGGCCGACAAGAAAGAACCCGATTACAACCGGGCGGTTCAAGGCATCCCCCCCCTGGATACGCGGACGGCCGAGACGGATCTGTTGGTCAAGGACGGTGACACGATCGTCATCGGGGGAATCTATACTCGAAATCAATCGAAGGAAGTCTTAGGGATTCCTTTCTTATACCGCATCCCGATTCTTGGATGGTTGTTCAAGCACGACAGCAACATCGACATTCAAAATGAGCTTTTGATCTTTATCACGCCCTCGATATACAAAGGAAGCTGATCTTTGCCGAATGAGTTAGTCGTCTTGATCACCACCCCAACGATCCGAGAAGCCCGTGCGATCGGGAAAAAACTGGTCGAGGAAAAAATGGCGGCCTGCGCCAATATCATCCCGCGGGTCGAGTCGGTTTTCTTCTGGCAGGGCAGGGTTCATCAAGAGCGGGAAGCCCTGATGGTCGTTAAGACGCAAAGAACGGCCTTTGGACGTCTCGTGAAACGCGTTAAGTCTCTGCATAGTTATTCTGTCCCGGAGATTATTGCCCTGCCGATCACCCGCGGTTCGAAAGAATACCTCCGGTGGATTCGCGAAACCGCACGGTAGCGATCCGACCTTCCATGAAAGGAAAATCGCGGACAACCCGGCAACTTGAGCGGTATTATCGACGGTTGTTGAAAGCTTACGGTCCCCAGCATTGGTGGCCCGCGGACAGCCGGTTTGAAGTCATGATCGGGGCGATCCTGACCCAAAATACTGCTTGGAGGAATGTGGAACGGGCCGTGGCCAATTTAAAGCGGGAAGGGCTCATGACACCGGGGGCGCTCGATCGAGTCTCCTTGAGTCGATTGGCCGAAATGATCCGTCCGTCCGGTTACTTCAGGGTCAAGGCCGGACGAGTCAAAGCCTTCGTACGATTTATGATCCAACGCTATGCGGGCGATATAGAACGCATGATGTCTGAACCGGTCGCCAGTCTGCGTTCGAAGCTGCTTTCCGTGAAAGGGATTGGACCTGAAACGGCCGATTCGATTTTGTTGTATGCAGGGGATGTGCCGGTTTTTGTCATCGATGCCTACACGCGACGTGTGTTAAGCCGGCACCGATTGACATCCTCCAAGGTGTCGTATGATCAGCTGCAACGCTTTTTCATGGACCATCTACCATCTCGGGCCGATCTATATAATGAATACCATGCACTGCTGGTAAAGGTTGGTAAGGAACATTGTAAACCCACTCCGGCCTGTCAGGGATGTCCTTTAAAGGTCTACCTGAATGGAAAACGGCCCAAGATATAGTAGCCACCAAATAAAACTGTCTATATGTGGTATTTTAAACTGCAATACAGTGCTTGCCGGAATCAGGATTTCTGCTATCTTAAGTAGGTAAAGATGGATGCGAAATGGAAAAAGGGGTTCTAAAAAGAGCAAAAATTTCTTGACAACCCTTTTTGGGTATGGTACCATCACCCCGCTTTAAGTGAGGTTACTATATGAAAACATTGAAGGATTCGTACACGGTAATGATTATACCGACGCCTACCTCCAAGGCGTATCGGTTTAGCTTAAGCAAGCAAGCCCTCAAAACTATTTTGGGGACCACAATCGTCGCGGCCGTTCTTCTGCTGGTCTTTATTATTCAGTATTTCTATATGGTTCGCGATATGTGGGAGTTGAAGACGCTCCGGAAAGAGACCAAAGCTCAGAAAATTCAAATCCAGGCCTTTGCCTCCAACATTACCGATTTACAAAAACAGATGACACGCATCAAGGATCTGGACACCAAGCTGCGTGTGATCACGGACATCGGTCCGCCGCCAGAAAACGACCAACTCAAGGGAATGGGCGGGCCGGAGGAGCCTGGAACGGATTCGGTTTCTGAAACCGGGAATGTGCAGCCGGAGGATCTCAGGAAGATGGACCAAGACCTCGGTCGGCTCAGGTCAGATGCCGCAACCCAAGAATTAAGTTTTGAGGAGCTGACGGAGGCCATGAAAGACCGACGTTCCCTGTGGGCCTCGACTCCTTCCATCTGGCCTGTTAGAGGGTGGTTGACATCGGGATTTGGAAATCGAATTTCCCCGTTCACCGGAAGTGTGATGATGCACAACGGGATTGATGTGGCTTCGCGTCGGGATATGCCGGTCATGGCACCGGCCGGTGCCGTGGTCAGTTACGAAGGATTCGATAGCGGTCTCGGCAAGATGGTCAAACTCGATCACGGTTACGGAATGCAGACGGTCTACGGACACCTATCCAAGGTCAACGTCCGGATCGGTCAAAAGGTCAAACGGGGAGACGTGATTGCTTTTGTCGGCAATACCGGGTTGTCGACCGGTCCCCACTTGCATTACGAAGTTCATGTCAACAATGTCCCAGTCAATCCTTTGAGGTACATTCTCAATTAGCCCATTTCCCTTTGAAAGAGGCGTTTTGGCGGGGAGCAGGTGGCCTATTTTGCACGGCCCGCTTGCTCGATTATCCATGGCTGCTCCGGTCGGAGTTCCGGAGCGGATTGTAGGGAGGGGTCAGCGTAATGAGTAAAGGAAAGGTGAAGTGGTTCAACGAGAAGAAAGGTTACGGGTTCATTGAACAAGAGGGCGGCGGGGACGTCTTCGTCCATTTCTCGGCGATTCAGGGAGATGGATTCAAAACATTGACCGAGGGTCAGGAGGTGGAGTTCGATGTCGTGGAAGGGAAGAAAGGTCCACAGGCATCGAATGTGACCAAGGCGCAATAACAAACCGAAAAAAAATGATAATGGCTGAAAACCCCGACAAGGCGTTCGCTTTGTCGGGGTTTTTTATGCCACCAACCTTTTTGCGTGTTTTTTCCGGGTTGTGGTATTATAATGTGATCATTTTCGAACGGACTCTCTAATGTTTGGACTACTGATCCGAAAAGTCATCGGAACCAAAAACGATCGGGAGCTGAAACGCTTGGCCCCGATGGTCGAACAGATTTCCGCCTTTGAACCGGCCCTCTCATCGTTGGACGATGAACAGCTGCGGTCGAAAACGGAAGAGTTCCGATCCCGTTTGGCCTCCGGCGCATCGCTGGATGACGTCCTCCCGGAGGCCTTTGCCGTGGTGCGAGAGACATCGAAGCGGCGGCTGGGGATGCGACATTTCGATGTGCAGCTCCTGGGCGGAATCGTTTTGCACGAAGGCAAGATCTCCGAAATGAAAACGGGCGAGGGCAAGACGCTCGTGGCCACGCTCCCGCTGTATCTGAACGCGCTGCCCGGTCTCGGCGCCCATCTGGTGACGGTAAATGACTATCTGGCCAAACGGGACGCCCAATGGATGGGCCCGATCTATCACGCGCTGGGGTTGTCCGTGGGCGTGATTCAGCACGAGGCCGCTTTTCGCTTCGACCCGACCTACGAAGCGGCCGACCGCCGTTTGCAGTATTTGCGGCCGGTGAGTCGACCCGAGGCCTACCACTCCGATATCACGTACGGAACCAACAACGAATTCGGGTTCGATTATCTTCGCGACAACATGACGGTCGATTTGAGTCAGGGCGTTCAGCGAGAGCTTCACTACGCCATTGTGGACGAGGTCGACAGCATCCTAATCGACGAGGCCCGGACGCCGTTGATCATCTCCGGACCGACCGAAGAATCCACGGATAAATACTATCGGATCAACCAAATCATTCCGTCGCTCAAAGAAACCGAGGATTATACCGTTGAGGAAAAAACAAAAACGGTGACCCTGACGGAGGAAGGCAACGCGAAGGTCGAGCGGCTCCTGGGAGTCTCGAACCTATACGACCTGTCGAACATGGAGCTGGTGCATCATGTCATTCAAGGCCTGAAGGCCCATACGCTTTTCAATCGGGACGTGGACTATGTCGTGAAGGACGGCGAGGTCATGATCGTCGATGAGTTTACCGGCCGGTTGATGCCGGGTCGTCGCTGGAGCGACGGGCTGCACCAGGCGGTCGAGGCGAAGGAAGGGGTGAAGATCGCCAACGAAAATCAAACGCTGGCCTCGATTACGTTCCAGAACTACTTCCGGTTGTACAAAAAACTGGCCGGGATGACGGGTACGGCCGATACCGAAGCGGCGGAATTTGCAAAAATCTACAACCTCGACGTGATGGTCATCCCGCCCAACCGGAACATGATCCGAAAAGATTATGCCGATGTCGTGTACCGGACCGAACATGAGAAATTCAATGCGATCGTCGAAGAAGCAGCCGAGCTCCATCAAAAAGGGCAGCCGGTCCTCGTCGGCACGATCTCCATCGAAAAATCAGAACGGTTGAGCGGCCTCCTCAAGCGCCAGGGAGTCAAGCACTCCGTTTTGAACGCCAAGTACCATGAAAAGGAGGCCGAGATCATCGCGCAGGCCGGGAGCAAAGGCGCCGTGACGATCGCGACCAATATGGCCGGACGCGGTACGGACATCCTTTTGGGAGGGAATCCCGATTTTCTGTTCAAGCGGCATCTTATTCAGCAACCCGAGATGCCGCCGGCCGAGCAGAACCGGCTTTTCGAGCGGATCAAAAAGGAGTGCGAGACCGAAAAAGCGGAGGTGGTGACGCTGGGCGGACTTCACATCCTGGGCACCGAACGACATGAGAGTCGCCGAATCGACAACCAGTTGCGGGGACGGGCCGGCCGGCAGGGGGATCCGGGATCGTCGCGATTCTACCTTTCTCTGGAAGACGATCTGATGCGGATATTCGGCTCGGAGCGGATTTCGGGTCTGATGCAGCGGCTCGGAATGGAAGAAGGGATCCCGATCGAGCACCGCATGGTCACCCGCGCCATCGAGAACGCCCAGAAAAAGGTGGAGGCGCATAATTTCGATATCCGGAAGCAGCTCCTCGAGTACGACGATGTGATGAACAAGCAACGCGAGGTGATCTACGAACAACGGCGGCGTGTTCTCCGAGGTGAAAACCTGACCGATTTGTTCCTGGGCATGATCGATGATCGGTTGAACGAGATCCTGGAGCTGTACTGTCCGGAAGGCGTTTATCCCGAGGAATGGGACGTCAAGGGACTCAACGAAGCGCTCGTACGCCAGTTTACGATGAATCCCGAGAATGAAGCGGAGATGAAAGAATTGGGACGCACGGCCCTGCGGGAAAATCTTGTTCAAAAGATTGACGAGGCTTACAAAAAGAAAGAGGCCGAATTAGGCGAGCCGTTGATGCGTCAGCTGGAAAAGATGGTGATGCTTCGGGTCATCGATGCCCAGTGGAAAGACCATCTCCTGGCGATGGATTACATGAAA
>Ga0335085_10013530_pt1 | contig 11956 bp, 6 predicted proteins | sample Lox_Sample_45_FD_206712 | JGI IMG/M metagenome (GOLD analysis project Ga0335085, IMG submission 206712) | Soil microbial communities from Loxahatchee National Wildlife Refuge, Florida, United States - Lox_Sample_4.5 | ecosystem: Environmental > Terrestrial > Soil > Wetlands | place: USA: Florida...
CACGAAGGACAGATCGAGGCTCTTGGTATTGCCGGCGCCATCGGTGGCCACGAGGTGCAGCGTATGCGATCCGTCGTTGAGCGCGCCGCCGGCCAGGCTCGCCAGCAATGCCGGCGTCAGCGTGAACGATCCGTCGGGCTGCACCTGCGACAGCAGCGAAGTGCTCGCCGCACCATCGAGTGCCCCGCTCAGCGCCGCAATGCCGTTGGCGTCGCTCACCGTGCCGGCGATCGTCGCATCCTTGGTCAGGCGGTCGCTGGCGCTCGTGCCGGTGTCGTCTAAAAGCGCTGCCGAAAGAACAGGTCCCGCCGCCTGTACTAGAAACGCAAGATCGAATTGGGTGGTGTTACCAGCTCGATCAGTTACTCGTAGATGGAGAGTGTGACTCCCAGCGGCAAGCAAACCACCCGAGAGGCTGTTGAGCAGGGCATCGCTGAGGTCGAAACTCCCGTTCGCCTGTAGAAGGGAAGTGAGGTTCACGTACTTGCCGCTTCTCGCCCCGTCGAGGCCAACTTTGAAGCTTTGAATTCCGTTGGCATCCGTCGCGGTCCCGGAAACGCCCGGTAAGCCGCCGGCGTCAGGGGAATATTGCGCTGAGACCGAGGGCCCGGTTGTATCGAGGACAAACGAAAGATCGAGCGTCGACCTGTTGCCAGCCCGGTCAACGGCAACCAGATGGACAGTATGGGCACCATCAGCAAGCGTGCCGCCCGCCAACGTCTGCAACAAGTCGGGTGTAATTGTGAACTTGCCGTTGGACTTCAAGCTCGAGAGAAGACTTACGTAGGACGAAGCCGGCGCCTGATCGAGCCCAACCGTTAGCGAGGCGAGATCGCGGCTATCGCCGGCTTGACCGGAAATTTTTGGATTGTCGGTAAGGTGATCAGACTTGCTGGCCCCGCTATCGACCACAAGGTGAGCCGAAAGGTGCGGCGCTGATCTATCGAGTACGAATGAAACATCAATTTGGGACGAATTGCCTGCCCGGTCTGTCGCGAGCAGATGCAAAGTATGCTGTCCGTCCGCGAGCGGGCCGCCAGCCAGACTTTGCAGCAGCGCTGAAGTTAAGGTGAACTCACCATTAGGTTCAACGAGCGATAGCACGTTCGAATAGCGGGAGGTGGGCGTGTGATCGAGGCCTACGCGTAGTTCCGCAATGCCATTGCTATCGGAGACGTGACCGGAAATGCTGTCATCGCTGGTCAGGTGGTCGGTGGAACTGATGCCGGTGTCGTTGGCAAGTCCGGCGGACAATGAAGGCGGCGTGCGATCAAGAATAAAGGAAAGGTCGAACTTGGCGCTGTTCCCGGCCTGATCGACAGCAAGCAAATGCAATGTATGCGCGCCATCTGCCAGGGATCCTCCGGCAAGACTTTGCAGCGCCGATTGAGTTAACGTGAACTCGCCATTTGGCCTCACATAAGGAATAAGGGTCGTAAGATTCGATTGCGGCCCTTGATCGAGACCTCCCCGAATGCTGACAAAGCCGACGTTATTTTGAATCTGCCCTTTGATCGATCCGTCGTTGGTAAGGTGGTCGGACGCGCTCACCCCGCTGTCGTCACTAAGGTGCGCCGAAATATTCAACGCGTGAGAGCCATGCAATCCAAAATCTGGCGCGCCTCGCGTCAAAGAGTCGAGGCTCTCGCCTACATAGTGAAATATTGCTTGGCCGGGTGGATGCGAAGCCGCCAGATCAGCGATCAAAGGATTCCACGGGGTTGCACTCAGCAACACCCGTTGTTCCAATGTCTCAAAGGTCAGCGATCCGGATTCCGTTGCGGACCGGTCAACCGAACTCTGCTCGCGCTTAACTTTTTTGGCCGCGCGAAGCCGACGCCCCCAACGCCATTCCACGGCGTGCCTCGTTTGAGTTTTTGGGAGGACCGACGAGCAAAACGTCGGACAGCCCAACAAACCAACAAGAGCAAGTCCAGTGGGAGCATTGTGCAGAGGCTTTTCGGGATGGTCAATGTTGTGACTTTATGGAGGGCGCGCCTATGTGCTGACGGGTCTCGTGGGCGGTGCGTCCTTAATTCCCTGCGGCTATTGTCTTTTTGCTGCGATCATCACCTTACAGTCTCAGCATTCTGCTTGTCTCTCCCCACAAAATAATTTCGGTTGCGCAATGAAAGAACTTCGATCTGAGGATACATAGAAGCAGTTGTGCTGGCGCGTCATTTGAAGGCCCGCAGGCGAATTCCAAGTGGTTTTGCTCGAAATCGAGGTTGCCTAGTCTGCTTTCGCGCTGATCGACGGCAAGCTGATACCTTCTCGGTGCAATGGCACCAAAAAATTGTAAGATCACTGCCAAACGGGAAAAACGCCATGGCTCCCCGATCCAAAGACCGGTCACTTGGTACGGTAACGATCGTTATTCAGAATCCCCGCAAAGCGGAGCCGGCGATCCGTCACGGCTCGATTCCATCATCCCATGCGGCCGCGACAACAGCCTCTGAAGAGCGGGCTAGCCTCGCGAAGGAGCTTTCGCTCATCGCCTATGATATCGGGCCTCGCTTAGGCGTGGGAATCGCGGCCGCTTCGCGCCGCCGCGATTGGATGGACGCCACGCCTCAGGCGTTTGCGTACAGTTGCCTGCCCATGGTCATTGCCAATCAGCACGGCTGGTTCTTGCTTTGCCCATGCCGTATCAAGTTGACCTGGAATGGCGGTTCGGCACTTGACGCAATCAAGATCGAATACCCGCCAAACGAAACACGTCGCGTTGCGACGAGCCATTTTGGCGAAGGGATACTCACGTTTCATTTGGATTATATTTTTCGAACCCCGCCGGGAGTAAATCTTCATGTGAGGGGGCCGGCGAATTTGCCCAAAGACGGCATTGCTCCTCTCGAAGGCATCATCGAAACGGACTGGTCAGAATCAACTTTCACGATGAACTGGAAGATGACCCGCGCACATCACGAGGTGGTTTTCGAGGAGAACGAGCCTTTTGCAATGATAGCGCCGGTCGTTCGAGGTGAATTGGAGCGATATCGCCCCGCAATTCATCCACTCTCTGCCAATGCCGAATTGGAAGCGGGCTATCAGGCTTGGTCGCAATCTCGCAACGCCTTCAACGCTGACTTGAAAATTCAGGGATCCGATGCGCAAAAAAAGAGGCGACAGCGCCATTACATCCGCGGTCAAACCGTAACGCGGCGGCGCGCAGAGCAACATCAAACCAGCTTGGGCCTCACGGAATTCGTCGACAAAAGGAAACAGTGAAATACGATTTGAAGAAATACGGTCGCTCGCGAACGATTGCCATCTAGCCAATTTTCTCTGGCCAAACGATTAAACACCCGGCCCAGGTTCGAAAGGGCCTCGAGCTATTGTTTAGAAAAGGGCTGCGGTCGCACATGCATGCCCCGATCGCTCTGACGCGGTGGACTCAGCTCACTGAACGCCGCCATAAATCCTTTGAAGAAGAGAAAAGCCTTGAGGATCGTATCCTCGAAGCGCCTCCGGTCCGTTGCCCGAAGGCGCTTCGCTGTCACGGTGGCGGCCACCGTGCGACCCAAAATACCACATCGACAATTCCGCCCAATATTCTTTCGCGTTTGTAGCGGCGTAGGCATCTCGCCATAAGCCATCCGACATCGATCTTGCGTACTGATCGTCGATTTGTCGGCGTTGTTCCGGGTCGATACCATAATCCATGATCGCATGCGCGAATTCATGAATGCAGACGTCGTACCCGTCCCCGTATCGGTCGCCCGGCAAATGAAGGATGTTTTCCTCTCCACATGAGGACAACAACCCGCCCTTACCGCGAGTGCGCGCGTCGATTGTTGTCAGCTTGCCTCTATTGTCCACGTAGAGTACGCCGCGCTGTTGTTGGAATTCGGGCAAATCAGACGTTTGTTCGTTGCGGCCGATGATGTGCAACTCCGCTCCTCGCCGCACCAGAGCGCCCCGCACAATTGGTATTTTTTTGAGCATCAATAAAATTTTCTCGCAGCCCTGGCGAAGTGCTTCGTCAGCGACGGCCGACGACGAGCGAACGGCGATGCCGTCGCAGTCGACATGCTTCTTGAAGAACCCCGGCACGCCCGTCCCTGATGATTCAACGACGGGCCGATCATCCGACCTCGCGGGCATCGTCAAAGCGGAGGCGAGGCTCAAGACCGCGAAGAAGAACCAGAAATTGCGGCGTCTACCCATTGCGTCGCCGGATAGGATCATGACTTTGTAGCGTGTCGCGAAGCCCCAACGCGGCGCGCTGGGTCGATGCCTTAGCAAACCGTATTCTACTTCGGACTGCCGTCCGACCCAACGTCACGCACGGCTTCACCGCGAAAGATCGGAAAGACCACCGCAATAGGCTCATGGCGCTCGAAGACGATCGGGTGCTGAGCTCTGGTTACTTTCCAATTCATAGTGATGGTCTTTTTTGAATCCGCCTCGATGATGCCTTCAAGCGGGCAGATGCCGTCTTTTGGCATGTTCGCTGGACCCTTGACGTATAAGGTTACGCCGGCGGGTGCACGAAATTGATAACTGAACGAAAACGTAACGATGCCATCGCCAAGATGGCTGACGGCGTATCGGTCGATCTCATTTTCGGGATACTCGACGTCGAGTGAATCCGCAGACGACCCGCCGTTCCAAAAAAGTCTAATTCGGCAGGGATTGAGTATGAAACAACCATGCTGGTTGGCGGCAACAAGAGGCGGACATCGGTAGGCAATTTTATTTTGCGTCGCCTCCATCCAAGATCGATTCGCCGATGCCGGAGTAATCTTGAATCGCGATTGGGGATTGAGATCGTGGACGACAATAGTCGAGTTGTTGGACTTCGCCGATGCTGAGTTTGCCGACGGGTTCTTGGCGATGTTGAGAGAGATACGTCCAGGGGCCGACGGCGACCCCGTCGATATCTCTGCCAACAAAAGGCGTGGATGGGAAGTTTGGTTATCTACAGGCACAGTCGCGGCTTTCCTTTTTCGGTATTTGCGCTCCCATTCCAACGAGAGTGAATCAGCTTGTTGCCGAAAGGTGTGAGGACTTATGGCTATCCCTTTGCCGTCCACGCCGATGTAGCTGCAGATCGCTCGAATTGTGTTCTCGTAATCTGCAATGAAGTCTTCATAAGTCAAAACCAATGCCTTGATCTTTTTGCCGGTGAAAAAATCGCTCCAGCTGCGGTCGAAACCCTCGACCAATTCGACGAAGCGATCGATTTCGGCGAAATCAAAGGGTATATCGGTCGAGGCGATCAGTCGCGTTTCGCCAGCGCGTCGGACGCGCCAGATTCCGCTGTGCGTCGCCCGGTAATATGAAATCCCTTGCGCGACCGTGTTACGCCGGCGCAGCCACAGATAATGAACCGCCGAAAATCGGCCGCATAGCAATTCGTTGAGCGCAATCTCCGATGACTTGGGTTGCGTGCCCGCGGCACTCGCAAACTTCGCCGATAGGGCAGGAAGTTGGTGCCAATGCAATTTCAGACCAAAAATGCCGTTCGGCGTCGTTCCGGCAGCGATGACGTGCCGCAGGTAATCTTTGTCTTGGACGATTTTAAGCTGCTCGATCCAATTTTGCTCATTGTGTTTGTGAATATCGAAATATTCCCTCGGCCTGCCGGTGCAGCCGGTACTTGAGAGGGCTTCTCCGAGGAGCGAGCTTCCGGTTCGAGGAGCCGTACAAATCACGCATGCCGTGTGCGCGTCGATGACGTTTTGCCGATCGGCTACTTTCTGATCCATAAGAAAACTCGATACTTGCCGCGGTTTTTCTAACGGATCCGCTGTATTTTTTATCACGTGCGACGCTTCGCCATCAAGCGTGCGAACTCATCTAACCAAATTTGGACGGTTCGCAGCGAAATACTCGCGAGAGCTCATGTCCCGCGGGTCGCCACGCTTAACGGCGACTTTATTTCGCAGGATTCGAGTCCCCAGCCTGCTCGCCGAGCCGGGCCTGGGCGAAGCGCACGTCGCAGCGAATGCCGGCGGCCAAGGCGAGATCAGGGTTAGGCAACGCCAATCGTACGCCAAACGTCCCACTTGCGGCATCGTGGACGCGATCCACAACGGTCACCGTCGCCGCGTAGGTGCTGCCAAGGGGCTGTTCCGGATAGATCGTTGCAGTTTCACCGACCTTGATCTGGCCATAGTAGGCGGTCGGTACAAATACTTCCACACGCAGCGGATTCAACTGCGCCAGGGTCAGCACCGGACTCTGCTCATTGCGGTATTCACCCGGTAGCAGCAGCCGTTCAACGACAACGCCATCGATCGGGCTGCGAAGGGTGCGTTGGTTCACCAGGTCTTGGGCATGGACGACTTCAAGTTGCGCCATGTCGCGATTGAGTTTTGCTTCGCTGAGCTGCTGCTCAGTGACCAAGTAGTCGGACTCGGCATCCTCAAGGGCTGTCACCGAACTGAACATGTTGGCCGAAAGTTTTGATAGTCGCTCAAACTTCCGGCGCTGAAATACAAGCTTAGTTTCCAGTGCAGCGATTGTATAATTGTTTGAAGCCTTCGCCTTTGCCAGCTCCAACGCAGAGGTTTCGACGCTGTCCTCAAGCTTGCCGACGATTTGGCCGCTGTGGATGATGTCACCGCGATCAACGTCAAGCCGGTCGATGACGCCGCTTACCGGACTCGAAAGCTTTACCGTCTCTTGAGGTTCAATCACGCAATCGAGTTTCGTGTCGGCTATATTTTCCGCTGCGGGTTGTGCGTAAGCAGCGCCGATCGGTAAGGCAAGGCCGAACCGCAAAAGCAAGACGCTGGACCGCGGAATAAGGGTTACGAGACGCAGCATTGCTGTGAGTGCCTGACGATTTGTCGCACGTGACGGCGGTTACGGCAGGTTAGGTTATAGTTGTTTTGCACAAAGTGAAGATGGTTGCCAAAGCAATTGACCTGGCCGCCGCTCAATCTGGATACGCCTTAGAAGCCGATGCGCGACTACAGGCTATATGGCGTCACAAATCGTGCCAAGCCTGACCGCCGCACCGCTTGATTAGGTTAAAGCAAGACTCGGAGCTGCCGATAGCATTTTACCGCTTTGCGGAGGCAACCAACGGGCTATAATCTTTTTGATCGATGACTGATGGGCGTAATTAGTAAGTGTGGCGAGCGATTAAATGCGGTCGGTCTGACCGATAAGGTGTTGAATCTTGGAGTCCGGGAGCACGGAAAGTCTGGGGCAGACGCCACAGTTGAGTGTGGCTCCGCCTGACCCGTTTGGTTCGCCATTTTGGAAAGATCTCGCCAACGCGGACGATCAGAAGGCTTTCTGCTCCGCGTGGTTGGCGTTGCAGTGCGGGCAAATTCCCGGGGTAACCGCCGGCTGGCTAATCGTCTACGATTCCCAAGGCGGACAAGACACCATCACCGCGTGCTGGCCGAAGCGCGACTTTGACTTCAGTAACCTTTCGCGGCTCGCTGATCGCGCACATCTGGAACACCGCATCGTTACCGCACAAGGACGCGTTGGTCCGGGCACCAGCCCGGCACAACCCGTTACTTTGCAGGTTGGAGTTCCGCTGGGTGCCGGCGGCGTTAGCCTGGGCGCCGCCGCCGTCGCGCTCACGACGATCCACGGCTCTAGCGCAATGGCGCCAAAACGCGTCGCCGAGCATCTGAAATGGGGCGCTGGCTGGCTCGAGACTCTGCCTTGGGTGGGACGATTCAAAAATGCCGGTGCTGGCGCCGCGCAAGCTATGTCGTGCCTGGATCTGCTCGCCGTACTCGGCGAGCAGCCGCAACTTCGCGGCATGATGATCACCCTTGTAAACGACCTCGTCTCGCGACTTCGCTGTGACCGGGTGTCATTGGGCGTGCTCCAACGCAACGGCGCCATACGGCTGCGCGCGATGTCGCACTCGGCAACGTTCAAAGCCGAGGCGAGGCTGACAGATGCCATCGAGAGCGCGATGGAGGAAGCCGTTGATCAATGCGCGTCCGTCATTGCCCCGCCTCTGCAGAAAGCAGAGCGCACGACGCACGTGTCTCATACAGCGCTGAACGATGCGATCCGTGTTGCTGGAACTTCTGTCATGAGTGTGGTGCTTGCCGATAATGAGGGCAAGCCGTTCGGCGCGCTGACGTTCGAGCGCCACGGCGCAGAGCCATTTGACCGCGCCGTCCAACACTTGGCCGAAGCCGTTGCGGCTCTCGTTGGCCCAACGTTGGCCCTGCAACTGCGGGCAAATCGATTGATCGCGGGTAGCGTAGCGGACCACGCCGTCGCGGCCGCGACGGCCCTATTCGGACCGCGCCGTCCAGCCCTCAAGCTGGCCGCCGCTGCGCTCGTCATGCTGGCTTTGGTCCTGGTTTTCGCCAAGGGCGAACACCGCGTCACGGCGAAATCGGTGATCGAGGCGCAAACATTGAGGGCCGCGGCCGCCCCGTTCGATGGATTCGTGCGTAGCGCCAGAGTGCGCGCCGGTGACACCGTTCATGCGGGTGATGTGCTTGCTATCCTGGATGATCGCGACTTGGTGCTCGATCGTCTGAAATGGCGCGCCGAACGAGACAAGCTACAGCAAAAGCAGCGAGCCGCATTGGGCAAGCATGAGCGCGCCGATATTGTGCTCACGGAATCCCAGATCCGGGAGGCGGAAGCTCAGCTTGCGCTGGCCGAAGAAAAGCTGTCCCGGGCAAGTATCACCTCGCCATTCGACGGCGTCATCGTGACCGGCGACCTTAGCCAAAATCTCGGTTCGCCAGTTGAAAAAGGAAAAACACTTTTCGAGGTCGCTCCGCTCAATACCTACCGCCTGATCCTCCAAGTCGACGAGCGGGACGTGCGCTATGTGGCTAACGGCCAGCACGGCACTGTCGCGATCGCCGGCATGCCGGGCCGGCCGCTCCCGATCGTTCTCACGAAGATCACCCCGGTCTCGGTTGCCGATGAGGGTCAGAATTTCTTTCGTATTGAAGCGCAGATCAACGATGTTGTTTCCGAGTTGCGGCCGGGAATGGAAGGAGTCGCGAAAATCGATATAGGGCGTCGTTCTCTCATTTGGATCTGGACCCATGCCATCGTCGACAGCGCTCGTCTGGCAGCTTGGAAGTATTTGTTCTGAGGTCGCGTCGTGAGCGTAAGGCCCTTCCTCAGTTCATCCTGGCACCGCGTTGCCAGCCTTCGGCCGCAGTTGCGCGAACATGCAACCGTGCACCGGCACCGCTACCGCGGTCGCGTGTGGTACATCGTGCACGACCATGCCACGGGCCGCGTCCATCGGGTGTCTTCGGCGGGCGGTACGGTCATCAACGCCATGGACGGGCGGCGGACAGTCGACGAATTGTGGCAGTCTGCTCTCGCCCGCATGGGCGATGATGCGCCGAGCCAGGACGATTTCGTTCAGCTGCTGGCTCGGTTGCATGCGGCGGATCTGCTGCAAACGGAAGTAACCCCTGACTCGGCCGAGATAATGAAGCGATCGGATCGCTTTGGGCGCGCGTGGCTGTTGCAGAATGTCTTCAATCCTCTCGCGCTACGGTTTCGGTTATGGCATCCGGACAAGTTTTTTGATCGCTCAATCGATTATGTACGTTGGATATTTGGTTGGCCTGGAATTGTCATCTGGCTGTTGACCGTGATGGTGGCTGTTCTGCTGGCTGCGCAACATTGGAATGAACTATCTGCGGATGCCGCCGACCGTATTCTTGCCACCGACAACCTGATCCTGATCATCCTTTGCTATCCGGTGGTTAAGACTCTGCACGAGCTTGGCCACGGTTATGCGGTCAAGGCATTCGGTGGGGCGGTCCACGAGGTCGGCCTCATGTTCCTTGTGTTCGCGCCGGTCCCTTATGTTGACGCATCGGCGGCATCGGAGTTTCGCAGTAAGTGGCGGCGGGCTCTTGTTGGCGCTGCGGGCATGATTGTCGAGGTCTTCGTTGCGGCGCTGGCACTTTACGTCTGGCTCTCGGTCGAGCCCGGCATAATCCGTGCGCTAGCCTACAATGTTGTTATCATCGCGAGTGTTTCCACCGTTTTTTTCAACGCCAATCCGCTGCTTCGGTACGATGGCTACTACATACTGACCGATCTGCTGGAAATTCCCAATCTGCGGCAGCGCAGTTCCGGTTATTGGGGTTATCTGGCCGAGCGGTACATCTTCCGCTCGGATGAGGCGAGGGAGTTTGCGGCAGCGCCGGGAGAGCGATTTTGGTTGGTGCTCTACGCGCCGATCTCACTACTCTATCGAACTGCGGTGACGCTCGGCATCGCGCTGTTCGTGGCATCACACTACCGGGTCGTCGGCGTAATTATTGCAATTTGGGGACTTGCGACCGGCGTTGCTCTACCGTGTGGGCAGGCACTGTGGCAGGTGGCGGCAGGACGGCGATTGCAGCCGCAGCGCATGCGCGCGATGCTGACAACGTTGGGCGCGGCAGCCGTCACCGCAGTTCTCGTACTTTTCATGCCAGTTCCGTTGCATACAACAACTGAAGGTGTGGTGTGGCTTCCGGAAACCGCCAATGTCCGCGCCGGAACAGACGGCTTTGTGCAGCGCGTTCTCGTGCAGCCCGGTCGCCACGTGAAGGTTGGCGATCCGCTGATCGAGAGCGTGGACTCAACCTTAAGCGCTGAGCTGGAAAGCATGCGCGATCGAGTTACGGAAATCGAAACAAAGCTCGCTGCCGACCGAATTACCGATCGCGTGCAGGCCGAGATCGCTACGACCGAGCTGCACCAGGCCCAGGCTGAGCTCACGGCCGAGATCAAGCGCAAGGAGCAGTTAATCGCCCGGAGCCGTGCTGATGGTGTTTTTGTCGTGCCTGAGCCGCAAGACCTGCCCGGGCGCTATGTGCACGAGGGCCAACTCATCGGTTATGTTCTGCCGCACGGTTCGCGCATCGTACGCGCGACGGTCGGACAGGAGGATATCGATCTCGTGCGCACCCGGCTGCGCGGTGTTTCAGTCCGGTTGGCGGAGCAATTGGATGAGGTGCTGCAAGCGCGTGTCATTCGCGAGGTTCCGGCCGGCAGCGAAGACCTGCCAAGCAAGGCTCTTGGCGGAATCGGCGGCGGCGCGGTCTCGGTTGATCCGCGTGATCCAAAGGGCACGAAATCCCTACAGCGGGTATTTCAGCTCGATCTCGAACTGCCGGCGGAGGCGGGGTCGTCTGCGTTCGGTAGCCGCGCTTATGTCCGTTTTGAGCACAGTTGGGAGCCGCTCGGCGAGCAGATATTGCGTCGCGTCCGTCAGGTCCTGCTGTCGCGGCTGCAGACTTGAGTTGGTGGCATGATCGTCGCGACACGCCGGAGACAATTCATTGCAGCCAGGCGTATCCCGGTCGCGACGCCATACGTCGAGCGGTCCCATCGGCAAGACAGCAGCTTCGACAGCGCTCTGCTGGCCACTTGGGGTCGATTGTCTCCGCGGCTTTCGTCGTTTCTCGACCGGAGGCGCATGAGGCGATTTGTTGAGTCCGTCGAAAATCTGGAATCATCCTTGCGCGATCAGTCCGACCAACGCGTGCGCCAACGCGCTGACGAGTTGCGAGCGCGATTGTCTCGGGGCAGGGTCGACACGCAGGCAATAGAATTGGCGTTTGCCTTGACGAGGGAGGCTGCGCGCCGTCACGTCGGCCTGCGGCACTTTCCGGTACAATTGCTTGGCGGTTTCGCCATGCTCAATGGTGCTCTCGCCGAAATGCAGACAGGCGAAGGCAAGACATTGACCGCCTTGCTTCCGGCGGTCGCGGCCGGACTGATGGGCCGGCCGGTTCACATCGTCACTGTGAATGATTACTTGGCGCGCCGTGACGCCGAGGCACTTGGCGCGGTGTACAACGCGCTGGGGCTTTCCGTAGGCCTGATCGTTAACGGTCAGCAGCCGAAGGATCGGCAGCGGGCCTATGCCTGCGATGTTACGTATTGCACCAACAAAGAGCTGGTGTTTGATTATTTGCGTGATCAGCTGATCCTTGGTTCGCGGCGCAGTCGATCAAGGCTTCTTCTCGATCAGCTTTTACATCCCGAC
>Ga0335085_10013531_pt1 | contig 11956 bp, 7 predicted proteins | sample Lox_Sample_45_FD_206712 | JGI IMG/M metagenome (GOLD analysis project Ga0335085, IMG submission 206712) | Soil microbial communities from Loxahatchee National Wildlife Refuge, Florida, United States - Lox_Sample_4.5 | ecosystem: Environmental > Terrestrial > Soil > Wetlands | place: USA: Florida...
CGGGGCCCTTTTAATGGAAAAGGTTCGCATACGACCTCAAGCCACTGATAACGGATAACTTACTACAGCAACGACGGCCGCTCCAAATCGAAGGCGGGAAGGCTCCCGGAGGTTACTTTCGTAGCATCGGCTTTGTCCCATTCTGGCGTATCTTGTTGTTAGAACATGCGAGAAGGGTGAGGAAACCCGCTACAGAACTGGTAACGCTAGATGCCGCCACTCAAACTTCTGGTCGTCGAAGATAACCTGGTCAGCCTGGAGTTGATGGCCGAGGTTTTTACCTCTTTGCAGGCCGAGGTCGTTCCGCTCAGCGATAGTACCGAGGCCAGCAGCCTGGTCAACCAGGAGAGGTTCGATGGGATCTTCCTTGACCTCGAAATGCCGCAAATGCACGGCTTCGACCTGGCGCGCCACATCCGCAAGTCGAGCTGGAATAAGTCCACTCCGATCATCATTGTGACGGGCCGGGAAGAGCGGCAGACCATGCAGCAGGCGTTTACCCTGGGCGCCACGTTCTTTTTGCAGAAGCCCGTGGACCGGCAGAAGCTGAGCGGGTTGTTCCGCAGCGTACGCGGTGGGCTGTTCGAATTCCGGCGCCGTCATTTGCGGGTGCCGCTGCAGACTGAGGTAAGGTGTACTGTCGGTTCGAAAACCATTCATGGTATCTCGCGCAACCTTAGCCAGGGCGGTATGCAAATTGAAGCCAGGGGCCTGCAGTTGGGGGACACCGTGCACCTTGAGTTTGTGCTACCGGGTTTCGGTGGCATGGTCGAGGCCAGCGGATCGCTGGTTTGGGGCCAGGATAACGTATTGGGAATCGGATTTACCAAAATCGGAGAGGACGCGCAACAAAAAATTCGCGACTTTGTCGCGGGCGCGGAAAAAGCGCGGGAGCGCTAGCGCAGGGCCGAAATTCCTTTCACAAGCGCTGTGCGACAAAAGCAGAGCGACTCAAGCTGGTGTTCTTACCTCGTCCAGGTTACCTTGCCGTAGACGCCCCGCCGGATTCCAACCAACGGCCCGGGGTCGCCGCCGTATTCCACATGCTCGGGTTGGAGCAGGTTCTGGCCGACCAATGACAATTCAAATTGCCGATTGATTCGCCATCCTAACCTGGCATCGGCGGTGGAGTACGCTGGAACCTGCAGATCGGGCAACGAACTCACGTACCGGTAAGCAAGGTCGAACTGAAAATTCCGGGGCAACTCGAAATAAGACTGGATCACGGCTGTGTGCTGTGGACTGTCCCCCTCGAGCTGGCGAACCGTCGAAACGTCTATACTCGTCGATTTGTCCCGCATGCTCAGATGCACATAAGAATACGACCCTTTTAGCCGCCACCATTTCGTCATGTTCCAAACCGGGGAGATCTCGATGCCCCGGGTGTTGCCCAGGATTCCGTTGCGCAGATAAAGGGGAAGAATGAGATGAGTCGAAGGCGAAGGCTCGACAAAAGGGGTGTGCAATTCGACGCTCAACAGGTCGTCATACTGGTTGTAGAACGTCGCCACGTCAACGTACACGCTGGGTGTAAACAGAGCCCGGTAGCCCATCTCATAACCATTGAGCTGCTCGGCGGAGAAGTCGCCGTCACCGATCAGTCGCACATAAATCGGGAGCGGGTTGGTCGTCGCCAGATTCGTGAATTGGAACCCTTCTTCAATGCGAGAGGGCGTGCGCACGGCGCGAGTGATGGCAGCCCAGATCGTCTGATGGTCGTTCGGAGTCCACAAGAGACGCCCGCTCGGCTGCACCTCAAATCCGCTGAAGCTGTTGTGCTCAAGCTTTGTTCCCACGATAAAAGATAACCGCTGGGGCACAATGGCGATCTGGTCCTGCACAAATCCGCTGAAGATGTTGTAGGTCTGATATTCCGGAGTGAAAATAACGCTGGGGACGGTCTGGATGAAATGGCTGGGACTTACCCGAACGCCACCGCCCCAGATGAACTCGTTGCGTGGAAGAATGATGTGGTGAATAACATCGAGATCGAAGGTATTGCGAATTTCCCGGTAGTTAATATCGTGCCGGTCGGTGCGGTCGAAGTAGGCCTGCACTTGAATATCGGAAGACGAACTAATGCTCCGCCGCCAGCGCCCGAGTACGTTTTGGCCAAAGAAGTAGCCGTTATCGTCAGCAACGACTAACGCCGGAGGAGTGTATGTACTGATTCCCTGTGATTGCCCAGCTACGGTTCCATAGGCATCGCCCTGAATCGTCACCGTATCTCGCGGAGTGGGATCCCAGTCTGTGCGAAACCCGCCTTGCCCCATTTCCCAGCCGTCAAATTCCATGTGGTCGGAATGAAACTGGGAGCCGCGGGAAAAGCCGGTTCCGTAGAGCCGGTAACTGAATTTGTCGTCACCGCCTCCGTAGCGTGCAGTTAGAAATCCGTGTTCTACGTTCCCGCCGCCGCCTGAGAGCATGAGACCGCGGGTGTCTTTGGCGCTCTTGGTGATGATGTTAATCACACCGTTGACGGCGTTGGCGCCCCAAATCGTGCCGCCCGGCCCGCGGATTACTTCGATGCGCTCGATATCTTCGAGGGGAACGTCCTGAACTTCCCAATAGACACCGGCGAACAGCGGCGTATACACCGACCGGCCATCAATCAGCACAAGCACGGATTTGGATAGCCTTCCCTGAAACCCCCGTATGCCGATGGCCCACTTGTCCGAGTCCAGCTGCGCCACCTCTACACCGGGCGCTAAACGCAGAACATCCGGAAGATTGGTGGCCCCGGAGCGGCGGATATCCTCCTGGGTGATGACAAAGATAGCCGAGGCAGTATTCCAGACCTCTTCCGGCTCTTTCGAAGCCGTTGTGACTTTCACATCGCCCAGCTGCTCGAGGCTCATTTGCTTGAGAGCTTGCGCACCCCCTGGTTCCTGCTCGGAAGCGTAGAGCTTGCTTGCGTGCAGGGCGTACAAGAGAAAAAGTACGAGGAGCAAGCGCAGCGGTTCGCCATTTCTAGCCCGACGAAGAGCGCGGAAGCAGACATTCACCAAAAGCGGACCTCGGTGATTAGCGTTGAAAGAACAGTTCTCGGCGCCGCTGCGCTCCAGTCCAGGAGGATCGCGGCGTCTACAAATCAACCGTTTAAACTTAGTCGGAACCCGGTTCTACCGCTCGCGACTTGGCGCCCCCTCGTTCGAAGGCAGCACTCCCCGGGTCGACCGGTAATGATGACCAAGCGGGCAATTAGGTTGTGAGGCTGGTTGCATTTTTGTGTAACCGTAGCCTGGCAAACCGAAATCCTCGATAACCTTTACTTCAACAAGCGATCGAGCTCGTCCTTCAAAGCCTTGGCATTCACCGGCTTTGAGAGATAGCCGTCGAAGCCGGAACTCAAGATTTTCTCCCGATCTCCCTGCATCGCATAGGCCGTCACCCCCAGTACAGGCAGCTTGGCAAAACGTGGATCTTGGCGAATTCGGCTCGCCACCGCATAGCCATCCAGCACGGGCATGCCGATGTCGAGCAATAAGATGTCGGGAACGGACTGATCCAGAACCGCGAGAGCTTCCTGACCGTTGCAGGCTTCGATTACTTCATATCCCCGTGCTTCGAGCAACTCGCGAAGCAGTTCCCGGTTAACGGCATTGTCTTCCGCAAGCAGAACCTTTTTCATGACCTCCCCGCTGATTTTGCCATCTTTCGGTCCTGCAACAAACGGCCAATTTCTGCCACCAGCTGCGCCTGCCAGGAACCATTCTTCTGGATAAACAATTGAGTTTCTCGATTCAGGAATCTAAGTTCTTCCGTAGAAAGCGTTTTCCCTGTCATTACAAAAATTGGTAAGTTTTGCAAGGTGGGTTCCTGCCGGATATGGTTGATCACGCTGAAGCCATCCATTCCAGGCATGAGGAGATCGAGCAGCACCGCACCAACGACCTTGGAAGACAGCACTTCCAGGGCTCTTTTGCCGTTCTGTACGCCCTGCACCTCGTATCCGGCCGAGCGCAAGGCCAGACTGACCAACTCCAGGGTTGCCGGGTCGTCGTCCACCGCAAGAATTGCAGCATCGTCGTCCTGTGCCGGCTTCACATACCTGCCGATCGCCTGTAGAAGTGCCGGGCGGTGAATCGGCTTTATCAGATAATCGGCCGCACCGAGCGCAAACCCCACCCGCTTCTGATCCACCACTGAGGCGACGATGACCGGAATGTTGGCGCATTCTCTGGCATTGCGCAAAGCGACCAGCGTTTCAAATCCGCTGCCGCCTGGCATAAGCACATCCAAAGTAATCGCGTCTGGACTGAGCTCCCGCGCCTTCTTCAGAGTCTCGGTAAGCGACTCGGCCATAGCGACCCTATAGTTCGGCTCCAGATAGCTGGCGAGCAATTCGCGGGCAGAGGCTTCGTCATCCACGATCAAGACCAGGGGCTTTCCGGGAACCGTAATTTCGGCTACCGCGGGAGCGGAGTCCTTGAGCACCGGATTAGCGCCAGTGTTAGCCACTGGCAAAGTGAAACTGAAGCAGCTGCCTTTGCCGATTTCACTGGCTAGCGAAACTTTGCCGCCTTGTTGCTCGACCAGACGGCGGGTGATGGCAAGGCCCAATCCAGTTCCTTCGTGAACGGTGCCCTTGTCGCCTTGAATTTGCCGGAATTCCTCAAAAACTAACGCCTGATCCTCGAGGCGAATGCCGACGCCGGTATCGGTTACAGAGATATTGGCAAAATTAGCTTCGTCGCGGGCCTCAATCGTGATGCGGCCACCTTTCGGGGTAAACTTCACCGCGTTACTTAACAGGTTGTAAAGAATCTGCTTGAAGCGCACCCGGTCGGCGTACACCATCTGCGTAGTCTCCACCTTGTGTTGCGCTTCAATATTTTTCGCCATCGCCAGCGGCCGGATGGTGGAGAGAACTTCCGGCAAAGCATCCTGAACCTGGAAGTTCTGGCAGTGCATTTCGAGCTGTCCAGCTTCGATTTTAGACAGGTCCAGCACGTCATTAATCAACTGCAGCAGGTGCGCCGAGCCCTGCCGGATATGGTTTACAAAACGCTTCTGCTTGTCGTTTAGCGAGCCCGCAGTTTCGTCAGCCAGAAGGTCGGAAAAACCCACAATGGCATTGAGCGGGGTGCGCAACTCGTGGCTCATGCTGGCCAGGAAGCTGCTCTTCATTTGAGTCGCCCGCACAACTTCGCGGTTGCGAACTTCCAGTTCCTCGTTCTGCAGGCCGATTTGCTGCAGTGATTTCTTGGCTTCGGTGATATCCCGTGCCACCGCATAAATGCGTTCCTGTTCAGACACGGATACCGCGTTCCACAAGAACCAGCGATAAGTTCCGTCTTTGCAGCGATAGCGGTTTTCGAAAGCGAGCGTGGTTTCTCCCTGTCGCAGCCGGTCACCCTGATTGGCGGTTGCCGGCCGGTCCTCGGGATGAATGAACTCCACGTAGGGCGCCGCCTTAAGCTCTTCGGCACTGTAGCCCAGCACCTTTTCCCAACTGGGGTTCAGAATCTTGAAGAAGCCGTCAAAGCCGGCCACGCAAAACATATCGATCGAGAGGTCGAGAAATTGATTGCCGGTCTCCAGCCGGGTATAAAGCTTTCCCAGGTACGCGCTCACAATCAAGCCACCGGCCAGGAACACCAGGCCCAGTAACCACAGCGGACGCTCAACTGCTGCAATACTCTGTTGCAACATACTCGAAGGCTTCTCAACCAGAACCCCCCAGCCAAATTCCGGAATCGGTTCGTAGCGCGCATAGAAAGACTGGCCATCACGCACGAATGTCCCATCCCCCGACTGGCCTTTTCGCATCTGCTGGATAGGCGCGTAGTTGGTCAAATCGACCGGCGGCGAATGGGGATCTATGCCCGGATGGGCTGACAGGTGTCCATTCTGATCCACCAGGGAAATGGTCCATTCTCCTGCCAGTTTGGTCCCCACGAGTTGCTGGCTGATGGTATCCAGGGAGAACGTGGCCATGACGATGCCAATCGGTTTTCCCTGTTCGCCTTCAATGGGGACGGCCACCGCCACCACTAAATCTTGCGGGGGGACTGCGCTTCGGTATACCTCGGAGATGTACGGCGCCTGTTTCTGGGACACGCCTTTGTACCAATCGCGAAAGGCAAAATTTCGGCCGACGACCGAAGGGTGCGGCGGATAGATGACTCGCATCGTGCCATCAAGAGTGTAGGCACTGACAAAGGAGAAGTCGGGGCGTAAACGCTCCGCTTGCTCCATGTGCCACGCAACTAGACTCATGTCCCCATGAACCCAAGCCTCGCGAAGGGTCCGGCGACTGGCAAAGGACTGTAGAAAAGCGACACTTTGACGAAGGTGCTCTTCAACAAGGGTTGCCGACAAACGCGCAATCTGATTGCTTTCCAGGGTCAAGTGCGCCTGGCTTTGGTGCTTTAGTATTCGGGAAACAAAATAGGAAAAACCAACAATGGGCAGAACCATGAGTAGAATGAACAGTAAGTAACGATGCCAGCGTTTCTTGGCAAGCCACTTCCCGGATTGAGAGATTGGGTTCATGCGTTCCCTATGTTCTGCAAGCTCCAATTTTTTCGGCGATGCCTGCTCGTCGCTCGGGCATCTCCGAACAACCGCTTTCTACTCACCACCCGCAGCTTTCGCCCGTTTGCTACCTCGAATAAGCCGGCTAATCTCAGACAGAAGTTGCCCCCGCCAGGAACCATTCTTCTGAACGAAAGCCTGCGTCTCGCGATTCAGAAAGGCCAGTTCCTCCGGGCTCAGAGTTTTTGCCGTCATGGCAAAAATCGGCAGCTCCTTTAAAGCCGGTTCCTTCCGGATGTGGCGGATCAACTCGAAGCCGTCCATCCCCGGCATGAGGAGATCCAGCAATACCGCGCCCACAAACTTGGACGATAACACTTCCAAAGCTCGCGCGCCCGACTGCACTCCCTGGACCTCATATCCCGCCGAGCGCAGAGTCTCGCTTACCAGATCCAGCGTGCCGGGATCGTCGTCCACCGCGAGTATGGCGGCATCGTCATCGGACCGCTTCTGCACATGCTTGCGAATGGCTTCCAGCAACGCTGGCCGCTGAATCGGTTTGATCAGGTAATCGGCTGCTCCCAGAGCGAAGCCCACCTGCTTTTGATCATTAATCGAGACGATGATGATAGGAGTGTTGGCGGTCTCGTACACTTTGCGCAATGTAACCAGCGTCTCGAACCCATCCCCGCCCGGCATGAGAACGTCCAGGGTGATAGCGTCGGGCCGCAATTCCTGGGCTTTCTTGAGAGCCTCGGCACCGGACTCGGCCATCGCCACCCGGTATTCTGATTCCAGGTAACTGGCCAGCAGTTCGCGGGCCGGGGCCTCGTCGTCCACGATCAGCACCAGGGGTTTCCCGTTGGCTCTCGCGGCCACACTGGGAGCCACCGAAGCCGAGACCGCCGGTGCCTCCGAGGTTCTGGTTCCCGTGGGAAGAGTAAAAGTAAACCGGCTGCCCTTGCCGATTTCGCTCTGCAGGGTGATGCACCCACCCTGCTGCTCCACCAGGCGTTTCGTAATTGCGAGACCCAGGCCTGTGCCTTCAGCGAGGGTCTCGGTACCTTCAACTTGCCGGAATTCCTCGAAGACAACCGCCTGGTCTTCCGCGCGAATGCCAATGCCGGTATCGGTCACAGAAATACTGATGAACTCTCCGGCATCGAGGCAATCGATACTGATCCGCCCTTCTCGCGGAGTGAATTTCACGGCATTGCTCAGCAGGTTGTACAGGACCTGTTTGAAACGGACCCGATCCGCATAGACCATGCGTTCGGTTTCCACTTTCTGCTGCACCTGAATATTCTTTGCCATGGCCAGCGGGCGGATGGTGGAAAGCACCTCCGGTAGAGCTTCCCTGATGGGAAAATTCTGGCAATGGAATTCGAGTTGCCCAGCTTCAATTTTCGAGAGGTCCAAAATGTCATTGATCAGTTGCAGCAGGTGTGCGGAACCCTGCTTGATATGGTTGACGAAGCGCTTCTGCTTGTCGTTGAGCGGGCCCGCCGTCTCCTCGTGCATCAGGTCGGAAAAGCCCACGATTGCATTCAGCGGGGTCCGCAACTCATGGCTCATGCTGGCCAGGAATTTACTCTTCAGTTTTGTGGCTCGTTCCACCTCATGATTACGAAGCTCCAATTCTTTGTTGGCACGGGCAAGCTCTTCGGTCCGCTCCTGGACCCTTTGCTCCAATCCGCTTTGGGCCTGGCGCAAAGCGGTATCCCGCTGCTGAATCTGCGCCAGCATTTCGTTAAATGCTTCGATCAAAGTCGACACTTCGTCGTGATTCCCCGTCACCGCCGCCCGGATGGAATAGTTCTTCCCCTCTGAGACAAACCGGGCCGTCTGCGCTAATTGCCCCACCGGCTCTGAAATCACCCTCTGCGCCATTCGTGAAATTAAAAGCGCCACAATGAGCGAGATCAGCAAGACACCGGCGGCGATAATCGTGTAGCTCCTCAAGCGATTGTTGATGGCCTGCAGGTCGGATTGGATGTAGACAAAGCCGATCGGCTTGCCCTCGAACACAATCGTCTGCACCAGCCCAATCCGTCCCCCGGCAAACCAATGATTCTGCGTCTGACCCTGGGGAAGAGCGGGAAGCGGTAGATTTGCTCCAGTGCGGTCATGGCGATAGCTGGCGAGCGTTTGCCCATCGGGCGTATAGACCGCACCGTAAAGAATGCTCGGCGATGCTTTCAAGGCTGAGAGCGTGTTCCCGGCAGCGTGAGGATCGTCGAACACCAGAGCTGAAACCGTATTGGCCCCGATAATCTGCGCTTGCGTCGACAAATTGCGCACGATACCGATCCGAAAGGTGTACAAGTCATAGGCAAAAAAAGCCGAGCAGGCCAACAGCAAGGCCGCGCCGCTGACCAGCATGTTCATCCAAGTGAGTTTCCTGGAGATCGAATAGTTCTTGACTTTGAGCATTGTCAGTCTCCGTGCGGAGCATCCCTTCTGACCGCAGTCGCGACTCGAAGTAGTTCGGAACTCAGCACCAAACCGGCGTTTTTGGCCGCGGTTAGATTCACTTCGAACCGGACTTTGTTTCCCTCCAGGACAAACTCGATCATGCCGCCACGCCGTGAGAATTGTGGGATATCGCTGACAGTCAAGACCGCAGACTTATCTAAAGCCGCGATGACCTCGTTGAGCCGTCCTTCCTCCGAAGAACTGAGGAACAGAATCCGGCAACTTCCGGACTCCTGCGGGTTGGAAATCCGGCGTGCAACCACATTTCTTCCTGCCACCGTTCCACCCGCGAGCGTGCTATCCAAGATCGGTCCAAACGGGTCCTGTCCAAGAACACAAACGTCGAAGGACCTGCCCTTTTCCGTCGCGCTGGACGGCCATTCCACAAAATGACCGAAATTATAGAGGTAAGCGGCTTTTACCTGAATGTCGGTGGGTTTCGGAGTTTGTGCGCGCAGCCCCGGCGCAATCATCAGAACCCCGACCATGACCATAGCCGTCAGCCATGACCATGGGCGATGCATTCGCAAAACCCGGCGGCCTGGGGCGAAGCTGGAAGCGAATTCCGCGTTTTGAATGTGCCCCATGACGCTAATCCGCTGCGCGCCGCCAGGTTATCTTTGCGTAGATGCTGCGCTTAATGCCAATGATCGGTCCTGGGTCGTTGGAAAATTCCGCATGCTCGGGCTGAAGCAGGTTTTCTCCCACCACCGAGAAACCGAACTGGCGTGTCGCCTGCCAGGACAGGCGCAGGTCGGCAGTGGTGTAGCTCGCAACCATCTGCGCGGGCAAGGCACTGGCATAGCGAAAAGTCTGGTCAAATTGAAATCCTCTGGGGAGATTGAAACGCGACTGGAAGCTCAGCTGATTGTGGGGGCTCGAGCCTTCATCCGTGGCTACGGTTCCGGTGTCCACGGCGCCCGGCCTGAGCTTCAAATCCAGGTTCAGATAGGAATAGGCGGCCTTCAGCTGAAGCCATCGAGCCGGATTCCAGTCTGGACCGATTTCGAATCCGTCGGAGTGGCCTTCAATCCCGTTCACATAGGGAAAATGGAGAGCGTAATGATCCGGCGGAGGAGTTGAGTCCAGAGAGAGCGTGTAGTTGCCGAGGCTCACCAGATCGTTGTAATTATTGTGGAAGAGGGCAAAATCCACATAGAAGTGGGAATTGACCAGCCGGCGATAACCGAGTTCGTATCCAAGCAACTCCTCGGCGGCGAGATGCCGGTTACCGTCAATCTCAACGTAGATCAAGGGCGTCGCCACCAGGAAGCCGTCGTCCCTGAAATCCTCTTCGATTCGGGAGGGCGTGCGAACTGCCCGGCTCACGGCCATCCATAAGGACTGCCGCGGGGTTACTTTCCACAGGGCGCGCACGCTGGGCTGAACCTCGAATCCGGTGTAGTTGTTATGCTCCAGTTTTGTGCCGACTGTCAGCGAGAGCTTATCGGGCACGATGGCGATTTCATCCTGAACAAAACCGCTGTAAACATTATTGGCGATGTGATGCGGCGTGAACTCCAACGACTGAACGGTTTGCACGAAATCGCTGGGACTGAGGCGGATTCCAGCTCCCCAGATAAAGTCCTGGCGCCAGGGGAGTTTCAGGTGGTGAATGAAATCGAGATCGAAGGTGTTGCGAGTTTCCCCGTAGTGAGGGGCCAGCGCATAAGTTCGGTCATAGTAGGCTTGCACCTGAATGTCGGATCCGCGTCGAAATTCGTGCCGCCAGTGCCCCAGCAAATTGCCGCCTGAAACCGCGACAGCCTCGTCCGAGATAACCTGTCCGGGCGGGGAGAACGATCCAATCCCAACTCTTTCCCCCACTCCGCCTTTGTACATATCTCCCTGTATGGTCAACTGGTCGCGGTCACTGGCAGCCCAATCGGAGCGAAAACCCATCTGGCCAAAACGCCATTCGTCGTACGATGCTCCGTCCGGGTGGTACTCGGCGCCACGCCCGAAGGCCTTTCCATAAATCCGGTAGTCGAGACTCTTGCCGTATCCGCTGCCATAACGGAATGCACCGATGGCCCGGTCCACACTGCCGCCGCCGATGGTCGCCAGCAAACCGCGCGTATCCCGCGCACTTTTAGTGATGATATTGATGACGCCGTTGACGGCGTTGCTCCCCCAGATCGTGCCACCGGGGCCACGGATCACTTCAATGCGGTCCACGTCCTCGAGCATAAGGCCGTCCTGGAGCGCCCAGTAAACCCCCGCAAATAGCGGGGTATAGAGGCTGCGGCCGTCAACCAGCACCAGCATAGACTTGGAGAACTGATCGGCGAACCCGCGAATGCCGACCGCCCAATGGTCTTCGTCAATACGGCTGACCTGGACGCCGGGAACCAGCCGCAGCGCCTCGGGAATGCTGGTGGCGCCAGACCGGCGAATATCTTCCTGTGTAAGGACGAAAACGGCGGCGGCGGTGTTCCAAAGCTCCTCAGGCTCTTTGGACGTGGTTGTCACTTCTACATTGCTCAGCTGTTCCAGGCTCAATTGCTTGAGGGGCTCGCTAGTTTTTTCGTCGTATTGCGAACCACCCCAGCACTTGCTGCCCAGGCCGGCGAGCAAAATAAGCCCAAGGGCTACCATGGCGCGGCGGGCAAGTTTAGCGGCCGCCGGTCTCCGGGGCGAGGGCAGAGCCATAGAACACCGGGCACGGTTCACGCGCAGTGTTGCAGAGAACTTTCCTTCCATTATTTTTCTGCGCCTCCGGCCGCCGCGCCTCGCGACAGGAGATTCGCCCTGCCGCTGCGAATCAACCGTTCAAATGCGTCGAAGATCTCAGGATCCCACCAGCCTTTACTTACCTCGCCTTTCATAATTTGCAGGGCGTTGTTGACGGAGAAAGCAGGTTTGTAAGGTCTTTCGGTAATCAGCGCGTCGTAGACATCCACTAGTTGGAGTACTCTGGCGGTAATAGGAATCTCTCCCCGCCGCAAGCCGTCAGGGTAGCCTGAACCGTCACACTTCTCATGATGATGCCGGATGATGG
>Ga0335085_10013532_pt1:0-10000 | contig 11955 bp, 12 predicted proteins | sample Lox_Sample_45_FD_206712 | JGI IMG/M metagenome (GOLD analysis project Ga0335085, IMG submission 206712) | Soil microbial communities from Loxahatchee National Wildlife Refuge, Florida, United States - Lox_Sample_4.5 | ecosystem: Environmental > Terrestrial > Soil > Wetlands | place...
TCGGTAATGCGACTTCCTTTCGGGAGCTCAGCAATCGTACGGGCCATCGGCGGTCCTCCTCTCAAGTTAATGAGAGCAGAATACCGCACAAACCGTTAAGTGAACAGTATTGGGTTGAAACCCCGCCGGCACAAGGGGGTATCGTCCCTGGTGAGAACTCACTCGCTGGAGAGTTTGCCTTGACGAACTCTCCGGCGAGTGAAAGGGAATTGAATCAAGGTACCGCTTTTCGGCGGAGTTGAAACCCCGCCCTTCCTCCGCGAGAGATGGCTGTTGAGAAATGTGAGCTACACTCCGCTGCCGCATCGTGCCGCCCGCAAGAGTCACTGTCTTCATGGGTTTCCCGCTCCGGTAATCACCGTGGAAGCCGGCGTCAACACGCCTGCCGCTCGTTCCAACTGCGCTCGCGCCACCTGCCAATCCTGCAAGGCTGAGAGATACCCGGTGGTGGCGTCTAGTTGCGCTGTCTGGGCGCGCAAAAGTTCGGTCACCGTGGTAAGTCCTGAGTCATATCGGTTCTGAACAATGCGCAGGCTCTCTTGGGCTTGCTCTGACGAGGCACGGGAGGCGGCGGCGCGCTGGGCCGCCGCATTGACGTCCAGATAGGCCTTTCGCACTTCCATTTGTACGCCGGAGCGGAGCCATTCCACCCCGTCTTTTGCCTTGTGAGCGTTGGCCGCGGCTTCGGCAAGCCTCGCTTTTTCAGCGCCGCCCGCGAAGAGGTTGATCTCCAACCGGGCGCCCGCCGTCCAGTTCGTCCCCGACGGACCTCCCCATGCCATCGCGTCGCGCTCCGTGCTCCCGAAGAGCCCCAATTTGGGGCCGAAGTCGGCTTTGGCGGCCTTTCTTTCCTGATCCATCGCGGCTTCCTGCAACTCCGCCGCTCGAAGCGCGGGCCGCTGCTCGAGCGCCGTCTGGGTCCAATCCTGAATGGTCTTGGGCGTGGGGCCCGGCGCGGCCAATGTCCCTGCGAGCGCCGGAGAGGCGTCCAGAGATAGGCCCATTTGCCGCGCCAACTCCATGCCAGCCGCGGCAAGATCGATTTGGGTGCGGATCTGCCGGTCTTTCATCTGCGCCAGGAAAACCTTGGCGCTGAGCAAGTCGGAATCGACGATCATTCCCGCCTGTTGCATCGTCTCCATCCGCTGGACGCTTGCCTCCGCGGTCTTCACCGCCTGGTCGGCAGCCCGCAGGTTTTCTTGCAGCACCAGCACGGCGTCATAGCTTCGCACCACTTCCAGAATCAGGTCCTGACGCGCCTGCTCGGTTTGAAAATCGGCTGCCGTCACCAACTTCTTCGCGCTACGCTGGTGAAAAGATGTCTGACCGGAATCGAATAGTCTCCATTGCGCGTCCAGCCGGGTCTGGAAATTATCGATGGGGGTCGGAGCGTTGAGTTGGTTGAGTGCAAAATCCTCGGCCGTGAATTGCCGTTGCCGGAGTTCGGTTCCGAACACATAAACCGGATCATTTCCGCGCGTGAAATCCTGGCGAAAATCGAACCGTGGAAACCACGTCGCTTGCTCCTCCTTCAGACGGGCCCGCGCCGCCTGTGCCTCATCGAGGCTGGTCCGGAACATCGGATTCTGTTCCAAAGCCGTATCCACCGCCTGCTCCAGCGTGAGGGGCAGGGGCTTCGCCGCTTCCTGCGCTGGCAACTGAAGTGCGGTCAGGAAAGCCAGAAAGACCACGGAATTCACCGCAACGGGCTGGATTCGTCTCCGTTCCAATCGCATGAGCGTTCCTCAAGCCACCTGCCGGGCCAGTTGGTTCGGCTCCAGCCAGGGTGTGGTTTCCTGGTGGATTTCACACTGCGTCTCAAACTTGGCGGTCTGCCGGATCATTGCCTCCACACTGCAGTACTTCTCCTCCGACAACTGAATGGCCCGCTCCACGGCGGCCGGGTCGATTTCAAAGCCCGTCACCACGTGGCGGATTCGCACGGCGGTGAACACTTGAGGCGGTCGCTCAGCTTGATCGGCTTCAACATGGACTTCGTATCCCGTCACTCTCTGATGGTGCTTCTGACGAAGGATGGTGATGACATCGAAGGCGGTACAGCCGGCAAGCGCTACCGCCACCAGTTCGATCGGTTTTGCCCCGCTCGCGCCCGCCGCGTCATCGAGAATCAAGTGGTGGCCGCTACCCGTTTCCGCCACAAACTGGCGCTGTGATTTCAGGGCCTGGGTCAGACCGACTTTCGCGGTGATCATTTTCTCGCTCCTTCCGTTTCCTCTTTGTCTGCGTCGTCCGAGGCGCTGACAGAGAACAAATGCAGAAGCCGGGAAATTGTTACAAGGGACTTCTGTGGAGGCGTGAGAAATGCAAGCTAATCGGGTTAGCTGCCCCGGGAAAAGAAAACTTCCCAAAACGCGTCATTCCCGCGAAGGCGGGAATCCACGAGTTTTCGCACAGACTCTTCAAGCCCCGCCCTTTTCGAATCCTGGCGAGAAGTGCAGGCTGAACTCAGTCAGTACCGCGAGATCACGGGGTCAGGCGTCCCTCGTGCTATCTTGAAGGACTGATGCGCAAAGAAATAGAACAAGCTGTGGCCTTATTGGGCGAGAGGGATCCCGCGTCTCTTGAGCACGCCCTGGAGTTGATTCAAGGCACGGTCTTTTCTTTCAGCATGAAAGTATGCGGGCAGCGCGAGGATGCCGAGGACACGATGCAGGAGGTTCTGGTGAAGTCATTGCCGGGCCTCCCCAAGTTCGAGAGTCCGCGAGCGCTTCTGGTGTGGCTCTATAAGGTGGCCAAGAATCGATGCCTCATGAGCCGCCGGCGCAGCAAATTCGCGCCGAAGCCCGACCTTTCTCTCGATCAACTGATGCCGGACAGGCGTCAACTGGCGCAAATTGCCAGCGAGGGTCCGCCCAACCCGGAGTCGCTCGCCATCAGGAGCCAGGAGGCCCGCCGGTTGCGGGAAGCCGTGCAGAGGCTTCCGCCGCAGTACCGCATCGTTCTGGTCCTGCGGGACATGGAAGGGCTGACCGATGAAGAGGTGGGCGAAATCACTGGTCTTCGTCCGGGAACCGCGCGCGTCCGCCTCCATCGCGCCAGGCTCTTTGTGCGAAAGGCGCTCAACGACCACCGCGAGGCTACTCGCGGCCCTAAGGCTCATCGGGCTCCTGCCGCTGCGGAAGCGCCGCCGGCCCACTCGCGAGCCGGTTCCTGCAAGGCGCTCTTCGCACAGCTCTCAAACTACCTCGACGACCAACTCGATGATTCTATGTGTGAGGAGTTGGAAAAGCACCTGGACGGCTGCGAGCCGTGCCGGGCATTTCTCTCAAGCCTCGAGAGGTCGATCCAGCAGTGCCGAGCGGTGGCCGCCGAATCGCCAGACCCGGGTCTGGCTGCCAGGCTCAGGCGGGATTTGTTACTTGAATACCGAAGGCTTATGGAGCGGATCACCGAGCAGTCTTCAACCGCTTCCTAAGCACAAACGCCCCCTTGGGATCTCGCCAGAATGATCCTATCTTCCATTTGCAAACCGGGTTCTTGGGTCTTGGGCTTTCATGGAGATGAAACGCTGCCCCGACAGGGCCGAGGCTTTCGTCGAAGCCCGACTGCAGGTCGGGGTGTGAGTGTTGTCGCCGGCCGGGGCCAAAACATAGAAGATGCCGCCGTCGCCACCCACGAACGACGGCTTGGAAATGGCCGCATACCTGCCCAGGCATTTGTGTACCATCCCGCCGTCAGCCTGTGATCTTCTTGGCCGCCGCGTCCCAGCAGGCGGGCGTTCCGTTGAAATACGAGTAGTTGGCCATGTGAATGGCGATGGCGGCGTTGTTGCCAAAGTGCTCGTCCTCAACGGAGGCCCTGCGCGTCTTGACCGACTCGAAGAAATTCGCCAGGTGCTCGCGGGTATCGTCGTACAGGGGCGGAGCCTTGAAGCTGGTGACTGCATCCGGTTTCCGGGCTGCCGGGTCACCTTGGGCCTTATGTTCCGCCAACCATTTCTTCGCGTATTCCTGACGCATGGGACTGGGCCAAGCCGGGGTGCAAGGGCTGTGATCGAGGCCGTCCTGCGCCTTCAAACTGAGTGCCGTGGGGTTCTCCACACCGTGGATCTCAAGAATCCCGTGCTCGCCCATGAACCGGAAGCCGTTTTCAGTTTCGGTGTTCAGCGTGACGCGCAAGGTGCAACTGAAGTCGCCGTAATCGTAGACCGTGGTCAACACGTCGGGCACGTCGCGCCCGTCATGCCAGCGGTAAAGCCCGCCCTGGCTGAAGGCCCGCTTGGGCGGAGCCGTGATGCCCATCACGTAGTGGATGCCGGTGAGGTGGTGGATGCAGAGATCGCCGGGAATGCCCTCGCCGTAATCCTGGAAGCAGCGCCAGCGAGTCCAACGCACGGCGTCAAACGCCCGCTTGGGCGCTGAGCCCAGCCACGTATCCCAATCCACCGTTTGCGGCGAAAGGTCGGGGGGGATGCTATACCACCAGGCGCCGCAGTGGTCATTGCGTCCCATGGTGGCTTCGACGAGGCAGGGCTTGCCGATGGCGCCGGCGGCGAGCATCTCCTTGGCCTTGGCGTACACCACGGAGCTCGGCTCCTGGCTGCCGATCTGCACGATGCGGTTGTATTTGGCGGCCGCGTCGATGATCTCGAAGCCCTCCTCCACCGTGTGGGTCATGGGTTTCTCGCAGTAGATGTCCTTGCCCGCCGCACAGGCGTCTACAATGAGCTGCTTGTGCCAGTGGTCAGGCACGGCCGCCACGATGCAGTCGATCTCTTTGTTGTCGAGCAGCTCTTGGTACCGGGCGGTGATGGGCGTGTCATCCTTGAGGATCTGCTTGGCTAGGGTGCGGCGACCCTCGTAAAGATCGCAGGCGGCCGCGCATCGCACGCCTGGGATCTTGATCGACGTTCGCAGCAGATCGTCGCCGCGCATGCCGACGCCGATCATACCGAAGCGGACCGTGTCACTGGGTGCAGCGTCGCCGGAGCGCAGAGGCGCTGCCTCGGGTGTGGCTCCTTCCAGTAGAAAAGTGCGAGCGGCCAGTGTGGCGCCTACGGTGCCGACGGTGCGCTCCATGAAGCCGCGGCGGGAAAGCTTTGGATTTTTCACGGATTAAGCCTCCTTGATATGGAACACAAAGTTTTTCGATAACAGCTATGCTATCCCTCGATCTCCCGCCGGACAAGCGCAAATGCGCCCGCTGAAGCAACCCCGACGCACACAGGCGGCGCGGCGCTGTCCTTCTCGATATTGGGGAAAGGCGAGCTGAGGCGAGGGTACAGGTGCCCGGGCCTGATGATGCCGGTAAGGGAACCCCTCTTAAAGGTGCACCCGAGCAGCCAGAGGCTCCAAGAAGGCGATTCCCGCCTCTCCTGTCGTAGCGCCCGGGGTCACCCAGATAACCTGGCTCGGAATGCCTTCCGCCGCCCCTTCGCTGGGAACCACGGTGATCAGTTGGCCCGGCTCCAATCGTACACCCGCCCGAATCCTCGCTCCCAGGTCTGAAAGGTCCACGGCAAAGGCACGATTCGCGATCTGGTCGCGGTCGGAATCGACGATGAAGGTCAAAGAATTGGCAACCTTGCGGCGCGGTGCGCGCCGCCTCTCTGCACCTTGGGCTGCAGGCATCAAGACCTCCTGTCCCTGATTGGGACGGTAGGCGCACAGTATACCAGCCCCTCCGCGTCTTCCGGATACGACGTGAATCAAGTTTGGATTCCATGCCCCAAAAACCTAAAAGATTTTACTTGACATTCAATAACGGTGGTAGTATCAACTCTGAATGCAGCATCGGGTTAAACGCTGTGATGGGCTCGAGTGGCCCTGATGAATGGCGCGCCGCCAATAGGAATGCCCCCCCATTCCATCCCCTCGGCGCGTGATCGTCAGGCATCTGAGACCCCGAGCGAAACCCAACCAGGCGCGGCCGGGATGTGCCGGTTCTACCGGCCGCGCCCCTCCCCATGGTGAGCGATTTCGAGTGCCCGTTACCATCCCACATAACCCCTTGAAGCCCCCAAAATGCTGTGCTAAGTTACAGGCAGGAGAAGGGAACATTAAACTTTGGAGGTGATCCACCCATGAGCACCCCGACCGGGGCCATCCGGGCGCAATTGATGGCCAACAGCCCTGAGTACCAGCATCTCTCTGAGGAACATGCCCACTACGCCGCCTTGCTTGATCAAATGGCTTCACGGCGATACCTCAACGAACAGGAACAACTCGAAGAGACCCGGCTGAAGAAATTGAAGCTGAGGCTCAAAGACCAAATGGAGACGCTCGTCCATAAAACCGGAACGGCGTAATCTAGAAGGACGGTAACCGTCGTCAGTGGCAACGCGGACCGCTCCCGCCATGCGGGGCGATTACGCGGTGACGGCTGGCAACCGCCCTTATGGTCAAAGAAGGCTATTGGTACGGATTGCCGCTCGCTTTGATCGCAGGCGGAGCGCTTGCACTCGGTTTGTATCCGGCGGCTGTTCTCTTCCTGATTCTCACCCTCTTCATCCTCAATTTTTTCCGCGACCCCGAGCGCACTCCGCCCGAACATCCTTCCGCCATCGTATCGCCCGCAGACGGCCGCGTGGTGCAGATTGCCGAGGAGAGCTTGGCCGGCCGGCCGGTGCGACGGGTGAGCATCTTCATGTCCCCTGTCGATGTGCACGTGAACCGGGCGCCCGTTTCGGGTACGGTGAGCGAAGTGGTGTATCAAAAAGGCCGTTTCGGGATTGCCAGCGGCGAGCGCGCGTCGGCCGAGAATGAGCAGAACGTCTTTACACTGGAGAGCGCAGCAGGCCCGGTGGTGGTGCGGCAAATCGCTGGCCTCCTCGCGCGCCGTATCGTATTCTGGAAGCGCGTGGGTGACCGCCTTGAGCGCGGCGAACGCGTGGGGCTCATTAAGTTCGGTTCGCGCGTCGACGTGCTGCTGGAGGTAGCAGTGGACCTCAGGGTGAAGACCGGCGACCGCGTACGGGCAGGGTCGACGGTGCTGGCAGTCGCTGAGGGGAAGGACGTCACCCGCACGCCGGCCTCCGGCGCGCAGGACGGCGGCGAGTAAGAGACGTGCGGCGTTCTGTGACCTTGAGTGCATAAGTCGTGCTTGCGCGAGGCTCCGGCCACGGAGGCGGCTTGGACACAACACCAACAAACGTTAGACCGAAGCGCAGAGGCCGCCTTCACGGCGGGCTCTACGTGCTGCCCAGTTTGTTCACCGTGGGCACGCTGGTGTGCGGCTACATCGCCGTCCTGGAAACGCTAAAGGCCGCCACGGCGATGATGGCCGCCGGCGCGGCCGCGGACCTGAGCCGATTCGCGTTCGACAACGCCGCCAAGGCCATCGGATGGGCCTGGCTGTTCGATGGTTTTGATGGACGCATCGCGCGCCTCACCAACTCCAGCTCCGATTTTGGCCGCGAATTTGATTCGCTCGCCGACGTGATCGCTTTCGGTGTGGCCCCAGCGTTGTTGGCCTTCGCCTGGGGCGTGCGGCCCGTGGTGGAGGCGCTGGGACCCGCCTGGGGCGAGCACCTGCGGTATGGCGGCTGGATCATAACCTTCGCCTTTGTGATCTGCGGAGCTGCTCGCCTGGCGCGCTTCAACATTCAGAGCACCCGGCCCGCCTCAGACCGCCGGTATTTCGTGGGCCTGCCCATTCCGGCCGCCGCCGGCGTGGTGGCGGCCATCGTTCATTGCCGTAAGGACGCGATCCACGACTGGAACTACGGCATGGCCTGGCTTGTCCTGGTGGGCGTCCTGAGCTTCTTGATGGTCAGCCGCGTACGGTATCCCAGCTTCAAGAATGTGGACTTGCGCCAGCGCCGTCCCTACGTGGCCGTGATTCTGATCGGGCTCATCATTTACCTGGTCTACGCTTACTCGGAATACGTTCTGCTGCTCTTCACCGTCGGCTACATGCTCAGCGGACCCACCTCGCGATTACTCTCGCGCCACCGTCCCTCGCCGCCACCACCGCAGGAGGTTCACGCCCAATGAGTACTTTGGAAGGCGCCGCCAGCCTTGTTGAGGCTCCCGTGGCACGTTATCGGGTGGCGGTGCTGGGCGCCTCGTCACTGTTGGGCAAAGAGCTGCTTGCGGTCGTCCGCGAGAGACGGTTCCCGGTATCACGCCTGGTGGAGATCGAGGCGAGTGGAACGGCGAACCAAGATCCCGAGCTGCCCATCCTCGATCTCGACGCCGACCCGGCCGAGAAATTCCTGAATCCTGAAATCCACGGCGACGAGCTCGATTTCGCCTTCATCGCCGCACCACCCGATCCTTTGCCTTCGTTTCTTCGCCCGGAGTTTGCGCGGCCCGCGGTCGTAATCGACCTCGAAGGAAGCCTGGCGGAATCAGGCACGGTGGCGCCGCGCATCGCGCGCGGCGGCGAGGCAGCCTCGCCTGCGCCCACATCTGCTGAAACGCTCCGTCCGGTGATTGCCTCCGCCCATCCGGTCACCATCGCCCTCAGCGTGGTCCTTCTTCGTTTGGCCTCACGCTTCAAACTGCGCTCATCTGTAGCCCATGTACTTAGCCCAGCGTCAGAGCTGGGCCCGCGCGCCATAGAAGAGCTGCAAAAACAAACGCTCAACCTCTTCAGTTTCCAAAAAGTTCCTCAGTCCGTCTTCGGCGCTCAGCTCGCCTTCAACACCTTGCCCCGGCTGGCCGGCGTAAACTCGCAGGCGCTGTCGGGTCTCGAAAATCGGGTGCGGGGCGAACTCCACCGCTATCTCGCAGGCCGCACTCCCGTTCCCGGGTTGCGATTCATTCAAGCGCCTGTTTTCTACTCCGTGGCCCTGTCGTTGTATGTGGAGACCGCCGCCATCGCCGCGCCGGCCGCCGTTCAACAAGCTCTGGCGGGCGGTGACGTGCGCATGCGCCGCTCCGCCGATCACGCTCCTTCCCAGGTGGAAGTGACGGGAAGCGACCAGATACTGATCGATTCCGTCGTGGCCGACGCAGGGCGCAAGAACGGCCTCTGGATTTGGGCCGCCATCGACAACTTGCGGCTGGCCGCGGTGAATGCAGTGCAAATCGCTGAGGAAATCGCTCGACGCCGCGCAGCGGCAGCCAGCGAGAGAAAGGCCCATTCGAGTTGACGGCGCAGCGCTCATTCTGGAAATACGCTCTCGTCTGCGCGGTGGCATGCGCTACGGCCTGCGGGTATCACGTAGCGGGCCGCGGCGACCGGCTGCCTCCGGACGTCAAGGCCATCGCCGTCCCCACCTTTACCAATCAGACCAAAAGATTTCGCATCGAACAGCAGTTCACAGCCGCGGTCGTTCGCGAACTCATCGAGCGTACGCACTATAAGGTGCTGACCGATCCGGAGGGCGCGGACGCCGTGATGGAGGGCACGGTCAAGAACGTGGCCACCGGGGTGGTCGCCTTTAACCTCAACACCGGCGCGGCCACCGCTTTGCAGGTGGTGGTGACCGCGGAGGTTCGCTTGGTGGATCGACATACCCATAAGGTTCTCTTCTCCAATCCCAAGTACGTCTTCCGCGACGAATATCAAATCAGCCAGAACAACTCCCAACTCTTCGAAGAGGAGGGACCAGCCCTCGACCGGCTCTCCCGGGACTTTGCGCACACGCTGGTCACCGACATCCTCGAGAACTTTTGACGGCTGCCGCACTTGGGGATTCGCATTTCGCCACCCGATGGCCTTGCCCATTTGCAATTTGATCTGGCCATTCGCTGAGTTTTCGATTTCAAATGCCTCTCTCACCATTCTTGCGTCCCGTCGCCCCAGAGTTGGCCCAAGCCGATAGCCCAACAGACAACATGCCCGCCGGCTTGATGCCGGCTCTTTTCAAAGTAACGTTCTTGTTATCAGACAGATGCTGGGATATCTCCAGTAACAGCTTAGTTTTCAGATACTTGCTGGGTTCCAAGAAAGCTGCCTCTTTGTTTTCAGAAAGATGCTGGGTTTGATCGTAGTATTTGAATTTGGCCAAACCCGCAGGGTGCAAACGCACGCCCTGGCGCGACCGCCAGGCACTGATTTCGACGCACCCTCCGGCTCGTTCGAATGCATA
>Ga0335085_10013534_pt1 | contig 11954 bp, 11 predicted proteins | sample Lox_Sample_45_FD_206712 | JGI IMG/M metagenome (GOLD analysis project Ga0335085, IMG submission 206712) | Soil microbial communities from Loxahatchee National Wildlife Refuge, Florida, United States - Lox_Sample_4.5 | ecosystem: Environmental > Terrestrial > Soil > Wetlands | place: USA...
ATTGGAATTGAACGACGAGGTGGTAAAGGCCCACCTGCGGAGGCCCGGATATTTCGAACCTACGCCCATGTTCGACGATCCCATTGTTTCCGGGTTCCGCACGGGCGGGCCGTGGCCTCATTACGATGAAACAGGTGAGTGGTGCAACTGCGAAACCTACGAGTAATGCCAGGAGGCTTTATGCGCTGCCATAAGCTTATCGCCACCGTGCTGGTCCTCGCATCCAGTGTATTTGCGGCGGACCCGACGTTTCTGCGGCGTCATGTTCCTGAGGTCAAGCCGCAGCCGGACGACTTGACAATGGGTGCCCAAGGCACGACCTATCGGCCGGTCTTCGGGGAGGGCGATCCCCAGGCGAAACAGCTTAAGGGAATCGCCCGCTACGGGGAACTGACCGTGCCCTCTGGCGGCTCCAGCGCGCTGGTAAGCTATCCCTCCGAGGAGCAGATTTACTATATTCTCGAAGGAAAGGGCACGTTGCTGTACGACGATCAGAGGGTTCCAGTCCACAAGGACGATTTCATGTACCTCCCGGTGGGCCTCAAGCACGGGATGGCCAACGGATCTGCCGGGCGCGTGCGTCTGCTGGTGATGGGGTTCAAGATTCCTCCCGGCACCCAAGTGGCGCCCACGCCCAAGCTCCTGCTGGCCAACGCCGCCGACGTGCCGCTGGTGCCGGTCCAGGGGCACGGACAGACCGCGCTATTCAAGCTCTTGATGGGCACCACAGAAAGCAAGCGCGACAGGTTGGCCGCAGCGAGCCAGATGGTCAGCTTGTTTATCATGGATTTTGCGCCGGGCGGGACAAACATCCCCCACCACCATGAGATGGAAGAGGAGATCTACTACATTCTCAGAGGACACGGTGACATGGTGGCGGGTGGCGGCGCGGATGGCAACGAAGGACGCTACCCAGCCACAGAGGGCGACGCGTTTTTCATCCGCCTGAATGCAACTGTGGGGTTCTACAGCGGCTCCCATGGGGGAGACCACGATCTGGTTCTCGCCGTGCGATCGCGCTTCCCCTTCCCGCCAAAGGGGGAGTAGTCGAAGGAACACCCCGCCCTTATTGCCCATTCCCCTTGTTCAACGAGTCCATAGACCTGAGGATGCCACTGCGCCGGCTACTTCAGCGCGCGCTCAATGGCGGCTTCGGCCACGGGAGCCATGGCGGTGTAGCTGCTGTCGTTGGCGTGGGCGCCGTCGTCGGAAAAGCCTTCCTTCAACATCCCCTTGCCATCCACGGTGGCCGAGTAATAATCCGCCACCTCGGCGTGGATCTCCGCTGCGTAGCTGCGTAGCCAGGTGTTTAGCTTTACGATGTCGGCCAGCGGGTGCTTCTCCGTCTGCTTGTGGGCGGTATAATCGCTGACCGGAAGGATTTGGCCGAGGACGATCTTGATGCCATTGGCGCGGGCCAACTGGCACATGGCGCGAATATTGTCCTCGATCATTTCGGCGGTTTCGGGGCCGGTATTTGCGGAAATGTCATTAATTCCGCCCAGGATAACGACAACTGCGGGATGAAGGTCCACGACGTCGGGAAAGAAGCGCAGCAGCATTTGCGGAGTGGTCTGGCCGGGAATGCCCCGGTTCAGGTACGGCTTGCCGGGGAAGAACTTGGCCAGATCCCAAGGCTCCGTGATGGCATCCCCAATAAACACCACACGCCCTTTCTCCACCGGCCGTCCCTGGAGTTTCGCGTTTTCGGCGTGGTAGTAGCTGATTTCGGCCCAATCCTCCGCTTGGTGGGCAACGGCTTGTACCCTATCCACCAACGCCTCTGCCGCGATGGTCGGGCAACAGGCTTTGCTGCGCGGGTGATCGAACTCCGGCACAAGCTGCGCCCGCAGCGTGGCAGCCCCTGCAATTCCCATCATGATGACGCACATTACTCTGGTGTAGCGGTTCATTGCATCCTCCCTCCATAGGTCAGAATAGTTACCCACCTTGCGGGGGCAACCAATTTACTCCAAAATCCCCGGCCCGGCATGGAAGAATTCCTGTCAGTTCCCTGCTCGGATTAGTTAGGCCTAACCACAACAAAAGGTGCTGCCCCTTGCTTGGCTGAGACTGGCCGCCCAGGACCAGGGCTGGCTCAAAGCGGCCACTCCGGTGGCCGAAATCGGCCAGTCTCTTCTGGCCGGGCATCCCTCTCCACTGCGTCTCTTGGAGGCATAAACGGTCGGCTCGCAATACGCCGTCCGGGGGAAACAGAAACCACAGGTCGCGATGGAGGTTTCCAGGTCCCTCCCCGGCCCCCTCCTTCATTCCGAGTTCGACTCATAACCTAAAGCAGGTAAACAACAAGGCGCACTCGACGAAGCCACAGCATCATCTCATAATGGCCGCTCAATCCCCCCCACCGGTCTCAGAACCGAGTAAGACCTTGCGCGGGATTTCATATGGCCGCTGCCTGGAGCCAGACCGCTCAACCTTCCGTTACCGTGGAACTCCAATTGCACCTAGCCGGTCGAGGTCAATAGAACAATGCAACCAAAACCACATTCACTCCATGTGTTGCTAGGCATCCTCGTGTGCCTCCCGTCCGCAGGGGGAGCTGCCGAGCGGCTGCTGGTTGAGCCAGGCACCAAAATTCCCGTTCGACTCGAGCGCGCGGTGGGAACCAAGGATTTTTATCAGTGGCATTCTTTTGGCGATGTGCGGACCGTCTCCGGCACACTGATGCAGGACATCGTCACCTCCGAGGGACAAGTGGCCTTGCCCGCGGGAACTAGAATCAGTGTGGCAGTGCTGGAAAGCAAGCGGGCGGGACATGTTGAGGGCCGGTCGCGGCTGCGGCTAGGCCTTTACTCTGTGATGACCCCGGAAGGCGAGAAGATTCCGCTCGACGGGTACCCGACGACGCTGAACCGCCGCAAGGTTGACAAAGAAGGTACAGCCCACGGCAAGGGTGGACTGGTCAAGGACGCGGGCGTTGACTTCTCCTCCGTCACGATTGGCGCGGGCGCCGGATTTGTAGCTGCGGGACCCGTGGGCGCAGCCATTGGCGCGGGCGGGGGCTTGCTAGTCGCGGCGATTTGGACGGTGGCGCGGCGTGGCCCCGACATCTCGATTCCCGCCGGCACGGTCGTGGAGTTCGTGCTGGGCCGGCCGGCGTCGTTTGAGGCTGGCGGCGAGCCCGTCGAGGAAAACCCCGGACCCGCTTTGCATCCCGCCCGATGGGGCGCGGGCCGCTCCATGATGCCGTCGGAGGACCTGCTGGAGATGGCCGATGAGGTTAGCACCGACCCCGCCGACGTCCTGCGCCAACTGAAGATGATGAACTTCAAGGATCGTCCCGGGGTGGACCACGCCTTCTCCAAGTATTTGCAAGCAGTGGCCCGCTTTCAAGAAGGCGAGCATAATTCCGAAACCCTCAACCTGATGCGAGAAGCCTATACCGAAGCGCAAAAATCCAGCCTGCCCGATTCGGCCCGCGCGGAGATGGCGCGCAACCTGGTGGCCATCATGCGCGCCACGGAGAAGAACTGGGAGCGTGATCCGCTCTTGAACGATCCACGGGTGCAGGCAGCACTGGTGGAGGCTATTCAATGAAGCCCGCCGCCCTCGTGACCTTGCTTTGTTGCACGCTGGCAAATGCCCTTTACGCCCAGGCCCCGGCGCCTCATCACGCGCTCCCGCCGTTGCCCGCTGCGCTGGAAGCTGCTCCTCCGGCGGGCGCCGAGGCGGAACGTGAAGCACCGCCCGCCAAGGAGGTGCTGCAAGTCCGCGTGAATCGCATCCTGGACGAGTTTAACCAGCGCCATGACGACCGCGTGCTTGAGATGTACTCCTACGGCAAAGCCGGCGATGCCGAGCCGGGCCTGAAGCAGTTCGCCGATCCCCGCAAGGTGGAAGTCGAGCTGAAAGACGAGCAAGACCGCGAGCAGACCAGCAAAGCGCTCGCCCAGGAATACGCAGACGAGGCAAGCCAGGTGCAGACTCATGAACAAGCTCTCCAAAGCTTTATCGCCAAGCGCCAGAAGACTCTCGCCGACTTGAGCAAGCGGGCGGGCACAGTGAATCGCCAGGATTTGGAAGTGGCGGCCGAGAACCTTGCACGCCAGCCCGGAACCGACGCGCAAGTAAGTGAGATTCGGCGGCGGCTGGCCGAAGACGAGAGTAACTCGAAGTCGATTGGCACGCAGCGGTCGCTCGCCCAGCAGGAGGCGGCCAGTGCGCAAGATGAGCTAAAAAGGCTTCAGACGCTCGAACAATCGCTGCGGCAGGAGTCTAAAGCCTACATCGCCGATGCGGCCTCGGCTCACCAGAACCAATTGAACCTGGCCGACCGGCTGGAGTTCTACATTGTCAACGCCCAGGCTGAAGACGTGCTTGACCAGGATCGCAAGGCGACGGCGTCCGTTCACCACCTGGCGGCCAGCCCCGAGGTGCAGGATACGCTCAAGAGCCTGAACCCGGGCGAGAAGTCGAAACCCAAGCTGGATCCTGCCGCCCCATGCACTGAAGCCACTAATGAGGGGAAGGAATGTTCGGAGAAATCCGAGCAGAGCCCCAAGGAGTAGAAAATGAGGCGAAGCACCCGGATGCTTTTGGAGGTGGGGGCGATTTTCATGCGCCCCGGCATGGTCCTCGCAACCTTCGGTCTCCTGATGACGCTGGCGCCCGTGACCATGGCGCAAACCAACGACTCTAAGCCGGAGGAACTCGGCAAGCAGCGGTCCGCACTCTACCTGAAGGCCACCCAAGCGCCTTTGGAAAATCTCAGCGGCGATGTGAATCGAATCGCCGTCCTGTCGGAAACTTGCCGGGTGAAATACGGATCGGCGCCCTGCGGCCTTCCCGACAAAGCGTTGGAATCAGACAAGCTGGAAGAACGCTACGCTTACTATGTAAAGCAACCCATCGAGGCACATACAAAGACTCATGCAGTGAAAATCGACCGGCGGAATTGGGAGGGGTCGGATTCCGCAGCGCATCCGTAAAGGCGCATGGGGGGGGACGGTTCATTTCGCTGCGCCCCCCAAGGTGCGGTTCTAGTTGCGAGTAAGGCTGGCCCCAAAGGATTGCATCACTCCCCAGGCAACTGTGCGAGGTTGACGGGAAAGGGAGAACGGCATGCCTCCCGTATTGCGAGGTTGCGCTTCCGGATTACTCATTCTGGCGGGAGAAGGGTTGTGCCTGCTGGCGATCGGGGCATTCTCAGGGTCGTCGCAAGCCCAGGCGCCCAGCCATCCCGTCAAGCCTCCGGCCCCGGTCCGAATCGTTAAGCGTCGGTGGCAGACGGGCCCCGCTTCCATGCCCCTGGAAACCGAGGTCGTTCCGTCCCGCCCGTCCCCTGCACCCCCCAAGATAAGAACGCAGACGCCCAAAGCAAGAACTGACACGGTCGCGCCGGCTCTCTCTGCAGCCAATGTCCCAGGTTCAGGCATTGAGCCTAAGGGCCGGGCGGACATCAACTCATCCAGGACTCTTTATGCCGGCGCTAATCTGCCTATGGCTCATCCTGTGGCTGCCTCGGCGCAACCGCACATAACCATCGAGGATGAATCGCACCCGGCGCACGCTGACCCCGAGCGGCAGGCCCTGAGCGACCTAGCCAGGATTCGTGCCAACACCCAGGTGCGGCAGGCTTTTTACGAGGACCTGCGCCGCACGGTGGAAGAGGTTCGAATTCGTGATAGAGAGAAATCCACCCCGGCGGCCAGGCCGGAGCAATAATCCTCTGCCCTGGCGGGGATGAGTTTCGCCTCTGCCTTGTCTCTTTGGCGTATTACGCCTTGAGCTTCAGGCGGCTCTTGTTTGTCTCCAGGAAATTTCGCAAATCCTCTGCGGCATCGAGCAACTTCGTCCACTGTTCATAATAGAGGGTCGTGGGGAACCGGCCCAATCCATAAACGCTCACTCCACCTTTGTCGCCCACCCTGAATTCCAACTTGCCGGCCTTTTTGCCTTCCGCTTGTTTTTCAAGTTCGGCGATCCGCGCCAGAAGTTCTTCCTTTGTCGGGTCTTCCATAAAAACGCTCCTCCTCTCGCCTAATTACCGGCGGAGTGCAGATGTTCACCCCCCAGCGAGGCTTCTGGTTGCGAGCGCCAGGAGTCGTCGAGTTGGCTGATCGCAACGCCAGGTTGATGAAGCCGCCATCTTAACGCATTTTTCGACTTTCTGCCTTGGCGAGTTGGGCATTCCTGCCATCTCGAATTGCCCGTACGCTCAGACACTACGCATGAGGGGAGAGACGCCTACCACTTCAAAGCACGGTATGAACCTTCAGCATATTTGTGGTTCCGGCTTTCCCTACCCGATCGCCGACAGCGAGCGCGATGGAGTCCCCGCGCTTAATCCATCCGCGCTGGACGAGGTCCCGATCAACATATTCCACCATAGCCTCGACCGAGGGCAACTGGGGAGCAACCAGCGCCGTCACTCCATGCCAAACCGAGAGTTGGCAGGCGATGGCTCTGCCGGGCGCAAAGGCAAATACCGGCACATCCGGCCGCTGGGCAGCAATAAGGTGCGCGGTGTGCCCGGTTTCCGTGAACACGGCGATGGCCGTGACTTGCCCGATTCTGGAAGCCCGGCAGGTTAAGTCCGCGATGACCTCATTGTAATGAAACAGGGTGCGGTTGAGGACCCGCGAATAGCGGACCGGCAAGTGCATTTCGGCGGATTCGGCAATCTCCGCCATGACGCGCACGGCGTCAGCCGGGTATTTGCCCCGCGCTGTTTCCCCCGACAGCATTACGGCATCGGTTCCGTCGTAAATGGCATTGGTAATGTCACTGACCTCGGCGCGCGTGGGAACGGGGCTCTCAATCATGGACTCGAGCATTTGCGTCGCGGTAATCACGAAGCGGTTCATTTGAATCGCTTTGGCAATCACGGTTTTCTGAATGTGCGGGACCAGGCCCATGGCCACTTCCACGCCCAAATCGCCGCGCGCCACCATGGCACCGTCGGTGGCCTGCAGGATTTCGTCAATGCCCTCCCAAGCCTCCGCGCGTTCAATTTTCGCGATGATCGGCAGCTTGGCAGATTGCAGTTCCAGGTCCCGGCGTAGCTGGCTAATGTCTTCGGCGCGCCGCACGAATGATAGCGCCACCATATCCACACGGTGCCGGATGCCCTCCTGAAGGTCGCGGCGGTCCTTTTCCGTCAGCGACGGCGCGCTGAGCGCCGTTCCTGGCAGGTTGATCCCCTGATGATCGGAGACCACACCTCCCCTCATCACCTTGCAATCCGACGCCGTCCCCGCACTCTTCTCCACCACCAACTCGACGGCGCCGTCGGCGAGCAATACCTTGTCGCCGGAGCGAACGTCCCGGACAAAATCCTGATAGGTGGTTGACGATTGCTCGTCCGTGCCTAGAACCTCCTCTGTGGTGATGCGAAACGATGCGCCTTTGCGCAAGGTAGCCGATCCGTTCCGGAAGGCGCCCAGTCGAATCTTCGGACCCTGAAGGTCCAGCAAAATGCCGGCATAGACGCTACAGCGCTCCGAGGCCTCCCGCACCGCCTGCACGTACCGGCTGATGGTTTCGGCGTCAGCGTGGGACGCGTTAATGCGGAAAACATCCGCACCCGAACAGATCATCTGACGAATCATCTCCACCGAGCAGCAGGCCGGCCCCAACGTGGCAATGATTCGCGTATGTCGTTGTCTCATCATTCATCCTACTTTGTGAAAATTAGGCGCCGAATCTCTCAGCAGCCCGAGCTTTGGCCTTGGCGGCCTCTTCTTCACGATTCCGCGGTGTCGCGTTGGTTCCGAGCGCGTTCAGGAGGCGAGCCGAGGCACTCGCAATCTCCTCCACCGCCGCCACGAAAGGCGCTTCGTTCGCCTTCGACGGGGTATTAAACCCGCTTATTTTTCTTACGTACTGGAGCGAAGCTGCGCGTATCTCCTCCGGTGTGACAGGTGGGTCGAAATTGAACAGCGTCTTAATATTCCTGCACATGGACCATAACCTCAGCGGGCGTTAGAAAATCGTCCTCTAATCCTCGGCGCGAATCAGCGGCGCCGGCGCCGAGTCGCCACGAATGGGAATATTCGAGCATCTACCGGTTGAGGAGAATCAGCGTGCCGAAGAATTGCGTATTTCGCCAGAACTTATCATTGACGCCCGACCAGTGGAGTTGCTGTTTCGAGGGGCCTGAACCTGTGTCGTTATCGTTAACAGCAAGGTCGAATCCTATCGGTTGTCCGCCTTCGTTGATCGCTTTCAGGGCAGCTCCGGGCAGTGCCATACGAACCTCCAGGTTGTAGCCCTGCGGAGTTCTCAGGAACGCGAACCGGCCTTGGTAGGGAGGTCCGGAAAACTCCTCGGTGATTTCGTGCTTCACCATCACTTCGCCCGGATAAGCGAGAGGCTCGAGGGCTCCGTCCGGAAGCGTGAACATGGGCTGCGGCGCCCCCGGCTGCGCCTTCCAGAAATTATCAAAGACGAATGGATGCGTGGCGCTATAGACGAAGTGAAACTCGTGGTGCATCGGGTCTCCGACATAGTAGCGGGGCATCCCACAACCATCGTTATCGAGCATGATTTCGATTCCGTCATCGTCCCATGAGCCGGTCTCAGGCCCAGGCGTCCGCGAGCCATGAGGTTCCGTGACGTGGTCGTCCGTCACTTCCACTCCGATGTAGAGATACTGGTCGTCCCACTGCAGCTTGAACGTAGCGGAAAGGTCCGCCGGCCCCTTCCATTTGGCGGAGGACATTCCCTGGCCAACGAAGAAGAACTTCTCCTGGGCCATGGTGAAACCTTTGACGTCGGCCCAATCCGACAAGTCGCCGTCGATGCGGATCGCCCGCATCCGCTTCGGTGCGTAATATGTTGCCCAGGGGTTGGAAGAGTATGCGTGCGCGGACCTCGCGGTGGGAAAACCTGCGTAAATAAGCAAGATGAAAAGGCCCGCGATGATAACCGTCCTAATTTTCCTGATCACTGGCAACTCACTTCCACCGGAATTCTACCGGTCAACCCCGGTGGTAGAGTCAAAGTTTCTTCTTCCGGATCAAACTTTGCCGCGGGCCTGCCGTTGACCATTGCGGACTGAATTCGATGGCCTTCCGGCAGCCGCAATCGCAGCTTAACAGTTCCCGCAAAGGATGCCGGCAATACGACTTGCCCTTCCACCTTTCCGTGGTCGACCTGGGAGATGACGGAAAAGCTCACCCGTCCCCAGCGCGTGGGAACGCCGGTCACGCTGATTTTCTTGCCCTCCTCGAGCCAACTTCGCGGAGTTCCTTTGGCCAGCCAGAGTGTATCAGACTGCGGGTCTTCGAAGGCCAACATCCAGCGGGTCATCATAGGGACCACCAACTGTGCCGGCGTGCAATAGGACCCCGCGGTGCCTTCCTGGTCCGTCGCCCGGCTTTCCGGGGCGGTCCAAGTCCCTCGCGTATAGTGGTGGGCCATGATGCTGTACAGAGTCAGGAGATATTCGCGAATGAAATCATGCTGCAGCAGGCCATACCCATGGCCATAGGTCAGGAAGCCTTGCATGTCATGTTGAAAACCATAGGCAAGAGGGATCCCCAGCAGAATGTCCCGATGCGCGGCCCGGTAGTTGACGATCATCGTTACCTGGTCGTGCGTAAGCATGCCGGAGAACAGCATTTCCATGTAGGCGCGATAAGAACGGACCTGCGGGTCGAGGATGTCATGGTCGATGGCAACATCAAAGGGCTCCTTTGCACCGGCGACGGCCGGCAAACAAATGGGATGCGTGTCCTTCAAGATGGAGCGGCGGATGGAAGTCTCCAGATCTTTCCGAATGGCTTGCGATTCATCAACCAGCCGCAAGCCCCACGCCGCGAGGTCCCCTCGACCGCTTTGCTTTCCCAAGCGCTGCCAAACTTCTCCGAGGTCTCGAAACCCGCGTGCCGCTTCGGTGCTGTTGGAGAAGTAGGGCTGCATGTACCCTGTGGTATTCGGATCGAAAGCCGAATCGGCTTCAATCGTTCCGGCAATCATGCCGTAAGCAGGATCACTGGGAGAGAGTTTGATCGCCTTCTCGCGCATGGAAAGCAGGATTTTGGTCACCGCGTCAATACGAAGCCGATGCTCCAGCAATAGCTTGTAATCGCCGGTGTAATTCGCGTACTCGGCGACTACGGTCAGCATTCGAGCATACTGGCCGGTTTCCGGCCCGCGATAAAGAATCGAACCGTCGTCGCGGACCCATTTGCCAAAGTAGTTATCAATGTAATCGGCGGCCAGACCCCATAGCCCCCATTCGAGCATGGCGGTGGTGTCGGCATTGAAAGTGTCGGGGAAGCCGGCATGCTCATTCCCACCATAATCTTTATCGTAAACGCCGTACCTCGGGTCCTTGCCCATGCGCGTAATCATGTCGCGGACCAACGAGTGCCGCGCCATGTTCGCCAGGCGTTCGTCGGGTATCTCGATGCTCATCGCCGAGGCCAGTGCGCGGTTCCAGCCCTCCCGCATGCCTAGAAACTCCTCATAAAATGGTTCGGCAGGGAATTCCAGGCGAGGCGGAAAAGGGTGGTAGGAATCGAAATAGCGAGCCCACTTCATCTCGTTGTCTTCCACCCGGACCATCCGGTACCATACCGGCTGAATGGAGTTGTTGCCGTTATCGACACGCATCGGAGCATAAGCCACCAGCTCCGTCCAGTTCCCCGATTCCTCGGGATAAACAAAGCGCACGGCGGGTAGCCAGCCACCGACGAGCCCGTCCCACACTTTTCCTTTCTCCCGGATCTTTTCAATTTGCGGCACGTATTGGTCCGGAAAGAAGCGCTCCGTCCTGCCTCCATACCGGAAGCCAATCTTGTCGAGGTTGTCGTGCGTCCCGACGAAGGTGTAAGTCTTCATTTTGGAAATGGGTGGAAAGCAAGCGGCCACCTCAGCGTAGTCGGGATCACCGCCTTTGGCCAGAATCTCATCGCCCAAAAGATCGTGAGCGCTGCTCATGACCTCTTCGAAACTGTGACCACGATACAGACCGGCGGGATCGGCAAAGCTCGGTTCCAAGGATTTGGGCAAATCCACCTGCACGCCCCGCGGATCCACGAAAAGGATGTGGCCCTTCTTCTGGGTGAAGTCTTCAAAAACCGCCATGGCGGATTTTCCGGGTAACGAGGCGACCGCCATGAGAGTCCAGGGCCCCAGACGCTGCCCCTTGCGCAGGCTGGCTTTCTGTCCCTCCCAGGAAACCTCGACCACCCCCGAGGAGTTGAGGCTCAACAGTTTCGGGCCTTTTGGCGCGTCGTGCGATGCAGAGCTGACGACCCCCAGCGAGAGAATAAAGGTTATAAGTGCGAACGCTGCATACGTGCGCATCTGCCTCATGGCTTCCTCCGGACCTGACCTGCGGTCGGGTTACGTGCCGCAGAAGGTTTCGTGGACGACTTCTTCCGGCCGCGGCGGCGCTTCGAGGTCAGCGTACTCGGCCTGCTCAGCGAACGGTGCGGCCAAGGCATCGACGAGGCGGTGGAACGGGGCAAATTCGCCCCGATAGGCGCTATGGATGGCTTGCTCGACGCGGTGATTGCGTGGGATCAGGACGGGGTTGGCCGCTCGCATGTCGGCGAGGCGCGGGGCAGGATGGGTTTCCTGACCCCATTGGGTGAACCAATGCGTAAAGGGCTCGCCGCCGGAAAACATTGCCGCCAGCACGGCAGAATCATCTCCCCCGGCAACGCGCGTGAGGTTGCGGAAAAAGAGGGTGAAATCGATCTCCTGGGCACTGAGGAGATCGAGCCCTTCCTGGATGAGTGCGACGGGCGCCGCCGTTGGAAGCCCGAATTTGGCGCGGAAGCGGTCGAGGTATTGGCTGCCAAATCGCTCCGGATACCGGGAGAGAATGGCTTCGGCAATCTTAGCCGCTTCGCCAGAATCCTCCGACAATAAGGGCAGCAGGGCTTCCGCGAAACGAGTGACATTCCACAGCCCGATGTCCGGCTGGTTGCCCCAGGCGTAGCGCCCGCGGGAGTCGATGGAGCTAAAGACACACTGCG
>Ga0335085_10013535_pt1 | contig 11953 bp, 10 predicted proteins | sample Lox_Sample_45_FD_206712 | JGI IMG/M metagenome (GOLD analysis project Ga0335085, IMG submission 206712) | Soil microbial communities from Loxahatchee National Wildlife Refuge, Florida, United States - Lox_Sample_4.5 | ecosystem: Environmental > Terrestrial > Soil > Wetlands | place: USA...
ATCGCATATGGACTGGCGGTAGGCTTTTTTGTTCAGTGTCTGGCCAACATTGCTGAGATCTTTGAGGCTGTCTTGGGAGCGAAGAAGAATGAATGAGGTTATCGTAGGAATCATAGGTCTCGGCGTTTTACTGGCCTTTTTTTTGACAGGAATCGAATTAGCTATTGCCATGATCCTTGTGGGCTTCTTCGGCTTCGGGTATCTCATCTCCTTCGAAGCGGCATTCAGTATGATGGCGAAGGATGTCTTTGACACATTTGAATCTTACAACCTTACCGTCGTCCCGCTCTTCATCTTGATGGGCCAGGTTGCGTTCAATGCGGGGATCGCACGAAGGCTTTACGATACAGCCCACAAGTTCATCGGCCACATCCCGGGGGGCCTTGCTATCGCTACTGTTGCCGGCGCAACAGTGTTTAAAGCAATCTCCGGCTCTTCTGTTGCAACGGCTGCGACATTTTCCAGCGTTGCTGTGCCAGAAATGGATCGCTTTGGCTACAGCAAGAAACTTTCTACCGGGATCGTTGCCACGGTCGGTACGCTCGGGATCTTGCTTCCGCCGAGCGTGGTCCTGATCATCTTTGGTGTGATCACCCAGCAGTCAATAGGAAAGCTGTTCATGGCAGGCGTCATCCCAGGGCTCCTGATTGCTCTCTTTTTTGTTTTTGTTATTGTCGGGTGGTGTAAGATTGATCCTTCCGTAGGCCCCAAGGGCAAAAAATTTTCATGGAAAGATCGGCTTTTTTCCCTGCCGGAAGTCATATGGCCCATCGTTATTTTCCTGGTTATCATTGGCGGATTGTTGAATGGTTTCTTTACTCCGACGGAAGCGGGAAGTGTAGGGACATTCGCTGTTATTGTACTCTCTTTTGTCAAGAGAGATATCAATCTAAGAAAAACTGCAAAATCGGTACTGGAGAGTCTGGTCACAGCCACCATGGTCCTTTTCCTGCTTGCCGGCTCCGCAGTCCTAGGCCATTTTCTCGCCGTAACGAAAATACCCATGCTGGTATCCGACTGGGTCGTCCAACTACCCATTCATCGCTCGATCATCATGTTTTTCGTTACCCTCATTTATCTCATCGGAGGATCTTTCATTGACGATCTTGCCTTCATGATTTTGGCCACCCCTGTTTTCTTTCCGGCTGTGTTAAAGCTCGGCTATGATCCCCTCTGGTTTGGCATGATGATAGCTGTCACTGTCATGATCGGCGTTGTCATTCCACCGGTAGCGATCAATGTGTTCGTCGTTAAGAATATCACCAAAGTTCCTATTGGCGTTGTTTACAGGGGTGTCTATCCGTTCCTCATCTCACTTATCTTATGCGGGATTCTTCTCTTTGTTTTCCCGCAGCTCGCAACGTTCCTACCGAGCTTATTTTACAAATGATGGTATACCGAGAGAGGGGATTTCACGTCAAATAAGAAAAGGAGGAGATTTCTTATGAAAGGCTTAATCAGGCTTATGCTCATTTTGGTTGCACCGGCGTTTGTTTTAGTGGTTTTTATCTCACGCGAATGTGCAGCACAGCAGAAGGCGTATACAATTAATTATGCTGATTACTTTCCGGCTCCACACAAGCAGGCTATTCTTGTGGATCAATGGTGTAAGGAGATCGAGAAGAGGACGGACGGGAGGGTCAAGGTTACTCCCTTTCACGGGGCCACCCTCACTCCGGCTGCTATGATTTACGACAGTGTGACCAAGGGCATAGCCGACATTGGCATGGGAACCTTGGGCTATACGAGGGGAAGATTTCCTTTGAGCGAATTCACTGACCATCCCCTGGGCTATCCGAGCTCTCGTGTTGCGACGAAGCTCTTCAATGAGTACTACAAGAGATTCAAACCGAAGGAGCTGGATGAAGTAAAAGTAATGTACCTCCATGGTATCGGCCCTGCTCTCCTCCATACCGCGAAAAAGCCCGTCTCAAAGCTGGAGGACCTTAAAGGCCTGAAGATACGGGCGAGCGGACTCCAAGTGGCGCCTACCCGCGCCCTCGGAGCCTCCCCCGTCGGCATGCCCATCAGCGATGTATATGATGCCCTCTCGAAAGGCGTGGCTGACGGCGGTTTTTTCCCCTACGAGGCCTTGGACGGCTGGAAATTAGGGGAAGTGATCAAGAATACGACGGAATCTTATCCGACTGCTATGTCAAGCGGATTGTTTGTTGTCATGAACAAGAAGAAATGGGAGTCTCTACCTCCGGACATACAGAAGATCATAGACCAGTTGAACCAAGAATGGGTAGAGAAGGTGGCGAACACCTGGGACGATATCGATAAGGAGGGAAAAGATTTCTCGTTGAAGCTCGGAAACAAAACCTTTAACCTGCCAAACCAAGAAGGCGAACGCTGGAAGAAGGCTGTGCAACCGGTATTGGATGACTACGTGAAGATGACAAAGGAACAAGGCTTGCCAGGCGACGAAGTATTGAAATTTGCCCTTGATTACATAAAGAAAAACACAAAGTAAACGAGGAAGTCAAGGTCGGGTTCTGCCTAACCTCAGACCCTGAGTTTTTTTGGGGGGGGGAAACGGAAAAAGGCCCACGCACGGAAGCCATAGCCCGGCTTGCCTTAGTCTGGGCGGACGTGGATACTCATTCAGGAGGTACTCATTTGAGATTGAAAAAGAAAGTCGCAATTATTACAGGAGGCGGAAAGGGGATTGGCAGGGCCATCTCTCTCGCATTTGCTGCGGAGGGGGCAATCGTGGTAATGGCTGCCCGTGACCTGTCCAGCATGGACCATGCTGCCGCGGAAATGGCGTCTCGCGGGAGCATGGTGGATGCGATCCTAACCGATGTTCGGGACGAAAACCAGGTAAAGAGAATGGTAGCCTACACGCTAGACAAGTACGGCCGGATAGACACACTGGTTAATAATAGCGCGGTGGGAGGGCCTACGGTGAGTGCAGTAGAGCTGGAACTTGATGATTGGGATGATGTTATGGCCACAAATCTCACTGGGTCCATGCTGTGCGCCCGGGAAGTGTTGAAACCTATGATTGCTGCCCGAAAAGGCAATATCATTAATATCAGCTCCGAGGGCGGAAGATCGGGCTTTCCTATGAGGATTCCCTATGCAGTATCCAAGCGGGGGGTCATTGCATTGACGGAGACGCTCGCTATAGAAGCGGGGGAGTATGGTATCCGTGTGAATTGCATTAGCCCGGGAAGGGTGAGAGGGGAGCGTGTGGAGAATGTTGCTAAGGCCAAAGCGAACGCCCTAGGGCTTACGTATGATGAGGTGTACAATAATATGACCATTGACTGCTCCCTGAGGAGGTTCGTGGAGGCATCCGAGGTGGCTGCGGCTGCCGTATTCCTGGCATCGGATGAGTCCAGCGGCATAACCGGCGAGACCGTGGTGGTCAGTTGCGGCAAGCATATGATGCATTGATGACGATTCTTGTCTGCCGAGGTAGTTGATCATACAATCTTGGTGTCACCTACGCGCTGGGCCGATGGAGATGTTGGATTGTGGTTTGGAGGGGAGTTGATGGAACGAAAAAGACCAAGCAAATATGAACAGTTTGTAGTCACGGATCTTCCACGATTCGCAGGGATGCCCGGTCACAACCGTCCCGCCCCTTCCTGGATCTATCCGGACATGTTCCCCGGAGTGAATATAAGGATTAACGGCAATGATGTGAGCAAGATGGTCCGGTCGCCTCATGCCGAGCCTCATATTCATGACGATCACCCTGAGATTTATTTGGCGGCCACAGAGCACAGGGGAGATATCGTCATCGAAGTGCAGATGGACGACGAGATTTTCACCGTGGAATCGCCTTTTGCAGTCCCCCCCCGGAGTGAAGCATTGCTTTACCGTGCTGAAGTGCGATTCACCTAATTACGTCTTTGGAATCCATGTGATGGATTATCGGAGATGACCGCAGTCGTTTTGTTAGGAGGAGAAATGCGGCGAAAGAAGCAGGGATCAGCATTCTCCTTACGGGACTGAATGTCAAGTCAGCCTTAAAATTGGTCAACCGAGTTTACGTGATCGATAATGGACGCATCCGTTTTGAAGGGGCCATTACAGACTTTGAGGGAAATGTAGAAATAAAAAAGAAACATCTGATAGTTTAGCCACCCGGTCCGTGTAAGCAGATAATAAGGCATCAGGTCCAAGATGAAGCTTCATTGGTATCAGTGGAACAACGGCTCAAATTGCAAGGAGTGATTTTTTTTCGCGGTAGGTCTTTTCCATTTTGATCAGGATTTCACCAAATTCGACGGTATGTTTGTGCATTGCAATGGAAGAGGCTTTTGGATCCCCGGTCAATATGGCTTCAACGACGGGACGGTGCATGCCTGCAGGATGCATCGTATAAGGATCGGGATTAACCATTTGGATCAACGTGTGAGTGAGCTTCATCGCGGATCGAACGATAGCTTCAAAAAAGCGATTGCCGCACATCTCGGCCAGGATGTAATGGACCGCTGTTTTGATCTTTATATCTTCCGATAAGGATGATGTAGGAACCTCTTCATCTTCCATGGCTTTCGTCAACCGTTGAGTGTATTCCGGCGTAATCGCCAGCGCTGCCAACCTGGCAATTTCAGGTTCAATAATAAGTCTGACACGGTGGAGTTCGGGGATGGAAATCTTATCGGCCAGAAACAGGTCGACAAAAGCATTGGCCAAGAATTCGAAATTCAAATCGGTGACGTAAGCTCCTCCGTTCACCCCCTGCCGGGTTACAATAAATCCTGAATTCTCCAGCGTCCGAAGAGCCTCACGAATGGCCACACGGCTAACCTGAAACTGTTCTACGAGCTCCCGCTCGGTGGGGAGTCTTTCTCCGGGCTTAAAGTGGCCGGTTAAAATGGATTCCTTGAGCTGGGCCACGATTTCTTCAAAAACTCGGAGTTGCCTGACAGGTCTGAATATAGCCATTTCGACTCCTTAAGTGTATCGGTTCTCTGTAAGCTCTCGTATCCCAATTGATGGGCCCCAAAAAAGCTTGCAGAGCATATCCGGCTAAACCTAAACTTATGGGCCTGGTCAAGAATCTGAAACCATTTTTGGTATGATACACTTTCGAGGATAAAATAGCAAGAAATATTTCACTTGACAAATATTAATTGGTCTAATATTATAATGTGAAATTTAATCCACAGTTTTCTGGGGCGTTTTTTATGAATATTTCTAGAAACTTAGAAAACGCAGCGTTTTACTTTCCCAATCGCCCTGCCCTTGGTGAAGCCGGGAACGAGATTACCTATTCAGAATTCAATCAACGAGCCAATCTTGTAGCGAGCGGACTCATCACCTCTGGGGTGAAGCCCGGTGAGCACATCGGTCTTTTGGCCCAAAATTCAGCAAACTGGCTTATCTTCTACTTCGGCGTGCTGAAAGCGGGAGCCGTCGCCGTGACTTTTTCTAGCCTTCTGAGCCCCGATGAAATGACGTTGCTGATCAATCACTCAAGACCGAGATACTTGTTTGCCTCTGAGGATAAACTCGGTCATCTGGAGAAGTTAAAGAAGACAGGGGCTGTCGAGAAAGTCATTTGCCGGGGAGCAGATTTGGAACTTCAAGACTTGATGAAGAGTGGAACCGGCTCGTTCAAAGCACTGGAGCGGAACCGCACGGATACCGCCGCCATTCTTTATACCGGAGGCACCACAGGTACGCCGAAAGGAGTCATGCTCACCCACGAAAATATCAACACTTCCGCTCACAACGTGGCCTTCAGTGAGCACTCCACCGAGACGGACCGGGCTCTTTGCTTTCTCCCCTTCAACCATGTCTTCGGCCAGATGCACATTATGAACGCTACCATTTTAAGTTGCGGATGCCTGGAGGTTTTGCCCACCTTTGATCTGGATCGGGTCTTAGCAGTAATGCAGTCCGGGAAGGTGACCAAACTGTTCTGCGTCCCGACGGTTTATACGCGTCTGTTGACCCTTGAAAGATTAAAAGAGAAACTGGGTCGTATCCGATACTGCTTCTCTGCGGCCGCGAGCATGGCTGCAGAAATTGTTCGCCAATGGAAGGAGCGGACCGGGATCACCATTAGCGAAGGCTACGGCCTGACGGAATCCGCCTCCGCGGTGACCTATAATCATTATTATCGCCACGTCATCGGATCTATCGGAACCACGGTGCCAGGGGTCGAGGTTGAGATCAGGGATAAGAATGGAAATCGAGTGAGGCAGGACCAAGAAGGGGAGATCTGTATCCGCGGGCGTAATATCATGAAGGGCTATCTCAACAATCCGGAAGAGACGCGTTCCGCATTTTGGGAAGACGAGTGGTTCAGATCCGGAGACGTTGGGTTCCTGGACGAAGACGGCTACCTCTTCATCGTGGACCGGATTAAAGATATGATTATCACGGGCGGCGAAAATGTTTATCCCCGCGAGGTTGAAGAGGTTCTTTATACGCGACAAGAAATAGAGGAATGCACGGTTGTTGGACTTCCGGATAAAGAGTGGGGCGAGCGTGTGGCTGCTTTCATCACTCCCAAGTCCGGGCAGAAGATCGTTCCGGAGGAGTTGAAAGCGTTTTTGAAGACTCGACTGTCACCCTTTAAGGTTCCGAAAGAGTATATCGTTGCGAGCGAGCTTCCCAAAAGCCCGGCTGGGAAGATCCTCAAACGCGAGTTGAAAAAGAACTATTTGGAGCGGTCGAAGTAGATCGGCCCCGGGGAGGGATGCGGCTCCGTCATCGAGCGAGAGAGATTCTGTTCGCCTTGTTTGAATTTGAGGCATTGCTGAATCCGGCGATGATCAGGATCATGAGCGGAAAATGACAGGGCAGGGGGACGTATGAATTGTGCGCAAAACCTTGAAACATCGGCGTTCTTCTTTCCGGGACGACCGGCGATCCGCGAAGCGGGGTCCGAAAAAACATATGCCCAGCTCAACGATCAGGCAAATCGAATCGCGACGGGCCTTATCAAATTGGGTCTAAGGCCGGGTGACCCCGTAGAGCTTTGTGCGCAAAACTCGGGAGACTGGATCGCCTTCTATTTCGGCGTGCTGAAGGCCGGAGGCGTGGCTGTGACGCTCTCCAGTGTTCTCACGGGAGACGAGTTGAGGAATCTTGTCAATCATTCGAGGCCGCGGTTTATCTTCACGATGGGAGAGAAGCTGAAGGACTTAGAGCGCTTGAGGGGTTCCGGAGGCGTCGAGAAAGTGATCTGCCCGGGAGGGGATCTCGACCTTCCGCACCTCATGGGGATGGGTTCGGGATCTTTCAAGGCGATCGACAGGGACCGCGCCGATACTGCGGTCATCATGTACACCGGCGGGACGACAGGTATCCCGAAAGGGGCCATGCTCCCGCATGAGGCGGTCAGTTTTTCGAGTCACAGCATTGCCTACTATGAACGGTCAACCGAGAGTGACGTCGGCGTCTGCTTCCTGCCCTTTAACCATGTCTTCGGTCAAATGCATATTATGAATTCGACGATTCTGAGCGCCGGCTGCCTGGAACTCCTGCCTGCCTTTGACATGGACCAGGTGTTGAAGCTGATGGAATCCGGCCGCGTCACAAAATTCTTTGCCGTACCTACCGTCTACGTTCGCTTCCTGAGCGTGAATGACTTGAAGAAAAAAATCGGAAATTTACGTTACTCTTTTTCGGCGGCGGCAAGCATGGCTGTGGAGATCGTCAAACAGTGGAAAGAGCGGACCGGGCTCACGATCGCAGAGTCGTACGGAATGACGGAGGCGATGCCGCTGACGTATAACCATTACTACCGGCACGTGGTCGGGTCGGTCGGGCAACCGGCTCACGGCGTAGAGATCCAGATCAGGGACAAGGCGGGCAATCCGGTCGAGCAGGGAAAAGAGGGTGAAATCTGCGTGAGGGGCCGCAACGTCATGAAAGGGTATCTAAATAACCCAGAAGGGAATCGGTCCGCATTCTGGGAGGGAGGCTGGCTCCGCACCGGTGACATCGGTATCTTCGACCCGGACGGTTACCTCTACATCGTCGACCGACTCAAGGACTTGATTATCACCGGCGGTGAGAATGTCTATCCCCGGGAGGTGGAAGAGGTCCTTTACACGAGGCCGGAAGTGGAGGGATGCGCGGTGGTAGGATTTCCGGACAAAGAGTGGGGCGAGCGTGTGACTGCTTTCATCACTCCCAAGCCCGGACAAAAAGTCGTTCCCGAGGAGTTGAAGACTTTTCTGAAGACCCGCCTATCACCCTTTAAGGTTCCCAAGGAATATATCATTTTGGACGATCTTCCCAAGAGCCCGGCGGGGAAGATCCTGAAACGGGAGTTGAGGAAGAAATTTATAGACGGTAACAGGTAGCTTCTTCTAAATAAGAGTATGAGGGTTAATAAATAGCAACACAAAAAAAGGAGGGTCCTATGAAAAAAAGATCTGTTATTCCATGGTTGGTTGTTTTGGCAGTTTTTATGTTTCTCCTAACTTCGATTCCTGTCCAGGCTCAGGAAAAAACGATGAAACTCAGGCTTTCCGTTATGTGGCCGCCCCAACACCCTTGGACGAAGACGTTCGATCAGTGGGGAAAGGATGTTGAGAAGGCCACAGCAGGAAGGGTGACGGTAACCGTCTTCGCGGCCAACACGCTTTCGCCGCCGATGCAGGTCTATGACAACACCGTAAAAGGTGTGGTGGATGTCGGCACGAATTTGCTCGCCTATTCACCCGGCAGACTGCCCCTTTCCGAAGTTTTGCAGCAGCCCTTGGGATATAAAAGCGGCGATCAGGCAACCAGACTGGCCAATGCCTATTATAAGAAATTCAAACCGAAAGAGTTCGATGACGTCCACGTTCTCTTTCTCCACGGTGCGGCCCCTGGTTTCATTTTTACAAAGAACCCGACGAAATCCGTCGCCGATTTGAAAGGACTCAGGATAAAAGCCAACGCAGAAAATGCAGATATCGTCAAGAATCTCGGCGCGTCCCCTGTCACCATGCCGGTGACGGAAACCTACGATGCCCTTTCGAGAGGTGTTGTGGACGGATGTCTTTTTCCGTTGGAAGCATTGCAGGGATTCAAGATCGGCGAGGTTGTCAAGACCGTACTTGAGGACTACCCCATGTCGTATATGACCTCGATGTATGCGATTATGAACAAGGCGAAGTGGGATGCCATCTCCCCGGCCGATCAAAAGGCAATCGAAAAGATCAACGAGGAATATGCTGAGAAATTCGGCAAGGGGTGGGTTGAACTGGATGCTAAAGCCGTAGAGTTCTCCAAAGGAAAGGGCGTCACCTTCGTGAAGGTCTCCAAGGAAGATGAGGCTTTCACCGCTGAAAAGATGAAACCCATCCTGGAGGACTACGTCAAGATGACGAAGTCCAAGGGGCTCCCTGGCGACGAAGCATTGAAATTCAGCCAGGACTTCTTAAAGAATAATCCGTGAGATACGTATCAGCAAAAGAGGGCTGTGGGAACACAGCCCTCTTTGTATTTGTACGCCCATAGACGGGGAGGCAAAACGATGAAGCGTTTTATTGCAGGCATTGTCAATTTTGATAAGTCACTTTACGTCATGGCCGGCGTCGTTTTAGCGTGTATGATTCTTTTAACCCTCTTTGATGTGATTTTGAGAAACTTCGGCCATCCGATTACCGGATCGATGGAGTTCATACAATACGGGGGGGCCATTGTCTTCGGATTCTCAATTCCATACGGCACCCTGCTCGGGGCGCAGGTCATTGTGGATATCATGACAGAAAAGCTCGGTCCGAGGAAAAAACGCATTATTCAAATGATGACCCGATGTGTCGGCATCCTCATCTTCTTATTTGTGGCTTATAATTTTTTTGTTTACGGGATAGACGTGCAAAAAACGGGTGAGCGTACAGCCAGCTTTAAGATACCTTATTATCCATTTGCCTTTGCCCTTTCATTCAGCTTTCTCTTGCAGAGTTTCACGGTATTTTGCGATCTGATAAAAACAGTAAAAGGAGCAGACCATGAGTGATGTGGCAATAGGAATATACGGAGTGATATTGCTGCTGGTCCTTTTCTTGACAGGGCTTGAAATGGCTTATTGCATGATCCTGGTCGGATTTCTCGGATTTACGTTTCTGATGTCGTTTCCAGCGGCCTCGAATCTCGTCATCAAGGATTTCTTCGACGCATTTACAACATACAGCTACACGGTCATTCCCCTATTTATCGTGATGGGGGAGTTTGCCTCAAATTCAAATATCGCGAAGAGACTTTACACGGGCGCGCACAAATGGTTCGGTCATATTCCGGGCGGCCTCGCCATGACAACGGTGGCAGGCGCGACAGCCTTCAAAGCCATGTGCGGGTCAACCCTTGCGACGGTGGGCACGTTTTCAAATCTCGCCATGCCCGAGATGGACCGCTATGGATATAAAAAGGAACTTTCGGCCGGTACGATTGCGTCTGTCAGCACGATCGGCATGATCCTGCCTCCCAGTACCGTGCTTATCATCTATGGGCTTGAAGTTGAGCAATCCATCGGCAGGCTTTTTCTCGCAGGGATCATACCGGCGCTGATGATCGCGGCTCTTTTTATGGCAGTTATTGGAGGATGGGTCAGTTTTAGACCAGCGATAGCCCCAAAAGGTGAAAAGGCCACATGGAAAGAGCGATTCGCCGCGATCCCTGACGCACTAATCATTTTGGTTATTTTCAGTATCGTCATCGGCGGGATGATCACCGGCTTTTTCAGCCCCACGGAATCCGGCACCATAGGCACCGTTGCAATTTTTCTTCTGGCTTTACTGCGTAGAGAAGTCAATCACACCATGGTGATAAAATCCTTTAAGGGAGCGTTAAAAACATCTATTATGGTTCTGATGCTTATCGCCGGGTCCAATATTTTTGGCCATTTCCTTGCCATCACGGAAATTCCAATGATCGCGGCAAAATGGGCATCCGCGCTTCCGCTATCCAAGACTGCAATTATGATTGTTATCATATTTATTTACTTGCTGGGTGGTTCCATCATGGATGACCTGGCATTCATGGTCCTTGCCACTCCTATCTTTTTCCCGACCGCTGTCGCACTCGGCTATGATCCCATATGGTTCGGTATATTGATTTGCGTTACGCTGATGATCGGAGGTATTATTCCACCCATCGCGATTTATGTTTTTATATTGGGGAACATCACAGGAATTCCTTTCAAAACAATCTATAAAGGAGTTGTTCCATTTCTCTCAGCGCTGGTCGTTGCTTTAATTATCTTGTTTGCTTTCCCGCAAGTGGCCACATGGCTGCCAAATTTAATGATGGGCAAGGGATGATCATCGTTGGATAATACTTAAGAAGAATCATCACTCTTCTTCAACCCACCCGTCCTTTCGATTGGATACGCGAGCCCGGTTGTCTCCTGCCATCTTCCGTGAGCGGACGGTACCAAGAAAAACCCTCCTCGTCCCGCTTCACCTTCCATTTCAATTTATAATGACAAATTGTAATGGGGTTGTTTATTTTTAATGACAAATCTCACCGGGTGTGATAAATAGAGAAAATTGACACCCAAGAATTCTTGCCGGGAAAGTCAACGACCGGCGGCACGTGGGGACCTGCCGGTCTTCTGCCTACCGTTTCTTGAAATGATAAAAACATTTTAAGGCAGCATTGACAAAAGGGTTGTTGTATTAATATCACCCTTATACTCAATTTAGAAAGGAGGAGAAGAGGATGGGAAAGAAAGGATGGATTGCTTTTGCCTTATTGAGTTTTGCAATCTTCAACAGTCTTCCGAAGACGGCCCTCGCTCAACTGAAGCCTGGCGACCCGATTGTCATCGGGGTTCCGACCGCGCTCGGTTCCATCGAAGGAAGAGACGGATGGATGGCCATTCAGATGGCAGTGGATGAGATCAATGCAAAAGGTGGTGTCCAAGTGGGTGCTACGAAGCATCAACTCAAGGCCTTTTCCATTGATACGAGGGAGCATGAGCCTGGAATCCCGGTGCAGGATGCATTGACAGCCACGGAGAAGCTCATCCTGGAGAGAAAAC
>Ga0335085_10013538_pt1 | contig 11951 bp, 9 predicted proteins | sample Lox_Sample_45_FD_206712 | JGI IMG/M metagenome (GOLD analysis project Ga0335085, IMG submission 206712) | Soil microbial communities from Loxahatchee National Wildlife Refuge, Florida, United States - Lox_Sample_4.5 | ecosystem: Environmental > Terrestrial > Soil > Wetlands | place: USA: Florida...
GTGGTTGAGGATCGGGCCCGCATCCGCATTCATTTGGTCCGTGATCCCTCCTAGCATGCACTCAACGGATACTGTGTACGCCGGTAAATACCCGTCATTCGATACGAGAAAAGAGGAGCCGAGAGGATCTTCCGGATTGAAGTCGGTCGTGACCGTGACTCGGGGGTAGATCGTCAGGAGCGCGATGATAAATCCCACGACCGCGATCGTGGACAGTACGGCATCCCAGATCCTTCGCCTCACGGTAGACACAGTTTCCGGCGGAGCTGACCTGTGCCATCGATGTGGAGATTTCGTTATAGCTCGACTCCCACCGGCGAACGATCTCATGAGACTGTAACTCTGCATAACGACGACAGCCATCGGGGCGGAGAGTTGCCTCGCTAATTACAATCCGCGTCTGCGCGATTCGCGACAATCCTCAGAAGGATGAAGACCCCGACGACCGCTTGTCATCGATACTATCTAGATTGATAAACTTCTCCGACCGCGAGCCCCCCTCGATCAAGACTTTGACGCCGAACCTGACACGTCCGATTCGAGTCGTCTTTTCCATTTGACTTCACACCACATACTATACGAGCAGGTACTGAGAGAGTATCGGTAAAGCGAGCTCTGCTCGCGCCAAGCACGGCTTCACTGACCAGACACCCCCAAAAGCGCTCACCACTTTTCACGGCTAGGCGGATTTGGCGGTGGTTTTTTCCCCGGCGTTGCTGAGGCGGCGGATCGTTTCGCGGAGCCGGGCGGCGAGGTCTACGACGATTTGCAGGCGCTGGGTATCGGCGGGAGCCAGGCGGTCGCGGTGGGCCAGCACCAGCTCGGCGTTGCCCAGGATGCCGGTGAGCGGGTTGTTGATTTCGTGGCGGAAGATGGCGCCGATGCCGCCAGAGCCGAGACGGGAGTGACATTTTCAGCTTACGCTGTTGTACGTACACCTTCGTCCGTATATGATTTAGGAAGCCGCTTGGGCCCCGGGTTGCGCTGGTAATACGGATGCGCATCGTTTGGCACGAACGCAAGGGCCGCCAGAACCTGCTCAAACACGGGGTAAGTTTCGAGCGGGCCGCCCGGGTGTTCGCCGATCCAGCGCAATTGAGCGTGCGGGATCCACACCTGGGCGAAGAGCGGTGGCGGACGCTGGGTCTGGTGGATGGCGTGGTGATTCTGTTGGTGGTTCACACGACGAAGGAAGCCGAAGATGGAGAAGAAGAGGAAATCCGGATCATTTCCGCGCGGAAAGCGACTCGGCTTGAAAGGCACGCGTACGAAGCGCGGCCGTAGCGGCCAGGACGCGGAGCTGGAGACCCTGATGCGCTTGCGCGACGACCAGATCGACACTTCCGATATTCCGGAAGTTTCGGACTGGAGCGGGGCGGTGGTCGGGAAGTTTTACCGTCCGATCAAAGACCCGGTCACCCTGCGCATCGATCGCGACGTGCTGGCGTGGCTGAAATCGGCGGGGCCCCGGTACCAGACGCGCATCAATGCGCTGCTGCGCACGGCGATGTCCGCGGAGCAGAGCCGCAAACGCTGAAGCACGTCGATCCCCTTGCGCGCTGATTCTGTAGCGCCGAAAGCCGCAGCCGCGGCTGAAGCCGGGCTAAAATGCTTCCTCATTTCGTGTGCTTGATGGCACACGCTTTTTCCCCCCGAGACTCTAATTCCCCAATTCGTGCGCCTAACGGCACACGCCTTTTCCCTCGACATTCCAATTCATCATTTCGTTATGCGGATTTGGCGGTGGTTTTTTCCCAGGCGTTGCTGAGGCGGCGGATGGTCTCGCGTAGCCGCACGGCGAGGTCTACTACGATTTGCAGGCGCTGGGTATCGGCGGGGGCCAGGCGGTCGCGGTGGGCGAGCACCAGCTCGGCGTTGCCCAGGATGCCGGTGAGCGGGTTGTTGATTTCGTGGCGGAAGATGGCGCCGATGTCGCCGGGAAACTCCGTCCAGGGCGGCCCGCCGAAGGCCGCAGCTTTTTCGGCCCAGCGCAGGCGGCGCTCGATGAGGTTGGCAACCACGGGGGCGAAATCGCCGGCGCGGGCCACGAATTCGACGTCGCCCGAGACGATGAGCGGGGCGAATTCGACGTGGCGCTCGACGGGGCCGAAGAGCACGACCGGGGCGATGGCCACGAGCGGGTCCAGTTTTTCGGCGAGAGAGGCCTCGCCCAACGGAGAGGCCGCGTGCGCTTCGGCCGCCGGAGCGTCCACCGGCCCGGCGTGGCTTCGAAACGCGTCGCCGAACAGGTCGCAATCCAGGCCGATGACACGCGGCGCGGAGCGGCTGGCGTGCAGGCGCAGCTCCAGCAGGCTGGAGGCCACGACGATGCGGCCGGTGGTGGCGAAGCGTTCGACCTCGGCGGCGATGCGGCGGCCGAGGATGGGGTCGGCGACGGCGAGGATGGGGCTGGGATCGCGGATGGCGATGATTTCGTCGGCGGATTCCATGGAATCAGTTCTTCGTGCCGCCGGTGGATTTCACCGCGGCTGCGCCAGGCGCGGACGTGCTCACCAGCGGTGCCTTGCCGGCCGCACTTCCTGGCGCCTTACCGGCCGCAATTCCCGGCGCCTTACCGGCGCCCAGAAGCCGATTCACGGCCAGCTTCAGTTCCTCGACCAGGAACGGCTTGGCAAGATAGGGGAAGCGGTTGGGCTCGAGAAATTCGACGGTGCGGCGGGCGAGCGTGTCGCCGGTGATGAAAAGAATTTTGTCGCGCGCGGCGCTGCCGGAGCGCACCAGCGCGTCGTAGAACGCCGGGCCGTCGAGCCGCGGCATGCGCAGGTCGCAGATCACCAGATCGAAATGGCCGCGCGCCAGGCGCGTGAGGCCGTCCTGGCTGTCGATGGCCGCCTCGGCGTGGTGGCCCTCCTCGCCCAGCACGTCGACGATCAGCTGCGCCACGGTGGGCTCGTCCTCCACCACCAGAATGCGCCCAGCGGTGAAGCGGCCGGCGCGTTCGTCGCGATCGGCCGCGCTCGGCGCCGGCGCGGGGGCGGTGACGGAGACGATGGGCAGCTCGACGGTGAATTTCGCTCCCGAGCCGGGCAGATTTTCGACGGTGATTTCGCCCTCGTGCTGCTTGACGATGCCGTAGACGATGGAAAGGCCCAGGCCGGTGCCCACGCCGGGCGGCTTGGTGGTGAAAAACGGATCGAAGATGCGCGAGGCGTTGCCCGCCGGGATTCCGGGACCGTCGTCCGAGACCTCGAGCACGATGCGGCCCGGCGCGGGCGACGAAGCGTGGCGGGTGCGGATGCGCACGCGGCCCCTGCCGCGGTCCTCGAGCAGCGCGTGCTCGGCATTCACCAACAGGTTCAGCAGAATCTGCTGGAGCTGGTAGGGATCGGCCATGGTCGGCGGCAGGCGCGCATCGAGATCGGTTTCCACGGCGATATTTTCGACTTTCAGTTCGTAGCTGCGCAGCGCCAGCGTGCGCTCGACGATTTCGTTCAGGTCCACGCGGGTGCGCTCGGTCTTGGTTTCGCGCGCGAAGTACAGGAGATTTTTCACGATGCGCCGGGCGCGCTCGGCTTCGTGATAGACCTTTTCCGCTTCCGAGAGCGGCAGCGGGGCCAGGCCGTGGCCGAGCAGCAGCTGCGCGTAGCCCATGATGGCGGTGAGCGGATTATTGAGCTCGTGCGCGATGCCGGAGACCAGGTGGCCGAGCGCGGCCATTTTTTCGGTCTGCAGCAGCTTGTCTTCCAGCGGAGGCCAGGGCGCGGCGGGACGCGGGCTCGCGGCCGGCTCGACGCACAGCAGCAGGTCGCCCGAGGACGGCAGCACGGCGCGCAGCAGGAAGCGCACGGGCGTGCCGGCGGGCAGCACGGCCTCGAGCGCATCGACACCGGTGGCGGCGAAGAGTTCCGTCCATAGGCGGCCAGGAGCGAAATCGGGCAAGTCGACCAGTTCGCCAGACGGCGGAGCGGACGCGGAGGTCGGCCGCCGCACGCGCAGCAGGTCGCGGGCGCGCGGGTTGGCGCGGCGGACCGCGCCCGCGGAGCTGACCAGCAGCAACGCTTCGCTGCTCGCATCGAACACCGCGCGGAAGGCGACCTCGGAATCGGACGCAGCGGCCAGGCGCGCGAGCGGCGGCGCGTCCGGCCGGACGCGCCGCCGGTGCGACGGCGGGTTCAACACGGCGGTGCGATTCGATGGCTTCATAGGGCGTTCGGTGCCGCGCCCGCACACGCGAGCGCACGCTGTATTCATCGGCCGGACGGGCGCATGCAAACAGGCAGTGCACACGCTTGACCAAGCGCGGAGATCGATGAAGCGGAGTATTTTCAGGGGATTGGCGGCGCTGCTCCGGATCGGAGCAGCCCACTTCGACGCCGCGCGCCACGCCAGCGTCCCTGTCTAGGAATGGCCGCCGATCGAATCGCCGCGCGAGCGCGACGCTTCAGTTGTTTTGCGAGCGCGCCGCGGCGTCGTACTGCTTGAGCTTGCGATAGAGCGTGGTCTTGCCGATGCCGAGCAGGCGCGCGGCCGCGAGTTTGTCTCCGCCGGCTTCGCGCAGCGCGCGCAGGATGGCGCGGCGCTCGAGCTCATTGAGCGGCAGCAGTTCGTCGCTCGCCGGCAAGCGGTCGGCGGCGGAGTACTGGAGATTTGAAGGCAGGTCGCCCGAGTGCAGGATGGAGCCGGAGCCGAGCGCGACGGCGCGCTCGACGGCGTTTTCGAGCTCGCGCACGTTGCCGGGCCAGTCGTAGGCCATCAGCCGGGCCATGGCGTCCTCCGAGATGGTGTGCACGCGCCCGCTGGCTTCGCTGAATTTCTCAAGGAACGAATTCACCAGCATGGCGATGTCGCCCTTGCGCTCGCGCAGCGGCGGCATCTTGATCTGCACCACGTTGAGCCGGAAAAAAAGATCCTGGCGGAACTGGCCCTGGCGCACCGCCGCGTCGAGATCGCGGTTGGTGGCGGCGATGATGCGCGTGTTGATCGAAATGCGGTCGTTCGAACCGACCGGCTTGACTTCCCTTTCCTGCAGCGCGCGCAGCAGCTTGGCCTGCAGGTCGACGGGCAGATCGCCGATTTCATCCAGAAACAGCGTGCCGTTCCCCGCCGATTGCATCAAGCCCACGCGCGATTGCACCGCGCCAGTGAACGCGCCCTTCACGTAGCCGAAGAGTTCGGACTCGATCAGCGTGGGCGCCAGCGACGAACAATCCACGGGAACGTACGGCTCGTTCCGGCGCGAGCTCGAATAGTGAATCGAGCGCGCCACCAGCTCCTTGCCCGTGCCGCTTTCGCCCAGAATCAGCACCGGGGAGTTATGATTCGCCACTTTTTCGATCATGCGGTAGACGTGCTGCATTTTGGGCGAGGTGCCGATCAACCCGCCGAAGCCCGGGCGCGTGCGCAGCTGCTCGCGCATCACCCGATTTTCCTGGTCCCGCTGCAGCTCGTGGATCACGCGGTCGAGCTTGGAACGCAGCTCGGAAATATGGAACGGCTTGGTGATGTAGTCGACCGCGCCCATGCGCGTGGCTTCCACGGCGTTTTCGATGGTGCCGAACTGCGTGAGCATCAGCACCGCCACGTGCGGATAGTATTCCTTGATGCGCTTCAGCAGCTCGAGCCCGCCCAGCTGCGGAATCTTCAGGTCCAGCAGCACCACGTCGATCAGCGACTGGTCCAGAATTTCCAGAGCCTGTTCGGTGGTGGAGGCCAGTCGCGCGCGCCAGCCGCCGTCCGCGATCACGTCGCGGCACAGCGTGCGGACCTTTTCCTCATCATCCACGATCAGGATGGAAATGGCGGTCGGCCGGTCGACCGCCGGCGCGCTTTCTGCTCCTATGAAGGGCACGCGGCACCCCCCTTTCGACAACGCTATGGCGAATGCAAAGCAAACTCCAATGCCACCCGGACCCAACATTGAAATTAAGGTACTTACGCGATTCGTATACCCGAGCGCCGAACCGACTTTAGTGCCGATTTGAAACGAGAGACAAGATCGCAAAACTACGCAGTCCGATAAGGTCAAACTACTCAAGGGAGTGCAATTTCGGGAGAGGCCACCGGCCCGATCTGGGAACGGTGTCGGCTCGCGCTCGGCGCACTGTTGCACGAAACCCATCAGGCCACCTTGCGCCGGGGGCGCACATCCGAGTAACCTATTGCAGCACTCATATCGCGGCGCGCGTCCCCCCGGCCGGAGGCTCGCGCCCACCATCTGATCTGGAGGAAATATGAATCGGACGACGATTCTTCCGGCCGCGGCAGTACTTCTGTTCGCAGCCTTCGGCACTTCCGGCCTGGCATTCGCCCAGCAGCAACAGTCGGGCAACTGGTCCGCCCCCAAAGAATCCGCTTCCAGCAATCAAGTCCAGCAAGGCACGCGCTTTCTGATCACGCTGGACACCGATCTCGGCACCAAGGAATCCAAGCACGGCGACGCGTTCACGGGACACACGCTGGAACCGCTGGTGGCCGCCGACGGCACGGGTCTCGCGCCCGGCGCGGAAGTCCGCGGACACGTGGACAAAGTGGAAGCCGCGGGCAAGACCGGACGGGCGCGCATGTGGCTCGCCTTCGACGAAATCAAAACGCCGGACGGCTGGATGCCCATCGTGGCCATGGTCGACGACGTTCCGGGACGGGCTTCGGTCCGCGTGAACTACAACCGCGAGGGCGAGATCGAAGCGAGCAGCACCAAGCGTGACGCCGCGATGCAGGCGGCCGCGGCGGGTGCGCTGGTGGGGGCCGCTCCCGGCATGATGGACAAGAACGAGAAGGAAGCGGCCATGGGCGCGGCGGCGGCCGCGGCCGCGGCGTACATGGTCGCCGCGGGCCTGGGGCAGGAAGTGACGCTCGAGAAATCCACCAAGCTGGAAATCATGCTCGAGCGCCCGCTGAATTTCCCGCGCACCTGAGCGCCGGTCAGCAGCCGGAACTCGATCGGCGGCGCCTTCGCACAGCGAGGGCGCCGCTTTTTTTTCGGCTACCCGCCTTCATGCACCGCCCCGGCTCTATTGGAAATCGCGGCGCGTGCTGGTAGGCTCGATGTTTCCATGGCCGCCGACACTTCATCCCTGCACCGCATCCTGATCGTCGAAGACGAGGAAAACGCGCGGAAAGGCTACGAAGCGCTGCTGCGCAAATGGAATTGCGAAGTGCTGGGCGTGCCGAGCGGCGAGGACGCGCTGGCGAAATTCGGCGAGTTCAATCCGCAGGTAATCCTGGCGGACGTGGAGCTGCCGGGCATGAACGGGCTCGACCTGCTGCGCCACCTGGGCGAGGAAACGCAGCGCGTGCCGGTGATCATCATCACCGGGCGCGGCAGCGACGAGCGCGTGGTGCAGGCCATCGACGCCGGCGCTTTCTGGTACATCGAAAAACCGTTGAAGCCGCCGGTGCTGCGGGCTCTGCTCGACCGGGCGCTGGGGCGCGTGCGCGATCAGCAGGCGGTGGCGGCGCTGACGCGGCAACTGCGCGAGGCCGGAAAACTGGGCACGCTGGTGGGAGCGTCGCCCGCCATGCAGGAAGTGATGCGCCAGGTGGAGATGGTCGCGCCTTCCACGGCGTCGGTGCTCATCACCGGCGAGACCGGCTCGGGAAAAGAGATGGTGGCGCGCTCGATTCACATGCTGTCGCCGCGGGCCGACCGTCCGTTTGTGGCCGTGAACTGCTCGGCCATTCCCGAATCGCTGATGGAAAGCGAAATCTTCGGCCACGAAAAAGGCGCCTTCACCGGCGCGGCCGAGCGGCGGCTGGGCTGCTTCGAGCTGGCCGACGGCGGCACCCTGCTGCTGGACGAGATCGGCGAGATGCCGGCGCAGACGCAGGCCAAGCTGCTGCGCGTGCTGGAAGACCACAAGGTGCGGCGGCTGGGCAGCAAAGTGGAGACGGCGGTCGACGTGCGCGTGATCGCGGCCACCAACAAGAATCCCGAGCAGGCCGTGGCCAGCGGGCACCTGCGGCAGGACCTCTATTTCCGGCTGAACGTGTTTCACATTCATCTGCCCCCCTTGCGCGAGCACAAGGAAGACCTGCCGCTGCTGATCGAGCACCTGCTGGCGGACATTTCCGAAAAGCACGGCAAGAAAGTCTCGGGCGCGAGCGCGGACACCATGGAGCTGTTCAAGTCCTACCCCTGGCCCGGAAACGTGCGGGAGCTGCGCAACGTGCTGGAGCGCTCGGCCATCGCGTCGGACCGCGGAACGATCGGCCGCAGCCACCTGCCTCCGGATTTCGGGCACACCTCGGTGGTGGCCGGCGAAGGCCTGGGCGGGATTCGCTTCCCGATCGGCACCACGGTCGACGACGCCGAGCGGGAGCTGATCGTGCAGACGCTGGAAGCGACCAGCCAGAACAAGACGCGCGCGGCGGAGCTTTTGGGCATCAGCTTGAAGACCCTTCACAACAAGCTGAAAGAATACGAGGCGGGGCGGAACAATGCGTCTCAGCCTGACAACTAAATTCACGCTGGCCACCGCGTTTCTGGTGCTGCTGGTGGTGGCGGTGGTGTCGAGCCTGTACCTGGGGCGGCTGATGCGGCAGACGCTGCGCCAGGCGAACGACACGGCCACCTTCGTGGCCCAGCAGATTTACGGCGCCTGCGGCGACTCGCTCAAGGACGCCGCCGAACGGGGCGAAGCGCCGGCCTCGTTCGACGCCGCCGACCTGCGCGCCTACGTCCGCAAAGCCTTCGACGACAGCAGCACGCTGAATTCCCTGATCGAATCCGACGTTGGGATTTCACCGACCATCTACGAAATCAGCATCACGGACGCGAACGGCTCGGTGCTGGTGTCGAGCGACGCGTCGCTGCGCGATCAGAAAGTGGCGCGGCGCCCGCCGATCAGCTCGCTGGTCCGCGCCGGTTTCTTCGAGCAGATGCGCGAGCTCTACGGCCCTCCGCAAATCTACGAGTACTCCACCGGATTCCAGCTGGGATCGCAGCCCTTCGGAAATATTCGCGTGGGCCTTTCCTCCGCCTTGCTGCGCGACCAGATTTCGCCGGGCTTGCTGTCGGCCGGCTACTGGGCGCTGGGCTCCGTGATCGTGTCCACGCTGCTGGCGCTGCTGGTCAGTACCATTTCGCTCGCGCCGATCAGCCGCATTTCGGCGCAACTGGACCGCATCTCCGCCGGACAGTTCGACGCCGAGCCGGTGGTGCTGCGCGGAGACGAGCTCGGCGCGGTCAGCACCAAGATCGTCGGCATCGGAAAGCAGCTGCGCGACGTGCGCGAGATTTTCAGCGCCCTGCGCGAAAATCTCGACCAGGTGATGGGCGGCCTGGAAGACGGACTGTTGCTGTTCAACGGGCAGGGCCGGGCGGTGCTGGTGAGCCCTTCCACCGAGCGATTCCTGGGCCGGCCGTCGGACGATTTGCGCGGCAAGCGCGTGGCCGAGATTTTCCCGGCGCGCCACCCGTTCCGCACCGTGCTGCAGATCGAGGGCGACCAGATCGAACCCGCGGAGGGAAAAGAAGTGACGCTCGACGACGGCTCGGGGCCGCAGCGCGTGGGCGTGAGCGTGCAGATCATCCGCGAACACGGCACGCGCATGGGGACGCTGCTCACGCTGCGCGATGTGGAATCGCTCGAGCGCATCGGCAGCCAGCTGGAGGTTTCGGAGAAACTGGCGGCGCTGGGCCGCGTGACTGCCGGGGTGGCCCATGAAGTGAAAAATCCGCTGAACTCGATGCGCCTGTGGCTCGAAGTCCTGAAAGCGAACATGCCCGTGGACCCCGAACCGCAGCAGGCCGTGAAAATGCTCGACAGCGAAATCGACCGCCTGGACCGCGCGGTGAAGACGTTCCTGAATTTCACGCGGCCGGTGGAGCTGAACCTGGAAGAAACCGATCTGCGCGTGCTGATGGAGGAAGTGCTGGACGCCGCGCGCCCGCCGATCGCCAAGGCCGGCCTGGAACTGCAGGAGGACCTGCCTTCGGATTGTCCGCCGGTGCTCGTCGACCGGCAACTGATCCATCAGGCGGTGCTCAATCTGCTGCTGAACGCCAGCGAATTCACCGATCCGGGCGGCCGCATCGCCCTGCGCCTGCGCCGCAGCGGTGAATTCGCGCTGGTGACCGTGGAAGATTCCGGCCGCGGGATTTCGCCCGCCGATCAAAAGAAGATTTTCCAGCTGTTCTTCACCACGCGGCCGGGAGGTTCCGGCATCGGCCTGGCCAACACCTTTCGCTTCGTCCAGCTTCATAATGGAAGAATCGAATTCGAATCCGAGCCGGGGCGCGGCACCACGTTTCGCGTCAAGCTGCCTCTGGCGCGGTATGTGGACGCACCCGCCGGCCGGACCGGCGAACTGAGCCGCAGCCTGGCGGCGGAGAAACGCTGAATGCCCAACCCTTCCATCCACGTACGAACCGCTGTGCTGCTGGCGATTTGCGGTGCCGCGATCGGCGTGGCCGGCTGCGAGGACAAGAAAGTGCACGCCGCCGCGCCGGTCGAGGTCGCGCCCGCGCCGGCCGCTGCCGAACGTCCGATGAGCGTCGCTCCGGACACCGACGCCACGCCTCCTTCGGAAGCCGCGGCCACTCCGCCGGCCGTCCCACCCGCGGAGACCTCGCCTCCTCCGGCCGTCGCCATTCCGCAGCCGAAACCCGCCGCGCCGCGTAAGCCCGCCGAAGCCTCCGCGGAATCCACCACCGAGCAGCCCGCGCACCCGGCAGCCCCGCAGATCACTCCGCAGCTTTCGCCCACCGACCAGGCGGCCTACCTTCGAAAGACGCTCGACGATTCGGCCGAAGCCGAGAAAAACTTGCAGCAAACCAGCGGCAAGCAGCTCAACGCCGCGCAGCAGGACCTGGTGGCCAAAATTCGCAGCTTCCTTTCGCAGTCCAAGGACGCCAGCAAGGACGGCGACTGGGCCCGCGCGCAAAATCTGGCCCAGAAAGCGCGATTGCTTTCCGGCGAACTGATCGCTTCGTTCTAGCGCAGACGCGCGAATGCTCGGTGCCTGTGGAATTCCAATCCTTTCCCCGCCTCCCCCTATTGGCTCCGGCGAATGTTTGTGGTAATTGTTACGGTCATGTAAACGCTGCACCAACCAGGAGGGAACGAATGCCGAGTTCGTCCGAAGAGTTACGGCAGTCCCTGTTGGCAAGAGATCCAGAGTTTCGCAACCTCGTCGAAGAACACTCCCGCTGTGAAATCCAGCTTGAGCGGATCGTCAAAGCCTCCTATCTGAATTCCGAAGACCTGACGATGGAAGTGGAATTGAAAAAGCTCAAGCTGCGTTTGCGGGATCGCATGGAATCGATTCTCGCGCGCCATCTGCATTCCGTGAGCCACTAGCCCATCCGGGCCGCGTGGCGCGCGCACTTCTGTCGTACAATACCCGTGCATTTGTCGGGCGCGGCAGCTCGAAGGGCGTGTGTATTGCCTTCGCGCTGGCCGGCGCCTCACTCTGAGTGAACTCGACCGATCGGCTGGGAAATAATCCCTCTCCATGGTGAAAGACGGTTACCGATTTGCCGCGCCGCCGCTCGTGGCCGGCCTGCTCTGCCTGATTCCTCACTGGTATTGGGCGGCGGGAGTTCTGATGGTGCTCGGGCTTTTCGTCTGCTACTTCTTCCGCAATCCTGAGCGCACCGCGCCTGCCGAACCCGGCGCTGTGGTTTCACCGGCCGATGGTCACGTGGTTGCCATCATCGAGGAAGCCTTCGAGGGTGCGCCGGGCCGCCGCATCAGCATCTTCCTTTCCATTTTCGACGTGCACGTGCAGCGCGCGCCCCTCGCCGGACAGATCGCGAAAGTGGTCTACAAGCCCGGAAAATTTCTCGGCGCCTATCGTCACACCGCCTCCGAGCTGAACGAGCAAAACGTGATCTATATGGATACGCCACACGGCCGGCTGGTTTTCAAACAAATCGCCGGAGCCATCGCGCGCCGCGTGCTATGCTGGAAGAGTGAGGGCGAGCAAGTCGCTCTCGGCGAACGCGTCGGCATGATCCGCTTCGGTTCGCGCGTCGACGTCTGGATGCC
>Ga0335085_10013541_pt1 | contig 11950 bp, 4 predicted proteins | sample Lox_Sample_45_FD_206712 | JGI IMG/M metagenome (GOLD analysis project Ga0335085, IMG submission 206712) | Soil microbial communities from Loxahatchee National Wildlife Refuge, Florida, United States - Lox_Sample_4.5 | ecosystem: Environmental > Terrestrial > Soil > Wetlands | place: USA: Florida...
AAAGACCCTATGCACCTTTACTGTAAGCTGTTATTGGCACTTGATTTTCAATGCGTAGAATAGGTGGGAGACTCCGAAGCCCCGCTCCAGGGTGGGGCTGAGTCGCAATATGAAATACCACTCTTTGTCGGTTAGGTGTCTAACCTCGCGCCGTAATCCGGCCGTGGGACAGTGATAGCGGGTCAGTTTTTCTGGGGCGGAATCCTCCTAAAGAGTAACGGAGGTTTGCGAAGGTTCCCTCAGCCCGGTCGGTAATCGGGCCATAGAGCGCATGAGTAGAAGGGAGCTTTACTGTGAGACCTACAAGTCGAGCAGTTGCGAAAGCAGGCTCAAGTGATCCGGTGGTTGAATGTGGAATCGCCATCGCTCATAGGACAAAAGGTACGCTAGGGATAACAGGCTGATCGCGCCCAAGCGTTCATAGCGACGGCGCGGTTTGGCACCTCGATGTCGGCTCATCACATCCTGGGGCTGGAGAAGGTCCCAAGGGTTCGGCTGTTCGCCGATTAAAGTGGTACGCGAGCTGGGTTCAGAACGTCGTGAGACAGTTCGGTCCTCTATCCGCTGTGGGCGTTTGAGACTTGAGGGGTTCATTCTCTAGTACGAGAGGACCGAGAATGACGGACCTCTGGTGTTCCGGTTGTCGCATCAGCGGCAGCGCCGGGTAGCTATGTCCGGAAGGGATAAGCGCTGAAAGCATCTAAGCGCCAAGCCCGTTCCAAGATAAGGTCTCAATCCGTCGCAAGACGGTGCAAGGTCCAGGTAGACCACCTGGTTGATAGGGCAGAAGTGCAAGCGCGGTAACGCGTTCAGCTTACTGCTACTAATGACCTTGCCGGTTTATGCAGCCTCTGTGTTCCGGGCGTTTATTTCACCTCCTTGCAGACCCTGAATCTTTCCATCGCTTGCCCCGCCCCTGTGGCGGGGCTCCGCTTCCCGGTGACCACAGGCGAGGGGTCCCACCCGTTCCCATCCCGAACACGGCCGTTAAGCCCTCAGCCGCCAATGGTAGTAGGACGATAGGTCCCGCGAGAGTAGGTCGTTGCCGGGTCATGGCCCGAGCGCTCCCAACAGGAGCCTCGGGCCTTTCTGTTTTCGGGCCCGGCGCCGGATTGCCCGCCGCGCCAAGATTGCCGCCGCCGGCTTCGTGCGCACGTCGCCGCGCGGGCGGCTGATGCCGGCGTTGTGAATAACTTTGCGCTCCGCGCGTCACGATCGCGCAACGTTCGCGTGACGGCGACGCATTGTGAACTTTGGGCACTTGACTTGCGCGATGGTGAGGACTTCGCTCGCACGCAACACGAAGATCGGGATGCCTTAGGCGTCCTTCGTTTGCCCTCCTCCTAGCCAGAGCTCCAGCTCTAGACACCAATGCAAAAATCAATCCTGCAGCACCTCCTCGCCGCGGGAGTCGCCGCGCTTACCATGACGCTCGGCACCTCCGCGTTCGCTCAAGGCATCACATCGTCCGGCATGAACGGCTTCATCACCGACAAACAGGGCGCACCCCTGGGTGGTGCTGCCGTGTCGGCGGTGCATGAACCTTCCGGCACGCACGCGAGCACGAGCGCGCGCTCCAACGGCCAGTACACGCTCTCGGGCTTGCGTGTCGGCGGCCCCTACACCGTCACGGTCACATCGCCCGGTCATCAGCCGGAATCCCGTCATGATATCTATCTCGATCTGGGATCGAGCCAGGAACTGAATTTCTCGCTCACGGCCGAAGTGGTGCAGATGGAGGCGTTCAACGTCCAGGCCGAGCGCGATGTGACGTTTGGCGCGGGCAAGATTGGCACGGGGATCAGCCTCGACGGCGCCCAGGTGACCTCGGTGCCCACCGTGCGCAACAACATCCAGGACATCGCGACGCTCGACTCGCGCATCACCATCATGTCGCTCGACCAGGGCGGGCAGATGAGCGCCCAGGGCCAAAATCTCCGTTACAACTCGTTCCTCATCGACGGCGTGCAGGCGATCGACCCGTTCGGCCTCAACGGCAACGGCTTCTCGTCGCTCCGCAGCCCGATCCCGCTCGAGGCGATCGAATCGCTGGACATCAGCCTCACACCCTATGACGTCCGCCGCGCCGGTTTCACGGGTGCGCTGGTCAACGCCATCATCAAATCCGGCACGAACGAATTCCACGGCAGCGCCACGACCCAGTACACCGGCCAGAATTGGCGCGCCAAGAATCCCGTCAACCAGGCGCGGGAGGTGTTCAAGGAGAACACCTACACCTACACCCTCGGCGGACCGGTCATCAAGGACAAGGTCTTCTTCTTCCTCGCCTACGACGAATTCATGCGGTCATCCGCGCCACCGGCGCAGAACTTTGTCCCCAACGCCGACCAGGTTGCGCGCATTCTCGCCCGCGCCCAGGCGCTGGGATACGTTCCAGGTTCGTTCGACGCCATCAGCTACTCCAAGCAGCGGACCACGCTGGGCAAGCTCGACTGGAACATCACCGACAAGCACCGCCTCAGCCTGACCTACCGGCGCAACCATGGCCAGGAGCCCGCGATCAGCAGCTCCAATTTCACGGGCACGACGACCACCTCCTTCAGCAATTACTGGTTCCAGCAGCCGCGCAACACGGAGTCCTATACCGCGCAGTTGTTCAGCCAGTGGTCTCCGGACTTCCGCACCGAAGCATTCATTTCCTACACCACGTACGACGGCTCCCCCAAGAACAACGGCACCCCCTTCCCCTCGGTGCAGATTCAAGGCGTGTCGGGCATCCGCCTTGACACCGGGGCCAGCGCCAACGGCAACGTCTTCCTCGGCACCGAAAACTCCCGTCAGGTGAACTTCATCACCACGAAGGAAACCAACGGCGCCATCACCGGTGAGTATTCCATCGGTAATCACACGCTCACCGTGGGGGGCGAGTCGGATCAGACGAAGTACACCAACAAATTCGCCCAGAATGTATTTGGCAACTACACGTTCTCCAACGTGGCCAACTGGGAAGGCGGCACGGTGATCAGCCAGTATGTCCTGGCCAAGCCGTTCACGGGTTACACCCTCGCCGATGCCTTTGCCTATTGGAAATACACGGCCTACGGCGCTTTCATCCAGGACCTGTGGAAACCCAACAGCCAGTTCAGCCTGATGGCCGGCGTGCGCCTCGATTATCCGTACATTCCCGCGAAGCCGCCCTTCAGCCAGGCCTTCACGGACGCCTTTGGGATGCGCAACGACACAACCAACAGCGGCAATTACACGATTGGGCCCCGCGTCGGCTTCATCTACGAGCCGAATTGCTTTGGCCGCAAGACGCAGGTGCGTGGCGGCATCGGGCTCTTCCAGGGTAAGAACCCGGCCGTGTGGATCTCCAATGCCTATTCCAATGCGGGCGCCCTCGGCAACGTCACGACGAACAATCCGGCGGTCACGTTCTCCGCGGACGTGAACAACCAGCCGGTTCCCGCGGGCACGCCGCCGGCCCCCAACATCAACATCACCAGTCCCCACTTCCGGCAGCCCTCGCTCTGGAAGGGCAATATCGCGATCGACCACACGCTGCCGTGGGGCGGCTGGATTGCCTCGGTGGAGTACGACCAGTTCAAGACACAGGATGCTCTCAATACGCTCTTCCTGAATTACCAGGAGGCCACGAGCGGTCCCGCGACGCTGCCTGATGGTCGCACTCGCTACGCCGGCACAATTACACCGACGGGCACGATCAATGGAGTCACTTACCCCTCGACCAACACCGCCGGCCGGCGCCGCGTCACCACTTTCGCTGACGTGTTTTATCTTGCGAACACGAAGAAGGGCGATGGCACGTCGTTCACCGCGGCCCTCACCCGGCCGCTGAAGCACAACTGGGCGGCGTCGGTCTCCTACACGCGCACCCACGCGACCGAGGTCAGCCCGATGACCTCCTCGACCGCGTCGTCCAACTACAACCTCCGTGCGGTCTTCAACCCGAACGAGGATGTGGCGTCGCTGGCGAATTACAGCATCAAGGACCGGCTTGTCGTGACGTTCACCTACCGGGCCGAGTTATTCAAGGACGCTCCGACCACCGTGTCGGTCGTCTACGAAGGCCGCACGGGCCGCCCCTATTCATGGGTGTTCCGCGGTGACGCCAACGGCGACGGCTTCGCCTTTAACGACCTCCTCTATGTGCCGTACGACTCGACGGATCCGAAGGTGCGTTGGACGGCGACCGCCGGCGCCACGCCGAGCGCGACGGAGGCCAGCACCCGCGACGCCTTCTTTGCCTTCGTCAACGGCACGAACCTGAAGAATTACCTCGGCAAGACGGTTCCCCGCAACAGCGAGTTCATGCCGTGGATCCAGACCGTTGACCTGAAGATCGACCAGGAAGTCAAGATCTGGAAGAAGGTGAAGACCGACCTCTTCTTCAACGTGCTTAACATCGCGAACCTCTTCAACGATCGCTGGGGCATTCTGCAGGAGGTGGACTTTGCCTACCGCCGCGGAGTCGTGGGTGCCACCTTCGATTCCGCCGCCAACAGCGGTGCAGGACAGTGGGTCTACGTCTACAGCCCGTCGTTGGTCGATGCGGTCAAGACCGTGGCCAACGATCAGCCGGTCTCCCGCTGGCAGATCCAGACGGGATTGCGCGTGAAGTTCTGATCGACGCGCTCCAGAGTTTCCCTCTCAAGGCGGCTGCGTTCGCGCAGCCGCCTTTTCTCTGGTCTGACCGCACAACTGCCCACCCCGATGCGGCCGGGCCAACTGTTCAGCGAACGCCAGGCAGGCGGGCCAGTTCGCGCCGCGCTTCGGCGTCATCAGGGCGCAAACGCAGGACGGCGTGGAACTCCCGCCGGGCTTCTGCCGTCTGTCCAAGCCGGCCGAGGGCCGTGCCGAAGTTGAAATGCATATCGGCATCGGCCGGCTTCAGGCGTAGCGCTTGCTCATATTGAGCGATCGCCTCGGGCAAGCGGCCCACCTGTGACAACGCATTGGCCAAATTGCCGTGCGCCGGCGCCAGGCCGGGCGCGCGTTGCACGGCCGCTGCAAACTGCGGAATCGCCTCGGTGATGCGGTTGGTCTGAATCAGGGCGTTGCCCAGATTGTAGTGCAGATCGGCGGTATCGAGACCAAGCCGCAGTGCCTCCTCAAATTCGCGGATCGCGTCGGGCACCCGGCCGGTCTGCAGCAGGGCGTAGCCCAGGTTATAGTGCGCTGCCGCCATATCTGGATCGAGACGCACCGCCTCCGCGCACCGGTTGAGCGCCTCGTTTACGCGACCGGCGCGGAGCAAGGCATTGCCGAGGTTGTTGCAGGCCTTTGCGTCGGCGGGATCGATCCGCCGAGCCAGCTCGAAGTGATCGATCGCGTCCGGCACGCGCCCCGCCGCCAACAGCGCATTGCCCAGATTATTCTGGACCAGTCCGTTGTCCGGCCGCTTCGCCGCGGTATCGCTCCAGATGGCCAGCGCTGAGCGGTAATCGGCATTGCGCTGAAAGGTCAGCCAGCCCAGGGCGGCGGCCAGCGCCCCCAGCGCGAGCAGGCCGCGGCGGCCGGCAAGGGACTGGATCCCGACGCCGGCGACTGCGACGATGGCCGCGAGGGGCAGGTAGGTGCGATGTTCGACCACCATCTGCGTCGTTCCCGGAACCAAGGAGGTTGGCGCGAGGATGCCGAGAAACCAGGCGCCGGCGAACCCCAGCGCGGGGCGACGCCACAGGGCGGCCGCAGTGCCGGCAATCACCGCCCCGACCACCAGCATTGGACCCGCCGCCTCGCTGGCGTGCTTGACCCAGAAGCTGCCGTAGTCGAACACGAGCGGATGCGGCCAGAGAGCAAGCAGGAGATAACGCGCGATCGCCGGGAACTGCGTCAGCGCATAGGCCCACCAGGAAACGCCTACGCCGAAGCCGACCGAGCCACCCCGGTTGCCGCCCGTGCCGGCCACGAGGAACGCGAGCAGCAACCAGGTCGCAGCCAGCCCGAGGTACAGGCGCCAATGCCGCCGCCAAGCCGCGGCGAAACCGCCGCTCGCGAAGGTGCGATCGTACAGGAGCACCATCACCGGCGCCGTGACCATCACCTCCTTGGTCGCCATCCCCAGTAGACAGCAAACCACTGAGCACACCTGCCAGATAATCTCGCGCCCACGCCCGGATCTGCCATTCGTTCGATGACAGTCCGCGGCGCGGATGAAGCAGTAGAGTGTCAGCAGGTAGAAGAGGCCCATCAGCGATTCCGCCCGCTGCACGACGTAGGTCACGGACTCGGTCTGCAGCGGATGCACGGTCCACAGCACGGCGATGGCGAGGGCGACCCAGTCAACGTCGCCCACTTCAGGGAGGTAGGGCGCGTTATCCCGAACGCGCCGATTCGATCCATTTGCAGCAGCCCCCGGCAGGTTAGGGACGACCCGCCCCATCCGCACCAGCGTCCGCCGAATGATGCCGAACAGGGTCAATCCCGCCAGCAGGTGGACCGCCAGATTCAGCGCGTGATAACTCCAGACCGCGTCGCCGCTCAGGGCGTAATTGATCGCGAGGGATAGGTTCAACACCGGCCGGCCGTTCACCGTCACGCCCGTGCCGCGCGGAGGCGACAGCGGCAAGGTGAGCGGCCACAGATGCCGGATCGTCGGATTCTCCACGATCGACGGTGCATCGTCGTAGATGAATGGTCCCCCGAAGCTGTGCTGGTATGCGGCCAGGCCGCCGAGGGCGAGCAGAGCCGCCGCCAGCAACGCCAGGCGGCGTGCGCGCCCAGGCCGAGCGTTTGGGAAATCTGATGCGGCGGGCCCGGTGGTGAGCGGTGTCAGCATGCGGTTCTCTTCGCGCGCCAGGGCGAGTCAGCGCGCCGCGCAGGCCCCGGCAGCGGGCGGCGGCGCCAGGGCCGGTGTGTCCCGGGGGCTCGCATGTTGGGCCAAGGGCGATCGGGGTTCACGGCGCTGACGGCGAGCGCAGGGCGTCCCGGGCCTCGGCATCCTCCGGTCGCAGGCGCAGGACCTCCTCGAATTCACGCCGGGCGGCGGCGGTCCTTCCGAGCCGGCGCAGGGCCATTCCCAGATTGAAATGCATGTCGGCGTCGGCCGGCGTCAGCCGCAGCGCCTGCTCGTACTGGGCGACCGCTTCGGGCAGCCGGCCCACCTGCGAAAGGGCGTTGGCCAGATTGCCGTGCGCGGGGGCCAGATCCGGCGCGCGTTGCACCGCCGCCTCGAACTCGGTGATCGCCTCCGCGATGTGTCCGCTCTGAATCAGTGCGTTGCCCAGGTTGTAGTGCAGGTCGGCGGAGTCGAGCTGCAGCCGCAGCGCCTCCTGGAAGCCCCCGATGGCCTCGGCGGCTCGGCCGCCTTGGAGCAGGGCGTAGGCCAGATTGTAGTGGGCGCGCGGCTCAAGCGGATCGAGTTGCACCGCCTTGGTGCCTTCGGCGATGGCGTCCGCCACGCGCCCCAGACCGATCAGGGCGTTGCTCAGGTTGTTGTGCGCCACCGCCAAACCCGGGTCGAGGCGCACGGCCGCCTCGTCGTGCGCCACGGCGGCCGCGAGATCGCCGCGCTGCGCAAGCACGCCGCCCAAGCCGGCATGCGCCTCGGCGTTGTCGGGCTCCAGGCGCAGCGCCTCGCCAAACTCGGCCTCGGCCTCGGTCAGTCGGCCGGCATTGACCAGCGCGATGCCAAGGCTGCAGCGGGCGCGCGAACTCCCCGGTTCAGCGGCCGGCGCGCTCCAGATGGCGATCTCGCTGCGGTACTCGTGATTGCGGTGGCCGGTCAGCCAGCCGAGACCGACCGCCAGACCCACGAAGAGCAGCCAGCTTCGCCTTCCGGCCCACCGCTGGGCGGCCAAAACGGCGAGCGCAATCACCGCGGCCAGCGGCAGGTAGACGCGGTGCTCCGCCATCGTCTGCGTGGCCACCGGCACGACGCTCGAACTCGGTGTCAGGAGGGCAAAGAACCAGGTGCCGAGGAAGCCCAGGGCTGGCCGGCGCCACACGGCGACCAGCGTCCCGGCCACCAGCAGGGCGAGCAGGACCGCCTGTGGCGCCACGGGGACGAACTCCCGTACCACTTTCGTCCCATAGTCGAGGATCAAGGGATGCGGCCAGGCCGCCAGCCGGAAATAGAGCACGATCGCCCGGCACTGCGTCAGCGCGTAGGCCCACCACGGCACGTCCGTGCCGAAGCCGGCGGTTTGCCCGCGTCCGCCGGTCGAGATCACCAAATGGGCGAGCAGCAGCCAGGTCGCAGCCAGCCCGAGGTACAGGCGCCAGTGCCGCCGCCAGGCCGCGGCGAAACCGCCGCTCACGAAGGTGCGGTCGTACAGGAATACGATGAGCGGGGCCGAGACCATCACCTCCTTGGTGGCCATGCCCAGCAGGCAACAAACCACCGAACACGCCTGCCACGCCGCGGGGCGCGATCGGCCTCGCCCGTGGTTCGCTCGCATCCACTCCGCGGCGCGGATGAAGCAATAGAGCGTCAGCAGGAAGAACAGCCCCATCAGCGATTCCGCCCGCTGGACGATGTAGGTCACCGACTCCGTCTGCAACGGGTGCAGCAGCCAGAGGAGGGCAATCGCGAACGCGAGGAAGGTGGCGTTCGATGGTAAAGCGGCATCACCGAATGCGGCCGTTCTGGAACCAAGCGGAGTCGGGCGACCCCGCCCTACATTCGCCGGCGCCTGCCCTGAGCGAAGTCGAAGGGTCCGCCGCACGACGCCGAACAGGGTCAACCCCGCCAGCAGATGGATCGCCAAATTCAGCGCGTGATAGCTCCAGACCGCGTCGCCGCTGACGGCGTAATTGAGGGCGAAGGAGAAGTTCAGCACCGGCCGGCCGCTGACTGTCAGGCCCTCTCCGCGCGGCGGCGACAGCGCCGCCGTGACCGGCCAGAGCCGCCGGATGGTCGGATTCTCCACGATCGAGGACCGGTCATCAAAAATGAAAGGACCGTGAAAGCTGTTGCCGTAGGCGGCCAGTGCGGCCAGCGCGAGCAGCATGCCGCCGAACAGGACGAACAGACGACTTCTTCCGCTCCACAGCGGTTCATCGTCGGTCGGCGCAGTCACGGGGGCGGCCGCTGGCGGCATCATGCTGCCTCCACGCCATGCCGATTCGGCCGGGTTTTCAAGCTCCCGCCGGATCGGGTGCGGCGAGGCCATGTCCGCGGGCGGTCGCCAGCGGATCCGGCGCGATCGAGTTCAGGCGACGAGCCGGGCCAGCGTGCGGCGGATGAGCGCGCGCGCCAGCGGCACCTTGTAGGCGTTGTGGGCCAGCGGTTCGGCGTCCTTGAGGATGAGATCGGCGGCCCCGTTCATCACGGCGTCCGTCGGCTCCTTTCCCTCGAGGAACTGGTTGGCATCGTCGACTTGCCACGGGATTGGCGCCACCGCGCCGAGGACCACCCGGGCGCCCCGCAGCGTCTTGCCGTCAATCCGCGCCGCGGCGGCACAGCTGACCAGCGCCCAGTCGAAGTCGCTCTTCTCCCCCATCTGGACGTAGGCGCTTCGCCCGCCGGCCGCCACCGGGATCTCGACCCGGAGAATCAGGTCGGTGGTTTTCAGCGAATTGTGGGCCCGCGCGCTCTCCCAGGCCGAGGCGTAGAGCTGGGGCATCGAGAGCGTCTCGGCCTTCGCCCCGCGCTGCACGACCACGGTCCCGCCCAGCGCGGTCAGGACGGTGGCCAGGTTCGACACGACCGGGCTGACACAGGTCGCGCCGCTGAAGAGGCAGTGGTACTTGTTCTCGCCCTCGCGGGCGTAACAGGTCGCGCCGCCCTTTTTCAGACAGCGGACGTCGCGGTGCCGGTAGTACCAGCAACGGGAATGCTGGGCGAGATTGCCGCCCACCGTCGCGACATTGCGCATCTGCGGCGAACCGACCTCCCCGGCGGCCTCGGCCACGCCGGGAAAGACGCGCTGCAGTTCCGGGTGCGCGGCCAGGGCGGCCAGGGTGACGTTGGCCCCGATCACCCATTTGTCGGCCGCCGCGGCGATCTCCTGCGTGTGCGGGAGCATCTTCACGTTCACGAGCGTCTTCGGCTCGGCGAGGTGCTCCTTGAGTTCGCCGAGCAGGTCGATGCCGCCGGCGATGAAGCGGCCCTGGTTGCGGACCAATTCGACCGCGGATTCCGGTGTCTGCGCGATGACGTAGGCGAAGGGCTTCATGCGTAGGCCCGGCCCCGCCGGCCGGTGAAGAATGGAGTCGCGGGCGTCGCGGGAGCGTGGGCGACGCGGGTGAACGCCTGCTCGAGCACGGCGTCCCCGGCGCCGGCGCCCGCGCCCGCGGGCAACTTGCCGAGCGCCGCGAGCACTTTGTCCGGCGTGATGGGGAGGCTCGTCACCCGCACGCCGAGGGCATTGGCGACGGCGTTGGCGATCGCCGCCGCGGTCGGGACCGTGGCCGGTTCACCCACGCCGATGATGCCCCGCTCCGGCATGTCGAGGAGGAGGAGGTCGATTTCGGGAATGTCGGCGGCGCCGGTCAGTTTGTAGGTCTCGAAATTGGGGTTAAGGACCACGCCGCTGCGGGAATCCATGATCCGCTGTTCGTACAGCGCATACCCCATGCCCATGATGATGCCGCCGTTGAGCTGGCTCTCGCACGTGAGCTTGTTCACCACCGTCCCGACGTCTTGCACGCACAGAATCTTCCGGACCTTCACGAAGCCCGTGTCGGTGTCCACCTCCACCTCGGCAAATTGCACGCCGCCGGCACCGCCGGTCGACAGGCCCTCGCGCCAGCGGCCGGCGACGACGAGCGAATTGGGACCGATCTTGGCGCAGGCCTCGAGCCAACGCGCGCCACGCGGATCGTCGACCCCGCTGAGCTTCTTCAATTCCGCCAGCGTCTTTTCGCACGCGTCGTAGATCGCCGGGCCGACGGAGGCGGTGGTGGCGCTGCCTCCGCTCAGGCCGGATGGCGGCAGGCGGGTGTCGCCCACGCGCACGGTGATCTGCGCCGGCTCGAGACCGAGCATTTCCGCGGCGACGACCGCCACCACCGTGCGCGAGCCGGTGCCGAGATCCTGGGTCCCGCAGCGCACCTCCACCGTGCCATCGGAATTCACCTGCACCTCGGCCTGGGTCCCTTCGCCGCCGCTCATCCAGCCGGCGCCCGCGCAGCCCACGCCCCGTTTCAGGGGTCCGGGCGACGAACCGGGTGTGCGGTATTTGTCCTTCCACCCGAATCGCGCGGCGGCCATCCGGTATTCCTTCCGGCGGATCTCGTGCGGGTCATTCAACACCCGGATCTCCACCGGATCCATCCCCAGCTTCACCGCGAGCTCGTCGAGGATGCTCTCCATGCCGAACGAGGCGACCGGATGGCCCGGCGCCCGCATCCAAGTGCCGCGCCCGGCGTTCACCGCCAGCTTGGATTTCTTCACCCGGGTGTTGGGCGCGGGGTAGATGTAGGGCGCGGGCACGAACACGACGCCTCCCCCCGGATCCGCGGGATCGACGACCGGTCCGCCGGTGCCGAAGAGGGTCATCTCAAACGCCGTGAGCTTCCCCGAGGCGTCGGCGGCGAGCTTGAGCTTCTGGAACGAAGAGGGCCGGTTGCCCACGGACAGCGCCTGCTCAAAGCGGGTCAGGATAAGCTTCACCGGCGCGCCAGCGACCTTCGCCAGCCACGCGCAGAGGCCGCGATTCCCCCAGGTCTCGATCTTGGATCCGAACCCGCCGCCCATGTGCTCGCAGATCACGCGGACCTTGTTCTGCGGCACGCCGAGAAGGTTCGCGACGTCGTTGCGTGAATCGAACACGCCTTGGGTCGAACACCACGCCGTGTATTCGTCACCCTCGGGCACCACGATGTCGCCGTGCGGCTCGAGCGGATGGTGGATCTCGACCTGCGTCGTGAAGGTGTCTTCCACGACGGCGGCCGCAGCGGCGAAAGCGGCCGCGACGTCACCGGTTGCCGCGGTTTCCGCCGGCAGGAGGTTGGCCCGCTCGGGCACGACGCGGGGAGCGTCGGGCTGGATCGCCTCGAGCTCGTTGACCACGAAAGGAAG
>Ga0335085_10013542_pt1 | contig 11950 bp, 9 predicted proteins | sample Lox_Sample_45_FD_206712 | JGI IMG/M metagenome (GOLD analysis project Ga0335085, IMG submission 206712) | Soil microbial communities from Loxahatchee National Wildlife Refuge, Florida, United States - Lox_Sample_4.5 | ecosystem: Environmental > Terrestrial > Soil > Wetlands | place: USA: Florida...
CGGGTGTCCTGCTCCCGCCGCCGGTACCCGTTACGGGAGTTCACCCGGTCCGGGGTCACCTCGCCGTACCCGGCGTTGCACCGGACCTCGACATCGGCGTCCATCATCCGCTGGGCGAACTCCCGGATCATCTCCCGCAGCACGTCCGGGCTCGCCGATGCCAGGGTCTCCTCGAACTGCACGCCCGGAACCGGCACAATGTCACCTACGGCCACTTCGCTCCTCCTTCGTTGCACCTGAATCACTTCGAAGGATCGCGAGGTGGCCGCCTCCCTTCACGGCGACACGCCGTACTTCGGCTAACCAGTCACATCTGGACCGGTTACCCCATACACCACTTCCGTGGACGTGAACCATGTCTCAGTCGCAGCGATCCGATCCACAGTCACAGCACGAAGAGCCATTCCCGCACCGGGCCGCAGCCGTACCCGCCGTCCCGAACGGCCAGGTCCGGCAGGAGCGCCTGCCCTCTAGCCAGTCTCGCCAGTCGCCTCCGGCACCTGCCGGTATGCGGTCTGGCTCCATCGCGGCACAGGACCCGTGTGCCGCCACGATGCTCCTGATGGTCGGGCTCCCCGGATCCGGGAAAACCACCCGGGCCAAAGAGCTCGCCCTCGCCACGGTGCACCGGGCGCTGCGGCTGACCCCGGATCACTGGATGATCCCGCTGTTCGGCGATTCGATGGCCGACGGCAAGCGCTTCGTGCTGGAAGGGCGGCTCATCTCGGTTGCCCTGCAGGCGCTGCGGCTGGGGATCAGCGTCGTGCTCGACTTCGGGCTCTGGGACCGCGATGAGCGGTCGGCACTGCGCTGGCTGGCGCGATCGGCCGGAGCTGCCTGCCAGGTGGTCTACCTGCCTGTGGACAAGGATGTCCAGCTCACCCGGATCGCGCACCGCCAGGCAACGTCACCGCATCAGACGTTCCCGATGAGCGAGGCCGACGTAGACCAATGGCGGGGACAGTTCCAGGTGCCTGATGCCGCCGAGCTCGACGGCGGTGAAATCCCCAGCCCGCCGGCAGGGTGGCCGGACTGGGTGGAGTGGGCGGAGAACCACTGGCCCTCATGCACCGGCAGCTAACATGCATGACCGTCCTGTGAGCCGACGAGCGGATGCGCCAGATCGGCTGGGACTGAGACGGTCATCAGGGCATAGTCGGCTAACGAGCTGGCGGAGGTTACAGCCTGATACAGCCGCCACCTCTCGTCCCGCCAGCCCCGCCTATTCTCATCACCACCGCGGCACCAGCCCGCCAGCGCCGAGGGATCAGGGGCCACTGCCGGCACCACCGGTCACCGGCCGGGCAGCCGGGCGGCCGGGCCGGGCGGCCGGGCTGGACGTGCATGCAGGCCAGGCCGGAACCTCCACCGTAAAGAATCGTCAGGGTCGTTCAGTGACTAACTTGACATAATGTACATTATCGGCATTAAGGGAGACAGGACGGTGGTCAGATATGGCCGTCGACGCGGCGGTGATCGGTTGTGCGGCGAGTCAGAACCGGGCCGGGAGGCGACGATGTGCCACTGCTCCCCAACCTCGGTCGCGCTAGCGAGACGGTTGCACCTGAGCCTTGGCTCCCCGCGTCGGCACTCGAAAACCCCCCGCTTCTTGCTGTTATCTCAAGATCTAGCCGATTGCGGTGGTATGTGCCCATCGTTAACCGGTCGGATCGCGGACGACACGACGACTGGCACGAAGCTAGCTATGCGTGCCAGGATCCGGTCACTCCCTGGGTGAGCGGCTCGACCGCATAGCCTGCGTCCCGGTCACCGAGCACGGTGGGATGCGGCGGGAGGCGCCTCGGCCGCCGCCAGGGCACCTGGGTACGCCCGGTGAGCGGTACTGCCAGCGGCGTCCGGGCCAGCGCGCTGGTCAGCGCGATGCCAGAGGAAAAAACGATCGCCACGGTAGCCAGGCACAGCACCGGCCACGGGACCACCGAGCTGAGCCTCCCCCAGCCGACCCAGGTCAGCGTGATGATGAAAAGCATGTGGGATAGGTAGACGCCGTAAGCGTTGTCAGAGCCGGAGCGCACCACGGCCTTGACCCGCCGAGACCGCCCTGGCTGCACCAGGGCCACGCCCGCCAGGTACCCGCAGGTGACCGCGCCGACATTGAACGGGATGACGCTGGGCTGGAACGGGTCGCTCCCCGAACCCAGCACGGTGATCACCCCGTGGGCGGCCAGGAAGTAGATCCCCTCTGCGGCGAGCGCCGCTGCCGCGGTCAGCGCGACCACCAGCCGCGCGTGCGCGCATACCCACGCGTGCACCTGGTCGAAGTGGAAAGCGACGACGCAGCCGCCGACCAGGTAGAGCAGGTAGCTAAGGGCGTCCTGCTGCCCGAACCTGACCATTTCCCTGGGAAACAAGCTCCAGTGCATACCGATCGCGATCGCGGCTTGGGCCAGGATCGCGACGGCGACGACCAGGCCGTGATGGCCTCTCGTACGCCGCAGCAGCACCAGCACGAGCGGGAAAACCAGGTAGAACTGCATGATCACGAGCAGGAAGTACAGCTGGTAGTACCCGGTCTCCACGATGGAGGCTAGTCCTCTGAACGCCACCGTCATGCTCGCGTAATGCGATACCGGAAGAGTGCAGAGGAAGTAGATGAGACTCCAGCACAGGTAGGGAATCCCCACTGAGAGGAACCGGCGCCAGTAGAAGCGGCGCAGACCGGCCCGGTTCAGGTCGGCGTACGCGTAGGTCAGCATGCACGCCGAGATGAAGAAGAAGCCCTCCCTGGATACGTGCAGCAACAGCAGCGCGGCACCGGAGCCCGCGCCGGCGGTCGCGGGCGCGAAGTACAGGATCGTGTGGGTGCTGATGACGCCCCCCTGCTTGACCGGGCGCATGGCGTCCATGTGGTCGAGGCGGCGGCCCGCCATCAGTTCGTCATCCCGGGATTAAGGCAGGGCCTTGATTTCACGCGACCGGCGGCGGAGCCGGGCGTTGCCACTGGGAAATAACGAACGGGAACAGCCGGGTGGATGCAGCCGTGGGTCGTGCGCATGAGATTCCTTCATCGAAGGCGGCCAGCGTGGAACATGCAGGTCCCAGCGGGAACCATGAATACGGAGCGTGTGCCCGGTTTGTGAAAGGCCGGTGAATAAACGGCCGCTGAGAGCAAGCTCGAAGAACACTTTCAGCTCAGGCTGATTCCGCTACGGACAACCTCATGGCATAACGTGCCGTCCTCAGTTGAGTCTCGGCATTAGCCAGGCAAGATTGAAGCTTGCTACGGTCGCATGAGGTCGTAGATGAGCGATGCCCGGCGATAATGCGCGTCCGACGGCGGGCACCTGTCCCGTCCTTACAGGACAGGCCGGATCCCAGCCATCCATGCGCGGCCATCATGTCGCCGCGGTGTACGGTCCTCGTATGGAGGTCGCTGAATTGGCGCATCTGCGCCGGGCCAGAGACCTGCTGGACCGCGAGTATGCGCGACCGCTAGACGTCCCGGTGATGGCGCGTGCCGCGCTGATGTCACCGTCGCTGTTCTCTCGCCGGTTCCGCGAGGCATACGGCGATACACCGTACGGCTACTTGCAGGCCAGGCGTGTGGAACGGGCGATGGCGCTGTTGCGCTGCGGCCACATGTCCGTGACTGACGTGTGCATGGCCGTGGGATTCACCTCGCTCGGCTCGTTCAGCTCCACGTTCACGCGTCTGGTCGGCGAGCCGCCGTCCGTCTACAAGGCGCGCGACCACTCGCGGCTCACGCGGGTCCCGCCGTGTATGACGCGCGCATGGGCACGCCCGAGGTGGGTCGCGCAGCCGTGCAGGATTGGAGAAGCGTTCCTGGCCGACCGCACGTAGGGTCGCTGACATGGCACTTTCCATCACGCACACGCCCGTGTACTGCACTGACCTGGATGAGGCGCTGGCCTTCTACACCCAGCGGCTCGGCTTCGAGGTCCATGATGACGTCCCGATGGGGCCGGAGATGCGCTGGCTCACCGTCCATGCCCCCGGCGACACTCACGACCTGCTGCTGGCAGCTGTGGATCATCACATCCCGCCAGCCGACCGGCAGACGATGCGCGAGATTGTCGCCAAAGGCGACCTAGCGGTCTTCATCCAGGTCGACGACCTAGACAAAACCTTCGAGTCGCTGCGTGCGGTCGGGACGGAAATCCTTCAGGAGCCCATCGACCAGCCCTACGGCGTCCGCGACGCCGCCGTTCGCGACCCCAGCGGCAACCATCTGCGGTTGAGCCAGCCGCTACCAACGCAGGAGTAAGGTTCCGGTCTCCCCGCACCTTGTTCGAAGCCGGTCGCGTATACAGTACTCAGTCGCTGCTGCGGCCGAGCCGATAGGAATCCGGGGGCGTTGCGGCTGCCCGCCATTGCCAGTCAAGGCGCACTCAACTCAACATGTCGCGGCTTCCGGCTGATTGCCGGGCCCTCTCCCCCATGGGTCCCCGGGGGCCACGGGAGATAGTCACCAGTTGGATGGGGTGACCGTCGCGCATGTCGTTTCGCAGATCCCAGCCGACGCGATGGCTGAGACGGGACACTTACCGCGAAGGCCGCGGGCTGCAGGCCCGATCCGGACCGCGGCCCGTGGTTGGAAATCACTTCCCATACCCCGGAGCCGGTGCGAGTGATCTGCGTGCGTCCATGACCCTCGCGGCCGGCCCGAGTTCTGCGTGGAACCCGGGGCCGGCGGGCAGGTAATGCCTATGCCAATGCTGATCGGGACGTCTGGCTGGCAGTACCGCGACTGGCGGGGCGGGCTGTACCCCGAGGGCGTGCCTCAGCGCTTGTGGCTCGAGCACTACGCCACCTGCTACCTGACCGTGGAGAACAACAACAGCTTCTACCGGCTGCCATCGCGGGAGACCTTCGCCGCCTGGCAGGAGCGGACCCCGGACGACTTCGTCATGGCGGTCAAGGCCAGCCGGTATCTGACCCACATACGTCGGCTGCGCGACCCGGCCGAACCGGTGGCCCGGCTGCTCGGCGCGGCGGAGGGTCTTGGGCCCAAGCTCGGGCCGGTCCTGCTCCAGTTGCCGCCGACGTTGAAGGCTGACCCGGACACGCTGGACGCGTGCCTGAAGCAGTTCCGGACGGCGGCCGCTGCGCTGGGCGGACACCGGCTCCGGCTCGCGGTGGAGCCGCGGCACGAGACCTGGTGGGCCGACGAGATACGGCAGGTCCTGGCCACGCACAATGCGGCGCTGTGCTGGGCCGACCGGCGCGGCCGCCCGATCACGCCTCTGTGGCGCACCGCGACGTGGGGTTATCTGCGGTTCCACGAGGGCACGGCCCGGCCGTGGCCCAGCTACGGGCCGCAAGCGCTGAGGTCCTGGGTGGCGCGGTTGACCGAGCTCTGGCCGGATGAGGCGGACGTGTACGTCTACTTCAACAACGACCCGGGCGGGGCGGCAGTGATCAACTCGGCCCAGTTCGCCAAGCTGGCCCGCCAGGCCGGACGCAGCGCGACCCGCACGCCCGGCGTCGGCCAGGTGGCCGCGACCGCGGCCACCCCGACCTGATAAGACGCCGTGCTACCGGCCGTCGAACTTGTCGGGGTCGGGGCCCGTGCGCTCGTTCTTGTTCAGCACTGTGATGTCCTCGACGTCGGTGGCGGACAGCTCGAAGTCGAAGATGCCCATGTTCTCCCGGATCCGGTCCGGGGTGACCGACTTGGGGAACACGATGTCGCCCCGCTGGATGTGCCAGCGCAGTACGACTTGAGCCGGGGTCTTACCCGTCCGCTCGGCGATGGACCGGATGACCGGGTCGCCGAGGACGCTCCCCTGTCCCAGCGGCGACCACGCCTCGACCGCGATCTGGTGCTCGACGCAGAAGGCGCGCACGTCGTCCTGAGTCAGGTACGGGTGCACCTCGATCTGGTTGACGGCGGGGATGATCTGGGTCTCACCGCGCAACCGCCGCAGGTGGTGGGGCTGGAAGTTGGAGACGCCGATGGACCGGGCCCGGCCCTCGCGGTAGAACTCCTCCAGCGTCCGCCAGGTCTGCACGAAGTCGCCGCCGTACCGGGTCGGCAGTGGCCAGTGGATCAGGAACAGGTCGACGTATTCGGTGCCGAGCGCCTTGAGCGTCTCTTCGAAGGCCTGGCGGGCCTCGTCGGGCTCGTGCGCGTCGTTGCTCAGCTTGCTGGTGACGAAGACCTCGCCGCGATCCAGGCTCGAAGCGGCGATGGCCTCGCCCACCTCGGCCTCGTTGCCGTACATTTCGGCGGTGTCGATGTGCCGGTACCCGGCCTTGAGTGCCGTGCTCACCGCGGCCACCGTGTCCTTCGGCTCGATCTGGAAGACGCCGAAGCCGAACTGCGGGATGGTCTGACCGTTGTTCAGCGTGATGCCCGGAATGGAAGTCACGAAAAACTCTCCTCAGCAGGAATCGCGTATGCGGACGTGCTGCACCTGCCCCCGATCAGGCCGGGCTACACACAGCGGCCACGGCCGAGCTCGGCAGGCGGTCCGAACCAGGTGGTGACCGCGTCAGGGAGTCCCGAGTCCGTGCCGTCTCCCACCCAGGCGACATGCCCGTCGGGCCGGATCAGCACGGCGGCGGGAGCTGGGACCGCGCCGAGTACCGGGAGCTCCCACGCCCCGTCGTAGGTCGCGTCGGTCAGCTGGACCCGGCCGGCCCACGGCGTGATGTCGAGGCTGCCGGGCTCACCGAGGTTGAGCAGCACCGGCCGGGCGCCGTGCAGCAAGGTGAATAGCCGCAGCGGGCCGCCGGCGGTGACCAGGTCCAGATCGGGCATGCGGCGCCCGAGCAGCGGGTGCCCCTCCCCGAGGTCATAGTGGATGTCCAGACCGGACATCATCGCGCCGAACCGCTTGCGCGGCTCGTCCATGCCCAGCAGCTCGGACACATGGTCGCGCAGGGCGTCGATACGCGCGTCGGAGCGGGTCAGCGGGGTCTGCGCCATGTTGGTGCGCAGGACGCGGGCCGCGACCGGATGCCGCTCGGCCTGGTAGGTATCGAGCAGGCTGTCCGGCGATATCTGGTTGACCACCTGGGCCAGCTTCCAGCCCAGGTTCACCGCGTCCTGCACGCCAGTGTTGAGGCCCTGCCCGCCGACCGGGTAGTGCACGTGCGCGGCGTCGCCGGCCAGCAGCACGCGTCCGGTGCGGTAGGACGCCGCCTGCCGGGTCATGTCGGTGAACCGGGAGATCCAGGTCGGGCTGTGCACCCCGTAATCTGTTCCCCATACGTCGATGAGCGCACGGCTGAGATCACCCAGGGTGGGCTCGCCGGCCTGCCCGGCGTACCGCTCGCTCACTACCACGCCCACCCGCTTCCCGTCCTCCAGCCTGCCGATGGCTTGAGTGCCGTTGTCGTCATGGCGGATGCCGAACTGCGGCTCCGCGCTCATCTCGACCTCGGCGATCAGGGAGCTGACCGACGGGTCCCAGCCGGGGAACTCGATGCCGGCGGCCTTGCGGATCACGCTGCGCCCTCCGTCGCACCCGACGAGAAAATCCGTCCGCAGCGACTGGCCGTCGGACAGCTCGACGTCGACGCCGGTGCCGTTCTGCGCGAAACCCGTTACGTCCCGGCCGCGGTAGACCGGCACCGCCAGCTCGTCGACCCAGCCGGCCAGGATCTCCTCGAAGCGGTTCTGCAACAGCGCGAGACCGTAGGGATGGCGGGTGGGAAAGTCGCTGATGTCCAGGCGGATCCCGGAGAACCCCGCGACCTGAGCCACCGTCCCCTGCGACAGGAACCGATCAGCGACTCCGCGCTGATCGAGAACCTCGATGGTGCGTGAGTGCAGACCGCGCGAGCGCGTGCCGACGAGGTCCTGGCCGGCGCGGCGCTCGACGATCGCGACGTCGACACCCGCCAGCGCCAGTTCGCCCGCCAGCATCATCCCGGTCGGACCCCCTCCGGCGATCACCACCGCATGGGTGAGCTCGTCCGGGGTGAGCGTACTCATGAATACCTCCGATGACTTGTGCAGATGGTGTCCTGGCCGACGTCAGGAGCTGGTGAGGATGACGAGTCGCTGGGTGGCCCGGGTCATCGCGACGTAGCGGTCGACCGCTCCTTCGATACCCGTGCCGAACGCCTGCGGGTCGATGAGGATGACCAGGTCGAACTCGAGCCCCTTCGCTAGTTCCGGGGTCAGCGTCCGGACGCGGGACGTCGCCCGGACTCTGCCCGCCTGGAATGGGAGATCGCCGATGACGCAGGCGATCCCGTCGGCATGCGCGGCGAGCCAGGTGTCGAGGATCGAGCCCAGGTCCGAGGCCGATCCGTGTACGACGGGGAAGCCGCTGCCGCGGATGGAGGCCGGCACATTGGCGTCCGGGAGCACGGCCCGGATGACCGGCTCGGCTTCCGCCATGACCTCTTCCGGCGTCCGGTAGTTGATGCTCAGAGAGGCCAGGGTGATCTGGTCGAGCCCGATCCGCTCGAGCCGTTCCCGCCACGAATCCGTGAACCCGTGCCTGGCCTGGGCGCGGTCCCCGACGATGGTGAAGCTCCGGGACGGGCAGCGCGACAGCAGCATCTGCCATTCCGCGTCGGTCAGCTCCTGAGCCTCGTCCACGACGATGTGCGCGAACGGTCCTGCGAGCAGGTCCGGATCGGCGCTGGGCAGCGCGGTCTCGTCGACCAGGGCGTCCTGGAAGTCCTCGCCGCGCAGCATCGTCACCAGGCCGACGCCGTATTCGTCGTCGGCGAACTCGATCAGGTTGTCGACGACCCGGGCCATCTGCTCGCGTTCGGCTGCGACCGCCGCGTCGCGCCGGTGCTTACGTCGTACCGCCTGCGGGTCGCCGAGCCGCTGCCGGGCCGCGTCCAGCAGCGGCAGGTCGGACACCGTCCAGGCCTGGGCGTCCCGGCGCTGCAGCCGCTGGACGTCATCGGGGCCGAGCCAGGGAGCGCACATGCGCAGGTAGGCGGGTACCGACCACAGGTCTCCGACGAGGTCGGCCGGTTCGATCAGCGGCCACGCCCGGTTGACGGCAGCGCGCAATTCCCTGTTCTGCAGCAGCGACTTGCGGAGCAGCTCAGGCGCGACGTCACCGTCGTGCTTGTCGATCAGGATCGTGAGCAGCTCTTCCCAGATCTGATCGCGCGCCTCGTTGTGCGGAGTGCCGGGGTCCGGCGCCTCGAACGCCTCGGCCCAGTCGTCGGCGGCCAGCGGTATGTCGGACCAGGCGGTCTCGACCGTCATCGGATGGCCGGGCGGATTCTCGTAGAACCGTACGCCCGCCTCGATCGCCTTCACCAGGTCCGCGGACGACTTCAGGCGGGCCACGTCCGGATCGGTCTCCGTCGTGGCCGCGGCTCCCCCGGCGACCAGGTCCCGCAGGGTGCAGGTCTGCACGCCCTCCTCCCCCAGGCTCGGGAGCACGTCGGCGACGTAGGCCAGGTAGGGCTGGTGCGGACCGACGAACAGCACGCCGCCGCGGCGGTGACTGAGGCGAGGATCGGAGTACAGGAGGTAGGCGGAGCGGTGCAGAGCCACCACGGTCTTGCCGGTACCCGGACCGCCGTCGACGACGAGAGCGCCGCGGGATCCAGCGCGGATGATGGCGTCCTGGTCGGCCGCGATGGTGCCGAGCACGTCGCGCATCTTCGCCGACCGGCTGCCGCCCAGGCTGGCGATGAAGGCGGACTGGTCGTCGAGCGCGGCGTGCCCTTCCAGCCCATCCGCGGTGAACACCTCGTCCCAGTAGTCGCTGATCCGGCCGCGGGTCCAGCGATAGCGGCGGCGACTGGCCAGGCCCATCGGGTTGGCGTGAGTTGCTCCGAAGAACGGCTCGGCCACGGGGGAACGCCAGTCGATCAGCAGCCTGCGACCCGCGCGGTCCGTGAGGCCAAGCCGTCCGATGTACACGGGCTCCGGGTTGTCCGTGCTGACCATGTGTCCGAGGCACAGGTCCAGGCCGAACCGGCGCAGGGCGCGCAGGCGAGCGTTCAGCCGGTGGATCTCCTCGTCTCGGTCCATTGCCTTCTGACCGATGCCGCCGGGCGCCTTGAGCTCGGCGTCGAGGCGGTCGGACAGGTCGGCGATCGACTGCTCGAGGCTCTCCGCGATGGCCGCGAAGTGCTGCTCATCGCCGGCGATCAGCGCCGGGTCGGCCTTAGCGGTGAGCCGGTCGGGAAGGTCGAACGCGCTGGTAGTCAGGGAATTCACGTCATCAGCTCCGATCTGAGGTCACGTCCGAGCGTTGCGCGCAGAAGGCGCCTGGACCGGCGTGACGAACCTGGTGGATGCTCGGGCGCCGCGCCGCGCCGGGCAGGTGCCCAGTTACCCGGTCACCGACCGCCCCGCGGCCGCAGCCGGGAACAGGCCGGTCGCCACAGCCCCTCGCACCCCTCCGGCTGGCCGAATGGCATGCGGTTCGACGCCCCCGCGCGACCCGCACCCCGACAGCAGCACACGCATTTCGCGACCCCGTTTCCGTGTTTTGCCCCCGGCCAGCGATTATGCGGCATGACCCGGGTCTTGCCGCAAGCCCCCCTGTGCGGTATATATTGAAAGTGGAGAGAAGTGATTATTTCCCTCTCCCGTAGTCGTCACATCCCAGCCCGCCGTTACCTGGCCGTGCTGATCGCAGTTTTCGCTGGAGGATACGGCGGCCGCTCATGGACCCGCGACCACGGTCTTGCGGCCTATTACCGTTTCCGGCACGGGGTAGGGATGACCTCATGACCATCGCCGACTGGGCGCCGCAGCACGTCCGGCCGTACATCGAGGCCGTGATCGCGGCCATCCAGGCTGATCCGCGAGTCGTCGGCCTCACGGCCGGCGGGTCAGCCGCCACCGGGACCATGGACGAATTCTCGGACCTGGACCTCGTCGTGGTCTGCCGCGACGAGCACCAGCCCGAACTGCTCCGCGACGCCCCCGCCTTCGCGGCCCGCCTGGGGCCGCTGCTTGCCTGCTTCACCGGCGAGCACGTCGGCGAGCCGCGTCTCCTCATCGCTCTCTATGGGCCGCCGCCCGTGCACGTCGATCTGAAATTCGTGGCAGACAGCCAGCTTGACCAGCGGGTCGAGGACGGATTGATCCTGTGGCAGCGTGACGGCGCGCTCGATGCGGCACTGCGAAGGGCCGTGCCGACGTGGCCGCAGCCGGATCCGCAATGGATCGAGGACCGGTTCTGGGTCTGGATCCATTACGCGGCCACCAAGCTCGGGCGCGGCGAGCTATTCGAATGCCTCGACGTGCTCGCCGCCCTGCGGGCGATCGTGTTCGGACCGCTCATTGCGCGGGACAGCGGACATCGTGCCGCCGGGGTACGGCGCCTCGAGCAGATCGCGCCCGGTCTGGTACCGGCGCTGGAGGCCACGGTCGGCGACCACACTCCGCGCGGCTGTGCGGCGGCGCTGCGCGCGTCGGTCGCCCTCTACCGCCAGCTGCGCGGCGACGCCCCTGCACTGGTCCGGCGCACCGGCGCCGAGGCCGCGAGCCTCGCTTACCTCGCTCAGGTTGAGTCAGGATAACGGCTCAGGGGATATTGGTTCCGGGCAGGGCCGCGAACGCGCGGACGCCGGATACGAAGATCAGGCCGCCGGCGACGACGAATATCAGGCTGACGGAGTTCAGCGTGATGCCGGCGAACGAGGCACGGAAGCTGCGCAGGACGGTGCTCGTCAGCCAGCCGGAGACGACCACCGAGAGCATGGACGCGAGCTGGTTGACCGGCATGAACACCGCCATCACCCGGCCCATGTATTCACGCGGCGCTGCATCCAGGAGCAGCGGCGCCACGGCCGTGTTCAGCATCGCGATCGGAATGGCGTAGATCGCCAGCAGGACCAGGCCCGCGGGGAAGCTGCGCTGCAGCGCGTAGCCAGCCGCCAGGACGCCCGTTGCCAGCAGGCCCGACCAGGTCAGCGCGCGGGCGCCGATCCACCGCACCATGCGGCCGGCGGCCAGGGCGCCGATGATGAAACCAACCCCCATCGCGGTCTCCGCGATGCCGAACAGCCCGGACGAGGCGTG
>Ga0335085_10013543_pt1 | contig 11950 bp, 9 predicted proteins | sample Lox_Sample_45_FD_206712 | JGI IMG/M metagenome (GOLD analysis project Ga0335085, IMG submission 206712) | Soil microbial communities from Loxahatchee National Wildlife Refuge, Florida, United States - Lox_Sample_4.5 | ecosystem: Environmental > Terrestrial > Soil > Wetlands | place: USA: Florida...
GGATGGCATGCCTCTTTGTCCCGCTGAGCAAATTCCGTCGCTCATAGAGGCTGAAGATGGAGTGATCAGGTTCCGCAAGAACTTGAGCTCATTCGCAACCGCGGCCCTGACCGGAAGAATCGACGCGGCCGAAATTGAAGCCGAAGCCACCGCTCAGATGCGCCACATTCAGCAGGCCGGTGTGGTGCCTTCGCACTTCGACACGCACAAGCACACTCACATGTTTTCCGCCATCCTGCGGCCTTTGTTGCGAGCCGCGAAAGCGTGCGGGATCAATGCCGTGCGCAACCCATTTGGTCCGGGAGCTGGCCTGCCATTCGCTCGCGTTGCCGCCGACTTCGAGCTCACAAAACGCTTCGCGCAGATGAGGGTACTGCGAAGCTTTGCGCCCAGCTTTCGCCGTGAAGTTGCCCGCTGTGGCCTGCGCACAACAGATGGAGCCGTTGGTGTGGAGGTCTCCGGAATCCTCGACCTTAACCTCTTCGTCGCGATTGTCTCCCGAATCCCCGAAGGGACATGGGAACTCGTTTGCCACCCCGGCTACAACGACAGCGATCTCGATGGAGTCCGTACTCGCTTACGGGCCTCCCGTGAGCGGGAACTCGAGATACTCACCTCGCCTGAAGCGAGGCGTGCGCTGGAGAGGCACGGCGTGCAGCTGATCGGCTATAACGAACTATGAGAACGCAATTAGTATTTGGCAATTCGCTGATTGCTAGAATTATCGTTTAACTTCCGATGAATCCGCTCGCTCTTTCGCAGGAACAATATCGCCAGATCTACGAGCGCATCACCCAGGTGGCTCTCGCATATCTCGGATCTATTGACGAGCTGCGCAGCTTTCCAGAAGTGGATGGCAAACGGGTGCAGGGAATGTTCTCCGCTTCGCTGCCGGAGCAGGGCATGGGTATGGCGGCGCTCGATGGCCTGACCGACATCATCGAGAACGCACGCCCCTGCGGCCCACGCTTCTTCGGTTACGTGCTGGGATCGGGCGAGCCGGTTGCCGCTGCTGCCGATCTGCTGGCAAGCGTACTTAACCAGAACGTCACTGCGTGGCGATCGTCGCCTTCCGCAGTAACGATTGAGCGCACGGTAGTCGGCTGGCTGGGAGAGATGATCGGGTGCCATGAATTTTCCGGAAACCTGACCGGCGGTGGTTCGTCAGCAAACCTGATGGGCTTGGCGATGGCGCGCGAGGCGAGGCTGCCGGCCAATGAAGGCGGCGTCGTCAAGCCTGGTGCGGTGTACGCATCCACCGAGGTCCACATGTCAATCGGGAAGGCTGTCGCGCTGCTGGGCATCGGGCGCGATCACCTGCGGCTGATTCCCTGTGACGATGAGTTCCGCATTCGCGTCGATCTGCTCCAGCAGGCGATTGACCGCGACATGGCGGCCGGCATTCCCCCGATCGCGATCATTGGCTCCGCCGGAACCGTGAATACAGGAAGCATCGACCACTTGTTCATGCTTGCCTCGATAGCTGAGGACTCTGGCGCGTGGTTTCACATCGACGGCGCGTACGGGGCACTGGCCGCTGTCGCGCAGCCGGGAAAGTTCATCGGAATAGAGCGAGCTGATTCTATTTCGCTTGATCCGCACAAGTGGCTCTATCAGCCGCTTGACTGCGGATGCCTGCTTTATCGCATGCCCGCGCGGGCACAGCGGACGTTTTCGCATACCGGCGACTATGCCCAGTCGTACTTTGCCGATTCACTGGAGAATTTTCAGTTCTTCGACGAGAGCATGGAACTGTCGCGGCGTTTTCGTGCGCTGAAGCTCTGGTTGTCGCTGCGCTATCACGGACTGGAGAACTTTCGTAAAGCCATCCGCAACGATCTCGATCTCGCGGCTTACTTTGCCGCACGCGTCGACGCTGAGCCTGAGTTGGAGCGCCTGGCGCCAGCGCCCCTGAGCGCTGTCTGCTTTCGATTTCTTCCTAAGGAACGAGCGTTGTCGGGCGAAGAGCTGGATTGCTTGAACCAGAACATCCTGCCTAAGGTGGTCCGCCGCGGTCGCGTATTTCTGTCGAACGCGACCATTAGCGGACGCTTCGCACTCAGAATTTGCGTCGTGAATCACCGCGCCAGGCAGGCTGATCTGGATGAGGTTGTGAGCGAGGTGCTGGCGGTGGGAAGGGAAATGTCGTCGGGAGCTGCTTCGTAACGTGCGCAAACCCACTCAATCGTCGCAAGACGCGACAGCCCTCTTTGCCCAAGCGCCTTGCCGCGCCGATCTTGCCGGCGGTACCTACGATATTTGGCCGCTGTACCTTTTCCATCCGGGTGCAGTCACAGTTAACATGGCGCTCTCGATCCTGACCCGGTGCAAGCTCACGCCCCGACGGGGCAGAGAAATCGCGTTGATCTCACACGATACGGGCCGTTCGGAGCGCTTCGCTTCGTTCGACGACTTGATGCGGGCCAAGACCTTCAGACATCCGCTTGTGGCTTATTTGATTCGTTTTTTCCAGCCGGAGGGTGGGTTCATTCTCGAGACGCACTCGAACTCTCCCGCAGGCGCTGGTATTTCGGGCTCCTCGGCGCTGATGATCGCAACCACGGCAGTGCTGGCGCGCTTCACTGGGCAGGCGCTCGATATCGAGCAGATACGCGTCATCGCTCAGAACGTCGAAGCGCAACTCATTAAAGTTCCGACCGGGTGCCAGGATTATTATCCCGCGATGTACGGTGGCGTGAATGCCATCCATCTGTCGCCGGCGGGCGTCGACTGCGAGGCGATTCAGATTTCGGCCAACGAGATGACGCGTCGCTTTGTGCTCTTCTACACTGGGGCGCCACGGCAATCGGGCATTAACAACTGGGAGGTCTTTAAGCAACACATTAATGGCGACAAGAAAGTGATCCGCAACTTCGAGCAGATTTCGCAGATCGCGCAGCAAATGCGCAGCGCCTTGAAATCGGCCGCCTGGGACGACGTGGAGCGATTGCTGCGCGAGGAATGGAAGGTGCGCCGGAATAACATCCCGGGTATCACCACGCCATTGATCGATTCGCTTATTGCGATTGCCCGCCGGAACGGCGGACGCGCGGCAAAGGTCTGTGGAGCGGGCGGGGGCGGCTGCGTCATCGTTCTGGTTGAGGAGGGCAGTCGCGAGCGTGTGCAGCAGGCCCTTCGTGAACATGGCGGTCAACCGTTGGATTTTCACGTCGCAAACGAGGGGCTACGATTTCTTCCTGCTGCGCAGCACAGCGTCGCTCCGTCAGCCCGCAGAACATCTATTCAAGCCTAAGTCATGCTGACTTCCCCCACAGGTCGCCTTCGGCCAATCTGGTCCTTCGTGTTGGCGGTTGGGTTCTCGTTCGCCGCATTTGTGGCCTGCTCGTTCATTGCGGCCGCATTTACCGGCGATCACATCCTTCGCTTTGAAGCTATATTCCGTCCGCTGCTCATCGTTGTATTGTTCGGCGTCTATTTCTGGCTGTTGACCACCGCAGATCACGTTGAGGACAACCGAGCCGCTGCCTTGGGTTTTCCGCTCACCCCCGGCTGGGGACGGCAACTTGGCGCCGGATGTCTTCTGGGAACTATTCTCACATCGCTCGCTGTTCTTCCCGTCGCGATCTGGGGAGACCTGGGCCTGAGCGTTCACCTGAATTCGCGCACGCTCCTGCGTGCTGCCACGGTCCTTACCGTGCTCGTCTGCGGAGCTCTCGGGGAAGAGATGATGTTTCGTGGCTATCCCTTTCAACGGTTGGAGGAAGCCATAGGGCCAGTCGGCGCCATCGGTGTTTTTTCCGTGCTCTTCGGCATCGTTCATCTGACCAACCCCGGCGCAAGTGCATGGGGACTCCTGAACACTGTTCTCATCGGGATTGTTCTCGCTATTGCCTACCTGCGGACACGTGCGCTCTGGCTACCATGGGGGTTGCACCTCGGCTGGAACACCACGCTGGGGCTAGTGTATGGGCTTCCCGTCAGCGGCCTTCGCCTCTTCAACGTCGTCGTATACACGTCGGCAAAAGGACCGCGATGGCTTTCTGGCGGCAGCTACGGCATTGAGGCAAGCGCACCCGGAGCATTGGCCGTGGTTCTAGGCCTGATCGTGGTATGCCGATGGCCGGTGACCCGCCTCGGGCAACCGTTGACATTCCCAAGACAAGAACCTGAACACCTCGACAGCTCCAGCGGCATCCAAAGCTAGGGCACACACGCAACCCTGCTGGTGGGCTTATAATCTGAGGCAACGGGGTTTCCATGGCTCGCCGTCGAATCACTTCGCTTGGCTCCGCAGCCTTCCTGCTATTCCTGTCGATCTGCGTGAGTCCTCTTTCGGCTAGTGACAGTAAGACTCAACAAAATCCATCAGCGGCGGCTCCCAAGGTCGTCGACCCTGACGCGCCGAAGATCAGCTCGCGAACGCGGCTCGAGATTATCCGCAGTCTGCAATCGGAGCGGGTGTATTCCCGTGTCCTCTTTCCCCAAGGGAAGCTGGGATTGGCGATCAAGAATGGTGTGGTGAGCCCTAGTCAGATGGGAGTTGCGCAAATGGTCGCCGAAAACGGCGCGGCAGCCAAGCCGGGCGACCGCTGCATTATCACTGGCGTCGACGTGAAGGAAAAAGAGATCATCTTCGAGATCAATGGCGGCCCGAAGAAAGGCGCCAAGTGGTATCAGCGCATCGAAGTAGGCAGTCTGGGCGGCACGGCTCCTGTCCCCGCGACAGGCACGCCTCAAAGCCTAGATGCCCACGGTTCTGTCGTGAAGCTTGAGTTCGACAAATACGTTCCCGAGATGACGGGCGAGCAGGTACGCGCGCTACTCGACCCGGTGTTTGACTTCAAGGCTCTGACTGCGGCCGAAGCATACGAGAAGACCCTGCCTCCCAAGGTGCAGGAGGCCATCAAGAACCACGAGGTCCTCGTGGGGATGGACAAGGAGATGGTGGTCTACGCCAAGGGCCGTGCGCCACAAAAGATCCGTGACAAAGACGAGCAGGGTCAGGACTACGAAGAATGGATCTATGGTACACCGCCGGAAGAAGTCGATTTCGTGCGATTCAAGGGCAATATCGTTGCGCGCCTGGAGGTTATGACCGTTGACGGCCAGAAGATTGTTCGTACCGAGAAGGAAGTGAATCTCGCGTCGAAAGAAGACGAAGTCGCGGACAACAAGCCTAAGGCCAAGCCAACGAACGCCCCCACCCTGATGCGTCCGGGAGAACAGGCTCAGTACCCGTCGACCACTGACCCTAATCAGGTAACGGTGCCTGTCGGGCCTCAACGGCAGCCTCAACCGGTTAGTGTGCCGCCGCCCGCCCCTCCGGGTTCGTCACCTCTTCCAGGGCCGCAGTGGGTGGGTGGTAACAAATAAGGGCACAGAGCTGGCTGAACCCCCGCACGCCGGGAGGGTCCGCCTCAATACGGCCCAATAATCCCGCCCATGCTGCGGGACGTCGGAAGCGCAAACTGTGAAACCTTCCAGTAGTCCGCAATCAGGTCGACATATTTGTAACCGGAACCAGTGTTGAAGAGCACCACGCGGTCGTTATCTCGTAAGAACCCGCTCTGCATCAATTTCTCATAAGCGACCATGGCCGCGCCTCCTTCCGGAGCAGGGAAGATTCCCTCGACGGCCGCCATCGCTTTCAAGCCGGTCATCAGTTCGTCGTCGGTGACAGCAACGGCGGTTCCGTGGCTCTGGCGCAGTATATCGAGCAGGATGAAATCTGCGTAGGCTTTCGGAACGCGCAGCCCGGCAGCAATGGTATGCGCGTTTGGCCACGCGTCGGCCGTGCTCTTTTTTTCCTCAAAAGCTTTCACGATAGGAGCGCACCCAGCGGTCTGCACACAAATCATCTTGGGTCGGCGTCCCGGAGCGATCCAACCGATGGCCTCCATCTCCTCGAACGCCTTCCACATCCCTATCAGCCCAACTCCTCCGCCAGTTGGATAGATGATCGCATCGGGCAGTTCCCATCCAAGCTGTTCGGCGAGCTCGTAGCCCATGGTCTTTTTGCCCTCAACCCGAAAGGGCTCCTTCATCGTCGAAACGTCGAACCAGCCCTCTTTGTCCTTGCGCTCGGCAACCATGCGGCCGCAGTCGCTGATTAGGCCGTCAACCAGTGTGAGATTTGCACCTGACGCTTCGACCTCCAGGCGGTTGGCGAGCGGCACATCCTTCGGCATGAAGATGTAGGCTTCTATCTGCGCGGCCGCCGCATAGGCAGCCAGAGCGCCGCCGGCGTTGCCTGCCGAAGGAGCCGCGAGCTTCTGCAGGCCGTAGTGCCGTGCCATGGTCACCGCCATGCTCATGCCCCGCGCTTTGAATGAGCCGGTGGGATTCAGGCCTTCATCTTTGACCAACAGGCTTGGATATACGCGGCTCTGCAACAGCGGCGTCATTCCTTCGCCCAGCGTGAGTGGATCGGCGTCGGGCAGCACCGCAGAATATCGCCACATCGACTTAGGGCCGGTGGCGACCTTCGCACGCGACTCCTTCTGATTCCGAATCGCTGCAAGATCGTAGCGGACATACAATGGGCCGCCGTCGTTCGGGCAGATGTTTTGGGGTTTGTCGGCAGCGAACTTCTCGCCGCACTTGCTGCATTCGAGAAATGTGATTTTGGGCATGGGAAAAATCAGCACTTAGCGGTTCGCGATTGGCACTTAGCCAAACAGTACAGGCCAAATGCCAATTGCCAAGGGCTAACGGCTTCTTTTCCCCTGCCTCTTCGCCGGGCGTGTGCGATTCTTCGACCAGTGCCCCAGACGGAACTCCTCCACATAGTCGCTTGTCCTGTCGGAGATTCGGACCTTCAATTGGCCGCTGCTATCGCAGGTGTACTCTTCCTCGAACAGGGGACCTTCGTCGGGCGCGAAGCGTCGCTCGGGCTGCGACGGCAAAGTCCCTGACCCGCGCAACTGGGGATCGAAGGGGACGCGAACTTCGTCCCAGTTACTGATCTCACCCTGCGGCTGATTTGCGTTGTCAAGGCGCGAACACTCCAGGTAACGAAAGTGTCCAATATCGTGAACTGGCCTGTAGCATCGCACGACGCGTAGTGGCGGCTGTCCGCGTCCTGGGAGCTTGCTGCCGCGCGGAAACATCACGTCAAACACCACGCTCTTGCCGCAGTCGGCCTCACGCCAAACCCCAAAATTCTGGGCGAACTGCTCGCTCAGGCTGGCGCCTTCGTGTTCGGCGGCACGGATTGCCAGCCCAATTGCCGTCGCAGAGCGCATATAGGCCGAACGCTTCACTTTGCGGCCAAACTCTTCACGCAGGATGCGAGCCACCGGCGGCAACTCCGATCCGCCTCCGGTAACGTACAGCGTATCGACGGAAATTGCAGGGCAGCCTGCGATTAGCTTCTCGACCACACTCCGCGACTCCTCGATCAACGGTCGGCAGCGCTCGTAAAGGTCATCTACCGCGATCGAGACCTCACTCCAACTCTCACGCACCCGTCCGAGGTCAACGGTCACGCGGCGACTGTTGGGATTGAGCGCCTCCTTCTTTTCGCGACATTCTTCCAGCAGCGCAAACTGCTCGGCATCCGTGAGGCTCTCGCGTTCGCGCTTGGAGATCTTCGCCGCCTTCAGCACAAGCTCGGCGAGAATTTCGTCAAAATCATCGCCGCCCAGATCAGAGATACCGTCCGCCGCCAGCACTGCATGCTCGTCATCGCCAAGCGCAACCAGCGACGCGTCAAAAGTGCCGCCTCCGAGATCGTAGACCAGCAGGCTGGCATCGTCGCGGTCGCGCCGTTCCCCGGTGCTGCCGTGTGCGAACTCGATCGCCGCCGCCGAAGGTTCGTTTGACAAGCCAAGAACTTCGAAGCCAGCCGCACGGGCGGCTTCCTCGGTCAGAAATCGCTGATTGCTGTTGGCGTTCGCCGGCACACCCAGCATGGCTTGCAGAGTTGCTCCTGGATTAGCGTGGAGGGTCGATCGTTCCAGGAGATTACGGCGCAGGGCGCTGAGCATCCCGGTGATGAGTCGCAAGAGATTCAGCCGCTCGCCGGCCACTTCAATCTCGGTGAAGGGCCCGGCGGTTTTCAGTTCGCGCTTGAGCGAGCGAAGCAATGTCCAGCCGGGCCGCCCGTGCAATTCCATGGCTTCCCATCCATAGACGTGCCGATGTCCCGAAATGGCGACAACTCCGGGGAACCAGTCGCGAGTCCCGCCGTCCGGAGTGTCAAAGCTCACCAAGGGATAGTTCCCGCGATCGGCGGCCGCTACGACGATGCGCGTGGTTCCAAAATCAATGCCCAGCTTCACAATGCCTTCATTTTACTTTGCGGTATGACGAAGCTAACAGCGGGTTGCGAATGCAGTGCTTCTTTGTAAAACGACTCCAGCCCGTTGAACATGATCTGAATGCCGATGCAGAGCACGATAAAAGCCGACAAGCGTATCAGGATGCTTGTTCCCGTCTGACCAAGAAAGGCCTCGAGCTTGTCGGCATAGCGGTAACACAGAAAAATCGAGAGTCCAATCAGCAGACTTCCGACAACCGCGGCCACAGAAGTGAGGATCAGCTCCAAGTGAGTCTCTGAGTGGCCATTACTGCCGAGCGTAATCGCCACAGCAATTGAGCCGGGCCCAACCGTGAGCGGAAGAGTCAGGGGATAGAAAGCCTTGGAGAGAATCTCCGTCGTGTCCTGTGGAGCGTCGGTCTGCCGCTCGGCCACATCCGTGCGCCGGTTCAGGATATGCCAGCCGGAGACCGTCACCACCAGTCCACCGCCGAATTGCACGGCAGCGATGCTGATGCCGAAGAACTCCAAAATGTAAGACCCAACGAAGATTGAGGCTACCAGCAGCACCATTCCGTTAACGGCGATGCGCATCGCCATCGTTCTGCGAACGTCAGTGCTGTAGGGGAACGTCATGCTGGCGAAGATCGGCGCCATGCCAACAGGGTTAACGATCGGGAACAGCGCGGCGAAAACCAGCAGGACGTTGCGAACAAAAGCTTCCATGCTTTATCGATTGGCCTTGAGCAGTTGCTCGGCGTGCTTGAGTGAAGTTTCGGTGAGCTTGGCGCCGCTCATCATCCGCGCCAGTTCTTCGATGCGCTCCTGCGGATTCAGCGCTCGCACGGAAGTTTTCGTGCGCCCGCCGGATTCACGCTTTTCGATCACATAATGCTCGTCGGCAAAGGAGGCGATTTGCGGCAGGTGCGTCACGCACAATACCTGCGCGGTGCGCGATAGCTGCTTCAGCTTCTTGCCGACGGCTTCCGCCGCTCGCCCGCCAATGCCGGTGTCTATCTCGTCAAACACCAGCGTGCGATGTGCCGCAGGCTTTGAGGCCCCATTCCGGCGCGCCTTACCGGCTGGACCTGCCTCAACACTTGTCTTCAGCGCCAGCATCACGCGCGAGAGCTCGCCCCCGGAAGCGATCTCCTCGACGGGCGCCAACGGCTCACCAGGATTCGCCGATATGAGAAAGCGCACCTGATCGAATCCGCGGGTCGTCCAATTCTCTTCCTCGTCCGAACCAGAAATTTGGGCTTTGAAGCGGGCCTTCATCGCGAGTTCGTTGATCTCGCTTTCCACCAGCTTCTCCAACTGGTGCGCGGCTTCGTAGCGCTTGCGCGACGCTGCCCGGGCAACCTCCAGATAATGCTCCGCTGCTGCTGCGAGCTCCACCCGTAGCCTGCGAAGAACCTCATCCTTGTTCTCCATATCAGAGAGCTTGCGCGCCAGGTCTGTTTCAAGGGCGACAACATCTTCCAGGGCCGGACCGTATTTGCGCTTCAGACGCTCCAGAGTAGCGAGGCGCTCTTCCACCTGGGCCAGCCGCTCCGGCGATGAGTCAATTCCGTCGGCATAAGACCGTAGCATCTGGCCAACGTCTTCCACGGTGATGCGCGCAGACTCAAGATGGGCCAGGCTCTCTCGAAATCGCTGGTCGAAACGCGAGAGTTCTTCAAGTTGCCTCGCCGCTCCGCGCATGAGTGCTGCCGCTGACGCGTTGCTCTCGTACAGCGAATCGTAGGCTCCCATGGCCGCACTGTAGATCCGCTCGGCATTGGACAGCAGACGTTTCTCCGCCGCAAGCTTTTCATCTTCTCCAGGCTGAGGGCTCGCATCGGCAATCTCTTTACGCTGAAAATTCCATAAGTCCAAACGGCGTAGATGGTCCTGTTCGTCGCGTTCGAGATCTGCGATCCGCCGCCGCAGCTCCTGCCAGGCCGCATATGCATCGGCTATTTGCGCGCTATCCAGTCCGGCAAAGGCGTCCAACAGCGAAAGCCGGGAAACCTCATCGAAGCAGAGCACCGCTTCGTTTTGCGCGTGTATGACGGCGAGATGCGAAGCAAGCTGCTTGAGGACGGTGACTGTGGCCGGCTGATTGTTGACGAAGACGCGACTTTTTGCCGCGCTGCCGATTTCGCGGCGCAGGATGAGCTGCGCTTCTTCTGCTGCGTCCAGTCCGTTGTCGGCCAGCACTGCGTCTATTGCTTTGGAATCCGCGTCGAACACCGCCGAGATGACAGCCTTTTCGGCGCCGTGGCGCACCGCTTCGGTCGAAGCCTTGTCTCCCAACAGTAACGCGAGCGCGTCTATGAGGATGGATTTGCCGGCGCCGGTCTCGCCGGTCAGCAGGTTCAGTCCGGCCGCGAACTGCACCGCGACGCTTTCGATGACCGCGTAGTTCTCGACTCGCAGCTCCAGCAGCACGTGCTCCCCGCCTGTGAGGTTACGACGAAGTTTAGCAGGAGAGGCGGGAAATCCAAGTTGGACCAAGGGGCGAACTTCCATCCCCGGCTTCTGCTGCCACTGTGAGCAGTCGTGAGCGCTTCGCCTCTCGCCGTACTGTAGTGAAAGTCCCAACAATTGTGGGGTAATTTGCTACAGTGCTTGTACATCTTTCTGGAACCTAGCTGAGGATGGGAGGGGAGGCTGCACTGCGCACGCTCGGAACGTTGCTGGCTTCGCTGGTTGTTCTGGCGCTCACGGTCTGGGCTACCGCCGCACTGTACTTTGACTTCCCGGTTGCGAAGTTGCGAGTTCCTCTCATCTGCCTGTATCTTCTCGCGATCGTGGCGGTCTGGATCGCCTCACGCCGCTACAGCTCCGCACTGATTACGGCGGCTATTGGCTTCGTCGTAATCCTGCTCTGGTGGCTCAGTCTCAAGCCATCCGAGACCGCAAATTGGCAAGCCGATGATCAGAAGACAGGCTGGGCGAAGGTCGATGGCGACGAGGTAATCATCCACGACCTCCGTAACTGCGACTACCGCACCGAACTGGACTACAGCTGCTCATGGGAGACGCGCAGCTACAACCTGTCAAACCTGAAGCACCTCGACATCGCAATTACCTGGTGGGGCTCGCCGTGGATCGCACATCCTATCCTCAGCTTCGACTTCGGCCCCCAGGGCCATGTGGCGATGTCAATCGAGACCCGCGATCTTGTTGGTCAGAGCTATTCCGCCATCCGCGGATTCTTCCGCCAATACAGCTTGATCTACATTGCCGCGGATGAACGCGATGTCATCCGGCTGCGCACGAACTATCGCAAGGACGAAGAGGTCTACCTGTTTCGTACGACCGCAAGCCCGGAGCAGGCTCGGGGGTTGTTCCTTCAGTATCTCGACAGGCTGAACCAACTGCACCAACGACCCGAGTGGTACAACGCGCTGACCAACAACTGCACGACCAACATTACGGTCTCAGCGGCCGCCAGCCGCGATCAGCGGCCGCATTGGGACTGGCGCATGCTTCTCAACGGCAAAGGTGACGAGATGATGTACGAGAAAGGGCAGCTGGTCACGGACGGCCTGACCTTGCCGGAGCTCAAGGCGAGAGCTCACATCAACGACGCCGCGCGGGCCGCCAATGACGACTCAAATTTCTCAGAGCGAATTCGCGAGGGCCGGCCGGGATTCGGCGCCGGACAATAGTCACTTAGCGGCGAATACCAAGAAATAGTCGACATTGTCCTCTTTCACCAGGTCATCCTGCTCGTCTTTC
>Ga0335085_10013544_pt1 | contig 11950 bp, 8 predicted proteins | sample Lox_Sample_45_FD_206712 | JGI IMG/M metagenome (GOLD analysis project Ga0335085, IMG submission 206712) | Soil microbial communities from Loxahatchee National Wildlife Refuge, Florida, United States - Lox_Sample_4.5 | ecosystem: Environmental > Terrestrial > Soil > Wetlands | place: USA: Florida...
GCTTCGATTTCCTCTGCCAGGAATTCAACCGCGAAGCCAACACGCTGTGCTCGAAATCCGCCGATCTGGAGCTGACCCGCATCGGCCTCGCGCTCAAAGCCGCAATCGAGCAGCTGCGCGAGCAAGTGCAGAACATCGAGTAGCGCGGGATGGCGAAGCTCGCGAAGAAGCGCCGGGGCATGCTGCTCGTGCTGTCGTCGCCCTCGGGCGCCGGCAAGACGACGATCACGCGCACCTTGGTGGCGCAGGATCGCGCGCTCAAGCTCTCGGTCTCGGTGACGACCCGGCCGCAGCGTCCGGGCGAGATCGAAGGCCGGCACTATTATTTCACGACGAAAGAGAAATTCGACGCGATGATCGCCAAGGGCGAATTGCTCGAACACGCCGCGGTGTTCGGCAATTGGTACGGCACGCCGCGCGCGCCGGTGGTCGAGGCGCTTGAGGCCGGCACCGACATCATCGGCGATGTCGATTGGCAGGGGACGCAGCAGCTCAAGCAGACCTTCCGCGACGATCTCGTCGCCGTGTTTATCCTGCCGCCGAACATGACCGAGCTGAAGCGCCGCCTCGAGGTCCGGGCGCAGGACACGCGCGAGGTGGTGCAGGCGCGCATGGCGGAATCCTCGGAAGAGCTCAGCCATTGGGCCGAATACGATTACGTCATCGTCAACGAGGATATCGAGCAGGCGGTGCACGAGGTGCGCATGATCCTCGAGGTTGAGCGCAAGCGTCGCTCGCGCCAGCCCTGGCTCGCCGAATTCGTCAACCGCCTGCGCGGGCAGACGTAGCTCGCCTCATTCACAAATAAATACGTCTCCCCCGCGAAAGCGTGGGTCCAGGGTTACGAATGTGGCGCTTCCCTGAATCCCCGCTTTCGCGGGGAAGGCGGAATATTTATCGCGGGGAGGTCGGGAGCCTCCGCGCGAGCGCGCAGAATTGCTCGATCGATAATTCCTCGGCGCGGGCGGTGCCGTCGATGCCGGCGGCGGCGAGCAGCGCGGCGGTGTCGGCGCCCAATGATTTAAGGCTTGAGCGCAGCATCTTGCGGCGCTGGCCGAAGGCGGCGGCGGTGACGCGCTCCAGCGAGGCTTGGTCGCATTCGGCGAGCGGCGCGGCGCGCGGCACCAGATGCACCACGGTCGAGGTCACTTTCGGCGCCGGCACGAAAGCTTGCGGCGGCACGTCGAAAGCGAGCTTCACGGTGCAGCGCCATTGCGTCAGCACCGACAGCCGGCCGTAGGCATCATCGCCCGGCGCGGCGGCGAGGCGCGCGGCGACCTCTTTCTGGAACATCAGCGTGAGGCTCTGATAGGCGCGCGCGTTGCCGAGCCAGCCGATGAGCAGCGGCGTTGCGATGTTGTAGGGCAGGTTGGCGACGATCTTCCGTGGCGCCGGCACGATACTCGCCGCATCAATCGCAAGTGCATCGCCCTCGACGATGGTGAGGCGGCCGGGGAACGCCGCCTCGAGCTCGCGCAAGGCGGCGATGCAGCGCGGATCGCGCTCGATCGCGGTGACGTGTTGCGCGCCTTCGAGCAGCAGCGCGCGGGTCAGGCCGCCGGGCCCCGGCCCGACCTCGATGATGTTCGAATCTTCGAGCGGCGCGGCGGCGCGCGCGATGCGCCGCGTCAGGTTGAGATCGAGAAGGAAATTCTGGCCGAGCGATTTGCGCGCGCCGAGCTCGAAGCGCCGAATAATCTCGCGAAGCGGCGGCAGCTCCGGCGCCAATCGTTCAGGCGCCAAACGGTCAGGCGGGGGCGTGTTCGGCGACACGGCGCTGGACGAGCTCGCCGGCGAGCTGGAGCGCGGCGATGAGGCTCGCCGGATTGGCGACGCCCTTGCCGGCGATGTCGAGCGCCGTGCCGTGATCGGGCGAGGTGCGGATGAAGGGCAGGCCGAGCGTGACGTTGACGCCGCGATCGAAATCGAGCGTCTTCAAGGGGATCAGCGCCTGGTCGTGATACATGCAGATCGCGACGTCGTAGCGTGCGCGCGCGGCGGCATGGAACATCGTATCGGGCGCCATCGGGCCCACCGCGTCGATGCCGGCGTCGCGCAGCGCCTTCACCGCCGGCGCGACGATCTCGATGTCCTCACGGCCGAGCGTGCCGTTCTCGCCGGCATGCGGGTTGAGCCCGGCGACCGCGAGCCGCGGCCGGGCGATGCCGAAATCGCGCTTCAAGCCCGCGGCGGTAATCTTGCCGGCGGTGACGATGTCTGCGGTCTTGAGCGACGCGATCGCTTGGCGCAGCGCGGTGTGGATCGTGACCGGCACGACGCGCAGCTCAGGGCCGGCGAGCATCATCACCGGCGTCACGCCGCCGGCGAGCTCGGCGAGATATTCGGTGTGGCCGGGATGAGGGAAGCCGGCGGCGTAGAGCGTCTCTTTCTGGATCGGGTTGGTGACGATCGCCGCGGCGCGGCCCTGCTGCACCAGCTCGACCGCCTGCTTGATGGCGGCGATCACCGCTGGCGCGTTGGCGGTATCGAGCCTGCCCGCGACGACCGGATGCGGCAGCGCGATCGGCAGCACCGGCAAAGCGGTGGCAAAGAGCGCGGCCGCTTCCTCGGGCGCGGCGATGGCGCGCACCGGCACGTCGAGCTTAAGCGCGGCGGCAAGCTGCGCCAGCCGCGCGGGCACGTCGAGGACGAAGAAGGGCGGCAGATGCTCGTGGTTCCGCGCGCGCCAGGCTTTCAGCGTGATCTCGCCGCCGACCCCGGCGGGCTCGCCGATGGTGAGGACGAGCGGCGGGCTCATCCGGCGCTCATCCACGGATGTCGACGTAGGCGCTGCGGCGCAGATCGCGCAGATAGCGGCGCGAGATCTGGTCGAGACGCGCATGCATCAGCTCGTCATAGACCTGGTCCTGCGTCGGCAGCGCGACATTGGGATCGGCGCGCTTGCACACCATGATGATGCCGATCCCGCCGCGCGTCGGCAGCGGCTTGCTCGCCTGTCCCACTTTTAGGCCGAGCACGAGATTTTTGATGTCGGGCGGCAGGTCGCCGGCGCGCACGCTGGGGCTCTGGGTCGAGGTCTGCGGCGCCTGCTCGCGCGCGATCTTGCCCATGTCCTCGCAGCTCTTCGCGGTGTCGGTGACGTTCTGCGCCTGCGCCATGACTTTTTGCTGCTGCGCCGGCGGGGCGTTGGGCGCGACGGGAAGGACCACTTCGACCAGGGAGAGCTGCGTGTCGTCGGCGCTGGTCTGGCCCGGCGTGCGGCGATCGATGAGATAGAGGATGTAGTAGCCGGCGCTGGTGCGGATCGGATACGACATCTCGCCCGGATTCATCTTGGCGATCGCATCGTCGAGCGGCGGGCCGAACTGGCTCGGCGTCACCCAGCCGATGTCGCCGCCGGTCGCGGCGCTGGGCGATTGCGAGAATTGCTGAGCCACCGCTGGGAATTGCGCGCCGCCGCGGATCTGCTGGATGAGGCGGTCGGCGAGCGCTTTGACCTCGGGCTCCTGCGTCGGGTTGTCGATCGCGAGGAAGATCTCGGCGACGTGGCTCTGCGGCTTGCCGATATCGGCTTTGAGCCGCGCGATCTCGTCGGCGACCTCGCTATCGGAGACGCTGACATCCGAGGAGTAGCGGCCCTCCACCACCTTGTTCCAGATGAGCGAGGCGGTGACCTGATCGACCAGGGTGTAGCGCGGGATCCCCGCCGATTTCAGATACTGGTCGAGCCCGCCTTTTTGCATGTTGTTGCGCGCCTCGATGCTGCCGAGCGCCTTCTCGACCTCGCTCTTGTCGGCGACGACCTTGAAGCGCTTGGCTTCCTGCATCTCGAGCTTCTCGTCGATGAGCTGCTGCAGGACGCGGCGCTGGAGCTGCTGGCGGTTCTGCGGCGTGTCGGGGATTCCCGAGGAGCGCATCAGCAGCAGCAGCCGGGCATCGACATCGTCGGCCGTGATGATGTCGTTATTGACCACCGCGGCGATGCGCGTCTCCTGCGCCGACGCGGGGCGGGCGCCGGGAGGGACAAGGGCGAGCGTCAGCAGCAAGCCGAGACCAAGCAACCATTTCATGGGTAAAGCGAATTTCATGATCGGGAACGGCGGATTTATAGAGCGAAAGCGCGCCGGCCCCAAGCGGCATCTCGGCGCAGCCCGGCCGCGATCCGGTTCAGGGCGTGACCGAGATGTCGCCCAGGTCGCGGAAAACGAAGGTCAGGACGAAGGAAACGCCCGGCTTCACGTCGCCGACCGAGATCGCGCTGCGCGTGATCGCCGCGGTGACCGCCAGACAATCGTCGCGATAGGTGAGGCGTACCGCCGAGTTGAGGCTGGTCGCGCCCTGATTGAGGTTCTGGGTCTGCGTCACCTGGCCCGACCAGGTGTCGGTCAGGGCGAAATTGACGCCGACGCTGATCTGGCTGGCCGGCAGCACGGTCGGCAGGCCCGGAATGGCCGAGGTGGCGATATAGCTGACCGAGCCGTTGAGATTGGCGACGCCGCCATAGGCGCCGATTTCCTGGCGCCGCATCGCCAGATCCTGGCTGTCGAGGCGGGCGCGGTAGAAGAGGTTGAAATGCCCGCTCGGCGCGACCGTGACGCGGCCGACGACGTCGGAGCGGCGATGGTCGAGTCCGGTGCCGATCGGAAACTGCGATTCGCTCTGGAGGCGATAGCTCTCGCCGACCAGGAATTGCGTGCTGCCCGCGGTCGGATTGAACACGCCGGCATGGATGCCGTAATCGATGCGCTGGCCGCCATCGACGCGGTCGTAGCCGGGGAAGCGATTGGCGACGAAGAGGTCGGTGTCGTCGAACTCGAAGCTCTGCGCGTCCTCGTTGGGGATGCCGGCGGGATTGCTGCCGATCGGCGCGGCAAAGGCGGCGGCGATCGGCTCGATCAGCATGCTGATATTGCCGAGCTCGTCGACCCAGGGGTAATGCCAGTTGAGCGCCGCTTGCGGGAAGACGCGGCCCATCACCTTGGTCTCGGGCGTCGTCGAGATGCCGTAGGTCGGGCTGAAATCGGTGTCGTAGCCGTCGCCGCGCATCGTCACACTGAACTGATAGCGATCGCCGATCGGACTGGCGAAGGGAAGGCGCCAGCCCGTGCTGAGCGACAGGCGCCGCATGTTGAGCGCGTCGCGCTTGGCCAGGTTGAGCACGTCGCCATTCACCTGCCAGCGTCCGCCGACGACGTCGGGCGGCGTCGTCAGCGTGTAATAGGCCTGCGGCAGGACGAAAGGCTCGGCGGCGATGCTGAATGTCGGGTTGAGGTTCTGATAGGCGTAAGCGCTGAAATTGCCGTAGCTCGCCGTGCCGAAATGCTCGACATAGGCATGATCGGTGAGGAAGTTGGTCGTGTAGGGGAAGTGATAGCGCTGGAGATAGGTCTGGTCGGTCGTCGCCGTGCCGTCGATGCCGGCGCGCCAATTGCGCGACAGATCCCAGACGCCGGAGCCCATGAAATGCCCACGCACCGCATTGCTCGTCGCGTTCACATCGGGATTGCGCGGATTTTTGCTCTCGCTGCCGAAATTGACGCTGCTGTCGGTCGTGAGGAGGCCGTTGCCGAAGCGCTGGCGGTATTGGCCGTCGAGGACGGTGCCGCCCTCGGTCGTGAAGATCGGGCGGAAGGTCGCGTCCTTGTCGGGGCCGATCACCCAGTAATAAGGCACACCGAAGCGATAGCCGTTCGATGAATCGTGGCCGAAGACCGGCGGCAGGAAGCCGCTGGCGCGCTTCACCGACGGATCGGGATGCGAGAAATAGGGCGAGTACATGACCGGGAAGCCGTCGATCTCCATGATCGCGTCGTGATACTCGACGATCAGGAGATCCTTGTCGTCGACGGCATCCTCGGCCTTGATCTGCCACACCGGCGGCCGTGTCGGATCAGAGGCGCAGAGCTGGCAGGGCGAATAGACCGCGCGCCGCACCTCGGTGCGCACGCCGCCGACGCGCCGCGCCGTGTTGCCGGCAAGGCGCGAGCCGTCGAACAGCAGCAGCCGCACGTCCTTGATGAAGCCGTCGCGGAAATTGTCGCGCAGCTCCATGTAATCGGCGAAGGCGACGTCGCCGGTCGGCTGGGTCATGCTGACATGGCCCGAGGCGGTGACAGTGTCGGTGCGCTGGTTGTAGGTGACGGTGTCGGCGAGCAGGACCTGATCGTTCTGGCTCAGCTCGACATGGCCCTTGGCGACGACGAGGCCGAGATCCTGGCTGTATTGCAGCTCATCGGCGGTGACCAGCACCGGTTGATCGGTGCCTTTCTGCGCGCCTGCTCCGCCGCCGGCGGCCGGCGGCAAGCTCTGGCGCTGCGCGCCGGTCGCCGGTCCGGTGGACGGTGCAGTACCGGCAGGCGATGCGGTTGGCGCCGCAGCGCCTGGCGGCGCTTGCGGCGCCGGCGGCGCTTGCTGTGCCGCGGCGCTGACCAGCAGCAGGCATGAGGCGAGCACGCCGCCGACCGTTCCCCCGAGGACCCCCTTTCCCCCCATTTTTGCGTCAGCCGTCCTCGAGATGGAGCAGGAGCGTGGCGCCCAGGAGCCAGGTGACGCCGGTCGGCGTCCAGGCGGCGAGGGAGATCGGAATGCTGGCCGAGAGGCCGAGCGCGAAGACGACGTCCGACAGGAAATAGAGCGCGAAGCCGGCGGCGACGCCGGCGCCGATCATCAAGGTCGCGCCGCCGCGGCGCTGCATCCTGAGGCTGAAGGCGGCGGCGATCAGCACCATCGCGGCGTAAAGGAAAGGCCGCGCCAGGAGCGCGTTGAAATAGAGGCGGTGCTTCTGCGAGGAGAAGCCCGAGGCATCGAGCAGGCGGATGAAGCCCGGCAGCTCCCAGAACGACATCGTCTCGGGCGAGGCGAAGCTTTCCTGGATTTTGTTGAGGTTCAGGTTGGTGTCGATCTTCATCGTGTCGAACGGTACCAGCGGCTTGCCCGGCTCCCATTCGGTGCCGTCATGCACCTCCCAGACGCCGTTGGTGAGCAGCGCCTGCCGCGCGTCGATGCGGCGCGTCAGCTTGGTGTCGCCGGCGAGGAAGAGGATCATCACGTTGTCGAGCGCGCGGCGATTGATCGCGAAGCCCTTGGCGTGGACGATCGAGTGATTGCCGGCGTCGTCGCTCTGGCGCAGCCAGAAGCCGGTGCGCGACAGGCTGAGCTGATCGGCGCCGCCGCGCAGGATGCGGTTGTCGAGCTGCTCGTACGCCGCCTGCATCACCGAGGCGATCGGATTGAACACCGACACCATCAGCACGCCGACGAGGAACGCGCCCGAGAGCGGCGGGGCGAGGAACTGCCAGGCCGAAATGCCGGCGGCGCGCGCGACGACCAGCTCGTGGCTGCGCGTCAGGCGCCAGAACGCCATCATCGTCCCGAAGAGGATGGCGAACGGCATGACCTGCTGCATCATGTCGGGCTGCTTCAGCGCCGCCATCTCCAGGAGGACGAGGAGGGTCGCATCGGGCCGCGTGCCGGCGCGGCGGATCAGCTCGATGTAGTCGAGCAGGAAGACGATGCTCATCATCGAGAGGAAGATGATCGTGCACCAGGTGAAGAACTGGCGCGCGATGTAGCGGAAGAGCGTCTTCCAGGGCGACATGCCGCGCTACTCCGCCGGCTGTGCCGCGAGCGCGCGGCGGCGCCAGGGCGGCGCGCTCTCGCGCCACAGCATCCAGAGCGCGACCAGCATCGGTATCAGCAGATTGCCGTAGAGCAGCGGGATCGCGAACCAGGCGCGCGTGGCGAGATCCTTCAGCGCGACGTCGACGACCTCGACCATGAAGGCGAAACCGACCGCGAGCATGATGCGCTTGGTCTGGCCGCGGCGGTTGAACTCGCCGGTGAGCAGGCACGCAACCGAGATCGCCGCCAGGGTGAGCGCCGAGAGCGGCCCGGCGAGGCGCATGTTGAGCTCGACGAGGACGGCACGCCGCCAATCCGGGTCCTGCTCGGGCCCCAGATTGGCGAAGAGATCGCCGGTGTAGCGCTCGTCGACCTGGCGGTCGCGCGTGCCGGGCGCGCCGGTGAGGTTCGAGAGCTCGAGCGTATATTGCTTGAAAGTCAGCACCGAGAGATGGCCGTTCGAATCGTCGCGCTGCTGGCGCGTGCCGTTAAGCATGAGCAGCCGCGGCCCGTCCGGCGTGTTGGCGATGGCGCCGCGCTCGGCGAAGACGGTGACCGGCTTGCCCGGCGCGCGATCGTCGTAGATGAGGATGCTGGAGAGGTCGCCGTTGTCGTCGCGGCCCTGGACATAGACCATCAGCTTGTCGGTGATGGTGTTGAAGACGCCGTCCTGAATCAGCACCGAGGCGAAGCGGTTGCGGATCTCGAATTGCAGATCCTTGAAGGCGCGATTCGCGGCCGGCAGCAGGTAGAGCGACAGCGAATAGAGGATGATCGTGCCGACGACGCCGGTGATGAGGGCCGGCGCGGCGAGCGACATCGGGCTGACGCCGGCCGCCCGCATCACCACCATCTCGCTCTCGGCGATCAGCTTGTTGTAGACGAACTGCGCCGCGACGAAGACCGCGATCGGCAGCACCACGTCGATGAAGCGCGGCATGATCAGGATCGCGAGGTGCAGGAACACCCCGATCGACAATCCCCGGTTGACGATGAGATCGATGAGGCGCAGCGCTTGCACCAGCCAGACTGCGGAGCTGAACACTAGGCAGACGGACAGCATGACCAGCAGCGTCTGCCGCAGCATGTAGCGCGTGAGGCCCCTCATGCGCGGATTATAAGAGGGGGCCGCGCACCGAGCCTAGCCCCGATTTGATTTTTCCACGCGATTTCCACGATCTAGACGCGCATTTTGTCGCGCGCGGCTTGCGGCGTGCGAGCCGGCGTGGAACTCTCGGCGGTTGTGATCGAGGACGCGACTCGGAGCAAGCAGGGAACGGGGGAAGACGCCGCGACGGCGCGGTCGTCGGCGGGCCGCTTCGCGCTCGCCTTCGTGATCCTCTTTGCGCTGAGCTGCGTGCCGCTGCTGCTTACCTCGCTGCCGCCGCTGCTCGATTATCCCAACCACCTGGCGCGGATGCATCTGCTGCCGCATCTCCCCGACGCCGCGCTCGCGCGCTACTACATCGTCGATTGGGCGCCGATTCCCGATCTCGCCATGGACGGCATCGTGCCGTTCCTTGCGCAGGTGATGCCGCTCGACTGGGCGGGAAAGCTCTTCATCGCGCTGACCTTCCTCTTGCTCGCCGGCGGCACGGCGGCGATCCACCGCGCGGTCTTCGGCCGCTGGTCGCTGTGGCCGCTGCTCGCCTTTCTCTTGCTCTATACGCGGCTCCTGCTCTGGGGCTTCATGGGCTATCTCTTCGGCTGCGGCCTAGCGCTCGCCTGTTTCGCGGCCTGGATCGCGCTCGGCAGGCGGCATTGGCTCGTCCGCCTCGTGCTCGGCACCGTCTTCGCGGTCGCGGTCTATTTCGCGCATCTCCTTGCTTTCGGCATGTACGCGGTGATGGTCGCGGCGTACGAGTTCGGCCAGATCCGGCTGCAGCGCAAGTCCATCGGCGCGGCCATGCGCGACCTGGTGATCGGCGGCTTGCCGTTTGTGCCGGCGCTGGCGCTGATGGCGCAGAATTCCTCGACCGGTCGCATCATCTATGCCCATCCGCTGCGCAAGCTCGACCTGCTGTTCAGCGTCTTCGACAATTACAGCCGGCCTTTCGACGTCGCCTGCTTCGTGCTCATCGTGGTCGCGGTCGCGGTCGCCTATTGGCGGCGCTGGGTGAAGCTGTCGCCCGCGATGGTGCTGCCGCTGCTCGGCCTGGTCGCGGTCTATATCGCGATGCCGACGCAGCTTTTCACCGCGGCCGGCGTCGACCGCCGCATCCCGATGATGATGTTCCTGCTGCTGTTCGGCAGCACCACGTGGCAAGCGCGCGCCGCGCGCATCGAGCCGCGCTTCATGGCGGGCGTGGCGCTGCTCTTTGCCGTGCGCCTCATCGTCATCGCCGCGATCTGGTTCCAGGCGGGACGGCTCTACGCGCAGCTCATCCCCGGGCTCGACACGCTGCCGCGCGGCAGTTGCGTCGCCGTGGCTTTCGGCAAGGACAGCATCCAGGTGGCGAAAGCGCCGCTGACGCATTTCCCGACGCTCGCCGTGATCCGGCGCGACGCGCTGGTGCCCACGATCTTCCATTACAAGCTGCAGCAGCCGATCGCGCTGCAGCCGGATGCCGACCGCCTCGCCGAGCTGCTGCCGTCCGACGAGATCTGGTATCAATACGTGACCGACACGACGCCGCTGAAGCCCGAGGCCAAGGCCGCGCTTGCGCGTTGCGGTTATGTCGCTTTCGTCGATCCCCATCCCTTCACGCTGAAGAACACCGCCGGTCTGACGCCGCTCTTCATCGTGCCGCGGTTCCAGCTTTACCGCGTCGCCGCCGGCGCGGCCGCCGCGCCGCCGTCCTGATGCCGCCTCTCGCGCTGCTCTTGCCGTCAGGGCTCGATCTCGCCGGTTGGGCGGGCGTTGCTTTTGCCACGCTCGCGATGTGCGGCCTCGGCAGGCTCGTGACCCGCGGCCGCGCGGCGCCGGAATCGGCGCTGCTCGCGGGCTGGGGCGTCGTCGTGCTGGTGCTGACCGGCTGGGGCATCGCGACGCCCGAAAGCATGTATGGGCCGGCGCTGGTGCTCCTGGTGCTCGGCCTCATCGGCCTCATCGGCGCGCCGTGGCGCGCGGCGCTGCGCGTGCTGCTGCTCGCGCTGCCGCTGCTGCTCCTCATGGCGAGCGCGCGGCCGAGCCTGCCCGATACCTGGCTCAACCTGCTGCCCAATGCCGTCTATCTCTACGATCACGGCTTCTTCCCGGCCGATGCGCGGCCGGCGGCGCATTCCTTCATCGCCGGCGCGCCCTACAACATGCAGCTTGCGAGCTATATGGCGGGATTGCTGCTGCCGAATTTCCCGGCGAGCGCGATGATCGATTTCAACATCGTGCTGCAGCTCGCGGCAGGGCTGCTCCTGGCGCGCATCATGACGCAGGACGACGCCGCGCTGCCGCGCTGGCCGGTGCTGGCGCTCGGCCAGCTGCTCGCGATCGCGCTCAATCCCGGCTTCGATCCACGCTATCACCACTCGGCCTATAGCGAGACGTCGGTGATGGTGGCGCTGTTGTTTGCCGGCTGGCACGCGGCGCGCGCGCTCGATCGCATCAACGGGCAGCGCGACGCGCAGGGCGATTTCCTGCTGCTGGCGCTGATCCTCGCGGTGCTGGTCAACATCAAGCAGGAGAGTGTCGCGCTGGCGCTCGGCATCGTCGTCTCGGCGCTCGCCGTCGCGCTGCCGGCGCGGGCGCAGCGCGGCCGTGCCGTCGGGCAGATCCTCGTGGCCGCGGTGCCGGCGCTGTTGCTCTATATCGGCTGGCGCTGGTATGTGCTCGGCCATTTCCAGCTCGGCGAGCTCAAAGGCTTGCCGGTCGATCAGTGGCACATTCGCGAGCTGCCGACGATCCTCTTCAACATCCTGCACACGATCGGCCAGAAGGGCGTGTTCTTCGCGATCCTTTTCGCCGCGCTCGCCGTCGCAATCTGGCGGCTCGCCCGGCGCGAGCTCGATCTCGGCACGCGGCTCGCGGCGCTGCTGCTCGGCGTCACCATCGTCTACAACCTCTTCCTCATCGCCGCCTATGTCGCGCATTTCGAGGGCCGGATGGGGATCGAGGCGCATTCCTATTTCCGCTACTCGACGCATCTCGGCCTCTTGCTGATGGGCGCGATCGTGCTCTATTTCCGCGATTGGCGCTGGCGGCAATTCGGCGGACGCTGGCGCCGCGCCGTGCCCGCGCTCGTCGTGCTGCTCGCGCTCCTCGTGCCGCTGCCGTTCCTGCGCATGCTGCGCTTCGATCTCGAAGTGCCCAATCTGCGCGCCTATCAACTCGCGCACGAGGTGGCGGCGCGCATCGACGACGGCGCGCATCTGCTGCTGATCCTGCCCGGCGACAACGGCACGCTGCCGCCGACGATCGACGGCGTGCTGCGCG
>Ga0335085_10013545_pt1 | contig 11949 bp, 9 predicted proteins | sample Lox_Sample_45_FD_206712 | JGI IMG/M metagenome (GOLD analysis project Ga0335085, IMG submission 206712) | Soil microbial communities from Loxahatchee National Wildlife Refuge, Florida, United States - Lox_Sample_4.5 | ecosystem: Environmental > Terrestrial > Soil > Wetlands | place: USA: Florida...
GGCCTTCATGACCTGACCGACCAGGAACTTCAGCACCACCGCCTTGCCGGACTTGTACTCGGCCACCTGCTTCGGGTTCGCCGCGATGACATCGTCCACCATCTTCGCCAGCGCGCCGCTGTCGCTGATCTGCTTCAGGCCTTCGCGTTCCATGACGGCGGGCGCCGAATCGCCCGTTTCGGCCATCTTCGGGAAAATCTCGCGGGCCATCTTGCCGGATAGCTCGCCTTTTGCCACGAGGCTCACCAGCTCGCCCAGCCGCTCAGCGCTCACCGGCGATTCGGTCACGGCGCGCCCGGCCAGCAGGCCGAGCAGGTCCGTGATCACCCAGTTCGCCGCTGACTTGCCGTCGCCCGAAACCGCCGCGACGCGCTCGAAGTAATCGCCCAGGGCGCGCGACGAGGTCAGCACCTGCGCATCATATTCACGAATGCCGTAATCTGCGATGAAGCGGGCGCGGCGCTCAGCGGGAAGCTCCGGCATAGTCGCGCGAATTGACGCGAGCCACTCCTCGCTCACGCGCAGCGGCAGCAGGTCGGGCTCCGGGAAGTATCGGTAGTCGTGTGCGTGCTCCTTCGAGCGCATACTGGCGGTTTCGCCTGTGTCCGGATTGTACAGCCGCGTCTCCTGCACCACCTTGCCGCCGCGTTCGATCAACTTCACCTGCCGTTCGATTTCGTAATCGAGCGCCATCTTCGCGAAGCGGAACGAATTCAGGTTCTTCACCTCGGCCTTGGTGCCAAACCCGGCCTGGCCGCGCGGCCGAACCGACACGTTGGCGTCGCAGCGAAGCTGGCCTTTTTCCATATCGCACTCGGACACGCCTACGTATTGCAGAACCTGCTTCAGTTCGGTAAGGAACGCATGTGCTTCATCCGACGAGCGCATGTCCGGCTCGGTGACGATTTCAATCAGCGGCGTTCCGCTGCGGTTGAGATCGACGTAGGTGTAGGTCGCCGAGTCGCGAAAGCCTTCGTGCATGCTTTTGCCCGCGTCGTCTTCCATGTGCACGCGTGTGATGCCCAGCCGGCGCATTTCGGCGCCGGCGTGAACCTCCAGCCAGCCGTGCTCGGCCACCGGCTGATCGTATTGCGAGATCTGATAGCCTTTGGGAAGATCGGGGTAAAAGTAGTTCTTCCGCGCAAACCGTGAGTACGAATTGATCCTGCAATGCAGCGCGAGTGCCGCCTTGATCGCCATTTCCACCGCCGGCCGGTTCAGGACCGGCAGTGCGCCGGGCAAACCGAGGCAGACCGGGCACACGTTGGTGTTCGGCGGAGCGCCGAATTCCACCGGACAACCGCAAAAGATCTTTGTGCGGGTAGCCAGTTGAACGTGCACTTCCAGACCGATTACCGGCTCGTAGCGCGCCAGCAGACCGGACTCCTGGCCGGCTGCAATACTGGTGGACATGTCCCATTATAGGAACGCCCTGCGGGACATATTTCTGCTGGCAACGTTCCCCGTGTCGCTGGGCGCGAGCTCGCCGGATCTCATTCTCAAGAACGGGCGTATCTGGACGGCCGATGCAAGCCAGCCGTGGGCCGACGCCATCGCCATCCATCGGGACCGCATCGTTGCAGTGGGCGACAATCTGCACGTTGCCGCCACTGCGGGGCCGCATACGCGCGTCATCGACCTCAACGGCCGCCTCGCGATTCCCGGCTTCGACGATGCTCACACGCACGTGATCCGCGGCGCTCTGCATGCTCTGCACGTCGACCTGACCGGTGTCTGCGGCCTGGCCGAGATGCAGAAGCGCATTCACGACTTCGCCGCGGCGCATCCGCGCGACGCCTGGATCGTCGGTTCCGGCTGGGCCTATTCATGTTTTCCAAATCGTGTCCTGCCCACGCGCGCGGAACTCGACTCCGCCGTGGGCGACCGTCCCGCCTATCTCGTCGCGGAAGACGGCCATACCGCCTGGGTGAATTCCAAAGCGCTGCAGCTTGCCGGGATCACCAGAACCACGAAGTCCGCGGCGGGGGGTCGCATCGTTACGGATGCCGCCGGCGAGCCGACCGGCGCTCTCACCGGCGCGGCCATGGCGCTGGTTCACAAGCTCGTTCCGGAGACTCCGCACGAACACAAGCTCGCCGTACTCGAGCAGGCCATGCACACCCTCTCGTCGCTCGGGGTTACCAGCATTGAGAATGCCGGCGGAGATGACGAGACACTCGCGCTGCTCGACGAGCTCTCGCGGCAGCACAAGCTCACCGTACGTGCCTCGGTTTATATGGGCGTTGGGCCGCAGGCTGCACCTGAAATGATCGACCACGTCATTGAAGAGAAGCAGGCCGCGCACGAGCGTTACGTGCGGGTTGCCGGCGTGGATCTCGTGCTGGACGGTACCATGGATGCTCATTCGGCTGCCCTGTTCGAACCATACGCCGACGCCGCGGGTGTCACCGGCCGCATGAACTGGTCGGCGGAGGGTTTCAGCGATATGGTCACGTTATGCGATTCCGGCGGCCTGCAGATCTCAACGCACGCGAGCGGTGACCGAGCGGTACACATCGCGCTCGACGGATATGAAGCAGCACGGCGCGCCAACGAGGTGCACGATTCGCGTTTTCGCATCGAGCAGGTGGAAGTAGTCGCGCCTGCAGACATTGCTCGATTCTCACGGCTCGGCGTCACCGCGTCGATGATCCCGATTCATGCCGACGCGTCGATGATGGATTCCTTAAATCGCGCCGTGGGACCGGCTCGCGCGATGCTGGCCTTTCCGTGGCACGCCCTTGAGCAATCCAGCGCGCGCGTCGTCTTCGGCAGCGACTGGCCTTCGGCCCTCAGCGACGATCCAATTCGCGGGATTCAGATCGCCGCGAATCGTCAGATGAGCGTGGACGACGCGTTACGTGCCTGGACCGTCAGCGGCGCTTTCGCATGTTTCGACAATCGCAACCGGGGCAAACTCCGCGCCGGCATGCTCGCCGACGTCGTGGTGCTCTCGCAGGATCTGTTCGAGATTCCGCCGCCACAGATCAGCCGGACGCGCGTGGAGATGACGGTCTTCGACGGCCAGATCGTGTTTACGCGGCAGTAGTCAGTCCTTCCAGTTCCAGGACCCTTTCAGTGTGCCGTCATCCCCCACCAGCAGGAGTGCCGCGCTGCAAGGCGCGAGAGTGCCATTGAACTGCTTGCCGCTGGCCGCGTCACGGAAGGAGACCGCCGTTTGATCCGATTCCGACGTCAGCACATAGAGCGTTGCGTGCGGCAGGCGCGTCGGGGCGATCAGGATGCCGGGGTCTGTGAGCGTCGTCGCGTACGCAGGCGTGACGCCCGCGAGTTTCGCGACATAGCGGTACACGTCGCCCACCGCCTGCACGTTGTCGTTGAGCTCCAGCGGCAGCGCCACGAAGAAGATTCGCCCCTTGCCGAGGCTCTTCTCGGCCCAGGTCGCGCCATCGGGCAGGAAGGCGCGCTCGTAATACGTGGTGGCATCGCCTGAATAGGTCAATCGCACTTCGCCGCCCGGCCACTTCAGGATGTTCTCGCGAATGGTGAGTGGGCCCGGCCTGTAATCGAGCCCCACCTTCACCTGCCGGCCGGTGGCGTGAAAGTGCGGGTCGGCATCGAAACGGCCCGAAACCAGCAGCGTCGCGCCCGCCTGTACCCTCGCCAGAATCGCCTGCCACGCGGCCTCGTCGAGCGCGAGCGGCGAGGGCAGGATGATCAGCTTCGGTGAGCCGAGGAGCTCGGTCTGATATTCGCCCACGGCGTAGGCGTCCAGGTGTGCGTAGTGATACAGAGCGCGAACCGCTTCCTGCTGCGCCGCCAGCGCCATGCCGTTGTAGACGGATAGCTGCAGCGATTGCGGCAGCACCACCGCGATCTCGGGCTCCTTCAGTCCCGTCGCGGCTGACTCGGCCTTCCCGGCGAACGCGCCGATGTCGCGCAGCACGTTCACGACGGCCTTGTTCGAGTCGTCCGAGCGCTTCAACCCAAAATCGGCCTCGCGATCCCAGTCCCACGGCAGCACGCCGCTGTTGCCCGCCGCGAAGCCAAGCGCCCACTTGCGCTCCAGCAGTCCGCGGCCTGTCAGCTCGTCGTAACGCCACGTGCCGTCGGGAGCCCACACCGGTTGATAGCCGGTTTCGCCCGAGATATTCGGCAGGCCCGGCCGCTTCGCCACCACCGAATCCCACAGCAGCGCGTCGTCGCGCCAGTAAGTATGGTTGGTGGTGAATGAAACACCCGCTCCACCGTAGAACTGGTTCAATACCCGGTCCGCCACGCCGCCCTCATCCTGACCTACATTAATGAGCTGCGTACTGCCGGCAGCTCGAATCGTATCGACCATCGTGCGCACCCAGCCGTTGAACATATCCTGCGCGAACAGGTTGTAGTCCACCGCCCGCACTTCCTTTGGATTGCCGTAGCGTTCTCTGGAGAGGTCGGCTTGATCGGGCAGTGGGATGCTGTCGAAATCGCCGAGATCTTCAGGCGGCACAGCCCAGGCCGCGGCCAGTTCGCGAATGTCGGCATACTTCGACTTCAGCCACTTGTGCCAGCTCGCCACTTCTACCGCGTCGCCGTTCGGCGTGTTCCCCTTCCACAACCGGCGCGGGTTCGAAAAGCTTGGTTCGTTAATGAGGTCCCAGCTTATCCAGGGAGCGCCCTTGAAGCGATTCAACACGGATGTTACGTACATCTTCTCCGCATACACGGCGCCGGGATCGAGATAAGGATTCGGACCGGCCTCCACGTCGCCGCGCCGGGTGGTTTCCGGCGCGAACGCGAAGAACGTGAAATTCACCGCGATGTTGTTGTGATGCGCGCACAGCAGGAATGCCTCCAGATTGCGCAGGAACCGCTCGCTCACCATGTCGGTGGATGGCTCGATGAAGCGCTTGTAGGACATCCAGACGCCCGTTCGCACGAAGGTCACGCCGTGGCGGGACATGTCGGCGAAATCGCGCTCCCACACCCAGGCATTGCGCGGGCTGGAGAAATCCCAGCCGGAATCGCCGGTGGTGAAGTAGTTCGCGCCCACTGGAAACCACGGCTTACCATCGCGGGTGAGGAAATCGCCGGCGACGCCGAGCGCCGGGCCCGATTTCAGCAGCTTTTCGTCTTCTACCCAGAAGCCGTTCCGCGCGAATTCGCCCTCCGGCCAGATCGCGCGCAAAGTGTAGAAGCCCGGCGCGAGGTCGCGTCGAAAGTCAACCGGGGCGTCCACGCGCGCGGCGGTGCACGGGATGCGCGCTGTATCGAGCACCGTGTTGCCGGAGAGCAGGTCGACGCGAATCTCACCCGCCGCGTGCCGCCCGTTGAGATGCACCACCAGCTCCGGGAACTCGCCTGGCTTCAGCGCCGCAAAAAGCGTCTCAATCCAGAACGACGCGGCGCCGCGGCGCGCATATGCCGCCGTTTCGCGGATCAACGTTGAGCCGTCGGAGGAGTCCCAATAGCCGGGTTCGGGCTCGAAATCAAGCAGCACTACGCGAGAACCGCCGCGATCCGACGCGATTACTGGCGCTGCAACCCGGTCGCCGCCCGCGTCCACCATGAAGCCGAGCCCATTGACATCCCCCTCAACCGCATAGAACCGATTCGCGCGAACCTGTGACGCCCGCAGAAACCCATAGCCCTCCTGCCAGGCGAACCTCACTCCGTCGGGAAGTCGCGGAATCTCGTATGAGTGCAGGAAGCCCATCTCGCGCGCATATGGCTCCGGCACGACGCCACAGGCGACCAGCAGATTCCCGCCAGCCCTCAGATAACTGCGGATCGCTCCCCACGCAGCACCGGGGAAAGCCGGTCCGCCTGGCAGCACCAGAAGGTCGGTGTCCTTCAATGTCGCGGGATCCTTCAAGGCGTCCGCCCCGACTACCGCCGCGTCTGGCAGCGCCTTCGCCGCAAACCCCGCCTGCTCGAACACGACTACCCGCGCGAAGGCGCAGGATACACCAAGGGTAGTCAGAAGAAGAGCGCGAACCGAATTGTGCATGGGGAACCTCAGTTGGATTCTATTACCCTGCCAGCCCCGGCAGCCCGCCCATACTGCGCGCCAGTCGCACAGCGCGCAGAATCGCCTGCGACACCGCATCGGCCGCCGCCACGCCCAGCGCGTTGATGTCCGCCTCGGCATTTCCGCACGAAAACCCGAACGTCACGTCGCCGTCGAACATCGTCCACACCGGCGCAATCGTGCGCGCCACGCCGGCGCTGCCGAACTCTGCCAGCTTCGCCGCGCCAACCTTGTTCAACCGGGAATTGGTCGCCACCACCACCAGGGTCGTATTCAGCCCGTGCCGGCCCGTCCCCTGCTCCAGCGCCGCCGCGCTGTTCGCAAACTCCCGCGAATCCTTCGCCGTCCGCGCGCCCGCCACAATCCGGCCGGTCTTCGGGTCAATCACGTCCCCAACCGCGTTCACTGCTGCCAGCGCTGCCACCATCACACCGCCCGGCATCTCCACCGCAGCCGTCCCGAGGCCGGATTTCATGGCGCGATCCGTCCCCAGCACCTTGCCGACGGTCGCGCCCGTCCCCGCCCCAACGCAGCCCTCGGCGACCGGTCCGCTCGAAGCCGCTCCCGCCGCCACCTCCCCCATTTCCCGCGTGGGCCGTGCCGACGCCTTGCCAATCGCCAGATCGTAGAGAATTGCGGCCGGTACCAGAGGCACCTTCGCTGCGCCGGTTTCGTACCCGATCCCCTTGTGTTCCAGATATCTCCGGACTCCGGATGCGGCCTCCAGCCCGAACGCGCTGCCGCCCGCCAGCACCACCCCGTGGACGCGCTCGGTCAGGTGCATCGGACTGAGCAGGGTAAGTTCCTCGGTGCCCGTCGCCGACCCTCGGACATCCACGCCGCCGACGGCGCCTCCGGAGAACAGCACGACGGTACAGCCGGTGAGCCCGTCGAAGTCCGACGCGTGTCCGACCTGCACCCCAGGAATCGCCGTAAGCCCCTTTGCTGGCATGACTTATATCGTTTGTATGGTAGCATCGGAAGTCATGGAGGGGATCGATTGCTCGACTTCCTGAAACGGCCGGTAGCGGGGTTTCAGGATTTCCTCGTGCTGTCGGGCCGGGCCCTTGTGAACGTCTTCCGAGCGCCGCACTATTGGGACGACGTTTTCATGCAGATGGACATCATCGGCATCGGCGGCCTGCCGATCGTCGCTCTCATCGGCTTCTTTAGCGGGCTGGTGATCACTATGCAGATGTCCCGCGCCCTCTCCACCTACGGCGCAATCGGTCAGGTTGGGCCCATCGTCATCCTGACGCTCGTTCGCGAGCTGGGGCCGGTGTTGACCGCGGTGATTGTGGCGGGACGCACCGCTTCGGGCATTGCCAGCGAACTAGGATCGATGAAGGTCAGCGAACAAATCGACGCCATGCGCGCACTGGGCACCGATCCCATCCAGAAACTCGTGACCCCGCGCATGATTGCCACCGCCCTGATGCTTCCGCTGCTGACCATCATTGCCGATTTCATCGGGATGGTTGGCGGCTTTCTCATCGCTTTCTTTACCCTCCGCCTGACGCCGGGAGAATACTGGACTCCGGCGTATAAGATCCTCGAATACAACGATCTCGTGCAGGGGCTGTTGAAGCCATTCGTCTTTGCCTTTGTGATCTCGCTCGTGGGCTGCTACTACGGCATGCAGACTACCGGCGGAACGCAGGGCGTGGGGCGTGCCACCACGCAGGCGGTGGTGGTCGCGTGCGTCTGGGTTTTCGTGCTCACCGCGCTGATTGGCCGCATCTTCGTGCGGATGGGATAGATGATGAACCCCGCCGCCACGAATGGACAAGCCCAGACCGTTCTCCGTTTCGAAGACGTCAGCCTGGCTTTTGACGAAAACGTAGCGCTCGACCGCGTTTCCTTCGAGCAGCACGCCGGGGAAACGCTGATCGTCCTCGGCGCGGCGGGCTCGGGCAAGACCGCGCTGCTCAAGACAGCCGTCGGACTGCTTCGGCCTGACTCCGGCCGCGTCTGGCTGCTCGGCGAGGAGATCACCAACCGCAACGAGCGCGATCTGTTCCGCCTGCGCAGCAGCGTGGGAGTCCTGTTTCAGGAGGGCGGCCTTTTCGATTCGCTCACCGTTGGCGAAAACGTCGCCTACCCGCTGGAGAACCAGCAGGTAGGCCCCACGGCGTCCCCTGAGGAGATCGAGCATCGTGTGCTCGACGCCCTGAGTTTCGTCGAGCTGGAGCATACCGTTGATAAGTTTCCCGGCGAACTCTCGGGCGGCATGCGCCGGCGCGTGGGCATCGCGCGCGCGTCTGTCACGGAGCCGCCCCTGGTGCTTTACGACTCGCCGACCGCCGGACTTGACCCTATTACCGCCAACACCATCGTCGCGCTCATCGCCAAGGAGCGTGACATGCACGACACCGCCAACCTGATGGTGACCCATCGCTATCAAGATGCGGAAATCATGGCCCGATTTCGCTACAATCCCGACAGTGGCCAGCTTGCCCCCGTCTCCGACGACTCGCGGAATAATGGGCTCAGGACTGTCTTCATGGTGATGGAAGGCGGCCGGCTTGTTTTTGAGGGAAGCCAGAAGGAGCTGGAGGCGTCGAACGATCCCTACGTCGCGCGATTCGTACGCCACTGATACCTAATGCCGGTGACGAAAAGAACAAGCTGGGCGCGGTTGAAGGTGGGTTTGCTGGCCATCGGCGCCATGGCCATCCTCGTGGTAGTGATCGTTCTGATCACTGGCGATACGCCTCTGTTCGAGGGCCAGACCACCCTCTATACCTATATGAACGATGCCACCGGCCTCACGGAGGGCGCACCGGCCACACTGAACGGCATCGCCATCGGCAAAGTCTCGAAGGTCTCCCTCTCAGGCCTGAACGACCCGCAACGCGTGGTTAGGGTCACCCTGGCTATCGAAGACCGTTTCGTCGCATCCATTCCAGATGACTCCAAGACCGAACTGACGGCGCCGAACCTGCTCGGCACCAAGTTCGTCAACATCAATAAGGGCGCCAGCGCCACGGCAGTGAAACCCGGCGCAACTCTGCCGGGCCTCGATACCCGCGGCTTTGAAGATGTGGTGAAGCAGAGCTATGGTGTGCTTACCTCTCTGCAAAGCGTGGTCGACCGGGTGGATCGCGTCGTCAACCTGATCGAATCCGGCAAGGGTAGCATCGGCAAGCTGCTGGTGGATGAAGAGCTTTATAACCGCATTCTGGCAATTGTGACCGAGGTGCAGAAAATCGCCGTGGCGCTGAACAGCAACCAGGGGACTGTTGGCAGGCTGGTGTACGATCCTGCTCTTTACAACGACATTCACAGTTCCGTGCGGCGCGTGGACAGCCTGCTGGAAGGCCTGCAGGAAGGACAGGGAACCGCGGGCAAGTTGCTTAAGGATCCGAAGGTCTATGACGACCTTGAAAAGAGCGTCGCCCAGTTGCGGCAAATCGTCACCGATCTGAACGCCGGCAAGGGCACGGCGGGCAAGCTGCTGAAGGATGACGCGCTGGCCGGCCAGCTCTCGGAGACAATCAACCGTATCGACCTCATCCTCGACAAGGTCAACTCGGGCCAGGGTACGCTCGGCCAGTTGCTGGTCAATCAGCAGCTCTACGACAATCTGAACGGCACCACGCAGGAGATGCACGGCCTGATGAAGGACTTCCGCGCCAACCCGAAGAAGTTCCTGCGCATCAAGCTGTCGCTGTTTTGAGAAGACTGATCGTCAACGCCGACGATTTCGGCTTCACGCGCGACGTGAATGAGGGCATCGTGCGCGCGCACCGCGAAGGTATCCTCACCGCCACGACGTTGATGGCTCACGGCGACGCCTTCGATGATGCAGTGGGGCTCGCCGCAGAAGTGCCAGAGCTCGATATCGGCGTGCACCTCACACTGGTCGGTGGAGCGCGCTACCCGGCCTCGGTGACCGATCTCATGATCGCGATGGCGCGGCGACATATCGATATTGCGGGCGAGCTGCGCGGGCAGATCGAGAAGGTGCTGGCTGCCGGCATTCGCCCACGCCACATGGACGCACACAAGCACACGCATCTGCTGCCGCCGGTGCTGCGCTGCGTGGCCGCCCTTTCGCGCGAATACGGAATCCCCTGGGTGCGCCGCCCGTTCGATTTTCCCCTGGAAGCGAAGCGTGTGCCGCTCTCGCGCCGTGTGCTGACCAAAGCGATGGGCGCATTACGCGGACGGTTTCATAGTGTGCTGACCAGCTATGGCTGCCGCACGACAGACTACTTCGCGGGCTTCAGCATCACCGGGCTGTACGACATAACCGAGCTCTCCATGCTGATCCGCGCTCTGCCCGACGGCCTCACGGAACTGATGACCCACCCCGGCGTTTGCACGGCCGAGCTTCGTGCCGCGCACACGCGTCTGAAGGAAAGCCGGCAGGAGGAACTCACCGCTCTGACCTCGGCGGAGGCAAAGCAGGCGCTGGCCGAATCCGGAGTTCTACTCGCCCGCTATCGTGACTTGTAACACGCCGCTCTTCCCTATGCTCAACGAAATTCAGCGCGCCGAAATCGCCCGCCTGTGGACTCGCAAGCTCCAGCAGGACGAACAGAAACTCCCCCAGTCTGTCCGGCACCGCAACCTCGAACCGGACAGCGCCGAGTTCATTTCCGCCCTGGCCGCCGGCATTCGCGCGCAACGCCTTCTGGAGATCGGCGGATCCAGCGGCATCTCCACCATCGCACTGGGCGCCGCGGCTCTGGCAACGGAAGGCAGGCTGACCTCGATCGAAATCGAGCCACAGCGTCAGGCCGAAGCGCGCGAGACCATTCGCCGCCTCGGACTGCAGGAGCACGTTGAATTCATCCTGGCGGACGCTTCGCTCGTGCTGCCTGCCCTCGTCGAGCCTTTCGACTTTGCCCTGATCGACTGCGAGAAGGACGACTACACCCGCTTCTTCGAAGCAATCCCTAGCCATCCCGGCACCGTGATCGTGGCCGACAACATCCTCTCGCACGGCCTCACCGATTACCTGGCCTTCGTGCGCTCCCGCAGCACACAATCCATCACCCTGCCGATCGGCAAAGGGCTGGAAGTGACGGTCTACGCGGGATAGGAACCGGAGATGTAGCTGTGCAGGTGCTTGATCGTATCCTCGTGTGACGAGATGATCCAGTTGATCAGGTCGCCGATCGAAATCACGCCGATCACCCCGCCGTCTTCGACCACCGGGAGATGGCGCACCCGTTCGCCGGTCATCAGTGCCATGCACTCGTCCACCGTGTGATTCGGTGTGACGGTGACGGGAACGCGCATGATCTCGATCACTTCGGTGTCGCGAGACGATTTCCCCTTGAGCACGATCTTACGGGCATAATCCCGCTCGGCGATGACGCCCACCAGCAGGCCCTCCTCCATGACCAGCAGCGCGCCGACATTGTGGTCGGACATCATGGCCATGGCGTCGTAAACGGAAGCGTGGGGAGAAACGGTCCGGATTTCAGCGTGTTTCCGCTGGAGAATTGAACGCACGGGGTCATTTAATTCCATGACATCGTTCCCTCCTGTGGGATGCGAGATTAACCTGGTTCATCTCCTTTTGCAAGCAGAATCAATCGCCAGGAGGTATAACACGCAGGCGCGATGTTACCATTCCGGTCCGGCAGTATTTCTGAGGAGTGATGCTGTGCATTCGTCTGTCCAGACCGCATTTCGGGCCTTCAATGAGCCATTTGAGGGGGTCGTCCACTGGATGTATCTTGATGTCAGGGGCCTCGTCACGGTGGGGGTGGGCAATCTGATCGAGCCGGTCGAGTTGGCCCTGAAGTTGCCGTTTCATCACCGCGCCGAGCCTTCACGCGCCGCCACCGCCGGCGAGATCGCTGCCGAGTGGCGCCGCGTAAAGAGCGCGACGTCGCTGGCTCACGCGGGCTGGCGTGCCTGCGAAGCAGTGACCACGCTCGGACTGGACGACCATGCTATCGACGCCCTCATCTCTTCCTGCCTCGACGCCAACGAGGCCCTATTAACCAAGAAGA
>Ga0335085_10013546_pt1 | contig 11948 bp, 15 predicted proteins | sample Lox_Sample_45_FD_206712 | JGI IMG/M metagenome (GOLD analysis project Ga0335085, IMG submission 206712) | Soil microbial communities from Loxahatchee National Wildlife Refuge, Florida, United States - Lox_Sample_4.5 | ecosystem: Environmental > Terrestrial > Soil > Wetlands | place: USA...
ACCTTTTCTCAAAAAAAATCGCGTACGCCACACTTTGACTGTCTGTTTCATTGCGGCGGCCTAACGGACCGGAGCTAAGCTGCGGCGGCGAAGCGCCGCAGCGACGGTGCCAGTCCGCGCGAGACAACTCCCGTCCAACAAGTAACTGGTTGTTACGCGCGCATTGAATTATCGACGGCTATTTCCGTCAGCTTGAGCGACTGGTTAGCCCGCAACGGATTGACTACGCTAAGCCGTGATGGTCAGCTATCACTTGACTGTGCCTCGAGCAGGCGTGCGAGCGTTAGGATCGTGGTCCAACTCCGGGTCGTAATCGGCCCACCAACAAGCTTCTCCAGTTGCCCAAGATATTCGATGGCTCGCATCTCGCGGCGGTGCACTCCTATAACAAAGCGTTTGTACTGGGCGAAAACCTTCACGTACCATCGACCACTTGTAGGTACAGTGAACGGGGGAGCACATCGAGGTCGTTGCCGCTTTGCCTGAATGCTGACGAACTGCACAATATCGTGTCTCGAGGAGCGTTGGCCAGCGAACGGATTTCGTGATGCTAGCCCGAGGATCTCTTGACCCTCGCAGATTACAATATCTACATCAAATGGTAAGAGCCGTCGAATCGCCTTTCGCAGCGGCACTCGGCCAACTGACTTGGGAATGATAAATGTCCCCGTTGCGCCTATGTTGATCGTCCCGAAGCGCTTCAATCGTTTTGCCAGTATGCTTGGACGAAACGTCCGGTGGCCGCCGACATTGATACCTTTGAGGAAAACGACTAGTGCCATTTATCCTTTCTTGCGGGCTAACGGACCGGAGCTAAGCTGCGGCGGCGAAGCGCCGCAGCGACAGAGCCAGTCCGCGCGAGATAATTCTTGTCCAACAAGTGACTGGTTGTTTCGCGCGTGTTGAATCATCGACGGCTATTTCCGTCAGCTTGAGCGACTGGTTAGGCCGCACCAGATTATTTTGCCTGTGTCGAATCAGTGTTATCCTCAACAAACATCTTTCGCTGTATGAGTTGTGCTCCCTCTTTCTGTAGGGTGTCCCAACTTTTATTTCTCATTTTGGTAATCCCATCGATTGCTTCTTGTTGTGTCAGCCACGGAGTATATGCAGTGGTGATGACATCATGCGATGGCCCTTTTTCCTTAACAGCCCAGACCAAGACAGCTTTGAACTTATGTGCCTTCTTTAAATGAGCAATACTTGTATCGGTAGGGCTTTTCACAGCAGTTGATTCGACCTGTTGTGCGAGCGTTCGGTGCGGAAAATATACAATACAGCACAGAAACAAGATGGAAGTGAATATTTTTTTCATTATGAATACTCCTATTTGTGCGGCCTAACGGACCGGAGCTAAGCTGCGGCGGCGAAGCGCCGCAGCGACAGAGCCAGTCCGCGCGAGATAAGTCCTGTCCAACAAGTAACTGGTTGTTACGCGCGCATTGAATCATCGACGGCTATTTCCGTCAGCTTGAGCGACTGGTTAGGGCGCATGACTAGTAAATCTTATCTCTTAGTTGTGAAAAGAGGCCCGCTTCAGTCCGCCATGCCCATAAAAATAGTAAGGAGAAGAAAACGCATACGGCAAATGCGAGCCATTTGTTTTTGGCGTATGTGTGTTTTTTAAGCCACAAAAGAATTGCAAAAGCAAGAAGCATAAAGGAAACAAAAAGATGACGGAACATAACAAGGCTACCATAGGCTGAGCCGAATGTTTGACGTAATTGCTCCGAAGCATTTTGTTGAAAGTTGATTTGTTTGGACACTTCAAACTTGTATTGAGGTGCTAAGCACGAAATGATTTCTGATGAAACTAAATGAACTGCAAGGCCAACAGCATATGCAAGAAAGGCCAACACCACTGCTATATAAGGAAGATAACTTACTTTGTTGCTTAGGAAATCAAAGTTATAAACGCTGAGCATTTTTAGAATCAGGAACAAAAGAAAGGCTAGATACACCGCACCTACAATTGTAACTTCGATCCAAGGAATAAAGGAGAGCATATTGCCTCATAAGATTGTCTGGACCGCTGAAGTCATGCGCCCTAACGGATGGGAGCTAAGCTGCGGCGGCGAAGCGCCGCAGCGACGGTAGCCAGTCCGCGCGAGACAAGTCCTGTCCAACAAGTAACTGGTTGTTTCGCGCGCATTGAATTGTCGACGGCTATTTCCGTCAGCTTGAGCGACTGGTTAGAACGCACACAATAATCATCTTTATTAAATTCGGCCTAGTTGGTCTAGTGCCAACAAAGAGTTTGAATTGTGTTCTATAAGTGTAGCCGGAATTCATCGATCACCAATGTAGTCAAGATTCTTCCCAACATCGTCAAGAAGGCCTCCTTCTTCTAGCGATTGAATCTTGGTTATACCCTCTGAGAGAAAATGACTAAGTTCTTTCGCAACATAGGTGGACTCAAGCTGCGATTGAGTTTCGGCGCTCCAAATAGATCGCATTTTAAGGTATTGTTCGATTAGTTCGAGTTGACCCTTAGTTTTCTCTTGCTTGTTTCTGTACCAGACATCTTTGATAAATTCTCTCACTTCCTTGATCACATCGCCGAATCCAGATAAGCTAATGACTCCAGGGGAGGCCATCTTGATGCGATAGATGCGTAGATTTCCGGCAACTGGCTCATCACTAAGTCCGTGATAGATTTGGCTGATAGATTCGGGAAAAATCCTCGTCTGAAAATTGACCCCAATAGGCGGTAGTGGCGGAATTTGAAGCCCTAATGGAAACTCAAGAGACGGATCGGACAAGTGTCTTCGAAAGACCTGCAGCCAATTTTTGTAGAGTTCAATGTATTGTTGGCCCTTAGGTGTTTTGGAAAGGGCGACTTCGTATTTTTCGAATTGTTCTTCATAGAAATCAATTGAATGAGTTCGAAAACCTGAGTACGCGTCAATAGCTTCGAAAACGTTATATATCTTGGAAGAGGCTGAAAGAAGATCGAAGAGGTCTCGAGCGTTCCAGTCATTTTTAGTTCGAAATCCGATTGTGGGAGCATGGACTGTAACCGAAGATGCCATTTGTAAACTCCTTTATGAGAATAAAAGCCAACTGTTTAGATCTAAATTACCGACGATTGCAATTTGTGCGTTCTAACGGACCGGAGCTAAGCTGCGGCGGCGAAGCGCCGCAGCGACGGTGCCATTCCGCGCGAGACAAGTCCCGTCCGATTGTAACTGGTTGTTTCGCGCGTGTTGAATCATCGACGGCTATTTCCGTCAGCTTGAGCGACTGGTTAGGGCGCGTGTTGTTCGGCCATCGTTGAATCTATTTCAGAAGTTGTTGTCTTAGTGGACGTTCATCCATTTCCTCAGGTTCGCTGAGTATAGTAAAGCGCAACCATTCCTGATCAGCTGAGTCTATACGGATTGAGAAATCTTGAAAATTAATGTGTCGTGATTGCTTAAGATCATAAACAACATCAAAGAAATAGACGGGTTTGGCGATTGCCCCTAGATTGCCATTTAGTGAAAAATTGGCAAGTTCGTACTCTCTGTACATGCAATAAAGTTTGTCATCAATTACACCTTTGTAAACGAGTTCTTTCAATATGCCTTCAGGGTGCTTGATCTGGTCGTAAGAGTGAAGAACAACAGCGGTATCTATAAATTGTATCGTAGTTGTGCGCATGCCGAACCCCCATCGGAGAATAGGATTGCCAACCGCGGATTGCTCAGGTCTGTTTATGCTGTAGTCCTTTATCAAGAAAGGGACGGGATGCATGCACCCTGTTATCGGGAGAAGCATAAGAAGCATAATTTGAAAGCGAAGAGATGCTTCCATACTAAAAAACCTTTCTCTGATTTGCCATGAAGTTGTAGGTACTTGTTACGCGCCCTAACGGACCGGAGCTAAGCTGCGGCGGCGAAGCGCCGCAGCGCGGTAGCCAGTCCGCGCGAGATAAATCCTGTCCAACAAGTAACTGGTTGTTTCGCGCGGGTTGAATCATCGATGGCTGGTTCCGTCAGCTTGAGCGACTGGTTAGGTTGCCTGCGGGAATGAGTCAGATGGATTTTGCAACCCCTTGTTGTGTGATTGACTAATCTTCAATCAATGGAAAGTCAGTAAAATCCCCGATGTATTTCGATAGGTTTGTATGTGAACATTCTACCTTTCCTTCTTCAAAGGAAAAGTAAAGGTTTAGGTTCCCTTCATGTTGCGAACCCATCTCTTCATTTTCAAAATGGTCACGTAGATAGTCTTGCCTTATAATAATTGGCTTTGTCCAACCGTCTTGATGTCTCACAATAAAAACATAATAGACAGGAAAATTGACCTTATAGTCGCGCAGTTGTTTAATTGGAACATTGAATTGGCCACTGAAACTATTTTGGTGAGCAGTTGAGGTCGAAGTTTTAACCTGAACACGCCTTAATGTTCCATTGTCGTCTTGAACAACGAAGATATCATCACCAATATCAACTTCCGGTATAGCTACGTTCCACCCCCGAATCAAGAATTCCGACATTACGCTTAAGTGTCCAGCTTTACCTAAATATAAGGGAAAATTTTTTTTCATGGATTTAATTCGGCTAATACTTTACCCGTTTGAGTGTCAATAAAAAGAACTTTATTTACAGCTTTTTTTAACTCGTCTTGATTATCTATGCCAAGAAGGGCAGGGTATATATAATTTTCAAGTTTGCCAACGTAATGCTCAAAATCACTCTTAGTATCATAAGCGACAAAAATCCCATTTGCGGGATGTGAGTTTGGAGAAAGCGATTTGATTAATTTTCTAACGGATGGAGTTACGCTGAACGAATAACCGTCCATCTGCTTATTTACATTTATTTTAATTGTTTCCATCGCTTCTGCTCTTTTTGTGAATGTAATTTTTGCCTTAATTCAAGACGTTTTATTTCGAAATTTAGGCTTATTTCGAATATACAAAAATAAATTCAGGCAACCTAACGACTCGGAGCTAAGCTGCGGCGGCGAACTGCAAGCGAAGCGCAGTTCGCTGCGCGGACGTTGCGCTTATTTGGTTCGTTCCGGCCGACTGCCGCGCGGCGAAATCGTCGACCGTCATTTCCGTCAGCTTGAGCGACTGGTTAGGCGGCAGGCGTTTGTCAGATTGTTACCACCAACCTTTTGCCATCCGGAACATCCATATCCCATAAGCTTTGAATATCTTTTAAACTTACACTTATGGTATCGACTTGTAATTTCTTATTTGCTGCTAGTTGAAGCATCTCGGGAAGAATTTCACCGAACAATTTCTGCACTTGATCTTTCGTCCAACTCCCCAAACCCGAACCAGACAACTGAAGGTCAACACTTCGTAAGTTTTCCGCTGACAATTGAATGATGTCACCAGTAACTGCGCCTATTGACACAAACCGTGTTTTATGGGTGAATGATCCCGTGCCTTTCAAAGCTGAAAGAATCATTTCTGCAGTGTGCCCCCACAAATAATCTATGATAACATCAATCGGTGTGTTACTATGTATATTCCTAATTTGGGAAACGAATGTATCGTCATCCTGTTTGACTGAAACGGTTTCATTCGCACCCAGTGTCAACAGTGATTGCAATGACTCTTGGTTCCTTCCCGTTGCAATTATTTTTTGAGCTCCGTAATGCTTCGCAATCTGAACAGCTATTTTACCGGTAAATCCTGTAGCACCATTTATTAAAACTGTTTCACCTCGCTTCATGCCCGCCCTGAAGCGAATTCCCATCGCAGAACCAATCACTGCATTGGGCAAGGCTGCTGCCGTAACATCATCAATGCCGGCCGGTAGCGGCACCATCCGGCTTTTTTCAATCACTGCTTTTTCAGCTATCATGCCGCTGACGCCGATAGCATATACGCGAGTTCCGTCTTCCAGCAAACCGACACCGTCTCCGCCAATTACTTTTGCTTGGCTTGGATCATTTTTAGTTGAATAATGTTTACCGCTTGCCCTTGATTTATCGAGATGTTTAATAGCTGCTGCTTTTACAGAAATTAGAAGCTCATCGTCGTCATGAACAGTTGGTACGGGAAAATCCGCGTATTGCGGCATTTCGCCTTTTTGAAACATCACTGCTGCCTTCATGCTGCTTCCTTTTTGATTGATCTGTTTTTTCTGCCGCCTAACGGACTGGAGCTAAGCTGCGGCGGCGAGCAGCCAAATCAATGGTAGACTATACGCGCGACAGGTAACGCTTTTCCCTTAAAAATTTTTTGGCGCGCGGCGAAAAGCTGACGGCTGGTTCCGTCAGCTTGAGCGACTGGTTAGGCGGCACCTCAGTAGAGTTTATAATCAATTAAGTCCAAATCTTGACTTCTGTATGGAGTAATGCTGCCAAAAGGTATTCCAGCGCTTTCTTGTCGGACGATGCCAATATGAGGAGCTATAAATGTATTCATCGGAAAACCGAACCAAAGAAATTGATACTGATAACATTTGACTTTTCCGAATGGCGTTATTAGCGATGTATCTACTGAAACAACTTTATAATAAGAAATTGAATCTCCTACTTTGCTTGGATACGGATATGAATACCATATTGATTCCCAATTCGTTTCATGGAATCCCCATTCGTCGTTCCGATAGCCTTCAGATCCCGCTGATGGACCGTCGTAGACGTAATTATACCAATGTAACCCCTGAACTATTGTATCGGATCCAATGTGAAATGAGATTGTGCCAACATAGGCGGTGTCACCGGCAGTATGATAAGTTGTAACGCGAAACGTCCATTTGTTCCCAGGGGCTAATGGAACTAAAAAGTCCGGTTCTTTCTCTGGAGATGCCATCGTTGGAGAGTCTTTGCAACTCATTATCGAGAGGCAACAGAGGAATATGTAGGCTATGATAAAGTAATTATTCTTCATGTTAGTTGTGCCGCCTAACGGACCGGAGCTAAGCTGCGGCGGCGAAGCGCCGCAGCGACGGTGCGAGTCCGCGCGAGATAATTCCTGTCCAACAAGTAACTGGTTGCTTCGCGCGTGTTAAATCATCGACGGCTATTTCCGTCAGCTTGAGCGACTGGTTAGGCGGGCCTGACACTGATATAGCGGCGTTATTTGTTGTAGAGTTCGAGTCCTGTTTTCTGAAGATCATCGTCAGCAATGTATTGTATTTCCTTAGTCTTGAGATTGTACGTCAATATCTGATATCGACGAAAGACGGTCAGGGATCCTCCGAGATCAACTACAGGTGATCTAACGGCTTCGCAAAGGATCAGACCATCTCTCAAGTAGAAACTGCGGCCAATTCTTAAATTCACTGGTTTGGATATTGCAAATAGGCGCGTTAAAGCCTTTCTCTTAACGTCGTATTGGAAAACTATCGAATCTCGTGCCAACAAGATTTTGAGACCATCGATAGACCATCCTCCGATTGAAAATGCATGGTCAGCAACATGGTGTAAGCTGGAGTCTCGCGGATCATATACCACCGTCTCATCGATACCGTTTTCTAAATCCTTCATGAATGCTATCGCGGCATAACCAGCTTTTGCAGAAACGCGAAAGTCTAGAACGGCAAAAACGTTTTGGAATTTGGCTAAAGTACCAGCCTGAGATCGATATGGCGAGGTTCTTTTCAACGTTTTACCGGAGATATACATGAGTGTACTATCTGAATCCCATTGGACAAAGCTACATCCATATTCGCATCCGTTTATTTGGATTTTTTTTAATTCTATGCTATTGATATCAAATGTATAGTAATCGTGCGGTCCAGAAATGCCCTTGATATCAAGTGTGCGTTGATCTCCAGCTCGGTTTGAGGCAAAGATTATTCTCTTGCCGTCAGGTGACCAAGACGGTTCGAGGTCATAAAATTCATCATTCGTAACATAATACCTCGCTTTTGTATCCAGATCAACTACCACAATATCCCCGTATTTTCCGCTCATGAGACCATCCTCAGCCCGTAGCGCTTCAACAAACACAGCTTTGTGTTTAGCGTGAAGTGCGGCAGGGTCGGAAATGTGCTGTTGGCTCACGGACTCAGAGCCGAAAAGAACAAGAATGAGAATTAGTTTAAGAAGCATTGCAATCAATCGTATATTTGAACTCAAAAGTATGTTACGCCACAGATGGATTCGCGAAGCTGGTGCATGGAACAAAGAATTAGTGGAAACAAATGCGGGCCCGCCTAACGGACCGGAGCTAAGCTGCGGCGGCGAAGCGCCGCAGCGACGGTGCCAGTCCGCGCGAGATAAGTCCTGTCCAACAAGTAACTGGTTGTTACGCGCGCATTGAATAATCGACGGCTATTTCCGTCAGCTTGAGCGACTGGTTAGGTTGCGACCGAAAAATCTACCATGGTAAATTGACTTCAATTGGAATGACATCAGGGAACCTTGAACCGACTTTGGGATTGAGTACGTTTCCTAAATATCTCTCAACACCATCTCTTTGGAGCGCGGACACGCTAGCCCAAGTGACATATAGCGTGAAATCTTTATACGCCTGAATCGCTGGATCGATTCGATGCTCACGCAGCCTGTCTCTTATGAAACCTTGGCCTACCCGTACCGTGGCCGCGTTATTACCGCCGTGCCATATTATGTACACGCCCTCCATCGTATCGAAATGATTGTGGTCAAGGTTGACGGAGTTCAAAGGGCACCATACATTTCCTTGGCACTTGTTCCAGTTGATTGTCATTTGTTGCTCCGAATTAATCTTGATTTGTCTGAGGCTCAACCGAGCCGCCGATTTTTTGGTCGGGAGGATTTATTTCATAAATTGCTATGGAAACGATAATGATTTCATTTTTGCTTTTTGAACAGACACTTTCAATAGTACTATATAATAGTTTTAATTGATTGTCCTTTGAATGCTTTGTTACTAATTCGCACAAGCCCATTATCTGATTGAGAGAATTGTTATAATTTTTCCCCACTTCACCATATAGCAAATTGGGACGTTTAGCTTCGGGAATGCCAATTAAGAATTGATATGAAAGATTTGAAAACTCAGAGATATAGTTTCCCATATCCTTGATTGTATCAGTTGATATATCTGAAAAGAAATCACCATTTCCAACTTCCGTATTAATATAGGACCTCAGCTCGCCGATAAGTTTGTTTAGCTCAGAGAAACTGTTTGCAAAAGAACGCCTAGCACGACCTAAGTTGAGTTGATAAACGTCTTTTGGGATATTTTCTTTTATTCGAGGTGTCTCGAAGAATGTGGGCGAAAACACTTGTATCAATTTATTGATCTCAGAAAGGGTGCTTCTAATCTTACTTTGAAATTCGTAAAGTTGACGGTGAGAATCGCTTATATAGAGCCTTTTCACATGATAAGATAATCTTGAAGAGGTGAGTTTAGCGACCAACATTCCCATGAGAGATAGACCTAATAGAACTTCAATTGCTGAAAGGAATCGGGAAAGGCCTAATGGCTGCATGTCTCCATATCCAAGTGAGGATATTGTCACGACACTAAAATACATTCCATTCCAAATATCAAAAGTCTCTTCTATTGTAGTCCTGATCCCATTTCCCCCCGGAGTAAGTGCAAAATAGCAATATCCGAAGACGACCACAATTATTGCGAAGCAAAGAAATAATTGTAAGAATGAAAGTTTCTCTAAGAACAGAAATATTTTTCTTCTAATGTCTTTCATTTTCAAAATCGTGGTTTTCGCAACCTAACGGATTGGAGCTAAGCTGCGGCGGCGAAGCGCCGCAGCGACGGTGCTAGTCCGCGCGAGATAAGTCCTGTCCAACAAGTAACTGGTTGTTTCGCGCGTATTGAATAATCGACAGCTATTTCCGTCAGCTTGAGCGACTGGTTAGCCCGCAACCCCAGAGGACGAATCGTTCTTTGCGTTCTTGTAAGCTTCCCCACCATTTCCAATTGGCATACCTTTGATTCTGCTAAAAACATCCATTTCGACGATATATTTATTTTCGCTAACACCAACTCCAAGGGCAGCAAAAATAGGAGAAGTTCTTTTTAAATTGTGGATTCTCGAGATCAACTCCTCGCTACGATTCTTTCCATTCTTCCGTTCCAAGAAAAAGCTAAGCACAGTACTCGGCTGGAACAACTGCCAATAATCGGGTTTTGAGGCATCAACTTCATCGCGGACTTGGAAATAGTTTTGTTCGGTGAATCCATCGGGATTGTAGATGCACACTTCAAAAATATTTTCGAATCTTCCCGTCATAGGTTAGGGTTGCGGGCTAACGGACCGGAGCTAAGCTGCGGCGGCGAAGCGCCGCAGCGACGGTGCCAGTCCGCGCGAGATAAGTCCTGTCCAACAAGTAACTGTTTGTTTCGCGCGCATTGAAATGTCGACGGCTATTTCCGTCAGCTTGAGCGACTGGTTAGGGCGCAACTGAGTGAGATCTAATTGTATTGGTGAGTGTTCTTGTTGAAATGCCTGTTCCATAATCTTGATTGGAGTCTGTGTCTCCGGGACCGTGCCTTTTAGCCCGCTTTATGTAGCAGATAGGAAAAAAGATATCGGCCGAATTCATTAAGGTTATTATTCATGTTGGCATCGAGCTTAATATCCGAAGAGGTGTATAATCTATAAACCCTTTGTTGATCATCAAAGGTTAATCGAAAAATCACGCTGTAGACACGATCGCGGTCTAGTGTGAGATAGGCCTGATCAAGTGTTGCAATGTCGATTGCTGGGAGTGCCAGTAAATCGAAATCGCGATCTACCATCTTACCAATTAGCAGTATTTCTTTATCGTCAAGCTGATAGAGATCGTCAATCGATACCTTGCCAACCCTATATTTGCCCCGTGTTATGTCGATTTTCTTGAAGGCCTCATCTATATCAATTGCAGTCTCGGTCTTCCTAGATTCAATCAATAAGGATAAATTCAACTTATCGATTATTTCGGAGGGATCGACCTCTTCATTTTCTAACTTCTTCAATAAGGAAGATCTTTTTCCAGCCAACGACGATTCTCGAAGGTGGTTCACAAGTAAGTAGATGCAGTAACTGCCAAAAACTAAAATCAGGTAGCCAAGCATTAGCACACTCCGTTGCGACAGACTGTATGAATTATTGCCACTGCAAATGTTGCGCCCTAACGGACCGGAGCTAAGCTGCGGCGGCGAAGCGCCGCAGCGACGGTGCCAGTCCGCGCGAGATAATTCCTGTCCAACAAGTAACTGGTTGTTTCGCGCGCATTGAATTGCCGACGGCTATTTCCGTCAGCTTGAGCGACTGGTTAGAACGCACGCGGTAGAACGTTTTATTGGCATAAAGGCAAATTGTTACATGAATGGTCTAACATGGCATAACGATACATCAAATTTAAATTCAAAACCCGATAGAGAATTCTAATTGCAGGTTCTGAGGTCTCGTTGGCAAATAAGAAAGCGCTGGGTTTTTGGAAATACGATTAAGTAATTCGGCGTTATATGTATCAATAGATTCAAAAGTGTCCTTTAGTTCAATGAGTCGGATTATAAGTAGCAACCCCGCTTCGCTTATAATTGCTGAGCGATTATTGCTGGTAAGAATAGCCGCTGTTAATCCCCCTTCTCCAATGAGATAATAGATGAAACTATCTGAACCTGTGTAGATTGTTCCGCCACAAGGAAGGAGAAACCAGCACACAAAACCAGTAACTTCGCTCTCCTTATTTTCCTCATAGTATAGCATTTGTTGCAATGTCATGCTTTGCGAATGCGTGTTTAGCTGGTTTGCCGATTCATTTACCGGAGCTTCATCGACGAATGAAATTGTCTTCCCAGAAGATAGTGCAATAATTGTTATTTCTGACTTTTTGAATTCGTATGTAATACCTGTGTTCCGCTCGATAAATTCTATTACATCTGATTTGATAATTTTTAAACTACCTTGAAGATTTGAACCATTTCGCAAATAGATTTTATCAAAATGAGCTGCAGTGTCAACTTGCGAATATGAAACAGACCAACTCAAGAGAATGTTGATGACTGCGATGAGTGAAAACCGTGCGCGTCTCATTTTCCTCCGATTTTAAAAGAGTTC